>JAABUS010000453.1_pt1 | contig 104469 bp, 2 predicted proteins | sample 5560161 | NCBI WGS metagenome assembly JAABUS01 (sample SAMN10711885, study PRJNA513376) | rock metagenome | isolation source: Antarctica rocks | place: Antarctica: Victoria Land, Trio Nunatak nord | collected 2016-01-04
GCAGTAGTGGCCATGAGAAATGGCCATGTATGCGCATATCTATGGCAGCAGCAATGGCCATGTATGCGCATATCTATGGGCCATGTATGCGCGTATATCTATAGTAGTAGTAATGGCCATGTAAACAAATAATCCTAAGCGGCCCTGAGCGGCCCTGAGCGGCCCTGAGAATATTAAGCCGGTATTGAGAATCCTAAATAATCTTAAGCGAGCCTAAGCGAGCCTGAGCGGGCCTAAGCGGGCCTGAGAATTCTTACCTAGCTCTAAGTTATTTTAGCGCTCGCGAGCGGGCCTAAATACTCCGAGTAAACTAGGATTCTCAGAGTCGCTTACACTTTTATAGATATAATTACTACTAGTTACTTCTTATTAATAGACTTCGAGCGAGATATATCTTTACGGTTAACGGGGTATTTATAAATAAATTTATATCTAAAACGGCTAACTTTTTTAATATTAAAACTCGGTTATTTATAAATAGGGCCGGGGCCGAGAAATCGAATTAAAAAACGAGGGGTAGAAGTAGAATTAAAATTAAAATTATTAATTTTATTTTTAATTTCTTCCTTAAAAGCCTCGTAAAAAGATATTAATTTATTTAAAATATAACGATTTATACCCTTTATACCGCCGTATTAAAGGCGAGGCTCTATAATATCCTTAATTAAAAGAACTTTATAATTAAATATTATAACTTTTCGTATACCGCTAGAGAATAAAATAAGATCGATAATATCGAGATTATTAATAATAAATATATTAAATTAATTAGTAACGGGGTTAAAACCGGGAGAAAAGTCGTATTTAAAAACGTCTCGTATATAATGTATATAAATTTCGTCTTCGTCTTTATCGTCGGCTTTATCTTTATCTATCGATTCGAGAAAATCGTTAAATTAATATTATATAATCCTACTTTAAGGCGTATTTATATCCTAGGTAATAATCTCTCTTTAAAAAGTTATTAATATATAAATTATATCTAAACTATATTAATTTATTAAAATATAAAAGATATTATCTATACCCTCGACGTTTATAATAAATCGAGATATTAATTATAATATATTCTTCCCTCTTTTAATATCGTTACTTTTAAACTTAATCTCTCGAAAGAAGGCTACGATATCTTTTATATATTTAACGATATATTTACGAAGATATTTATTAGGGCCTCGGCGTTCTAAACGGTTAAAAAGAAAATTTATAAAAATATAAAATTTAAACGAAATCTAGATACGTTAGTATAATTTAATTTTAGAATATTAATAATATATAAAATTATATAGGTATTTATTCTTTATATAATAAATATACTTTATATATAGTATTTTATTATATAGGATATAATTATCTAGGTTTATCCGCTTAAAGTAGCGAAGGTATAAAAATATAAATAAAGGCGGGGTAAAAGTAGAGCGGGTAGTTATTTTATAGGGAGCGAGGGTCGGGGATATATTAAATATCTAAATATTATCGTTAATATCGTATACCGTAGAGATTAAATTAATATATTAAATATTAAAGTAATCTAGCTATATATATATCGCTAATAAAATAAAATTTAAAACTAATAATTTAAAAATAAAATAAATATTACGATAATATTAATTCTTTCGAAATATAAATAAGTACCTTATTTAAAAATAGAATAAATTATTTATTTACTTTAATATTTATAGATTAAAGAAAGATTTTAAAAGAAGAAAAGAAAGATTTATTTAAATTACGATATATTAACTCTAGCCTTACCTATGGAATATATATATAATATTTACGACCTCGAAGAAAGAGCTTAAAGATACGACCGAGATTATTATAAATTAATAAAAATCTAAATATAGTATAGTTATTAATAATAATATATAGGAGTTTATATATATAAAAGATAATAGGATATTATAAAAGAAGAAAAATTTAAAGATTAACGAAGACTTTATACTTACGCTAAGACTGTTACCCGTATATATTTACTCCTATAACTAGAGTTCTTTCTAAATAAGGGGGTAGAATAATTTATTTTACCGCCGATATTATTAAAGCCCTACTAGTAATAAAGACTTATAGTTTTTAATAGCGATTATAATATTCTTTCCTTTACTTTTCCCTTTAGGTTTTAAGGTTTTTATCGAATATTTAATACGATTTATAATTATATAACTACGCCGATTATAAACTATACGCGACGTATTATTAATTTTAAGATATAATCTATTTCCCTCTCTTTTTCTTATTAGGTTTAGAGGTTTTTCCCTTAATATATTATTATTATAAAATTAAGAGATTAATAAAATTAAGTAGGAGGCGTAGGCGTTACGTATATACCCTATTTAATTTAGACTCTCCTATATTATACTCTTTCGTTAAAAATATTAAAGTATTAAATTAATATTTACTAGTTTCGAGGGCGAAACCTCTAGAATAAGAGGTAATTATTATATTATATTAAAACTAGCTTTATAGTAATTATTAAATATAGTATATAAATCCCCTAAAGGGAGTATACGGCGTGGTTACGTTATTTATATTATAATATTATATTATAATTTCCGGTACTCCGGAGTCTCTTTAGAAATAGGAGGCTCGGAGCCCTCACTCTAACTCTTTAGAGATTAATTCTATTATTTAAATATAAAGATCATTTTTCCTACCAAGGCTTCATATTTACTTTCATATTACTATAAATACCCTAGGTACTATAATCTAACAGGATCTATATAGGACCGTTAAATAAATACTAAAAATATTTTCGCGGACGAATTTATTAAGAAATACGAATAATAGGTTAAATACTAAACTAAATTCTTTTTCTAAAGTCGATAACTCTAGAAGTATAATTATATTTCTCTTTTATATTATCGCTTTTTATTTATCTTTACTAGGAAATAATTATTATATTAAATCTACCTATCGAGCTCTATTTAGAGTACGGGTACTACGATAATATTAAAGAGATACTATACCGAGAACCGGTAAAACTACTTTTTAATAATTTTAAATTATTCGCCTAGTCGTATATAGAGTTATATAACTCGAATATTTTAATATAGTATTACCTATATACTCCTCTATATAGATTTAAATATATATCCTTCGTTATTATTATTTCTTAATTAAATAGTATATTTATATAAAAAAGAACTTCGGATAATATAAAAATTATATAATTATTTAACCGAATCGGGACTAGCTCCGCGCTAAAATAATTTTAATTTTAAAAGTACCGTTAAACGACTTTTACCTAAATCTAGTTTAGATCTAGTCTAGATTTATATTAAAACTTTACTTTATTAATATATATTTAGGGCCCTAGTCCTTTAATATTAATACTTTTATAATATTATATATATATACCTTTATTTTATTAATATTATAGTTTCTATTATTAGTTATCTACGTTATCTTTATACCTCCCTATCGCTTTACCTCGTTATCGCGATTTCAATATTAAATTTTACGACTTTACGCTAAACTTTAAGACTCTACGGGCCTACCCGTAATTAATCGATAATTTAAAATATATACTATTTACTTATTTACTTCTATATATAGATACTATTTATATTATTACTAGCGATACCCTATATAAATATATTAATAAAGGCGTTAACTTCTTTCTTTTAAATTAAACGATCTATTATAGGGTAGACTTTAGTAAAAGTATTATTATAAATATTTATTAAAACGGCGGGCTGAGCCCTATCGCTAGCTTTATCGAGATTAAAGTAATTTTAAAATTCTAATATATTAGAGCCAAATCCTCTATAGAATAATTAATATTTTTTATATTATATATTATTATATTGACCCCGTGTTACTATTTTAAACTAAAATCTTAATATTATTAAATTATTATTTAGTCGAAAAACTACGGTTTTTAATTATATCCCGGTACTATTTAAATATAGAATATATCTACTTTATATAAATTTATTACTTTATTAATTAAAGTTACTTATACTTCGCCGCCGGTTATATATCTTTCGAGATTAAAATTATTTTATTATATCCCCGGATTTTCTATTTTATCCTCTTCTATATATATTTATCCGGGTTTAAATTAGGGTTATTTAATAATTATATTAATATCTCGATCCTATATTCTTTTAATTACTTTAGTATTTATTTAGATCTATGAATCCCGGCCCTATTTTATATAAATATCGGGTATAGTTTTATTCTTTCTAACTTTTAGTACTAGGGTAATATAAATAATTTAAGGATTTATTTAATATAGTCGGTACTAGTAATTAATTTTCTCGAATTACTTTAGTTTAGGCCTAAAGTAGTAACTTTAATATTATTAAAAAGTAAATAAAACTCGGAAGTTTATTTACCTACTATTCTACCTTAAATTATAAATAATTAACGGCCGGAATACTTATAGTATTATATATATTCTAGGTAGTAACGCTCGTTCGTTTTTTTTGTTATAAATATATAATTATACTACCTACTCTCGAATAAACTTTTATCCGAAAAAATTACTTTTATTTAATCTTTTATTATTTAATATAAATATTCGCGCGTTTATTTAAATCTTTTCTTTTTATTTATTTACGAAATAAGTAGTTTAGGGTAAATAATATACCGTTAGAAATTTACTCTTTAGAGAGTTTTATATATAGTCGTTTTATAGGTTTAAATCCCTAGGCCTAATATTAATTTTATATAGAATTTATATTTATTATCTACTCTATTAATAACTACCTAGATAAGGGATATTAATATTCTTTTATCGATTTTTTCCTTCGCGCCGGAAGTAGGGTTTTTCTAACTACGCGCGACTCCGGATTTTAATATTCTACGTATAGTTAGGTTTAGAATTCCGGTAACTATCGAGATTTCTAATATACTAGTATATTATATAGTATCTATATTAATAATATATTTACGTTATAGGGTAGTTAGGTATTTATTCGGTATATAGGGATTCATTTAGGGGGTAAGGTATAGGAGGGATAGGGGGGAAAACGCGAAAAGTCGCGTAAATCCGTCACTTGATTACGCGCCCACGAGTACATATCCGGCAAGATATACCACACCACCATTCAATGGTTTTACTGGGCTCGAATCCGCTCTATGACGCCATTATTCGTTAATCCATCTCAAAATAATCTCTGTAGTGATTAGAGACCGCCATGTACTAATCCAGCACTGCTACAACCTCGTCCCTACCATCCGTAACGGCCTGCTGCAGGATACTGCATAAATGCAGTTCCCCATCGGCACGGATATCTGGCTCTATGTACCACGACCGAAGGCGGTGGAACATCTCGACCTTCCCGTCTGTCCTATTTACTGTCAATAGACTCTTAGGCATCCTTACGATTTCAATTGCGAAGGATCGAGGGGTGTGATGATATCTTGGCCATATTCCAGGGTCTGATGCTTGTTGCATGTGCGTCTTGTCTTCCTTTTCTCCCTGCCGTTCGCGCGCTTGGAGAGGCGGGACCAGCGCCTCCAGACGCCGCGTGAAGGACGCAGTAAACCATGATTGATCCACTAGCAGCTGTTGCAGCTTCATGAGATTCGTGTCACGTTCACTGACTCTTGTAAGACTATGCTGCGGGTAGTATAGATTGTGCGTGAAGTCTTGACCGAAGATAACGACGCAGAGACGCAAACGAGGAATATCTTGGCTTAGAAAAGGGTCGAGAAGCGTGTTGGTAAGGGCCAACCGGAGATTCTCTGCGTAGATGAATATCTTCTCGATCAATTCCACGGGCAGGTCGAGGATAAGTACTCGGGGGCGGATGGGGTCAACGTCCCACTCAGAATCCGTGTTGGAGTGCTCTTAGATAAGGTCTTGAAATTGGAAGACACCTTGCTCAGGCCTTTCGTGTTCACCTAGCAACTGCGTTCTTTCTAATGGTACGTCATCTAGCATGCGCTTCAGACAGGTGAGACGGGTCGCTCGTTCTAGTAAGCAGCCAAATAGGCAAGAAAAGATAGTTCAAATTTTCCAGAGTCGTCGGATGCAATAATTTTGTCAAATTCTATCCCAATTTCTTCGCCTTAACATCTGCTTGGGTTCGAGACCCGGCAAACGGCAAGTCGGAAAAGTCGAGCTGATTAAGGCTGACTAGCGCTGCACTAGCGCGTTCTTGCGACGCGCCAGGCTTCACGTCACTACAGCCTGACAGAACTCGGGGACCCGTATTTCTTTCCAGAAATTGCTCTCGATCAACAAGATGACTACGCCTCTCAAGCGTAAAGCGGCAGACATCGCTACCTCTACAGCAAAGAAACCGAAAGCCAATGCCTCCATAACCTCCTTCTTTTCCTCGCCCTCTACTCCAAAGCCAGCAGCAGCCGCAGCTTCTACAGCCTCTTCCACCATCTCTTCCTCGCCACCAACCGCTACTGTAGACAGTTCACAAAAGAGCACCACTTCCACCACCTCACCTACGGCTCCCATCTTCGATGCGTCTAAAACAGCCCCCGAATCCGTCCCAGCGGCAGCAGCTGCGCCCAAATTCGACAAAGCCAAGTGGGTCGAGAAACTTACGGATGAGCAGAAGGATCTATTGGCATTGGAGATTGAGACTTTAGATGAGAGTTGGCTCGCAGTTTTGAAAGACGATGTCGTCAGCAAAGACTTCCTGGCTCTCAAGCGGTTTTTGAAGTCGGAACATGAGGCTGGGAAGAAGATTTTCCCGCCAGCAATGGATGTTTACTCTTGGTAAGTCTCCTGTAGATATCACGTCTTACAGCCAACTGTTCTGAGTTCGCAAACAGGTCGCGTCATACCCCGCTCAATACTGTCAAAGTGGTCATCTTAGGTCAAGATCCCTACCATGGTCCCAATCAAGCCCATGGTCTGTGCTTTTCCGTTCGGCCTCCCACACCAGCCCCACCTTCCTTACAAAACATCTATAAGCTTCTCAAGAAGGAGTATACGACGTTCTCACCTCCGCCTAATAATCGAGGCCTACTCACTCCGTGGGCGGACAGAGGGGTGCTGTTGTTGAACACGTGCTTGACAGTAAGAGCACACGAGGCGAATAGTCATGCGAGACACGGGTGGGAGCAGTTCACGCAGAAGGTCATCGACATTGTGGCAAAGAAGAGGACGCGCGGAGTCGTGTTCCTGGCCTGGGGCAAGCCAGCTGCAGATAGGGTTAAGAAGGTAGACAGGGTGAAGCATTGCGTGCTGCAGAGTGTGCATCCGAGTCCATTGAGTGCTGCCAGGGGATTTGTGAGTTATATCTCGACTTCATGACTATCGCTGACAGAGTTTAGTTTGATTGTGGTCATTTCAAGAAGACGAATGAATGGTTGAAAGGGAGGTATGGAGATGACGGCGAGATCGATTGGAATTTGGACGTCCCTCCTGAGAAGACAGGTGTCTAAAGTGCAGTGGAAAATGTTGGAATTCTGTTTTGTAGATAGCTGAGCAGTATGTGATCCTTGAGTTTGACTTTCAGACAGACTCGATCAAATCGAGACACAAGTAATACAACTTCCAAGTACAGCTGTATTTTCTCTATAACAACATTAGATAGGCCAGACTGAAAAGAATACTCCCCAAGAAAGCATCACCTCCTCTCAGCGGTTTAATTATACCCGCATTCCCTAGAAAAGGCTCCACGACGCCACGAGCCACAGTACTGTTCGCTTGGGACCGATCCGATTGTTTCAATATACTCGACGAAGCTGTCATAAGCCTTCGAATCAGTCCGCCCATTATAGAAGCGCCCAACCCTTGCGTAATCGAGGTCGCTGCCGGTGTCCCTACCGCGACTAAACCGTCGGACTCAAGTTACATCACTTACCCCGAGAGTGTGACAGCAGGTCCACCAAATCGTCGCGTAGACCCTGCGATAGCTGAGCCGTCTGCAACAGAAGTCATTGTGTAGTTCTGACCGGCTACGGTGAATACTAATGTTGAGTCTAGTACGGGAGGAGATATCGTAGTTATCGCAGATATTACCAGTGTACTCTACCTACCACAAGGTGTTGGAATGGGAGGAGACGACTGGTTGATTATCTATGGAGGGAGTGGTCTATTTATGCTCATTCGGCTAATCCATAGGGCTGAGTGCTGAACTCCAACACAAGGCCATCATTTCCGAGTGAAATGGCTTCATTCGTAATCCTGATTGTCGCACTACCGGCCTGAAGCGTGGTACCCGCGATGGTAAATCCGTTTGCGACTGAAGTGGAACTGCTCAACGTCTCCTCTGGTTCTGTCCGGTGGCGCTAGTGCTAGAGCGAAGGATGGAGTGCTGGTTCCGACTTACAGAGTGGAGCACTTAGATATCTATCAAAAAGGTTAGGCGCTAAGCTTGATTGGGAGTTCAAGACTGTCAATTTATATGGATCCAACATCATATACTACTGTTGCTTCCTCTCTTGCCTTAATAAGTTTGGTTAATTACATACCGCTTCACCCTCGATAGTGAAGCGGTATATAATTTCTAACTATATTAACAGGGGAATAGGTTTTTGGGCTAGATAATAAGGGTAAAGAAGATAAAGAAAATAATAAAAGTAAAGCGTCTACCTAATTATAAAATACTCTCTTTAATTTTATTTTTCTTCTTTTAACTTCCTTAATTTTTAGATTCTTAGTATTATTCTAATATATTATTAACCTTAATTACTTTTAAATTTATATTTAATATTATATCTACTACCCTATAATCTTAGGACTTTAATTATAAGAGTATCGATTTAGATTCTAAACCTAATTTAAGAGAAATTATTAAAGATAAACTAATACCCTTTACTCTAAAAAAATATAAGAGTAGTTTAAAATAATAGAGATAATATATTAATACTTAAAGAGGAATACCTCTCGTTTACTTTAATTTTAGATTTATAAATATATATAATATCTCCGAGGAACGTTACCTTAAGCCTTAACGACCTCTTTTTATAATAAAGTATTTACGAAAGTTCGTCCGCTAGTATATTACGCGCCCTCGGAAGAACTTTTAAAATAATTTTCATTTTAAAATATAATCGCTCTTAACCTACTTTATTAATTTTATTAAAAGTTATAAAAGATCTACTTATATACGTTTTAATAAGGTATTAACGGATAATATCGAGGAGGTATATCGTAAACCACTCTTTTTATCATTAGTATTTAATTGAAATCTAGGTATAGTATATACGTAGGCTTTTAATTAAAAAATATAATTTATCTACTACTAAAAGGGAGAAATATATATTAATAAAAAATAACCTTCGGAATTTAATTCGGACGCTTTAATATATCGAAAAGTATAAATTTATATATAAAAGGTAGTATATTTAATTAACGCTTTTCCTTTTAATATATATTTTTTCTAGTACTCGCGTAGGTACCTTTATTAAGTTAATTAACTATAAAGAAATAATAAAATATTTAATCTATTAGGTCTATTATTCCTTTTATTAATAACTTATAAATTAACCGCCGAGATTAGGACGTACGACTCTATATATATTAAAATTAATATAAGAATATATTTAGATATATTCTTAAACTAACGAGACGTTATACGAAGGTAAACTTCGATACTTCCGAGAATATATTCGTTATTTACTCTTTTTATTTCTATTAGACTACTAACCTCGTTAAGACTCGTATTCTTATAAAGGATTATAAAAACTTATTTTATAATCTTATATAATTCTTTATTACTCTCGCTTTTACGGATAAGGTTTTTAAAGGTATCTCGATTTTAAAATAATTTTAATATATTTGATTAAAAGACGATTAAAGAAGTTTCTAGTTCGAATAAAATACCGATATCCTTAATAAACTAATCTTTCGAGTAATCTCTTTAATTAGAACTACTTTAAAACTTTAAAAGTATAAATCTATATTCTATTAATTTAAGAATATTATTCAGGATACTAGGTACTAAAAGGGTATTATTATTATTAATATAATACGACGTGGTTTCGTTAATTATTTAAATAGTAAACCTAAATATTCTAAATCTCGACTAACGTAAACCCGTTAACTAAATTAATTAAAGATAATTATTATTACCGAATAAAACTAAGCGCTCGGCTAGGTATCTTTATCGAATATATTTAAAATAAATTATTAATCGAGAATTTATTCGGTAGATAATTAGTCGCTCTTTTTAAGCGAAGTACCCGAGATTTATTATATTAAATTCCTCCGCAGTACTACCCGTTACTAGAACGTTAATCTACCGCGAAAGTTATTAGGAAAAACGATAAAAGAATTTAAAAAAAGACCCGATATATTTAAAATCTTCGAAGAAATATTATATCTTTTAAAAAGAGTTAAAAATAATCGGAGTAAATTAATATACTAACTAAAGAGTCTTTAATAGTAAATATTTATAAAGTATTAATAATAGTAGTAAAATAAGGATTATAATAAAAAGATTATTAGGACTAATAATATAGATTATATCTAGAAGAATTTCTATACTCTCCGGCTCTTAATACCCGAACGGTTTTATCTCGTAGATATAAGCGATTTTGTATTCTTATATTATAATATAACCCGGAAAACCGCCTTAGGAGCCCTTATTATAATTAATATTTATAAGAATTATAAAGTATTATATCGTCTTAAAGAAATACCCGTCCGAGGATATTATCCTATACCCGATTATCGAATTAAAGTAGAAAAGTATATAATATACTCTCTGTAATAAATTAAGTCATGAAAATTAATAAATTATAAACTTACTACTATACTATCGAAGTAACTATATTCACGTATATTATAAACGTAAGATTTCACTCGTTATAAAAAGAGTAGAATATTATTATAAATACTATATATAGTTTAAAAATAATAATAATTTCGATTATTATTACTCTTTATATCTGGCCGAATTAAACTTTATATACGAGGTTTAAATATACCGAAATACCCTCGTTACCCTAGGTATTTATCCGTTTTATATAGAATAAAAGTAATTACTAGCCGTAATAAAATATTATTAATATTCCGAGTCTTAGCGTTTATAACGATATATAAATCGTTATTTAAAAGATATTTATTAATTAAGACCCTACCCTTATCCACTTTATAAATTAATCTTGAAAGATACGGAAGACTTCGATTACTATATAATCGATTTTTATAGGAAGGATATTATTTTAAGGAATTTATCTAAATATAAATTCGAGGATAAATTTACGAAAAGCGAGGGAAATATTAAAATAGAGGTCCTTACGAGGCTTAAAACTAATAAAGGCTATTAAATTCTAACGTAAATATACCGACCTAGGAAATATACTACGGCGAATTAACTATTATTATATTAAGAAATATATATATTCTAAATTATAAATCTTAGATTAATAATCGATACTACTCTCGCCTATACTTTAGCGAATTTTTTAGTTAATTATAATTAGACTTCCTTATTAATAAATTAAACCGAATAATACGGTTTAGGTTCCGAGCGTACGAAAATAATTTCTAAAATATAACTTAAAGAGTAAAGGAACGATAAAAAAATTAAAAGCGGGTATTATTTATCTTTATACCCGGAGGATAATTATTATTTATTAATTAATATTTTATACGGAGAGTTTACCTAAGACTAGGCGGTATAACGTAATAATAAATAATAAAGTTTCGGTAGAAATATCGAACGGCCTTTATCCTTAAATCCGGAAGAGGTTTTTAACTCTTTTATAAGATCTTACCCTAATAATCCCTCTTAAAACGGATTCGAGAACGATAATTATTTCGACGAGGATAAGATAAGTATTATAATTATTTAGGATTTATTTAACGATTAAGTAACTACGCGTCTAGTAAATAAATTTAAAAATTATTAATAAAGTGCGTAGAGTCTAAGAAGTTATGAAAATTTTAATTATATTTAAGATACTTTATATTAAAGTCCGTAATAATATAAAATAATTTAGAATTTTTATTTTCCCTATATATATACCTAAAATACGGGTATTACTTAATATTAGATTTTATATATAAGACTTAAAGTAGGCGCTCGTAATATAATTATAATAAATACGACGAGTTGGTTTATAATATCTATTAATTACCGGATACCTTATTTTAAGATTATTATCTTAATTTTAAATTAATTAGTTTTTATTTTAAATTTATATACTTCCTTTTACGATCTTAAATATTCTTTTTATAATATTATAGTCGTTAACTTAATCTTTTTTAATTTACTCTTAAGTTTTATACGCGTTCTAGACTTTAGCTCCGCGATATTCTTCTATTATATTATTTTTTATTATAGGTTTAAGGCTTCGTCTTTAAGTCTTAATATATTTATAGTTAATTTATATATTAATAGGTACTTTAGAAAGTTTAGTTTTTCTAATTTAATTAAAAGCCCGTTAAAGATATAAATATTATTACTAGTAAAGGAATAAATAATCTTTTTTTAAAATTACTTCTTAAAGCGTAGAGTATCTAACGATATAAAAGATTATAATATTATTTTAAAGAATATACCGATACCTTCTATAATTTAAATATATATATTTATTAATAGTTTACTTAGGTTCTTCTCGAATAAGTATTATTTCTAAGGGAGGATACTTTATCTATAAAGATCCTTTTATCGTAGATATAAATATACTTTTATTAATATAATTTCTATATAAAGTTTCGAGCCTAATAGTCGAGATTAATATATTAAAGTAATAGACTTTAAAGAGCCTTACGAAAGTATTATAATAATAAATCCCGATATTAAATACGACGCCTTATACGCTCTTTATTACTTATATTTATAAGGTTTATTTTTTAAGATTTTATAATATTTTAAGATATATATTTATTAGCTAAAACTCTATCTTTATTTAAGAGGGTTTAAAAGGTAAGAATTAATAAATATAATAACTACTTATATAATAATTCATATTTTATTTATATCTTTCACCGTTATTTATTTTCGTCCCTTTATAGTTCTCGTTAAATACGTTAATACGCGCTATTTTAAATATAATATAAACGAATTTAATAACCTTACTACTAAATAGGCGCCCGATAAAATTTTATAAATTAAAAGATCTTAATTAAAGAGGCGAGTAAAGAGGAAAGAAGGATTCTAGATCTTTAATATAACGATATTTTATTTAATCCGTTTTTCTTAGGGTAATTTTAAATATAGGATTTTCTAAAATTTAAACCCCCTTTACGATAATATATTATTTAAATACGATAGTAAAATTACTTTACCTAGAATTAAAGCCTAAAAATAAATAAATACGCGCGATATAAATACTCGGCGTTATCTACGAGCTACCTTTAACTATCGTTAATATCGATATATAATAATTAATACTTTAAGATATAAGATATAGGCCTATTAATAATTCATAAAGATTGAATAATTACTATTTTATTTATAGTATTACGGTTATTATATATTTGCTTTAGACTTTTAGATATATTAAACTCCGTTAAACCCCTTTAAATTAATTATTATTTACGAAGTCCCTTCGGGCTAGCGCTTTCTACTTATTAAAATATAAAGATAACGGAGTTAATAAAGTAATCCGAACGGGCTTAACGAGCTCGGTAGATTTAAAGGATAAATAATTAATATTACGCGGTATAGAGTTAATTTATTAAACTACGCTAAACTTAATAAAGTTAGACCGTAACGGAGATTTTATTTAAATATTAATAATACCGTCCCTTCCCTTTAGATAGATCTTTATATAATTAATATTAAAAACTTAAAGTAGTAGCCCCCTAGAGATATTCCTAAAAATAGATTTTAATTATATTAATTAAGTTAGGTATTATTTAGGCGAGATAATATATTTTACGAAATTCTTCCCTTTTTAAAAGGGTTATATCTCTTAAGAAAATTTTAATATTTTTATCCTACTTTTTAGGATCTTGTAACTTTAAAGTTTAAAGATCTTTAAGATTAATTCCGAGTTTTATTAATTAAATTATTAAAAGTCTTAATACTCGTATATTTAGGTAACTACCGTAAATATTTATTATACCGGCGAGTATACTCTAACCGATATTAATTATTACTATATTAATTAACGTAGGGTTAGTCCGTTACTTTCGTATTAATCTTAATATTATTATTTCCGTTTATTATAATATTATTTATATTAATAGAGTTATATAAGATCTTTAATTTCTTATATATAAATAGGATTCCGTCTAGAACCTTCGATTACTCTTATTAATAAAGGTAGGGTTAAGGGTATTTAATAAATATTATATCTTTTAATATATTATTATAATTTAATAGGATACGAGATTATTATATCGTATCGATTAGATTTCCGCTAACGAAATATTTATATATTTATAGATAAAGAATACTACCTCTTTATCGTAGAATACCTCCTATAAGGAGACGATATTTTTATATAAATATAAAGCGAGTTTTTTAATAAAAATATTATTATTATATCTCTATTCTTTTACGATAACGATCGGATAATTAAATTTTTATTTATAAATTAGGGTAACGTTACTAGCTTAATTCTCTTTAAAAATAATATAGTATTCTTTCTAAGGGTTACCTTTATAATAAAAAGTATCCTACGTAATATAGGAGCTCTTTACCGGCTAAAAGGATCGAGATCTTAATATAAACCGTTAAGACTTCGTAGGTAAGAATCGTCGTAAATTTAAATTTACTATAATAAATAACTATATTAAACGTTTCCGTGACTAGTTTTATAGGAACTAAGGAATCTTTAATATATTAAATAGAGAGAGTTTTAAAGAGCTCTCGGATTCGGTTTCCGCCGGCCGTTTACTATAAAGACTAACGACCGAATTACCGGGGAATACTATAACTCGCTTATTTAAAGAAAATATAATTATATAAAGAGGATATAAAGATACTAATCCCGGGAAATACTTATTTATAGGTTTAGAAGTAACTAATTAATCCCGAGGTATACTAACGTAAAAGTTTTTACCCGAGGCCTATAAATAATAAATTAATATTATTTCGGAATTATTATTTCCGATACTCTCCTTAATTTCATATACCTCGTATTTAACTAGAAGTTATATCTACCGGTTTTCTTACTTTATAACGTTATAGTTATTATAAAACGATATATTTTATCTACTACCGGCCAGCCCCTAGAGATTATAAATTTAAATACTCGGATTATATAAATAAATAATATTTCCTCCCGATTAGAATTCTTACCTAATCGACTCCGTAAGATTAAATTATAATTCTCTACGTTAGTAGTTATCTACCTAAAGGATTTAACCTATAAAAACGGCTATTTAAGGTAAGAAATCGTATTTTATTAAGAATTAAAGAACGCGATACTAGTATTTCATAATTAAATATTAGAGGTATATAAAGGATTATAATCGGCTCTAAAAGAACTCTCGGAGAAATTAATATTAACGGATAATAAGTTTAAGAGATATTAAGAAATCTCTTTAAATAAAATATATAAAGTAGATATTATTATACTTTAGAATTTCCGAATAAGACGAGGGCGTAGCCGCTCGTTATTAGCGAACGTTATTTCTCTTTAATAATTTATAAACCTAGTCTATTTATTTTAGCTTTTATTATTAAGTAACTTGGATACGACCTAAAGAGACTACGAAATAATAATAATTAATATTAATAATTTAACTTTTTATATAATTATTTATAAAGTAGGTTAATGGGTTGTTACTTATAAGATATTAACTCTACCGTTTAATATATATAAGACCGGGGTCTTCCCTAGATACTATTATCTTTATATTTAACTATAATAAAGACTAAAATTTATAGAGGAAAGTCGCGCGAAGGATAATTACTAAAGAAGAAGAAATATTTATAATTTATATTTTATTATATCGACGTTAGGTCGCCGTTAAGTACGGAGGACCTTAAAAGAATTAATTTATTTAAGTCTCTTCTATAAAGAAAACCGAGTATTATAATAGTAAATAACGTTAAAATCTCGGTTAATATAAGTAGTAAATAAACCTTACCGATTACTTTTTTATATATTAATTTAATAGTTCCCGATTTCTAAACCCTACGTAAAACTAGTTAGAGCCTCTTTAATATATCGGCGTATAATTCTTCTACTACTATAAAGTACTTATATATTTTAATTCGCTATATTTCGGAACTCTCCGAATAGGTAAGGTTTATTATTCTTTACGAATTCTTATATTAATTAGTTTTTAAAGACCGTCTCCTTCGGTATTATATATAGAATATTAATTATATAAAGTACTAGCGACTTAAGTTATAATAAAAGACTATCTAACTCTACGGCCGGATCGATTAATCGCGATATTAATTATATAATTAGATTATACTTTTTATTAAATTATTATTTAACGAATTTAGTCTACCTAATTATCTAAGATATCTAGAGGTCTCTCGAGAATATAAAAAAAAAGACCGACGGAGTTTAAATACGGGAAGACTTCGTCCAAATATAATACTTTACGGCGAAGAAAACCCCGATAGCGATCTAATTAAAAATATCGTATAATAAGATTTACGAAAGGGGGTAGAGATCGTATTTATAATAAAGACGAATTTAAAAATACCGGGAGCGAGAAGGCTAGTAAAAGAGCTCTATCGTACTATAAAAAATAAAAATAAATAAATTATTTAAATTAATAAAGATAATCCGCCCTTCGCCCTAAGGTTTGATTTTAACGCGGTAATTCGTAGAGATTATAATAATATAATTTTTATCCTATTAAAGTAGATTATTAATATTAATTTTAATTTCTTTCGATCCTAACCGTTAATTAAATTTAGGTATATATTAGATAATATTTATAATTAACCGCTAAATACGACGCTAGGCTATAATATAAATAAAGCGAATATACTTCTTTTACCCCTAGGTAAGATAACCGCGCGCTAATTTTTATAATTTTATTTAGTATTAATTTACGGAGGTTTATACCTTATTTAACGATAAGATAATTCGAGAGTCTACGTATTACCTTTCTAAACGGAGTTGATTTACGAAATTACTCGAACTTTATCGTACGTTCTTTTAGTAATTAAAGTTTATAATAACGAGGTTATATCGTTATATCCTAAATTCATTAATCCTCTAGTTTACTTTATTCTATTTATAAAAATATCCCTAAATATTAATAGAGTTTATATAGGGACTACGGCGAGAGGCTAAAGAGCTAGGATAAAAGAGGGGGGTTTATTATATAATTTTAACTTAGTATTTAAAATACTCGATATAAAGACTCGGTCCTTCTAATAAATCCTTTATTACGAGTTTTAATACCTTTCTCTTATAAACTATAATTTATTTATTCTTTCTAATTTACTTAGACTTTAGCGGGTTTAATATCTATATTTTATTTCTTTCTTAATAACGAATATTCCGAGAATATTCGCGATCTCTTTTAATCTACTTTACTAAACTTTAGTAATTTAATTTCTCGCCTCGTATATATTAGTTTAGACGTTAGTAGTATAAACTTTAAAGAGGTAAAAATAACCCTAGTTTTTACTAAATTTAAATTTTAATATATTAATTTATAATAAATAATAAGATTATTAATTCTAACTTTATAAATAGCGATAATATCTTTAGGCTAGCCCTAACCCTCGGTAGTATTATTAATAATAACTCGTTAAATTTTTCCTTAACTAGTTAGTTAAGTCTAATAATATTAACTCTAACTCCTATAATAATAACTACTTTATCGGGGTTTTTAATTAGCGGGATAAACTTATTATTTTTTAAAAATACTAAAACTATAAGACCTTTTATAAAAACCGCGTTATCCTCTTTTAAAAATAGTGTTCGGTTAAATTACCTCTTTATTATACCCTAGAAAGCGCCGATAATATCTATTAAAGCGACCGGAATCTTATAAGCGATAAATTCCCCGTCGCTTTTAATAATTATAAATAACTCTATTAAGTTAAGTTTAAATTCTAGGGTAAATAGAGTTACTAGATTAATTAATATAAATTAACCTTCGGTCTTTATTAATAAAAACGGATCGTAGACCTTCTCGAAGAGTAGAATAATAATCGCTCCGACTTTATTATCTTAAATATTATACGACGTTTTAACTCGGGTTTAGAGCGAGAATCTAACGTTAACGGAGACGGTAATAAATAATACTACTAGTTATATACTTTAGACGAGTACGGATTATCTTAAATATCCTACCGATAAAATATTAAACTCTTCGTATTTAATAACGAAGATATTTATTAGACCGGTATTTATATCTACCTCGAATTCTTCTAGTTCCGCGTTATTCACGGGGGTAATTAGTATATTTAGCGAAGAATTATTAATTTAAATTCTTATAAAGTTATTTCTTTATACTTTTATTTTATAATTTTACTCTTATTAAATATATAATATACGGAATCGCTCGGTAATATATAGTAATAGATAGTTTAGATTTTAGAATAATATTTATAATAATATATTTCTTATATACAGTAACGCTTAAAAATTAATTATTCGTATATAAACTTATCTCGATATAAGGAGAGAACGTCTTTTATATAATTTTAAGCGCTATAACGGTAGATAAATTTAAACGAGAATACCTATAATTAAATTATAGATTCTCTTTAGGAAAAAGGAGTTAAAGATAAATAATTTTATTCGTAGGTTTTATTACTAAATAAAGGACTTTAAATATTATAAATAGATTTTAAGACTCTTTAAATTTTTATAAAGAGCCGGGCGCCCGAAGACTTTAGTTTAAAGAAAAGAATTCGGTGTATAATAATATAAATATAGTAAAATATAATCCTCCTAAATAATATATAACCGGATACTTTCCACGGTACTAACGAATTTTAATAAATACCGAAGACTAAAATTTCGAAGTATCTATATATTTTTTTATTAAGATCGTAGAAAACCTCTAGTAGATACATTAACTTTAGATTTACCGTCGTTTTAATAATTAAAATATAAAGTTAGTCGTAAAGATTTATATAATCTTTTCGAAACTTTTAATATAATCTTAGAGTTAATCGAATTATATACTTCCTATCCTATATCTTAATTAATTTTAAATAAAACGATAAGATTATAAAAGTTTTTTATAAAGGCGTACTAGTATAGCTACGTCGCTAATTTTCTTTTAAAACCGGGAGATCGAATTTTATTAAAAACGATAATATAGCCGAAGAGAATAATTAAATTTATTAACCTCCTCTTTACGTAGAGTAGTAATATAAGACCGAGATCTAATTATAAATACTTAAAGGGGAATATTAGGCTTCGAGTAAATAAAACTTAATATCGGGAAATAAAATAATTTAAAAATCTTTAATATTATTAAATTAATACGGTATCTACCTATCTTTCTTTTATCTCGGTAGAAAAGAGGTATAGGATTTAGTCTTTAATAACGGTAATACTAAAAATTAATAAAACTTTAATCGTAACAGAATTATAGAATTAATAAAATTAAGATTTTATAAAGAAATAACTAGTATATAATAATTCTCGTTTGGCTACCTATTAAAAAGAGTTTTATAAATACGGAAATATCTAAGATCTTAAGGGTAATAATAGATATAAAGAGATTAAACTATAAACTAACCATTATAATAAAGACTTATTATATAATAAAGGGGCGTTAAGATTATTAAACTCGCTTTAATTACGTATTAATAACTTAAAATTAAAAATGGGTAAAACGGAGTTTAAGCGATTAGCCGGACAGCCCTAAAAGTAAAGATTTTAAAATATAAATACACGAACTCGATAAACTAATACTATAAAAGATATAAAAATTAACGAGGTTTACGTAAACCTTAAAACTCGCTTAAAGATATTAAAAGTATATAAAAATTACGCCGTTAAATTAATCTTAATTCGATATTATCTATTATAGATTATATATTAGGTTAATAGAGTACGATAAAATTTATTCGATTTACTCTCTTTAAGAATAATTACTTTATAATATTAAATTATACTTTTATATTTAATCTTTAATAGTTTAGATAACTAAAAGCCCCGGTAATTTTTCGGTTAAAATATTAAATATTTTAACCTTACGTTTTTATTAAGATATTTAGATACGAGTTTCTAGATATAATCTCGTATAATACTCTTAATAAATACTTTATAAAATTAGCGTTAGAAGTTATCGACGTATTATATCGAATATTATTTATTTATAATTAAAAGACGACCCTTTTTTATTTATACCTCTAAATTAATAATCTTTTTTAATTAATAATTCCCGTATAACTTCCTAACCCTATTATATTCATTATAGTCCTTTTCGTGGCCGTAGGAGGTCTCCTCGTTATTAAAATCTCTAAGGATATATAACGTAGTCCTTAGGATCTAAACTTATTAATAATAAAATATTATTAAAGAGTAAATACCTATATAAGAATCTTTATCTTCTTTAAGTAACTCCGTTATTTAATTTTAAACCTAGTTCTTATCGCCTAATATCTTTAGCTTAAAAGATATATTAATTAATAAAAATATTATTTACTCTCTTTATCTAATTATTAAATTAATAAGATATTTTTAATATATATTTTATACTCTTTAAAGCCTTTAAGAAGCTTTTTAATATAAAATATTTATACGATTATTCCGATCTTATTTACGAATATTACTACGTTACTATAATTACCGATCTTTATAGTTTATCCGTAGGGTCCGTTAATTTATATCTTTAATACGTATACTCTAGTATACTATATAAACTTCTAAATAAATCTAAATACCGGTTATATTAAAAGATAAATATTAATATCTTTACTATTTACGTTTTAGTCCTATTAAATAATTATAAAAAAATAGTTTTAAAATAAGGACTAGAAGTTTACTTTTAAAATCTAGACGTATACGTACTACTTTATATATATCTTCTACGGCCGAGTAATAGTAATCTAGACCCGAATAACGTCTTTTACCTAAATAACTTTAGTAATTATATAAAACTATCGTTAAACTACGTTACGAAGTACTAGCCTCGAGTAACGAGTTATAGTAGTTAAGACGAAGATAAAAATCGCGATAATAATATAAATCCTCGCGAACGTCGGCTTTATCGATAAATACCGTTAAATCGAGTAAACGGTAAAGATCGTTAGCGTATAATAAATTTTTTAGAAGAATTCGAAGAATAGTATCCTAAATATTAATATAAGTAATAAGGAAACGATTATAATTACGCTTTAAATATAATCGTTAATATTTATCCGGTAGATAACGAGTTTACGAGTATAAATATACTAAAAAACTATTAAATTACAGAGTATCGTTAATATAGAATATATTCCGGGAATAAAAGATAATTATATATATTAATATTTAGAGAAGTATTATTACGCCGATTAAATTATATAATTTTAAATACGTTTATAGAGAGATTCTTAATAAATTAACGACGAAACTTAGACGATTTATAAATAAAAACGGGATTAGGTAAAGAGTAATTAAAGAACCGGCTCTATTTCCCGTTTATATTATCGTATTAACTCCGATTATATTATAAATTATTATACCGGACTAGTAAAGTATTATTAAAAGTATATACTAGCCCGAGAAGGGAGTAAAGAGACGGGTTCGTTTAATTAATATAAGATAAATTAGGTATTTAAAGATATAGAAAAGAGTACGGTCCTATATCTATCGCGAAATATAAGAAAAGGCGTAATAGTAGAGGAATGAAATAATATATATACCGCTAACGGCGAGACCGTAAATTAAAATAAGATTTATAATAAAGAAAACGAACTTAGGAGGAGAGTTTATAATTTATAAATTAATTAATAATAAAGGTAACCGCGCGGTTACGACGAAGATAATTAAAGACTAAGTATAACTTATTTCTAAAGTCGATATCTATAAATAAAAGAGCGCTTTTTCGAGAAATAGTTTAAAGCCTCGATAAAAACTTTACTAAATTATTAGAAAATTCTTTTAATATAATAAAACTATTTACTAGTCCAAATTCGAAAAGAAATAAGAAAGAATTTTTTCGAAAGTAACGTAAGAAGTTTTTTAAGATAACTCGTACGATACTAGAAATCGATATTAAGATATATATTATAATTAACCGGTTTAATATTTCTTATATTTATAATTTAGAGGAATCTTAAGAATAACTACCGATAAAAGGAGATAAAATAAATTTAGATTTAATTAGGAGCTCGGAGTTAATAGTTTTAAATTAAAGATTTATATTAATAAAAGTTAAAACTCTAGGCTTAAAATTACGATTAAGATATTAATAATAATAAAATTCCTTATAGAGCCGTCGATAACGATTTTCTACGAATCGAGAATAATACTAGTAATATCCTAATTATACTAGGCTAATTATTTTGGAGTTTATATACGATAACCTCTTATCTCTCTCTAGTAGAAATATTACGTTATATAAATATTATTAAGAGATTATTATAGTTTTATTTACGATTACCTATATTTCGTAAATACTCGTAAAGAGGACGTAGGACTTTATATAATTAATTAGATTAATAATATTATCTTTACCGAAATATTTTACGTTATTTATTAGAATTCCTAGAAGCTTTTTAGAGCTATATAACTCTTTTATTATTTTATAATTTACGAAATTATATAATTCTCCTCCTTCCTATTCTTATATAATTTAAAAAATCATACGATTCTCCTTCTTCCTACTCTCGTATAATTTAAAAAATTATACGATTTTCTTTCTTCCTATTCTCGTATAATTTAAAAAATCGTACGAATTTCCTTCTTCTTATTCTCGTATAATTTAAAAAATCGTACGAATTTCCTTCTTCTTATTCTCGTATAATCTGAGAAATCGTACGATTTTTCTCTTTCCTAATTATTATATAATATAAGAAATCGTACGATTTTCCCCTTTATTATTATTATATAATCTAAGATATTATACGATCTAAGAAATCGTACGATTTTCCTCCTCCCTATTATCGTATAATCTGAGAAATTATACGATTTAAGAAATTATACGACTTTCCTCCTTCCTAGTTATCGTATAATTTAAAAGATTATACGATTTCCTTCTTCTTATCCTCGTATAATTTAAAAGATCGTATAATTTTCTTTCTTTTTATCCTCGTATAATTTAAAAAATCGTACGATTTTCCTACTTTCTATTCTCGTAGGATCTAAGAAATCGTAGGAATTTCCTTTTTCCTAGTTCTCGTGTAATCTCGAAAATTATACGATTTCTCTTGGGGCCGTCTTGGTTATTTTTAGATAAACTAATTTAAATTAATTATAAAATAGGTCCTCTCCTTTATAGTATTAATATAAGTCTCTTATTAATTAAGATATTAATAATATAATCTCGAGCTATTTAAGTAAAAATCTTTAACGTTATTAATTATTAATATAAGTTTCTACCTATAGGGCCAGTAGACTCTAGGTTAATAAAATTAATAAAACTAGTATATTTAGGATTAATAAGGTTAATAAAGTTAGAATTAATAAAATTAATAGGCTCTAGGCTAATAAAGCTAATAGGTTTAAAATTAATAAAGTTAATAGGGTTAATAAAATTAGAATTAATAAAATTAATATATTTATAATTAATAGAGCTAGAGCGGAACGATCCCCCTTAAAGTATTTAGTCTAACGGACGACTTAAATTTAACCGATCGGAAACGTATATAATATAAGGAAATCGATCGAATAATAACGGGCGGACTAGATAAGACGTTCGGCTAATTTCATTTAACGATACTTTAAGTAATAAAAGAAGTTTATAAATAACTTTCCCTACTATATTATCCCGATAAACAGTCCGACGAGTATAAAGATAAGGTAACTTTGGCGATAATAAATAAATTACTAGTATTAAAATAATTTATATTAAGACTAATTATAATATAGTTTTAAATTAGGCTCGAGAAAAATACCGAGTCTTAAAGATTATCCCGGACGATTATAATAAGTTAATAAAATAATATTAACGACTATATAACGTTTTTATATTTAAGGGAGTAGTTCGCGCGCTTTAATTAAATATCTATAATCGGAACGGACTAGGAATTATAGTACTAAATAATAACGTACTCGGGAATTTAAATAATAATTATAATTATAATTTAAACCTCGGAAAGTTTCCCTTCGCTTATTTTTAAAATAAATACTAAATAGCGTAAAACCTAAGGAAGGTATAAAAGGACGAGAATAATCCTATATAAAAGGATATATTAGCCGCTCTTTATAAAACTATCGCTAAAAGTTTATAAGAATTTTATCGAGAACGCTAGTTTCCTAGTTTATAGGCTTTAGAATCCTTAAGAATTAATAACGAGTTTAATTAAATATAGGCTAGGAGTAATAACGGAGGTAGAACGTAAAGTAGTAATAACGTCTTTAATAATAATAGTTTTTCTAACGACTCTAGAATTAACCTAAACGCCGATACGATAATAAGCGATTTTACTAAAGTAATAAATAACCTAATTATAAACGGTGAATTTATTATACGAAAACGTAAAGTCTTTAAGAACGTTTAATTACTAGTCGAGGATAAATCTAGGCTATATATCTAAAAGTCGGTAATATTATATAACGTTACGGACTCTACTAATATACTCTTTATAAAAAAACTAACCGAAACATTTATCGCTTAAAGGAAGGGTAAATATAAAGGTATTAATTAAATCGCCTTAATAGTAAATAATATTATTACGTAGGGTACGGGTCCATATCCTTATATTTCGATTATAGTATAATAGTCGGATTTGGAAGATACTTTAATATAGCGAAGTAATCTTATTAGAGTAATTAATTAAATACGAGTTAAATAAGATTTATAAAAATATTTATTATACTATAAAATGATTTAATTCGAAGGTAGATAAGTCTTTATTCTTTTACCCATAAAAGCGGGACTCTTAAATAAAGAAATAAAGATTATAAAACGAATTAAGAATAATTAATTTAAGGCTATTAAAGCGGCTTAAAGTTTAATTATAATATTATATAATACTTAGTAAGGCCTCGCTTAGTTAGTATTAATATAACTAGTATTAATATTCGGCTAATTAGGATAATTAGTATATTAATAACTATAGTAAAGATATCCGTAGTTAGGGTTTTTATAATATATATCCACTTAACTAGGGTACTCGTAATATATATTTATTTAATAAATATCTACTTAACTAGAGTACCCCTAATATGTATTTATTTAATAAATACCTACTTAACTAGGGTACCCCCAATATATATTTATTTAATAAATACTTACTTAGCTAGGGTACCTCTAATATATATTTATTTAATAAATACTAGTTTAGTAAATATTAACTTAGTAAATACCTATTTAGTTAAGGTACTCTTAATACGTATCTATTTAATAAATACTAGCTTAGTAAATATTAATTTAATAAATACTAGTTTAGCCGGGGTACCCGTAATATATATTTATTTAATAAATATTTATTTAGTAAATACCTATTTAGCTAGGGTACCCCTAATACGTATTTATTTAATAAATACTAGTTTAGTAAATACTTATTTAGTTAAGGTACCCCTAATATATATCTATTTAATAAATATTAATTTAGTAAATATTTATTTAATTAAGGTACCCGTAATTTTTCGTATCTACCTAGTAAATACTAGTTTAATAAATACTTATTTAATTAAGGTACCCTTAATACGTATTTATTTAATAAATACCCGCTTAGTAAATATTTATTTAGTAAATACCTATTTAGCCGGTTTAGGATATAGAATCGATAAAGATAATAGTAGAAACCCGCTAAAGATTTTATCTCTTAATATAATAAATAATATAATAATAACCCACGCCGGGACTAGTAGGATAAGATCGCGCGAGGATATTATAAGAGCTCTTAATAAGTTATACTAGTAGTAATTATTTTAATTTTAATCGATACTTTATTTACTTGAATTATATTTTCTTTAAGAATTATTTATCCCTTCTAGTAATAATCTTTACGTTTATATATACTATATATTTTAAATTAGATAAAGATAATTAAATAATAATAACTATTCTAACTCTATATATTAAATTATATAGACTAGCGACTCGAAAGTTTTATAAAGTTCCGATATTAATATACCTTATCTTTTAAAGGGTATATATAGGTTAAGAAAGAGTCTTAATTATTAATTTCTTTACTATAAAATAATAATAGTCTAACACTAGTTTATATTAAATAAAGTATATTATATATAAAGAGGGTATAAACCTAAGAGTAGGACTCTATATATAAGATATAAATTCTTAATAATTTCTTAACGATGGATATACTCTTTATAAAAAGTATAATTATAATTTATTACTATATTAACCTCCGTAATATAATAAATCGGGTAGTTAATAGGAGATTTTATATTTTATTAAAAAGATTTACGGATTAAAGTTTTAACGACCCTTTTACGCGCTAGCGACCTAACGAGGTTTATATAATATAATAATTATAATTACTACCGGCCCAGCTCTTTACGGGTATTATTAAATTTCCTTTAAAGATTCCTTACTTTTTATCTTTAAGAATACGTAATCTTTTAATAAACTTTTATAAGGTTAAACTTTTCGTCTTATATAAATTATAAGATATTTTAAAGGAGGGCGGGCTAGTTAATATTTTACGGGGGAGATAAATAAATTTATAAATTTAAAAATTATTTACGGTCCGTTAACGCGTTAATAATATTATCTAGGGCGAGCTCTTTTATATTATCTATTATCTTTATTTTTTACGTCGTACAAATATTACTTAATATCTCTGTCTCCTATATTATATAAATATTAATATCGTAATTAAAGTCCTCGTCGCCGCTAGATTCGTTATCCTCGCTATTATAATAAAAGTCCTTATCGTCGCGAGGGTCGATAATGATTAGCGAGTCTTTTTTAACGATTAATAATATTTAATATATTTAAGATATAGATTTAACTTACCCGGTAACGTATTATAATTAAATAAAAAGTTTAGTAATCTTAATAAATACCGGAAAACTAGTTTTTAAGAAGGTATAACTCTTAGATATTAAATTAAATTAGGTTTAAAATAAGAAAATAAAAAATAAATAAACGCGGACGTAGGAGGGCCTTATATAGATATTTAAATTTAAACTCGGACTAGGGTAAATTAGTTAACGCGTAGTACCCTCACGATAATATTTATTTAGGATTAATTAATTTTAAATACCGCCCCCTTAAGCTAATCTTATTTAATAAAGTTAGCGCGAAATAAAGATTATCCTCGTAATAAAACTAGTCCCTCTTTATTACCCGTTTACTTTTAATAGGGTACCTTTTTTTAAGGGTAAAATACGGGCGTAATTACTATAACCTCTTCTACTATTAAAGGGTAACGAGTATTAATTATTTTTACGAGACCGCGCTAATTAACTATAAATAATTCTTACGAGAGAAAAGATTCTGGAATTCGTAGTAACTAGTAATTATTTAGGACTAACTAACTTCGAATACCGTTTTTTTAAACTATTTTAATTAATAAAACTAGCGCGAACTAAAGATTATCCTCGTAATAAAACTAGTCCCTCTCTACTACTCGTTAATTTTTAATAAAGTATCTTTTTTAAGAGTAAAATACGGGTATATTTATTATAGCCTCTTCTATTATTAAAACCTAACGAGTACGAGTTAATTTTACGAGAGCGCGCTACTCGGCCATAAATAGTTCTTACGAAAGAGAGGATTATAAAATTTAAAATAACGACGGTAGTAATTAAAGAAAGTACGTTTATCCTAAATTAATATATATATTAAAGTATTTATACGGGGAGCTGAAAGTAATAACGATAATATAACCGATATTATATAATAAGTATAGACCCGTTCTAAACGAAAGTGTATAACTTATTATAACGATAATATAGTTAAAATAGTAATTAATATTAATACCTAAAGACCTTATACGAGTAAATTTATATATTATAGATCGGGATATATAGGGGTTATAAGTTAATAATATTACATAAATCGGCGAGGAAATCAACTATTTTTATTATAATTAATTTATATATTCTATTATAACCCCGAGTTAATTAAGGTATTGAATTATTTTATCTTAATCTTTAAATAACTCTTTTATAGTCGCTCGTAGTCTAATTATCCTACTCTTCGCGCAGTTTTACGTATCGATTAAGTATAGGATATAAATATAGTTTCGCCTAATACTTATAATTAAAAACTAAATAGTAGTCGTAGGTTTATATAATATTAATAAAATATTCGCTACCTAACGAGGAAGTAATTATATACGATATAATTATAATATATAACGAGGCTGTACTAAAGGAGCTTTGGATTATTATATATATATATTTATCTCCTACTATTTTCTTTACCGATTTAAGAAGTCTTTTATTATTAAAATACCGTTTTAACTCTTTTCTTTAAAAGTTATATCGTCCGCTTTATAAACTTTTATTCTTTGGAGTCACCGAATTCTCTAAATAATAATAATAATTAATAACTCTCTAAATTATCTACCTAACCCTCTATAACCGTTAGATATTATATAGTTATTTATAATTTATTAAGTCCAAGTCCTTTAGAAGTAATAATAACGGGTTATTAAATTTTAATATATATTAGACCGTTATACTATATCCGTAGAGGCTCTTTTTATTATTTAAAATCTAGACTTCGGGTTAAGTATTCTATATAATTCCTTTTTAATATTTATACTTTGGCCCGTTTTATCTTAACTCGTTAACGTTATTATTTAATAAATCTTCGATTTATTTCGTTATAATAAGGAATATAATACTATCTTTATAGTAATAGATTATTATAATCCGATTATATATTACCCGACTCTAGTATACGCTAGTATAGGTTTTTAGTATATTAATAATACGATAAATATTAAATTAATTACTATCTTCGATAATAAATCATTTTAGTATAACTAGATATATATATTAAGCGACGTAGGTATAAGTATTTTATCCTAGGATTTTAATATTCCCCCTCCGTCTCTTTCTAAGATTTGGTCTAGTACTTTAGATATTAATTTAATATTAAATTCGTCTTCGTTTTTCTTTAGTACCTTTAATTAATTAGAATTTTATAATAATTTAAGCGAAGCTACCGCCGCGCTTTATTTTTTAAATATTAACGAAGAAATCTACGATATAAGTATCGAGGATTTAATAAGATTTATATTCTCCTTTTATTTATCTTACTTTTTATTAATTAGATTAATATTCTTATATTTAGTTAAACCTTTTAACTATTATTACCTAATCTTAATTACGTAAAATTAAATAGAATTAGTACTACTTCGAATGCCCGTAAATACCCGTTATATAAAGTTATATTTAATTTTAATAGTTTCTACCGTTACCCCTCTAATAATAATTATAATTATAAACTAGTGAAACTTAAATACGATTACTAGTAAAATTTAAGATATTATTTAACTAGTTTAATACTAATACTTTATAATTAATAAATAACTTAACTCTTATATTAAACCCTACTAGTGTAAGCGGTCTAAATATATACGGCTTCGTTTTTCATCTATTATATACCTCCTCCGATATAAGAAAGAACTTTATAAATTATACGGGTACGGCGAGAGACCTTAACTATATAAATTTAAAGACTATAAAAAGTTTTATCCTAATAAAGGATTTCCTCGCCGTCTTAACCTTATAAACTATATATATAGGATTCATAATTATCGGCCGAAAGAAGACGTCTCGAATAAAGATATTATATTAAATAATAGTAGGAAGCGGACCTAAGGGACGTCTAGGGGATTTCTATATTACTCTAAAAAATAGTCGTCCGCTAGGTATAAATAATAATAGATATATTATAGTTATTCTTTCGTTTTTTTTTTATATATACTTCTATTCCCCCCAGATATTATAGTGGAGAGATATCGATACGGATATAAAGTAGGAGTTATTTACTCTTTTAATCGAGAGGTTACGGGAAAATTACTTTCGGAAAGGCGTTTAATTAACCGAAGATATCGTTTATATAAAACTTACGTATCTTTAGATACTAATCTTTATTATATTTTAAAATATAAACCTATAGATAAGTATTCGTAGAGATTAAATATATATTATTCTATTTATAGTATTACTACTACTATAGGGTTATAGAAAGAAGTATAAATTATTATATAATTTAATATTTTATACCTAGTTATAGTAGTATAAAAGAATTTAAATTATTTTTTACTTTAATCTCTTAGACCTACCGAACCACTATTAAGCCCCTTCGGGTTAACTCCCGCTCACTAAACCCCTTCGAGTTAGAAATATTAACTTCGTAATATTTATTAAGGAATATAACCTCGAATATATTTTAATTTAATATATCCGGCGCCGTAGTATAAAAGTTTATTAATAAATAAAAGACGCTAACCCGAAGGGGTTTAGCGGAGTTTAGGATATATAAGGGATTTAAGTAAATTATTTTTATTTTTATTAATTAATTTATTAAACTACTTTAAGTTTATTTAAATTAAACTATAACGGAGATTCTACCTAAATATTAATATTATATCGGGCTTTATTTAAGAGATTAGTCGGTACTTCCGTATTTAAAGAGTATTAGAAATATATAAATTTTTTAAACTACTAGTACTCGCCCGAGGCTAGACGACGAAAAGTATATATCGTTATATTATTTATTATATTTCGTAGGATCTTAATCTAGTTTTTTATATTTATAAGCGGCCTATATATTATATAAATTATTAAACTTTCTCTCTTTATTAGTCTTAAAAATCACGTGAGTAGAACTAATATTCGGAGAGTTTAATAAATCGTTAGGATTTCGTTTTACCCCCGTCTTTAAATTAATATTACTCGGGTTAAATACGCCGTAAATACGATACTAGTAAAATTCTAGGATATTATAAACTTTATTTCTAAATAAAGTATCTAATTATTACTAATTAATAAACTATATTATATTATAAAGAAATTTATTAATCTTTCGTTATTCTAACTCATAGGCTTTAAGGTTAATATATATTATATCGTCGAGGTAACGAATATAAAGTTATACTTTTTTATAATATAAGTAATACCGGGAGTAAATATCCTTAAGAGTTAATATCTTTAGACTTTCGAATCCGGTAATAAATTTAAGTTTATTATAAATCTTACCTAGAGATTCTAGGACTCTCTTAGGGTTATTACGATATCGGATAAAACCGCGATAATAATATTAGTTCGTTTTAAAGACGGGACCCGGGGTATTAAACTCGAAAAAGAAGTTTAATATTAAAAGAGCGAAAACGATATTAATTATATCCCGTAGGTTATCTAGCTAAAGTTATATACTTCTTTTAAATTTGTTTATATATCTTATATCGTCTAGACGAGGCTCGTCTCCTTCGAATAATATATTAAATCGGAAATAGTCGGCCTTAGTCTTATTATTTAAACGATTTATAAGATTTCTCTAAATACGTTTACTATTAAAGGACGATATAAACTATCGACCTAATCATAGTATATAATTATTATTAAAGATATATCGGAAAGTAGTAGTTTTAGGAGATCTTAGGTCCTCCTTATTTATTCTTATATTTAATAAGAGAATTACGTCCGGGTTTATACTCGATATTTATAATTTTAAATATTCCTATAGCGTAAGATTTATCGGGTTATTATAATATAATCCTCTATTTTAGAAAGAGTTAAGAGATACGATAAATATAAACTATAATAACCTATATAGTATTAACGACGTATTAGAAAATATATTTAAAAGTATATACCTAAGGGCGGTAGAGGTAACCCGATTATTATTAAGATTTAATATTATTTTATTTCTTAGGTCACGTCTCGATTTATATTTCCTAAATAAATAACTTATACTCGATTTTTTCGGGGCGTATATATTTGTATTCTTTCTTATATTAACTCGTTATTTAAAGGGGTATAAAAGTATTTACCGTAGCCTCGTTCTTTAACCCTATTATTATAATTCGAAAATATATATATAAAGATATTAGATAAAGTAGTAGTAATAACGGTTATTTTTTATCTAGAGAAGTCGGTTTTATTAGTATTAAATAGTCTTCGATCGTCCCTAAAGATCTCTTTTAGCGAATTCTTTAAAGAATTAATATTATAATATTTATCTCTTAACTAGTAGCGAAAATAACCTCGGAGTCTCGTTAATAAACTAGTACCTCTAGTCGGGTATATACCGAAGAAATCGCGGATAAATATATTAAAAGTTCTAGAATAACGAGTAATATCTTAATATTTAATAAAGAGTCTAAAGATTATAAGGCCGTTTACGCCCCGTTAAAGATTAATTTTATTTATATAAAAGAGAGTTTTTATATACTTAAACTAGTTTCTAATATTTATTTAAAAAGATCCTATAAATAGAGGTTAGATTCTAGATATTTTTATAAGGGTTTAAAATACGTTAAAGGAATTACCTTATAAACTCCTCCGCCGTTAATATTTAATATACGGGCTTTAGTTATAAGAGGTTTTAATTTAATTAATAATTTTCCCTAAGTAATATAAAGGATATAGTTATTTATATTAAAGTAATATTCTTTATTTATAACTAGCTCTTTAAACCTTTCGATATAAATATCGTAAATCGTATACTCGTAGGTAAAAATATACTTAGGCCTACGGCGAAGATAATATAAATAAATACCGTAGTTTTTGAATCGGCCTTATTATAAAGGGAATGATCTAAGGTTATTAATATATAATTATACCGACGTCTCGAAGCCTAGATCGATAAATAAGAATAGACGGTTTATATAATTCTTTATATAAATATAAAGATCCTCGGTAAATATCGGAGAATCTAGGACCTATATTAATACTAGTATAATATACGTCCTATATAAACCCTTAAATATATCTCGAGGATAAAACGTTATATAGTATAAATATTCTCGCGAGTAGGCGAGTTTAGGTATTTACTATATATTCTCGGCGGGTAAATATTTATTAAAATATTTAAAACGATAAAAGATATAAGGCTTTTATAGGATCTAAAGTATTCGTAATTTAAAAATATAAAAGCGGCGATATAGTCTTTATAATCGTCTTTGATATAGTTATATACGCGAGTGTTTACGATAAAGTTAAATAATACGTCGATCGAGGTCGCTACGTATTATATAGTATAATAAAAGAAGGCTTTAAAATAAGTCGCCGAGAAAAATAATCGATACTCGATATAATTCGTCCGTAATATCTTTACTTCGGTTAAGAGGACCTCTTTTAATCGCCGATATCGAGTTAAAAACGATATATAATCTCTAGTAAAATATATTAAGAATATAAATAAAAATATTTAAATATATAACTCTAGATACTCTCTTTAAAGGTATATTTCGAGGTTATAAATTTAAAGTATACGGTAGGTCACGGCTACGTCTTCTTTATATACGATAATAATAACGCGTAGTTAGATTTTAGTAAAGAGGTAAGAAGGATTTCTTATTCGTACCTATTTTATTAGAAAATCTACTACTCCGTCTAAATCTCTTAAATCGTCGGCGAAGATATAAATAATATCGCTAAATAATACTACTAGCCGAGTATATATAATTTATAAAATATTTTATTTATAATCCCGGCTTTAAACGAGTAAAATTATCGTTTACTCATAATATATTATTATTTTTAATCGATAAAATATAAGAGCTAAAGGGTCCCTATCTATAAAAAGAAATAATAAATTAAAACTAAATATAAAAGAGTCGAGGCGAAGGTTAATAATACCGCTTTTATTTCTACGTCGAATATTATTATTTAGGAATAGTTTATATAGAGTAATATTCTTAAATCTTTTCCCGATAAAGAAGATTATTAAAGAGTATTAAATATCTAGATTAATTATCTCTTAAATAACGGTTAACGTATAATTATAATAATAAAGATAAATACCTCCTCTACTAAAAAGGTAGAATTATCTAAAATAATAATATGAATTTATTATAGTAAATAAATATAGTAGTGAAAATAGGATTTAATAAACCTAGCGAGTTATTAGTTTTTATATAATTCGAGACCACGGCGTTAAATTAAAAATAGATTAGAGTATAAAGGGGCCCTATACTCTAAGAATAATAAAAAAACGGTTAATTTACCCGGATTTAAAAATGGCCTAAATAAAACCCGAGGGCTCTTATCTTAATTATAAGGGTATATTTTATAAATAACGAATACGAAAATAGCCTAGGTAAAATACGAGGGCTCTCGTTTTAATTATAAGAGCGTACTTTATAAATAATAAATACGAAAGTTAACGATTCGCCGAAAGATAATCGAATTTTCGGGGAAGTATAAAGGTCCCCCTTAAATTCTTAAATTTTAAAGAAATGTTTATTTCTAGCCACCTCGACCCTAAAAATATCGTAAATTTAATTTAGATTTTTAAACTCGAAAATTATATTAAATTAGATTTAAAGAACTATATCCCGGCCGTTATTAATAATAACCTCTTAAATTAAAGCCTTTATTACTTTTAGGTTATTAGTAATCTACTTAATTATTAAATACCTCTAATATTTAAACTACCGCCGAACTATATATTACGTTATTTATATAATAAATATAAGATTATTACCGTAAAAACGTTTCTTTTACTAAATAATAAATAGTAGACCGTAGACTTATATTTAAATAATATATAATACCGTACTCTATAATAATAACCTTAACTTAATTAATTATAAAGTTTAATAAATCTTTACGTCGAGATATCCGAGAGGAATATACTAATTTAAGAAATTTCTATAACGGCGATATATTCTAGTAGATTAGATATTACTAAAGAGTTTAAAATATCGAGGGCGAAGGATATTAATTCGTTAAACTTTTTAAAAATAAACGTAAAAATATAAAATAACTATAACGGAGGAAGGATTTATAAATAGTTAGGTAAACGCTCGATAATCTTTTATTATATATAAGTTTCTAGCCGAGCCTTCCGATCGGGACTCTCTACGAAACTATAAATTTAAAATATCTAGAGGTTAGTTATATTTACTTTATTAACTCGGTTTAATAATCGCGGTCTAAAGTTTTATAAGAGATAGAGTATTATTTAAACTATATACGTATATACTAGGATAAAGTCATCGATAGTAATTAAAATTTATAATTATTAATCGACTTTCGGATAATATAACTCCTTTAAACGCGAAATCCCTAGGCGTCGAAAAGTAATTACGATTTTATTATTAATTTAATAAATCGTTAGTAGTTATTCCTAATAATATAAGACCTAACTACGCGATAGCGTATTCTTAATAATTTTTAAAATACTAACTATATAATCTCGTCTCTTTATACGTTCTTCGAGGATATTAAGTAGCTCGCGTTATATTTTAAAATTATTCGCGCTCTTTTACTCGACGATTATAGAGAGTCTACCCGTCGAGTATTTTCCCGGTATTATATAAGCGTTAACTAGAAAGCCGGTATACTACGAATTAAATATAATAATCCGAAATTTATTAAAGTACCCGGCTCGGAGGTATAAACCGTAGATAACGGATATTAATAACTTTTTCTCTTTATATAATATTATTTTTCCGAGCTATTAATTATTTTACCTCGGAAGAATATAAATAAACCTAAACCTCCTATTATAACTTCGAATAAATAATATTAATACCGTTTAGCCTAGCTAGTTAACTTATTTAACTTTAAATTTAAAAAGATTATATTTCTCTAAAACTAAGATCCCGATTTAAAGATAATTTACGAATTCCTTCATTAAATACGCCCCGACGTATTCTACTAAATATCTAACGAGGCCCGTATAACCTTAACTTTAGAGATCTACCGAGTACTAGAATTTATCCGCGAACCGGTATTTATATTTCCTCTACGGGTTTTACCGGAGGCTTTAATATCGTTATTAATTAAATACCGATATAAAAGGCCTTTTAAATAATCCTTTAAAGGGTTAAAAACGTTTTTTTATTTATCTAATATATATCGAGCGAGGTAGAAAACTTTATCCTATTTTATAGTTAATCGAGATATTTTTTTTATTTTCTTTGGGTTTTAATACCTTATTAGTCTTTCTAGTATAACGGTAATACCTAGAATAATAAATATTCGAATCGAAAATACGAGCGATATCTTAATAACTAAGCCCGTTATATAAAATTAATAAATAACGTAGTTATAACCTTATCTAAAAGCGTCTAGCCTTATATAAAACTTCGGAAATATTAATAATTACGTCGCTCGCGAAGAACTATTTAACCGGAGTATATAAAAGATATAAATAAAAACCGTAAATAACTCGAACTTAAATATAATATATAATAAAAATATATATATTAAAGATATACTAGATAAAGTTACGGAGGTTATAACGGTCGCGAATATAATATTTAATAAGGATATACTTATCGAAGATATATTAAATAAAATTACGGAGGTTATAACGGTCGCGAATATAATATTTAATAAAAATATATTTATCGAAGACGTACTAGATAAAGTCTTAAATATAACTTTATAATTTATAGTTACGTTATTAGTTAAGAGAGTATTTAAAAATATATTTAATTAGAATACCCTAAAGCTCCCTAAAAAACTACGGCTCTTTTAATAATAAGAACGATAATATAAAGACGGAGATATCTTTCTCGTCGACGTTAAAATACTCGAAGGTATTAATTATAATCTCCGGGCTTCCGGACTCGATAAATTTCTAAACGTTATTATTATTACTATAAATCACTCTTTCTTTATCGTATATAAGAAAAATATTCTATCTATTAGATATTTGGCACCGATTAATCCGAGACGTATATATAACTACGATAAAGGTCCACGGATTAATAAGGTAGTATATAAATACATAAAGGACTATAATATCCCTTCCTTTTTAGAGACTCTCCGGAAAAGTTTAGAATTAATAAGTATCGCGATCTTTACTAGAGAGTTTACCGGTTTTAATATTAAGAGTTCCGAAGGATCGAGTATAAAGAGCCGATTATATAACTTAAAAGAAGTTTACGTTAAAAAGAAACGAATTATTTACTTTCCTCCGGATAATTTATTATATAAGAAGTAATTTAATATTTCTTCCGAAGGACCGTTTATTAAACGTATACTTTATACTCTTTAGTAGTAATATAGAGATAAATATAAATCGAGTAGTTCTAAGAAATTATAAAGATTTCGTTTTAATTTCGGCCTTTTATTACTCGATAATAACTTCCCTCTTTAATAATATACTACAAGATAATCTCCGTATAGTATAATTAATACTACGAGAATATACTTTTTTATTACTATATAATATATAAGCCTAATAAGAATTCGTAAGATTATATTAATATTACTATTTATAGCTCGTTCTTACCTACTCCGATTAATATACGAAAATTAGATAATCTTATCGTAACCCGCCATCGGTTAACCTCGATATAATTTTATTTAGTTATTTCGCCGCGGAGGCTATTAATCCGGCGGACGCTATTAAATCTTTTCTAAATTTAAACTAGTATTAATTATAAGAATATTTTATTATTTTAAAGTCAAAGCCTAGTAAAGTCTTTATTATCTATATTTCTAGAAACTAAATATACGATTATAATAATTTTATACTACTAGATATATATTATTATAAAGTAAAGCCAAGTATCTCGAGGAGTTAGGAGGGTAGAAATATTAAATATTAAAATATTAACGACGCCTAGGGAATAAGAAATTATATAGTTATCTTCGGAAAATTAAATAATTCATATATATATTTAAGAGCCTAGATTTGCCCGTTATAATATCCGGCTAATATTCTATTAAACCTAATTATACCGATTAAACCGACTCGTTCTTAATTAGGGAGATACGACTAGTTAGATTACTATATAAAAGCGCGGTTATATTCTATTTCTCTATTAATCCTTATATAAAGTTATTGATATCCTCCGTCTATAATTATAACTATTTTATATAGTCGTATAGGGTATCGAGCTTCCTAATATATTATTTAATATTATCTCACGCTTATAATAAAGTAGTAAAATCTTGATTTTTCCTTTAATTTATAGTTCTCCGTTAGTTAATACTCCTCTTTAGATTATTTATTATATTTACTTAATTTATAACGTCCGTACTAAATCTTTTAGCTCGTTTTCGGGCGCTACGGGATACCCGGGAGGTTAATTTATTTTTAGAATAAACGTATTACTCCCGCCGGCTTTCTAGTCGAAAAAGTTAGTATATAAAGAGGGCGATAAAACCTAATTATAATTCTTTTTAAGATTAGCGCTATTGGTCGTAAAGTAATCTAGATTAATTTATTAATCTAAATCGAAGTCGAGACTCTAATCGTTAGACGTATCGTAATTAAGATCTAGGGTCGATATTTTATATAAAACTTTATACTACCCTACGTCTTAATTTAAGTTTACTACGTTTACTATTTTAATCTATCCTTTACGTTTATAAAGACGACGAATTATATTAACTTTTATATATTTATACCGCTCTTATCTCGTGAATATAGTTAGATTAAATAAATACGTTAGTATAGTCCTAGCGCCTATTTAATTTAATTTTAATTATATAAACACTCGGGCTACTCGTCCGAAAATAAATATAATTAAAATTAATCGGATTTAACTTTCTATAAAGTAATCGGATAAAATAAGAATTATAATGAGTTTACTTTAATAGTATAAATACCGATAATCTATTAATATAGGTGGGTAGGGTATAGTGATAATTAACTCGTAATTCCGAAGGTTAACCGTATCTTAGTTAGATCACTATTAGTTAATCGTTCGTTTATATAAATTATATTTTAGCGCTATTTAACGTCCCGTTTCCGTTAATACTTAAGGGCTCGTTTATAACTTTAGTCGAGTTCTATTAATAAATATTATAAATAATTCGACCTATCGAGTTAATAATACTTAATTATTAATAGTATTCTTTTTTTAGTTGAACCAGCGTATAAATATAATATATTACGCTCGTTATAATATTTACTTTTATATCCTAATCGAGCTATTATATGGATAACTAGTCGTATTCCTAGATTTATATAAATTTATCGGTACCCGCTACCTAGTATATATACCGCTTTAATAATAATTAACCGTTTTCGCCTCGTTTAATTCTCTTTCCTTTAGGGTATTAATAGGAACTTTAAATCCGTTATTCGTTTTTTAATTTATTATTATCCTACTAGCTTTACTAGTTCTATTTCTTAATTTATTTATCGTGGTATTAACTATACTTATACTATTTTCTTTATACTACTCTATATATCCTTAATACTACGCTTTCGCGGGATCTATAATAATATTCTAATTTATAATATAGGATTATCCGTTTAGGTCCCTTAACCTTTAAAGAGTAATAAAAGTCGTTACTCGTTTCTTATCCCTTTATATTAAACGAATTAAACGAACTTCTTTTATATTCAGGTTTTTAAAGGTCTAAACTTATTATAATAAAATTTAATCTCTATTTTATTATTAATATTATCGATATAACCTTCGAATTAAAAGGTATAACTACGTCTACTAGTCCAAGGGAGAGTCTTATACGTACGCGTACTCTATAATAAACTCCTGACTACGATAATAAAGCGACGCTCGAAGAAATCCTCGCCTAAAATCTTAATATTAAATAGTATCGTATTCGTATTATTTTTAACGATTTAATCTCTACTTCTCGATGTAGATTTATTAATAATATTTATTTTAAAGGAAAAAGACTAATAAGAGCTTATAATAAAATATATAATCTCTCGGATATAATATAGTCTACTAAAGTCGAGGCTGTGAGCCTCCGTAATAAGGTATATTTATAAAAACTCTACTCGCTTTATTTTTAAATATTTTTAGCCACCCGTAATAACGCCCTATATACCGACCGAAGACCCCGTAACTTATATAGAGACGCTTTATAACTCTTAGGATAATACGTTAGGCGATTAAAAATATACGAATATAATTATAAAGGACCTAAAGACGCTAGAAACTAAGAAGAGGATTATTATAAAAGTTATAATAGGTTTTTATAAGTTATAAAGATATTTTAAAGATATCTTAATAAGTTAGCCTTCTACTAGATTAAATATATAGTTGATATCGATTCTATATTATTTGATTTAGTGTACTAGGTGGGCCTTAAGGCTTTAATTTTTATTTAATATATGAATTTTAGTTATTATCCTCGATTAAATTAATATTAAAGTTCGAACTCGATGATTTTAAATATTAATTAGGCGGGGAAACGCCCTAATATTTAAAGCTAGCTATATTTTATTCTTATATATAATACGTTTACGTATTTACTAAACGTACCGAAATAGATTAACGCGCGCTTTAAGTTAATAGTTATATTTACTAGAGAATATTTAATTATATATTAATATAACCCTCACTTAGTATAGACTAAATACTTGTATACTCGATTAAGCTTTATAGTCTCCTTCTAATTATTCTCTAATTATTTATTAAGGAATTAATTACTTATTATTTAATTTTACTTTAAAAACTTCATAAATCTTCCCTACTTATTATAAAAATACCTGGCGAGAATAGTATAGATCGATAAATAAGATTTCTAGATTATTCTATTTCACTAACTAGTTTTAACTCTTAATAAAATGATTAAGTAAGGTGTCGAGTCTATATTTAACGATTTAACTAGGACTTCCTAAGAGAATTCTATTAACGGGAAGAGATTATAAAGTAATAAGTTTAAAATCTTAACGGTTATATTATCTAGCTACGCGCAGCTTTATAATATATTAATTAAATCTTTTAAGAAAATTATATCGCTCTTAATAAATTATACGACTATATAGTATATCTATAAATAGGTTTTAACGAATCGGAGGCTATACGAGCTAGACTTAAGAATAAATTATACGAAGAGCGTTAGGAAAATTAAATGTACTAGAAGTTTCTAAATTATAAGTACGCTCGTTATTCCGAAATAAAGAAAAACTTAAATAGTATCTAGACTACGTATACGAGGCTCCGAGATACGATACTATAAATTAATTATTACGTCGAGGAGGGTATAATTAATAGTCTTTATAAAAACTACGATATTATAAACTTAGTATTTAAACTTTCCGTTAAATCCTAAAGAATTTCCGACCTCGAAGTATACTCGGATTAAATTTAAAATTATTACTATACTAAGGTCGCTTAATTAAAAGAGAAGTTTAACTCCGAGTCTATATAATATACGGAAGAGTTTATAGGGTAAATATAACGAATTTATAAATTTAAAATTACCCTATAAAACGTAAATATAAAATAGAATAAAATAAAAAATATATTAAAGTTAAAAGAGAGTTTTAAGTCCCTTAAAAGGCGTATACATTTCTATATAAAAAAAAAGACTAGTAAGAATACGGAGCCCGAGGAGATAATTATCCTAAATCCGGCGTTTAATTAAAAATAGCTTCGATAAAAGATTTATATTTCTATTATTAAAAAGGAAAGACTTTAGAGTTTATTAAAATACCGAGTATCCGTTATAAAATTATAAAGAAGATTTATAGATCTATAATACTACTTAAACTATTATAATATATTTATATTATTAGATTATCCGCTTTATTAATATTTAGTTACTATTCATTACTACCTATCCTAAATAAAGTACGAATATTATCGATTATTATATTATTTAATAATCGTAGCCTGATTTTCCGAGACGAGTTAAATTCTTTATTTCGAGATAAATCTTTTAAAGTTATTAAGGGACTAGATCGGCCCTATTATTAATTCCTTTAATAACGATAAGGTTTTTATATTACTACTTTAAAGGCGTAGGATTTCCCGATCGTAAATTTTCTAGTAATAAATTAACCGTTCCCCTCTTTATAATTTACTATAATACGAAGGACGAAGGAGTAAATACTAGATCGATTAATATTAAAATAAAGAGAATTTATTCGAGGCTAAACTTATTATTTAAAATTAAATAAAGATAATTTAAAATGACCCTAAATACTAATTATATCGTTTATATTAATATTTGGCCGGGATAACTCCCCGAAAATTTCTTAAATCGTTTTAAATACCCCTAAAAAGTACTACGAGTTATAATAAACTTTATTTTAATATTTATAACTCTTTAGGGGCTTAAACCTAACTCGTTATAAAAATTAATGAATTTTATCCGACTATCCTTACCTAAATAAATTCGAAGAATTGGTTTAATCGTAGCCGATATTAAATAATATATCCTAGGAAGCGCCAAATTAACTAATACCGAAGGTTTTTAATAAAGACTCGGATCTTAGCCGATAAATATAATATTAATTTAGTTTTATACTATTAAAATATCGTAGTTATATTAAGATATCGTAGACCTCTTTAAATAATATTTCTAAACTTCCTCTTAAACCGATATAAATTAATCTTTTACTTTAAATAATATACGATATAATTATTAAGGACTAAGATCGACTTTATTATCTAGTCCCTTCGTTATAATAAAAGTATCTATATTACTTCCTTAAAGGCGAAGGATCTCTCGGTTTATAAAGATACTAACTATATCTTCGATATTTATTATAATATTAGGTCGAGGATATCTAGACTAGTAACTAGTTAATTAATATTAATAGTCGACTATATTATATATACCTAGGAGTACGAGGTAGTTAGACGCCCTAATAGTAACTATTAACGGCGAAAGAGGTAGAAGATATATAATAGAACTTATATACGGGCCTATATAAGTAGGTAGGGGAGAAGAGGAAGGAGCTTCGGTAATTTTATTCTATATTAATCGTTAATCGTGAATTTATTTTATATATTTATAAAGTTATATTAACCGATCTATAGGTACTCGAGTAAAATTATTATTTATAACGCGGATAATATATTTAAATTTCCTCGTAAAGTAGTTATATAGGTTAGCGATTAACTTTTAAATAATATTCTTATTAAAATTATCGATTATAATTACTTTAAATTTATTTAGGTACTTTAGTCGAACCCCTAGAAACTCGTTTAAAATAATTAAATACTATACGATAAGTAATCGAGGTAATAAAGGTATTATATATCTCGCCGTTAACTTAATCGAATTAATTATTACTAAATTATAAACGGAGTTAGTAATTATTATAGTAGTAGACGTAAACGTAGTAATTAAAATAATAATTAAGATAATAGTTAAGGTAGTAAATAGGTTTACGGCTAATTTTAAAAATAAAGTACGATATAATAAACCGAGCGATAATAGACTTAGTTCTAATATAGGCTATATTATAAAAAAGTCCTAGAGAAGTATATAACACTTTATATTTATAGATAATAAGATTTAGTGAATATTTAAATACGATAATATACTCGGACTCGCTCGGTATTAAGATATTATATAAATAAAGAGAAAGTATAAAGGTATTTTAACTCCTAAATAATCGAGGTCGAGGTTATATTAGTCGTAGATTTATTATAATTAACTTTCGGGGTAAAGAAATACTTTCGGGGTAAAAAAAGATTACTATTAATATAAGCGGGTAATAAAGATAACTCGCGTAATATAGCGTTAGCCTAGACCCTTTATTAATAAATATAACTAAGACGTTATTATTATTTTAAGATAAGACTAGCGCTAGTTAATAACCCCTATTAAAAAGTAAATTTAATATGAGTAGAAACTCTTCCCCTCTAATAATTATATATAGACGGGGGGAAACCCGATAAGAGAAATATATAATTCGGTGATTTTTATAGTTATCGTTGACTTGATTTAACTCTACTAGATAAAAGGGGTAAAGTTTATAAATATATATAAACGCGGACTTATATATAGATGAGTATAGTAACGTCGCTACGCCTTTATATATTAAGAATTAAACGATATATATAATTATACTCTATTAATTATAAGTTTCTAAGTCCGCTCTTTATAACTAAGATTAACTAGAGCTCTCGGACCTTCGACGGGCGAATTAGAATAACGGGAATCTAGTTATAAATCTATAAATAGAGAGTAATAAACGGGATTTACCTTTATAGTTTAAAAGAGTTTACGAGTCTCGTAATATAGGGTAAAGATTTATACTAGATTAAATAATAATCTAGTTATTCTATTATAGAGCGAGAAGTTCCCGATAATAAAGAGGTATAAAGTATCTTCGGTATCCTAAATATACTCTATATTTAACGCGATTACTATTAACGTATAGAGTATTACTATAAATCCTAATTTAATAATAAAAAGAAAATCACCTACCCTCTAAAGTCCCTTAATTTTAATATAAGTTTATATTACGGTTAAAGTTTTAAATAATAAAGTACCTAGTATTTTAATAACGACGCCGTTACTTTCTTTATATCTTTTTATCTTATCTACTCCTCGCCGGGTTCTTAGTAGCGATAAGAAAAATATTAAAGCTACTACTTTCTTATAAATTAAAGTAAATTCTATCCGAAATTCTTTAACGCGACGGCTTAGGAAAGTCTCTTTAAGTATAAATTATATTAAATATAATTTATACTCGTCTAAAGTCTAGCGATATTACTAGGGGAGTTTAAATTATATAAACTTTTTTAAATATTTAATCCTTAACTCTTTAAGGCCATCGACTCCGTTATATTATTATCGAAGTTTAAAGTAGGATCTTTAACGACTTTAAGAAAATCGATTCTTTTAGAGACCCGATTATACTACTTATTTAGGTATATACTCGGGTTATTATAAATATCTAGTACGGTTAACTTAATAATATAAAACCTTCTCGTAAATAGTCCGATAGAATAGTATTTTATTAATGAATTATAACTATAAAGATAAGACGGTTAGTACCGCTTAATACGATTTAGGTTATTATACTAATACTTTATAAAACCGAAAAATAGCGCGAGTTAAAAGTATCGTATTTATAAGTTCCTATTAAATTCGTCGGACTAGTGAATGACCCTAGTATATAGAGCGAGATTATTATAAAAAGTCTTTTATCGGTTACTAGAACGAAGTTTAATTACTTAAATATTACGGGATTATTAGAGTCTCGTTTATTTAAAAATATTCTTATACTTCCTATCGATACTTTAAGGATATAGTCGGGTTACTCCTAGTTAAAAATATCTTAGAGATCGGGTTAAATTAATAAATTAATTTTATATAATATCCTTCGCGGCTAACGATTTCATATTATAGATATAATCTAATAGATAAGGTTATAAAGAAATAAAGTAATAATTAAGAAACTCGGGTAGGGTATTAAAATATTAATTATATCGTATAAATCTTTATCTCGGTAGAGCGAATTAAGGCTCGATATAAGATATTATTAAAATAATCCTATAAATTATTCGCCTACCCGTTATATATAAGGAGATTTAGATTAATTTAACGATTTCGGTACCCGTTTACTTATTTATATTAAGTAATGAAATATAGTTATTAGGTATTACTAATAGGCCTAATTAACTTATTACACTATATATATTAAAGGTAAAGAAGATATAATTATTATAATTATATATTAATTTAAGTTAGCTTCTAGCGTTATTACTAATTAGTATATAAACTCTAGTTTACGTAGATCTTTTAGGAGGTCGGTTAAGTTATAATTTTAAACTACGCCGTCGTTATAATTAATAATACGCTCTCGTTTAAACTATTTCGCCGAAGATACCCCCCCTGGTATTTATTATAAAAGATTTATTTTATTATATTTATACTCTTTAGGTACCTTAGGTACCTCCCTTTTAATTTTATTTATATATACTTTTATCTTAAACCCCCCCGATTTATATTTATTTTCTTTTATTTTTATCGTCTCCTCGGGCGTTATTTCCTCCTTTAATTTAAAAACCTTTAAAGTCTTAAGGTTCTCTAAAAAGACTTCGGAATCCTCTTTTAACTATAATAATTACTCGGAGGTTTTATCGATTAATTCTTAGATCGCTTAAGCTATAAATTTTAAAAAGACTTCGGTATCTTTTTTTTATTATAAAAACTACTCGGGCGTTTTTTCCTCCTTTAACGAATAAATCTCTAAAGTCTCGAGGCTTTTTAATAAAACTTCGTAATACTTTTTTATTTATAATAACTCCTCGCGTATTATTTTTTCCTTTAATTTAAAAGCCTCTAAAATCTCGAGGTTCTCTAAAGAAACTTCGGAATTCTTTTTTAATTATAATAATTATTTAAAGGTTTTATCGAGTATTCCCTAAACCTTTTAGGCTATAAACTTTAGAAAGGTTTTAATATTCTTTTTTTATTATAAAAATTACTCGGGCGTCCCTTCTTTCTTTAATAAATAAATTTCTAAAGTCTTAAAGCTCTTTAATAAAACTTCGTAATACTCTTTTATTTATAATAACTCTTTATATATCGGTTTTTCCTCTAGCTTAGAAGCCTTTAAAGTTTTAAGATTTATTAATAAACCTTCGGGATCCTCTTTTAATTATAATAATTACTCGGAGTAAATTTAGAGTTTTTAGATATTTTAGGCTTCGACCTTTATTTCGTATTATAATAATATAAGGGTCAAGTATAGGGGGAAAAGGAAAAGTATTAATATATATAAAGGTAGGGAGCTGGGCTTAACGATTTAATAGAAATTAAAAAGACTCATAATACTATATAATAAACCACTACTTTAAAATTAATTTAATATTATTCGTACGATAGTTAGGGCCTTACGGTTTTATATAATAAATATTAAAGCCTATTTATCGTATAAACCTAAAGGTACCTCCCTCGTATTTATTATACTAAAATTATTCATAAAGGAAGTCGTTTATTTCTATAAGTATTTTTAAATATTCTGAATTATCTATATACTTAAGAGTATAACTATATTTATACGCTAGAAAACTAATAGTAAAATATATAATAATAGAGATCCGTGATCCACGAGAGTTAAGGAAGTGTAAAAGGTTTTATATATAATACTAGATAAGACCTAGACACAGAGTTATTCGTATATATAATAAAAATATATAGTTTATAACTAACCAAATTCAGCTCTCTTAATTATTATGAAATATTAAGGAATTTCCGTGGAGATATAGCTAGATTTAGCTTTATATAATATTATTTTAAAAGATATCTTTACCTCGGTAAATTATACCCTTAATTTATAATCTTTAAGGTAACGGGTTTATATTAAGATACTAAAGCTTCGCCCTAGTTAAAATAAAAAGAGGAGGAAGTAAATTAAAAGTAGATAAAAAAGTATATAAGAAATAATATAATACCGGACTATACTAGTTTCGATCGAAGTTAGGTAGAAATATCTAGATTTAAATTATTTAATTCGCTTATACTCGAACGCCTTAAGGATTATAAGAGTAATTTAAATTATAACGTAGATTATCTATTATTAATAAAGATATTTACGAGTAACCGATTATTCTATAAACTATAAACTACTAGGAGTATTCTATTATTTTTTATCGAAATCCTCTTAATATAATGCCCGAATGAAAGTTTCCTTAATAAATAATCTAAATTTAATTTGATCGTACCACCGGTCTTTTATATAGTTGAGGATATAGTCGCACGAAGTCTCTAAAAGGGAATTTTACGATAAGATTTATTAATAAATAACGGTTTAAAAGGGAGTCTAGTAGTTTATATAACGACGTAGTATAAAATAAAAACGAAGCGTATCCTTATTAAGTCCCGTTTATTTTTCTATATATAAGTCTTTATATATTAAGAATATAAGAGCCGTAATAAAACTTATTATTTAAATATCTTTTAAGAGTTATCGCTCCTCTAAAAGTATTTAGATATTAAGGGAGAGTACCGAAACGAGTATTTCGTCGGTATTAAACCCGAACCAAAAGCTTAGAAATATATTATTATCTCGGAATATTTCCTAAATAAAGTCGTAGGTTATAGAAGGATTATTTATATATAAAATAACCTAAAATTCTAAGAGAAAGGTTACTTTAGGCTTCGTACTCGTACTAATTATCTTAATCTAAACTATATAATAATTAACTACGGTTAAATATAAATAATAAAATATCTAGTACCCTTATAGTTAAAAGGGTCTTTAATAGGTCGAGGTAAAAAAAGTAAAGTAAACGTAGGTAAAAGGGGTAGTACTTCCGATATCTCGTCGAAAGATTTTATTATTTTAAATATAAGATTATAATTATTATTAAAAGTAACTAGATTTACTTAAAAGGGGTAGAGTAGAATAAGAATATTATAAAAAAAGATATAAATAGCGCGTTAAATAATAAGAGCGTTTATAGTAGGCTAAGGCCGTTTATTATAAATATATAAAATAAAATATAATACGAAAAAGCGAGATCCTCCTTCGAATGATTTTATCCTTTTATAAACGGCGGGGAAGCTACGCTAGCGGGTAATAAAAATATTATTAAAGTCGCTAAGACTATTTAAAATATTATTACCGGGTTTATTTAGTTATCTACGAGTTATTTATAATTAATTTCGAGGGCCAAATTAAAACGAGAGGTTAAATTATATTTTTATATTTATTAACCCGCCTTCTATCCTTTATCGATTTAAATTATATTTATAAAGTTTTCGTTACCTCTTCCCGATAAGACCCTATATAATCGGCTACGTCGTTATATTAATTTTCCCGTAATCTCTCGATTAATAAGGTAAGTAACTTTTACTTTATATTTATACCGATACTACTCTATATCGGAAGGTTATTTAAGAAATATATAAATATAGTATCGTCGTTATAAAATAAGACTTTACTCTTTTAGTCCTTCGATAATATTATTACTATAATATACCTCGTAAAAGATTAATAAATATAGGGCACGGCTCGTATAGGGGGGTTTAAATAATAATTATAAAAATTAAAATATATTATACGGCCACGTTAGTGTACGGCCGCTAATTAATATTTTTTTAGGACTTTCGATATTTTATACCCCGTTATAACGGTCTTATTAATTATAAATTATTTCTTAAAGTAAAAAGGCTAGAGCGCTAGCCCTTATATAAAGAATTTCTACGGGCCCTATAAACTTATCGTATACTTTAACGGGCTATCGGGTACGGTATTATTATACTTTAAATCTTAATTATTATAAGTTATTATCTCTTAATAACCCCTCTTTAACGCGTATTTCTATTATCCGTAGTTATTTTTAATAGATATTAGTAACCTTACGCCGCTAGTAGTATATTAAATATATTAAATAATAATATTACGAGTATATTTAGTCGAGATTTAGAGAGTACTTTATTTTAGAATTATAGATCGAAGTATAAATATAGTTTAAATTTCATAATATCGGGCCTATATTTATAAATAAATATTTATTCGATAAAGAATAACCTTACTTTGGACGATTTATATATATTACTTTTTTTAGACTTATCGCACCCATAATATTTATACGATAATTAATATATCTACGAACTCCTTTAATAAATTATATTTAAAATTACTTAAGATCCCTAAAGCGGTATTTATAACGTAGAGGTTATACTATCTATGAATTATATAAAATATAGTATAGTACGACGAATTATATAAAGACCGGTTAACTAGATACTCTTACTTAATCATTTATTATTTTAATTAAGAACTTATATTATTAGGTTCTCGTTAATTATTATATCATTTAACGGCTTTAGTCTCCTCCTTTTAATTCTTTATTTTTACGCCTCTTTAGTTAAATAGGAGCCCGTCCGTTTTTATATTATTTTTAATTACCTAACGAGCTTTATAAATAACTAATAATATAAAGATATAAAACTTTAATAGTAGTAAAGGGGTAGTAATACTAGCCTCGTTTTAATTACTCGGGATCGTAAGACCTTCTTCTTTAATAATATCGCTAATCTTTACCGATCTAATAAGGACGTTAAATTAATTATTTTCGAAAAAGTAAATAATACTAGCCTCGCTTTAACCGCTTAAAATCGTAAGACTTTATTCTTTTATAATATTATTAATCTTTACCGATCCGATAGGGATATTAAATTAATCCTTTTCGAAATAAATAACTTTTTCGATAACTTTTTCGATAGCTTTTGGTTTCTTAGAAAAGATATATATAATCTTATTATTTCTTAGATTAAAAGGGCGTAAACTAAATTAAAGTACTACTAAATCGTAGGAAATATAAAAGAATAAAATATATTTTTTATATATAAGAATTAACTTACCCTAAAGAATTTTATCCGCGTATTAATATAAAGACGCGTCCTTTTATATTATAAAGCGGGTTCGATTAATCGCTTATAAAGACTTTATACGAATACGAGTAACGAAGCTAGTATTTATAAGGTAAAGAGACGAGGCGAAAAGAGGTTAATAATAATTTAATAAAGTTTCTACTCTTAATACCCTTTCTAAATTATCGCGTTACGAAGTATTATTAATTATATTTATTTATTTATTAAGCGAGGTCTTAACTTTATATCTCGTATCGAATTTTAATTATCTTAAGTTATATTATTTATTATATATATTTATATTAAAAGAAATTACTACTTCCCCTCCCTAACTATCTTTATTTTAAAATTCGACTTTTTATATTCGAGTATTAATTATATCCCGAATTTTTTAAACCTTAGAACTAATCGTGCTCGAATCTTTAATATTAATCGATAATAACGGCTTATTCGTCGCCATTATTCCTTTATAATATTTAGCGTGAAATTCTAGAAGAATTTCGAAAAATTAATAACCGAAAAGATTTATCTTAGTTTTAATCGGACGCCCGTTACGTTTCGAGAATATTTAAGGAGACGATAGAAGATATTTTTAAAATTAAATATCTCCCGAAGATTAAACTCGGTTTATTAATAAGTAGGTTTACTTTTAAATAAAATTAAAATCCCGATATATTATATTAATATTTTTAATAAATAGCCGTCCTTAATTAAAGAACCGAGTATTTTTATTTTTATAATATCGTAGACTACGGAACTAGAGCCCTCTTCACGTATAAATCGTATACTATAAATCTACGATATATTTATTATATAAAGGTATTTTTCGAAGTACTTTTATTTAGAGGCCTCTATAAATTAAGGCTTTTCGATAATTTATTTTATATAATCTATATCGGTTTAGCCGTAAACGATACTAGGTTTCTAAATCTTTAAATTTATATTAAATAATAAAAGATTTTATATAATTAAAGAGGTATATTTAATCGATTATTTAAGGAAGAGAAAGCCGCTATAAAAATTAAAGAGAAATATCCGAGTAATACGTTTAATAAAAAATTAATAATACCACGTAGATAGGTATAGGCGGAGACGGAATTAAAGTTTATACTTTATTATTATTTAAATCGAATAAATATTTATCTTTTTATCGCTCGACGCGGTCGCGACCGGCGCAGATATATAGCGGAGACCGAAACGATTATCGTTAAAGACTTTATTATAGAGGATATTATATATTTATCTAACTTTATCTCGGCGCGATATAAACGAGAGAGCCGAACGAATTACCTATTAAACTAGTTAGAAGCCGATACCGAATAAGGAAATCAAAGCGGGGGAAGCGGATTAAAGAATTAATTAAATAATACGACCGAGGATAACCCGAGTAACGCGAGACTACTAATATAATACGAGGTAAAGATAAAAGAAATAATAGCGTTCTTAGTAGGTAAAGATTAAATTAAGAGGATTTAATATATCGGTAACTTTTAGCTTTTAGACTTAAAGATAGTAAGAATAAAAATAAAACTTTTAATAAAGAAACCGGTAGAAGAGATATAAATAAAGAGGCTATAAAAAAAGTATAATAATATAATTACGTCTTTATTTCTTCTAACGGAAAAGACTTATTTAAAGAAAGAGTAAAGTATTAAAGTAAATATAACGGTTACGATTCGGTAATATATCGAGGTTAATAATATCTCTTAAAGGAGCTACCTTATTATTTCTTTTATACAAGTAGGAGTAGGGTTTTAGAAATAATATTAAATAAATATACGAAGTATAACGAGCCTGAAATTAGGATAGTTAAGAAAGTCGAAATAATATAAAGAAATATGAAATTTATCTATATCTTATAGTTATCTATTAACGCCGTATTTTTTTTAAATTATTTAAACCGTAAGTTTTTTATTAAAACCTAGGCTCGATACTATTCCTATCGGCTATAATAGGAATATAACGAAGTTATACTAGGTATTCGAGGAGTTCTAATTATAATACCTATATCCGTTATAATAATATTAAGGTTTACGGATATTAGCGCGGCTTTTATTTAAACGTTAAATTTATTTATTATATAATTTATAGTTATAAAGAATTTTATCTTTATATTAAATCGTATCTATCGTTTTATCTAAATAAAAATTTTAGTTAAAAATATTAATTAATCTTATAATAGTATAATAAATAAATATTATACGATAATTAAATTATAAAATCCGTTTTACTCGAATTTAGGTTAAAGAGGGTAACTAAAGTTTATTATCGTCGACTAAGATTTCCGTGAAATAAATATAAGGAAAATATTATTACGAATATATCTACCCCCGAAGTACGAAATCCTTAGGTAGTAGTCGAGTTTTCTTTTTATTATTTTTATCGTCGTTTAATTATAGAAACTCCTCTTTAAAGATTTTAGACGAGCGATATTCCCCTACGATAATATTAAGAAAAAAGTAAATAGTATATTAAGGGATATCTCTTTTAATAATTCTTTAAGTAGTATTTTTATCGAAAGACTTCTAGTATTCTTAAGTAATAATAAGACTCTAGATAAATATAAGATAAATATATACTAAAGGATAAATATTCTTATTTATTTCGTGATTTAACGTTATTCCTAAGGTGACTAAGGTAAGTATAGAAGATCGTATAATAAAGATAGACGAGATTTTATTATTCGATAATATAAGTATATTAGAGTCTAAATCGGTGTCTTCTTTAATAATAAACGCGTCTTCGAGTTAATTTAAATTACGAGGTCCGGAATTCGCCGTTACGTCCTTTATTATTTAAGTCTTTTTATATATAAAAAGTAACCTCGCCTTTACGTTATATTTCGGAGTATTATATTCGAATAGGGTAGTAATATTAAAGATCGTAACGAACGTTCTAAACTTTTTAAACTTTAACGTAGTTTTATTAATATATTTATTAAATAAACTATCTCTTACGAGTTTATTAATAGTCGTATCGAAATTATCGTTAAGACCCGGCCTTTTACTAGTAAAAAGAATAATATAAATACGTATAAAAATTATTTTTAGAGACGATACTCGTCTAGTCTTCCTCCTTTAAAGGACCGGATTAAATAAGATTATAATACTTTCTTTAGCGCCTTTAAACGGAGTTATATAAATAAGAGACCTTATATAAAGCGAGAGTTATTCTAAGGAATTAGGTCGTACTAGAATAATTAAATAATAATATAAGCGCCTAATATTTAGACTTTTATTAATAAATTTCTTATACTAAAAACGAGTAATATTACTTTAATATTTACGGTTATTACTAGTAATATTACTCTAGACTTCGCGATCCTTAGACTCGTCGACTTCGATAGTTATTCGATATCTTCCGAGATTACCTAGAAGCGGTATAAGTTATTCTAATTTTTATTAAATACGAAGAAGATCCTACCGAGACACTTAATCTATATATTTTTAAATAAAGATACTATTTCGTATAAAAGGGCTATCGTAGAGTAGGTAAAATAAATAAATATTAATATATACTTTAATAATTTAAATAATCTGTGTCGTAAAACTTCTAAAAAGGTATGAATTCCGTAATATTATAATCGAGTAGATATTAAATATTTAGTAGTTAATTAAGTTAATATTAAATTTATATTAAGATATTAAGATACTAAAAAAAAATCTATATATTCGTAGAGTAGTTAATAGACGAGTGAATTAGCTATTAATATTTAATATTTAGTTAAGATGAATATTATAAAGAAGGTATATACCCGTTTATAAAGAATAAAAAGTAATTATTATTAATTATTTTATAGTTGAATTCTTAGATTTAGATCCTTCTCTTAGGCTATAATCTATTATCTTTCGTCGATATTAATATATTTAGCTTCTATTATAGCTAGCCTAGTATATATTTATTTAATATTTATTATTAACTCTTTATAAAATATCGGTTTATTTTTTAGTTAGAGTAATATCTTTAATTCTACCTCGGGATCTCCTTTAAATCGGTTTTTTAAAAATAGAAATATCTTCGGTCTTAGGTTACCGGTAGCTAGTTTAGGTGAATTAAAAATAACTTAAATTAACCACTTTTAAAAAATATTTATTAATATAGATATAAATTACGGCTCGATAAAGTTACTTTATTTAAATATAAAATATTTAGCCTCTTCTATTTTAGGGCTAGAAACTTTATATTTTAAAACGAAATAAAATCTACCTTAATTATATTACTCGATGTCCTCTCTAATATTTATCTTTATTAAGTCTATAAAGGGAGTTATTTTCGACGAAGGATTACTCCTAACCTAGTTAGTAATAATATAATATTATTTAATTACTTTAAGTCAGCGATATATAAACTAGATTAATATAAATTATTTTATCGAATAATAAATATTTACTTTTTTTATAAAAACTACTTTTTCTCCGCCTTAAGCTTATCTTTATTATTAATTATTTCTATAAAGACCTAATATATTATCTTTACGTAGATCTATAATTCTACTCCTATTTAAAAGGATTTATTATATAGAGGATATCCTCCGGCCGTACCTCGAAGAGTATTTTAAATTCCTAGAAACGAATCTACGATCGTAGGCCTTTAGGTTATCTTAATTTAAGTCCTCTAATATAAAAATATCTTTCTAAGAGATTATCAATAGACTAGATAATATAAACGATAAATAGAATTACTAGGGAAGTAATAGTATAATAGTAATAAACCTCGATATATCGCCTTTAGTTACGGTTATACGGATTAATTTTTAATATTTACCGGACGAAAAACCACGGTTTTATAATTTTTTTATAAAATATTTTAGAAAGTTATAATAGTCGTTAAAATTCTTAGGGCTAGCGTAGAGTTATATAGAGTTATATAATTAACGAGTTTAACGAGGTAAAATTAAATAATCCTAGTCTTTTCTTTTTAATTTAACGAGTTATAGCCTCGCCCCTATATAATATAATTTATATTTAACGTTTATTTAATAGGCCGGTACTATCTCTATTCATTTATAGTAGAAAAAGGTTTAATTATAGAGGGCTAGTAGGTGAGACCTAATGTTATTAATCGAACTAACGAAATTACGAATTAGTATAATTATTTAACTATACTAATATCCTGGCCTATTAAATAGGAGCGAATAACTATTAAATCCTAATATAGGAAAACCGATACTATTAAATTTATTAGTTATTATAGAAGTCGTATCCTAATATAGTATATAATAAAAAGACACCTCGAAAGGTTAGTTAATTAAACGATAAACTTTAACGACCGCCTTAATCGTTAATCTTATAAGTTATAAATAACTCATAAGTTATTAATCTTCTAGGGGCTAGAAGATATACTTTATTATATATTCGCCCTACCTCCTATTTAACCACGATTCCTTTTATATAAAGAAAAAAAACTATCGTTCGATTATTTTATATTTTTTATAGAGTATACTCCTTCGAGCCTTAAAGTTTAACGCCGATACGATTATATAGAATTTAACTAGTCCTTTTATTCTTAACCTAGTTATAAAGTTATAAATCGAGTATTTTTATACTCTCGGCGACGTTAATAATACCTTAGCCGACGTATTTTATATAATTATAATTAATAAAAAATTATACGCGGTCTATAAAAAGTACTACTTAAAGATAGATTATTAAATTATTATAAATATATATCTAAGTATTAATAGACGCCTTACTAACTCTCGAAACTTTATAAAACTAAATTAGATATTCTTACCTACGATATCTTATTAATACGTTCATAAGCTCGATAACTAAAAATATTAATAAATTTATTTCTAAACTCCTAGGCTAAATCTCCGGACTTTAAGACCGAATTATCGGAAGATTTATAAAACTTTAACGAAAGTATACTCCCTCGGAATATTATTTTAAACGATATTTATAAAGCTCGAGGGTATTAAAAGTCGTCTACTAAATACTCACGAGGTTATTTACGATAAATAGGGGTATATTAATTCTTATCTTTCTTTTATAAATAAAACTTTCCTACGAAGCTATCCATTATATTTTTTAAATTATTAAGAATTATAAAAGCGAGACCTACTAAATTAAATTTATTATTTCCTTCGATCTTTAAAGCACGCTTTTATAAAGTATTAATATAATCGGAGATATTAAAGTACCTTATGATTTTAAAGAAAATAAACATTAAATTTAATCTTAATAAAATATATCGGGAGTGGTTTAATAAGATCTCGAATTATAATAAACGTTAGTCCTTTCTGAAATACCTCGAAGGTCTAGAGATAATTAACTTCGGGGTAGGTTTTTTATTATAACTAATTAACCTTCCCTTTAATAAAGAACGAAGTAGGAAAACCTAGTATATACGAGAGGAAACCGATTTATTATAGATTTATAAGTAAAGAGGTTTATTTATATATCTTAATTTAATTAATTAGGTTATAGAACTCTTAAATAATTTAAAATAATTTATCTTAAATAAAGGCCTCCTAAAGGATATGGAGAACTCTTTAATATAAATATAGCCTAGCTTTCGAAGGAATTAGCCTTAGATAACTCGATATATAGTATTTACTCTAAATAATTTAAGTAAAGTATTAACGAAGTTAAAAAAATAAATAAAAGTTAACTCGGGCGTAGTAACGGTACTAAGGGAAGAAGGTTTTAATATATAATAATAAATTAAACTAGAGGAGCGGCGTCGAGGCTTTTTATTTATTAATTTCGTTTAAGAATTCTTTGGCTCGATAGTTAAATATTTTTTTTAATTTATATATTATTATATTAAGGGAGAGCTCGGAGGTACGTTTTTAAATTTAATAAAGAATTTAAAAATAAAGTTCTTAACGCCTAAATCCGAAAACGTATTTATTAGAAATACGTCCGATCTCTTTATAAATAATATAAACGTAGTGTCGAGCTAAGAAATAATATTCCTTTATAATAACTCTTTTAACCTATAGAACCTAGCTTTAGAATAAGGAATTCGGGGGGCTAGAAATACGATACTATTTAAAATATTTGAAATATTTTAATTAATGATTACGTTACAAGCCGTGGAAGTCCTTAGGATTAAAAGTTTTAAATTATTACCCTTAAATACCGCTTATATACTTTATAGGCTTTATTTTCCCCCTTTTTAATTTTTATTCTCTTATCCGTTAGGTCTTTCTCTTATATAATATTTTTCTACTTCTTCGGTTCTTTATCGCGTTAGAGTTTTACTCCTTATAAATAAACTTAATTAATAAATAATCTTTAAATTCACGTTTAAGTAAATTAATACTAAGGTTAACCCTTTTATAATAACGAAATAAAATATAATTAGGATCCTTATTAATAACTTAAGAATTTCTCGCGCTTAATATATCTTTATTATATCTTTATTTATAAAGTTATAGCCCTTTAGCTTAATACTAGTACCGAGTATATAATTAAATCGATATTACTTTATTTAGCTAGCCTTTTTTTATAATTCTTTTTATAACTTTAAGCGGAGGGTCTAACTTTATATTAAAAACGAAGATAAATATTTTATTCCTCTTTAATAATTATTCTCCTCCTATTTTTAATTACCTGGGTAAATAAATAATTCCTCTTTAACTCCGTATTTAAAGAATTAATTCCTTTCTAGCTCTTTTTATAAAAAATTAAAAATTCTTTACCCCCTTTATTTTAATACTCTTTATTAGGAATTAAAATACCTCCGACCCTTTTACTATAACTCTCTCTCTCGAGAATATAAACCCTTTAACTTTTTTAAATTTAGTTATTTTAATTAAGAAGAAAGGCCCCTCTAAACCTTTTATTATTATTCTATATATCGAATTTAAAAAGTACGGTTACGTCGGTTACGGTATATCTTTTCTTTGTATTCCTAAAATACGACCGAAGGCCCTAAGTAATAAATTAAAAGAAAGAAATCGGTTAATTATATCGAAGGGGCAGAATATTTAAGCCGATAAAAATATTAAAGAATTAAAGATATAAAGATTAAAGAGTTATTTTTATTCTTAGATAAATAGGGTAAGGTTATAACCCTTCGTAATAAAACCCGGTTAAAATATTTAATAAATAATTATTAAATATTAAAAACTCGTAGAGTATCTAGGTATAGAAATTAAATAATTTAAAAAAATAAATTTCGCCTTTTAACTACGACGGTAATTATTTACTATAATCTTCGGTAAGTGTAAAGGTAAGTTTTCTCTTAAGAAATCGAATATTAAATAAAAATCGAGTAGTTATTTATAAAAAACGAGTCGTTTATTAAGGTAAAACTTTTAATTTAAAGTATAATATTTATTAATTATTAATTCGGTAGTTAATACGCGAGTATAAATAATAGTTAATAGTATATTTATAAAAAACTAAATCTAATAGCGATACTGAATCTCTAAGAGTTTATTTATATAAATCGAGAGCGGATTATAAGATATCGTCTTAAGATTAATTTATATAGCGCCGGCTACTAAGAATATCGACCTAACTATAAAAAAGGGGGGCGGTAATACTCTTACTTTAATAAAAGACCCAAGAATATATATATATAATTATCGAACTTTGTATTAGGAATAATTAGTTAGGTTTTTATTTATTTCGTTTATAAATTTCTCTAATTTAATAATTAGGTAACCTTTTTTATTTATATAATTATTATATTAAGAGAGAGCTCGGATTATAATAATATATACGTTTTTGGGCGTAAGAATCTAATAAGACTATACCCATAATAAAGACCTTGAAATTCTAGTATAATAATAAATACTATATTATATTACTTCCCGATTTTCGAGTTTTATAGTATTTTAATTTATCTAGCGAACTTAATTTTATACCTCTTTAAAGAATTTTACTATTATATATTACGGAATTATATAATATAGCGGGCTATATAAACCGCTATAAGCGCCTGAAATATTTTTTTAATAAACTCGACTTTACGAACTTTCCCTATACTTTACTTTATTTTAGTCGATACTTTAAAGAAACTAAACCCTAATTTTAATATAAAGAAAGAATAGTCTTTAATTAACCCGTATTTAGTTTATAACCCTAGTAACTCGTAATTTATAAAAGAGTTTATAGAATAACTAAAGGTAGTGTTTTTAAACTTAAAAATTATTTAAAAGAAAACTTTATAATTAAATTAAGCAAGGGAAATAGGATTTAGAATTTTTAGGATTTATCTTCCTTTAAAGCTATACCCGTCGCGATTTAAAGAAGTTAATTTATTAAATATATAATAAGAAGACCTTAAGGGAAAGTTAAATATAATATAAAGATTTATAGTAATCTTAATAGTTTTTATAGTTTATAATCCTTAAAATAATTTCTAATAATATATATAATTAATTAACGCCGACGCCGACGCCCCCTAAATTAAGGTATTATATATAAAGTATATTTATATTTATCGTAAATAATATTATAGCCTAGCTCCCGTATTATTTAAATATAACGTAATTAACCCTAATCGAATCACGATATTTTATTTTAAATCACGTCTCTTCCCTATTATTTATATCCGTAGACCGGCGTTTCGGAGAGGTATAAAGACTTTTATTTATACGTCGGTCCTAATAACCTTCCGTAGTTATTATTAGATAATTTAGTTTTTTCCCTCTATTATATACTACTTTCTTATAATTATAAGACCCGTTTATCTTTATTATAACCTTAAAAATAATTTTAGGTAGTTTTTTTTAGTAACTCTATTATATAAAGTACCTTTTAGATATTCGAATTATAAATATAATTATAATAGAAGCGCTCGCGCACGAAGAGATTATAAAAGATTTTACGTAGGTTATTATCTTATATCCGGGAATACATACCTTAAATATTTATATATATTAACGAAACTCGCTTTAATATTTATATCTAGGAATTTAATAAACTTAGGTCCGAGAACTATATTTAGAACGTATTATCGATAATATTATTAACGAATTTGGATTTATTCCCGTCGAAGCTTTAAAGGTATAAAGTTCTATTAATTTTATAATCTTATTATAATTACGACGGGGTTAGGAGGTATAGAAGTCTTTATTTTTAATTTATCTTTAACGCGGCTCGCCTTCGTTAATCGTTACGGGCCTTTTATATATCTTACGGTTATACCGTACTAATTTAACGGCGGTACTAACGTTTTATATTCTTTATTCTTTCGGTTTTTATAATAAAACTAAATATTACTCGGGGAGAGTTTTCGTTCGAATAATATTTTATATTAAATTAATAGAATAGGTTTATCTTTTATATAATAAAGATAGTAACTCGACCTTTTATTATAATTAACTACTTTTTCTTCGATACTTTCGTTAAAGTAGTAATAGTATTAGACCTAGGTCGAAGCCTATCGCGTTAATTCGTTTAGTTTTTAATTCTTAGTCGAAGCCTACCCCGCTAGAATATTTAATTCTTTATTATAGTTATCTTCGTTCCGGGCTAAAGACGTATTTCTTTAAATAATTTTTCTCGAAGCTAGCGCGTTTCTTTAGGTATTATTAAATTTCTTATTTTTTAAACCGGCTCTTTTAGGTTAATATTTAAATTAAATTACGACGATATATAAAGCCCCTTTTTTAAATATTACTAGTATTTCGAGTTCCTTTATCGATATATTCTAGCGATTATTTCGTCCTCGGTATTATTATAATCTAGTTAATTACGGTCCCGTTATACGATATCTAGTTTATTTAGTAGTAAAGGTAGGAGGGGAGTATTAATTACTATAAAATCGGAGTCCCCGTTAATTATTAACTTTATTTAGTATAATATTTCGATTATTCGTAACTTTTTCCCCTTATCGTCGAAATAACCGAACGCTATTTTAATTATATTTAATCGATTATTTAAATATTATAGCTTCGGGAGCCGCTCGATCTTAATTTTAAAATCTTATTATTAAGATAACGGTAATATCCTTTATCCGGTAATAAGTTTATAGTTTTTCTAGAATATAATTAATATTTATATCTTTTTCTCTACCTCTTTAAGAAGGGTTATATATTTTCTCCTTTTATATCGGATCGCTTCTCGGTTTAATTCGTTTAGGTTATTTATTAAATCCGCGGGCCAAGCCCTATAAATAGAAAATAGATTATTTATTAATATCGAGTCGGGGTTTCTCTCTTTCTAGCGATTAATTATTCCCTCTCTTTTAATTATTATATTATTATATTCTTTATTATATACTTTATCCCCTTAATCGTCGGTATAATTATATAATATAATAAATCTCTTAATTAAATATTAAGGGAAGAGTATTCCGCCCGGACTATACCTTATATTTCTTAATAAATATAAGTCGGGTAAAGGCGTTAATTTTATACCGGACTCGACTTCGGCCTACCGATCCTTAATTTCTCGACGATATTAACGATATTAATCGGTTAAATAACGGCTTAATCGACTTTTTATATAGGTTATATTATATAATTAATCGAATAATTAATATAGATAAAAAGGTCTTATTTTAAGGCTTTCTTCTTTTAAGAGTATAAAACTTTTCTACGATATAAAAGGATAACGGAATTTACGGAGTTCGAAATTATCGGACGGTTTTAATATATATAGTCGCGCGATTAAATCCTCCGGCTTTATATAGTCTTATTTTAACTTTTAAATTTTAAATATAATAACTACCCTTAATTAAACGGTTTCCGAAATAAATAAATATTACGATTTCCCCTCGTAGCATTACGGCGATCGTAGTTCGAATATTTTATAGTATATTACTTAATATTTTTCGAAAACGGCGCGTCTCTACTCCGGTATTAATACCGAATTATCGTAATCGAACTTTTTATTTAATATTTATACCTACTCTACTAGTATCTCGTCGCTAGACTCTTTCGCCTCTTTATAAAATTTAAATAACGAAGTATCGAACGTAATATTATTATAAATATAGTCGATCTCTATATCTTCTATATCTATTACGCGTAGTAGGGAGAGAGAGGAGTAGAACTCTACTACCTATAATAATTAATAAGGTTAATTCGTAGTTAGGGTAGAGGCGTAGGATTATTTATATTTCTAATAAACTAAAGACTAGTGGAAAGACGGGCGTAAAGAATTAAGAATTAATTTATATAAATTAGAGGCGGATAAATATTTACGCGATTTAATAATAAATAGTATACTAAGCGGTTAAACCAAATTTATAATAAAATAAAAATTATATAAATAAACTCTACTAATATAAATCTTAATCGATTATATAAGTTACGTTATTATATTATCGTTAAGATAATTATTAATAAGGGGCCCCTAAAGTAGTTTTAGGCGCTAGAATAAAAATCGTCTAAGATGGCTCCGGAGTAACTTTAAGGCCCTCGTTAATAATTATTCGTATTAAGAAATAATAGGGGATTACGATCTCTTATAAAAGAGATATATAAGACGCGTTTTCTTAACCCCGCGTTTAAATAAGGCCCTTTATTAGCCTATTATACTTTATATCTTAATATAGTATAGGTACGACTAATAAAAGTAATAAAATAATTCCCCGCTCTCGTTCTCTCTCCTTTATTACGATTCTTTTTATACTCCCTTAAAGATAGTAAAGTTAGATAATTCCGTAGCTTAAATAATTCTATATTTTAAATTATAAATAAATATCTAGGTATTAGATATCCTCGTTAATAATCTTTATATATTCGGAGTAACTTTACCTCCCGAATTTATTGATATTCCTTTAGGAGTAATTCCCGATTTTTTCTTTATAACCTATCTTTCTCCCTACGATACTTTATACGATTATGGTAAAGGATTTTATAAAAGTATACCTAGCTTATACTTTATTTCCTAGAGAGTTTTAAGACTTAGGTTCGATTTTATTAATAAATTATTTATTTAAGATTTCGAGTTCGGAATCCGACTTAACTCCGATATTAAAGTATTTTATTATAACGGGAATCGGATAAAGACCTATACCTACTTTCGAATTTATTATAACTTTAATAGTAGCGCGCTTATAATTACGACTTTAAATATAATAAAAGTTAGATTTATTTATTTAAAAAAATAATAGTCCCTACTTCTTATAGTTAATACGAGTATTTATTACGGAGAGGAGTTTAAATTTATAATCGAGTTTCTAAATATTAGTAATTACGCCGAAGAGTATAAACGGAATTATTAAAATTATATTACGAAGGTCGGTTTCCCCGACGCCCTATATTTAGTATCTTCTTTAGAGGAATTATTATTTATTAATACGGAATATAAAAGTTAGGCCGTACTCGGTAAAAGGGCTTTCGGAGAGGTTTATAAAATATTAAATATTAAAGACGGGTTAGTCTTTATTATTAAGGTCCTAAATAAAGGAGGAGAGAATAAAATAAAAGAGGTTAATATAATAAATAGGCTTTATTATATAAATTAATTAATATTTATTCTATACTATATATTAATATATAAGAAGGAGAATATCGTTAAATACGAGCGCGCCTTTAGAATCCCTAATAACTAGATATATATCGTAATAAAGTTTACTATTAATAATTTTAGGATATATCGGAAAATTAGGTAAAATAATAAATACAGATCTTATTTATCTCCGTTATATATTCGATTTATCGGTTAGTAAACTTTATTAGGCCTCGTTTACCTTTATAATAAAAGTTTCATATATCGGGACTTAAAACTACAGAATATATTAATAATAAAATAAGATACTAGAACGGATACTTTAATTATTAAACTCGTAGATTTTAGTCTTATAAGTATAAGCCCCGAGTATTAGATATTTTATAGAACCGAAGGCTATATCGCTCTTAAGATAATTTAGGTTAATAAAAGAGCTAAAGCGTTTTAAAAATAAAGAGATAATTAAATTAAAATAATTATACCTAACTAGCTTCTTATATATATTAATATTATTAATATTTAGGCGTTAGGGAAGATTTTATTAAAATTTATTTAAATTATTCCCTTATATTTTTCTTTACTCCGTAGAAAGAGGGTTTTAGTTAATAAAGAACTAGTACTTCGTTTTATTTATCGAATAATATAGAACGATCCTAGGAGGCGACCGATAACTACCGAATATTTAAAAAATTCTTAGATAATTATAATTAATACTTCCGATAGTCGGCTGGTCTAAAAATAGGGTAGATTGTTTACTCTATTAACGTCGAGCCCTACTTTAAATACCGAATAATTTCTCCGGAAAATAATACGAAGCGCCTTTATTAATTCTATCGCTACCGACGAGGGCTTAACGAAAAGGATAATAAATATTATCGAAAGTTTATATTAAAATAATTTTATTTAAAGCCTACGTAACGCGCCTATTTCTTTAGATATAAATATAAAAGACCGCTCTTTAATTAAAGAAAGTTAAATATAATATACCTACTCTTAAATAACTTAGCTAATTATATAACTTAAGGAGGACGGTCGTTTATCGTTTATTATTAATAATTATAATAATATATTAATAGGTCCGTTAGTTATTACTTAAGATAAAAATTTCTTTATAATTATTTTAGCCGATTATACCGGTCCTTAAGGAGTATTATTTTTAATATAAAATATTATACGTAGGCTATTTACAACCCTTCGAGTAGAAAACTACGGTAATAATATAATAATTATAAATAATAATATAGATATAAAAAACGTCCGCGAGAAACTTTCACGATTAAATATTTTAAATTTATAAATTCGAGAGGAGTTATAGAGTTTAATTATATTTAGATTTAAATTTAATAGTAAAGAGTAAACTAGTAGTTTCCGGAATATAGTATTATCTTCGTTTAATTATAATTAATAAATCCTGTAGAGCGAAACGATACCGTTGTTACGGATAATAATTTTTAAAGTAATATTCAATTAAGGCCCCGTATTATTATTCTTCGAATTCATTACGGGTCCTAACTAGTTTTCTATATTAATCATCGTATTTAATAATGACTAAATATCGCGTTCGTTTATTTATAGAAGTTCGGGCCTCGTTCGGGGGAATATTAATAATATTTCCGACTTTACTAAATTAAGTATCGGTAATTCGTCTTTATAGTAATTCTTTCTTTCATAGCTCGGAGTATAGTATTATATACGTTTTTAGGTGTGATAAAGAATCTAATAATTAAATTCTTAATAATTAAGTCCGAAAATATATTTATTATAAATATAGGCTTTATGAATATATCCCCTCGATCTAATCTCCTCGGGAATTATATAAGTTAAGGGGTTTATATCTTGATTATTTTAATCTAATATATTAATATAAGTAATTCTCGCTCGTTACGGCTTAATATATATATTTAACCTAGGCTACTCTTCTAGAGCCTCGCGTTAAATTTATTATTAATTTTATAAAAATTCGGGCCTCGATTATAGGAATATTAATAATATTTCCGACCTTACTTAATTAAGCTTTAAAAGTAATTCGATTTAGGCTAGTATAATTAATAAAGGCGTTATTTACCCTCGTTATATAATAATTTAATAGCGGAAAGTGGACGACTTTATCGATTAAATTACTTAATAAATGAATATAACGAATAGTTAATACTAGAAGAGGTTATTAAGCCCGCCCGTTTTTTAACGGATTACCTCCCCGTCTTTCGTTAACCCTAAGAAATATCATCGCTACCGAATTATTAATTAATATTCAAAGTCTTATACCTATTAATACCCGCTAACTTTAAAGAATAGTATTTATTTAAATTAGGTTTTATATCTAAAAGTCCTGTATCGAAACCTTTAAAAGAATATTTTTAATAGTTAACCTCTTTTTTTTTATAAATATATTTACTATTTAGGTCCCGCCGGTAGAGATCCGAAAAGATTAAAGAACTAAATATAAATAAAAGCTCTTTAGTTATAACTCGTAGATTTAATTTCTCGCTAAAATATATCTTTATTAAATATTAATAGTACTACGGGACTTCCTCTCCCGTATTATTTAATAATAACGGCCGTGGCGCTTATTTAGGCTCGTTTTACTTTATAGTTAAAACCTATAAAACTATATTTAATTAATAAAGATTAGATTTTACCCCGATATATATCGAGAGCCTCTACCCGCTTTCTAATAAGGGTATTATCTTAGGCGATTCCTAACTCTTAAAATATCCCCTTCGATTTATATTAATAATTTAAACTTCGTTATTCTTATCGACTATAATATTCGAAAGTATAAAGTCTTTATATATAAAACTAGTTTCGTAAAGATTAGATAATCCCTAAATTATTTACTTCGTTTATCGTTCTCTTTTAATTTATAATAAGCGAGGTATATGGCCCTCTTTACTATTATAAAGAATATTAATAAAAGTACCCTACTCTGCGTAGGTAAATAGAAGGCCCTTAATTAATTTCTTATTATTATTAATTACGAGTCCTTCGAGTTATATTACGTTCTTTAAGCCTATAAGTTTATTAAGCGCGATAACTTCGTATAAAAATTCGTCGATATTATTAGGATCTGGAATCTCTTTCTTAATTTATATATACTCGTTTATATAGACTTTATAAACGAGGCCCGATATATATTTATCGAGGTATAGTTAATTTTTTAAGTACCTATATATTTAAGGTAGATATTTTACCCGGTATATAAATAAATATAGAATAATCTCGTCCACGTCTTCTATAATATAGATTTATAATTAATTATCTTTTATCGTAAGCTTTAGATTAGTTACTATATCGTAGAATTTAATATCTAGTAATAATATACGTATCGACTCGAAAATTCGAGTACTCTTATTTTTTAGGTAATAAAGATATTATAGATCGAACTCTAAAGAATCGGTAAAAGCGTAGCGGTAGTCGTAGGAAATCGTTACTCGTCTTTATCGATTAAATATTTCGGCGTAGGTTATAAAGAACTTCTCTTATAAAAACCTATCCCTAAATTATATTTTAAGATTCGATATTTATTTTATCTTTAACTCTTCTATTAATTCCTCGTTAAAAACGTTATTATTAAAGGAAATATCCGAGACTATAAAATTATTATCCTATTATAAATTAGGACCTTACGGTAGAGGTTAAAATAAACGCGGAGATAAAGGTAGGATTTATTTCTCTTCGACTTATATAACCGCGAGGTTTATAAAATTATTCTAGTTAATACGTTCGTCGATAGAGTCGGGTAGTACGGATTTAGAATATAATAAATCCGGCGAAGGTTATTATATAAGTAGTAAATAACGGGATCTTAGTTTTTTAGAAACTATATTACCTCGTTATATTATTAATATTTAATAGGGAGATAAAAGTATAATACGCGTTATCGCTATTTAAATAATAGTTTAGGTATATTAATATATACGCTAGAGGATAATAAAATTAATTATTATTCTTTTACCTCGTTTTTTTCAAGAGTTTTATTATCCGATTCCGATTCGTAATAATCGTAAGGTATTTCTCCTAGCCTCCCGAGGAACCCTATTTACCTAGAATAATAATTACTAACTCTAATAACTACTTTGGTTTTAATAAATAAAGATAGGGTTTATATCCCTATATACGTTTATTAATCTAAATAAATAGTTTAGTTTAAAAGTCACTACGTTTAATAAAAATAGATACTTTAGTAATAAGTTTTATACTAGTTATACGGCGTTAGCCTAGAAAGCTCGAAAACTAGATTAATAAAATATTAAAATCTACGATCGGACCGCGTTATTAACTCTTATTTAACTACCTAGAATATACGATATAAATATATACTACTAGTCCGCAGTATTATTTAACGGATTCCTCGGTTTAATAAAAGGAGTTATAGTTTATTAGATTAAATAAAGAGAAGGTATTAACCTCTCTTTTACTTTATCTTTATATTAACTTTCTCGCGGACGCTTTATTTTCTAGGAAACCTCGTCGAGAGACTATTAAGGCTAGTTTAAATTATATATTAAACGTAGATACTATAATATCGTTTAAAATACACCGAGTGTTACGTTTATTTCATTAATTAATAGGATATTTTTATACCTAATTATACTACTTCCGAAGTAGTTAAAATTAATATAAGTTAATAAAAGTTAATTTAAAGTAACCCCGTTAAGATATAAATAATAGAAGTACTATATATACGTAGACTCCTATACTACTAAAGGATCGACGAGTAACTTTAAAGATATTTTATAAGTTTTTAAATATAAAGGTTTATTCCCCTTCGCTTTACTCCTTTCCTTATTTATTCTAAATTATATTAATTTTGGATATTATTCTTTAATATTCTAATTAACTGTTACTATTAATTATTCTACAGCGAATATATTTCTACTTTTTTATAGGTCGGTCTTTTAAAGGAATAGATCCGTAAATATAAATAATAGTATTTCGGTATGAGTTTAAGAGAAAAGATTAAGAAATATTATTTAAATTCTTAAGCTAAATCGGCTAGGAAGGTATTAATATCTAAAACGGACGTATTATTTAGGATTATTTATAAAGTAACTCGCGCGAAGATTTTTATATAAAGCGAGGCCTTAGATACTCTTAACGAATTTAAGGAATATTTAAATAAAGTAGAGACCTCCCCTCGTTATTCTACGAATATTAAAGACCCTTCGGAAGAATTAATTACTCCTATCTCCGGCTATTATTTATTAAGCGCTTCCGAAATTAATTTTTATAAAGAAAACCCTCGTATCTTTAACCGAGCCGATTCGATCGTTTTTATCCTTATTAAATCATACGCCAAGTTATTAAGAGGAGAAAAGCTCGATATTTTAATTATAATTATTAAAGCGTTATTATATTATTAATATTTAATAAGAATATTTTTAATAATTTATATACCGGTCCTCGTCTCGACCCCTCGCCTAGTTATAATAATATTCGTTATATTTAACTCCTTAGTCCTTTAGTTAATAATTTATACTAAAAAGAAACTTCCGTAAAAGATCCGGCTTATAAGTTATAATATATATCTTTATAATTAATTAATCTTAACTCTTAAACTTTTTATAGGGTACTATAATTATTATTTTAAATTAAAGGCGATAAAGTCTACCTCGGAGTTTATATAAATAGTCGTACTCCTTACGGCGTTTCTAGATCTTTATATTTTTATAATATTTAGGTTAATACTTTACCTCTTATTTCTAAAAAAATTACTAAAGGGAGCCGATATTTTATATAATATTTTCTCGAAAGACTGAAATAAAAATTAGTATTTAGATAATATTATTTCTAGACTTTCCCTACTATTTACCTTTTATTTTAATAATATTAACGAGGTTTATTTATCTTACCTTAATAACTATAATCTCGTAATATCTTGAACCGGGTCCCTTTAATATATTATATATAATATATTATCTCTTTATCCTTAGTTCGAATATATAAGTAAATAATATAACGCCTATCGCGGCCTAAATAATTAAGGGGAGGTCTATATAAAGAAGCTCGACGAAAAAGATTATAATTTTAAAATATAAATCTTTAATAAATTTAAAACGATATTAGAATATACTTTAATAAAATTTAATACCGAAATACTAAATATAAATAATATTATAAATCTCTTTACGGTTTACGGTAACGCGTTCGAAGATATTATATTTATTCGTAACCGTTTTAGTAAATAGTATTTAATCTCGTTTATTACGGCCTAGCGCGTGTATTTAACCCGGGTAAATAATCGTATTTAAAAATTTTAATTCTAGGCTACTCTTCTAAAGCCTAATAATAAACTTATCGTCGATATCGTATATTTATAACGCGATATCGTAGCTCTTTATATCGGTTTAGGTTACGTTAACCCTTAAACCTACCGCGCGGTTTAATATAAATATATCCGGCTTTAAAACGATATTATATTTAATAAATATTATTAATATACTTAAGCCCTCGCTACCTAGGTTTATTTTATTATAATAAATATTATACCGGTATAGCTCCCCGTAGTTACTATTATATTTAATATATAAATTTATAACTCTTATACTACTACTTTAATTAGTAGTTTAAATCGTCTCGAGTATATTTAATTCCGTCGTCGCTACGCGTAAAACTCTAAGAATCGATTAAGGATATATTTTTATATTTAATTATTATACGATCGTTATCTATTTATTTTAAATAATATTATAAATTTAGAATACCCTCTAAAAGATCTAAAGTAATATAATAAGATAATTTTTTATAAATATAACGATAAAGACCTTAAATAGGCTCTCTACGTATTTTAATTTTATAATTATTTAATAACTTTTTTTAAAATATTTATCCCCCTCGGCTTTACTCTACCCTCTCTTTCTTTTAATATTTAAATAATATTATTTTATATACCTAACGGGATATAATATCTTTTTTATATTAATTTAGGACTCTCTTCGAGTTTATTTATATATTTTTATTTTCTCGCCGCGACTTTAGCCCGCTCGATAACTTTCGAGGGAATACTATATATAAAGATATAATATATACCGAAGAAGCCTTTTACTACTCCGTCTTTAAATTTATATAAAAAAATAATATAATCGTTCCCGTTATCTACGCGGATACGTATACGGCGGTTACGGATCTCGAGGTAAAACGAGAATTTAGCGGCGAAAGAGTAATAATATATAATAAAGAAACCGATACAGCTAATATAAATAATTAAATAATAAAGGGAGGCTTATACGATTATTTCGCCGTTATAAGAAAAAATACCGCGGCCGAGTTTATCGAGAATAATAAAAGAGCGTAGAGTTACTTCCGATAAAATCTTCTTTATTTCTACGAGTTTAACGAAGAAGGTAGATTAAGCCGCGAAGATATTATTATATACCCCTATTCTTAATATTATACGATCGATAGGTATTAGGCGAGTAGTAGAGGCGGGGATAAAATATTTAATTTAAGATATTATAATTACGAGATAATTTATATAAAGAATCGTAGATTTACCGGATACGTTAGTATTAATTAAGAGATTAATATTAATAATATCGCCGCCAAGCTTAATATTATTAAGGATAAAGTCTAGGATATTTAAAAGAATATAAAAGTATCGGAGATTTTGGAATTCGATAATAATTCGTAGTTTATTTATAAAGATAGGACGATAGGCTAGCTCGTTAAAAATAGAAAATACTCTAACGAGGGAGATAAAATAATTAAAATAAATAATAATTTAAATAATTATAAACTAGCTTTCGTAAATTTCGTCGAATTTTTCGAAGAAACGGCTCGAAACTTCTTTAATAATTCGTTTATAACTTTTATATATTTCTTAATATCGATAAACGAGGGTTTAAAGCTCCGGGTTATTATACCGCTTAACTTTCTAATTTATTTATATTTAATCCTAATTCTTTAAAATTTCTTTAACTTTAATCGGAACTTCGAATTAATAGATCGTTTTATAATAACCTATATATTTATACTCGATAATAATTAAATTAAGCTTTTTCCTTATTCTCTTTAATAAAGTATTTAAATCGGCGAGTATTTCTTTAATATAATTTTAATTTTCGTTAAAATCCTCCTCCTCGCCGCGCTTTAAAATTAATAAACCTACTTCTTTTATTTTCGTATAATTAAAGATAGTATTTTAGTATTTAATTAATTTAGTTATCTTTAGTATATTAGAGATTAATTATTTAATAATATTAACTTTTAATTTAGTATCCCGTATTAGGTTTATTATATAGTTAATTTATTTAAAATTATTAATTACGCGAATAAAATCTTGGACCTTATAACTACGAGTATAAATCCGGGATATTATCCGTTCGAGGTTAGGAATTTTAGTAAGATTTAAAATAAATTAATCGCGGACGGTAAAGTCTGTATTTAAGGATTCTATAACGTCGAGGCGGGAATTAATCTTCGCGGTATTTATAAAAGAGTAATATACCTACTATTAGAATATATATTTACCGAAAGGTATAATATAATGGTTAAGTATAAAGAAGAGGGTGCCGTCGGGACCGTGGCCGAAAAGGGTAATAAATACCTCTAAGTTATTTAGAGTCTTATTATTAAATACTAGATTATTTATATTCTTAATAAAATCGTACCACGATATATTCTTTAGGGTTATAAATTTATATTTAATTTATAATATTTTAAAGTACCGTAATAAGGTACTGTAAACGAATATTATAAACTTCTTTACTATAATTTCTTATAAGGTTATCGGTTAGGCTTCCGAGTTATTATTTTCTTTATTAATAAAATATTAACCCGTATCGATCTTTTTATTAATAATATTTATTATCTAAAATTCCTTACCCGATTTAAAGTAATTTTATAATATAGTTAGCGCCGAATTATTCTTTAAGATCTTTAAGGCTTTATTTAAAATATACGACTTCTTTAATAATAATTTACGAGGTTTTATTTATATAATAAAGATCTTAAATTTCGTAAATTTATTATTATCTACGAAGTCCGTTAAAGAAAACTATTTATTAACGGTATTAACGAAAGTAATCCCGAAAATAAATTAACCGTCTCGCTCTAACTCTTTAATAACCGCGTAATAAATAAATATATTATCGTTAATTATATTAATATCGACAGCGGTATTACTAGTAATAATCTTCGTAAATTTATATTAAATATTTTATTTAATTTTAGTACCTCCTAGATTATCTCGTTTTTATATTTCTTCCGCTAAAGTAGGCTCTACCCGGTTAATTATAACGACTTTATAATCTTCGGTTATAAGTTCCTTAATCCGATAAAATAATTAAAAAACCTTAACCGAGTATATATAATCTCGATTAATAAGTTAAAGGTTATAGATCTAGTATTTAATCGTTATATTATTTTTAAATAACTTATAGTATTTCCCTATTTAAATAAAAATAATTATATCCTAGATTTTCTACTTGATCCCCTAATATAGTTTTTCGAATAATAGAAGTACGTTTATTATTACCTTCGGTATATATAGTATTCTTAGATCGTAGTTAAGATGACTTAAGGGATTATAATTTATATCGCGGATATTTATTAATTACGGATATTTTTAATTTAGTTTTATTTTACGAGCTTATCCCTTTATAATAATATTATTTATAAATATTAGGGAAATAATAGAAGGTCTCCGCTTTAATAGTATAGGATTATCGGGGTCGTAGGCCTATTACTACGTTATAAAAATTAAATTTATAATATTATTTAACTCTAGAGGTTAGACGGTTAACTCTTTTTATAATATTAATTATTTTAGTACTAGTCGTTTCTTTTTCCTTAGCGTAGGGTTAGGAGTATCTAAATTATTATTATTAATATTAAAGTTATTTAAAGTATTTATTAACTATAATAACTTATACCTTTAAAAAAAAACTAGAGATATTATACCCTCGTTAATTATATTATCCCTAACGTTAATGTCCCCGATAAATATATTATCTTTTTTATTATTCTCGACGTTAGTTTTTTTATACTTCGAAGTTCTTTCCTAAGGTTTAAACTAGGTTATAATATTATCTCCGTTTATATTCCGTTAAAATATCTAGCCCGTACTATATAATTCTATATAAAATTTCTTCTTCTTTATGATTTATTTATAAAGTTACTTCCGCGTGCCTTTAAAGTTATATATTTCTAAATAAATACGTTTTATTAATAAAATTAATATTTAGTACCTACGCCTAGTTTTATTATTTAACTCTTTTAAAAATTATAAATCCCCGTAATAACTATATTTATAATCGCGGAGGTTATTAATATTTTCCTAATAATTTATCCCCTTGCCCGTTATTATATACGTATATATTTAATACGACCTGAGTTCTATATCGAGATATTTTACGACGAAACTTATCGTATATTCTCCCCGAGAGTTAGACGTATAGAAGATTAATAATCGTATTTTTAAAAATAACCGTTCGAGTAATTTATTAACTTTATATTATATAATCTATAATATCGCTACTAAGCCACGTAATTTCTAGTATATTTATTATACGATTCTTCTTATAGTTTAGGCCTTTATATTTTCGTAATATATAAAACCTCTAGGCTTCCCCTTTAGTAGATAAAAATAAACGTATAACGAGATATTTAAAACGCCGAGTTTTATATTAATATTATTTAACTTTATACCGATTTAGAAATATTTCGGGATAAAAATAATAGATAATTAGTTATCCCTAATAAAGTAATTAATATTTAATATATATTTACCCTGTCTTAACGTAACGGTTCTAAGATAAATTATTATTAAAATCGATATTATCTCGATTATTAATTAAATTAGAGAATATCTTATAATTTTATTTTTAACTTTACTAAATAACTAATGTTCTAGGAGAATAACGATATTTATCTTAATACGCGTTACGTCCTCTTTACTTAAAGTATAATTAATTAGGAACTTTATAATCTTTTTAGATTTTAATATAAATAAAGTTAGTTTATATACGTTTTTAGACTTATCGCGGTATACTATCTTAATAATCTATTCCTATCATTTTTAGGTTTCGAAGATAGAGGTAAAGTAACGGAATAAACTATTTCGTAAATTATACGTTTCGCGAATTTACTTTAGAGTCGTAAAGGCCGAACGATTAAACTTTACGATATTAACTTCGTCGGTTATCGCCTCTTTTATAGGGTATACCCTTTTATCTAAGACTTTAAAAAAAGAAAGAATTAATATTATTTATATTTAAGAATTAATCTTACTAGGCTACGATAGAGTTTAATTATTATATTCGTCGTTAATATTTAATTCGTCCGACGAAGCAGCGTCGTCTAGGTGAAATTAATTATATAATTATATTATTAATTACCTATATTTATCTTTAGTAACTATATAATTAATATTACCCTTAACCTCCGAGTCTTTAATAGGATAAATATAGTTATTATCGTCCCCGTTTATTTCGCTCGGACTCTAAACTCTTTATAAATATAAAGTTATAATTAAAGGGCTTAAATCGCTTTATATTATTTTCTCCGTATAATTAATATTCTCCTTTACCTACCTATCGTTTATTAGTTAATTAAAGGTACGAAAGGTTTTTTTCGCGCCCGAAGAGCTATAGCGGTAGAGAATAATATATATTTTATAAGATCGTTTATAATAATTACCCGATTCCTCGTTTATAATAAAACTATCTCTACCTTTTTCTAAAAAAAATTATAATAAAAATACCGTAACGTTCTTTCTTTATGGAAACGATTTATAGGATAACTTCTACGAAGGTATATTAAACCAAATAAATATAATACCGAGAGTATATAAATTAATAAATAACTTATCTAGGAAAGATCTCTACTTTTTAAAAGAATAATTCGATTAAATAAGAGCTTTCCTAGGTAGTTTAAGGTATATTCTATTTAATAACTCGTAATAGATTTAACGATATACGAAGATATCGCGTCCGATCTAATAAATATACGTAAATTTATCGTCTCGTTTCCTTACGTTCTAAAGCTCGGAGTCCTTTCTCGTTTAATAATTAAATATCGTTAATAATAATCTTTTAATTCTCTTCCGATAACTAGAACTAATTAATATTAAACCGATCGCGATATATAAAATAACGGGGAGTAACGGGGTAAATTATATAAAGAAAGAACTATAATAATAATATATCCGTATATCGATCTAAAGTTATTAAAAGTGTAAATAATACTCCGGTAAAATACTACGTAGCTCCGTTTATAGATTATAATTAAAGTAAAGGTCCCTTTAGCCTCGTTATTTAAAATCTTTCGTTACTTTAATTTACTTTACTTTTAAAGTCGTATCTTTCGAAAATATAAATATCCGGGTCCTTAAGGAATAATTTAAATATAAACTTCGAATTAATATACCTTTAAATATCGTTATCGTTATCCGAGCGCTATTATATAACGCCTATAATACTAGAGCTACGAGTATCGAAGTAACTATATTTAGTAACGGTCTAAATTCGATTTAAATCACTAATAATAATTATAGGATCTCGGAGGATAATTATAAATAAATCGCGACCCTTTACTCTACGAATAAGATATTAACGAACGAAGACCTACGGAAATTAAAGGGTAAAACTCTAGGCTTCCGAGGCCTTAATCTTATATATTTTATTAAATAATATTTATTTATAAGGATTATAATTTAACTAGACGGATATTTAATAATCTTTATAATTAAATTAAAGAGGTATCCGTTTATCCGGGTCCGTATAACTAACTATTATAATCGTAGTATAACGATTATAGTTAATAATTTATTCTCGACGTATTTAATCCGTCACTAGGATACTTTAAGAAGGTCGATAATAAATAAATAGAAATTTAATAATATATTAACGATATCCGCTTTATCACGGCCGCGTATCTTTATCCGATTATATTAGGCGGGAAAGTTAGTCTAGAGTTATTTATCACCTTAAAAATATAATTATTTATTAAATCTTATACTCGACGTTATATCTTTAGTAATAGGATATCTAGTATCGAGTTAATATAATATTATTTATTAAATTACCGGTAGATTTATTATTAACGCCTACTTTATCCGATCCGGTTATAATATTACGACGGAAATACGTAATAAATCTTTTATTACCGTGGACGGGAGGCCGATTTCGCGAACGAAAAGAATTATTAAAATATTAATTAAATATTACTAATATAAAATTAGGCTTTAGAACGATAATTTATATAATAATATTTCCTAATACCTAGAGATCCGATATCTAGAAGTAAACTACGATATGAATATCGATCTAAAGAAAAATAATTTTATATTTACTAAATCTACTATAGTAGAGTATTTATAAAAGTTAGTTTTAAAAGGCTTTATTATAGAAATATAAAAGAACTCCGTAAAAGCCGAGCGAGTTAAAGTAAGATATTTAGAAAGTTAATAAAGTATTATTAATAACGCTAAAGAATATCCCTTAACGATATATAAATTATCGTTAGTATTTATACTTTATATAGGGCGAATAGGTTAGAAGGAGTTTATTATTAATATAAAAGTACCGTTTAAATCGTTTATATATAAAGAGCCTCGTTAGACTAAAGAGGGTAGGATTAAAAAGAGGAATAATAAAGTATTTAACGATCCTAATTTATCGAACCTTAGTCGCTCGACTATATTATATAATAATACTTTATCTTATAATTAGGTACCTCGGCGATTAACTAGGAAAAGTCGTAATATTTTAGATTTTCTTAATAATATAAGACTATAGAAAAGAGCGAGGACTAGTTCTTTTAAAGAATATTTATAGAGTAAAAATAATAGTTTTCGCGCTTCCGAGTAATAGTTAAGACTTTATAAATAAAACGTAAGATTATTAAGATACGGTTCGCGAATTAAAGCGCCGTTAATAACCGCGATTCGTTCGACGATCTATAATATAAACTTTAATATAATTATCTTAAATAACCTTCGGGTGTAGCCTAATAATAAAAGCGATTTTATAGTATAAAGATCTAAAAGTTTATCGCGTACGTCTCGATTTAATTTATATAGATTTAGTCCTTAGCCGGGGAGAGCTCCTACGCCGGGACCGAGAGTAATTATTAATTTATAAAATTATATTAAAGATAAAGCGTCTTAAGGAAACTTATCTAGAGTTATTCTTTAAAAAATAAAAATTAATAAATAATATAAAGGCCGTTCGAAGTAATTTATAAACGATATAAATATTTAATCGAGATATTATAAATAATATTACTACTAACGAGGTTATTATAAACCCTATTAATACTTTTAAAAAATTAATCGAGAACGCGATTAATACTAGCTCGATCTTTATAGTTATAAAGATTTAAAAAAGTAATTTAATATATTTCGAGATCGCAGATAATAACTACGGTATTAAAGTAAAGATATATACCCTTTAAATATAAACTATAATTAAATAAGGATTTAAAAAGAAGATCTACCGATTTTATATTAAAGATATACTACGTTAAAGTTAATAACTATAAAAGATCTTTTAACGATTAATACGAATAGTTTCTAGGGCGAGGCTTTAACTAGTATTAACTAAATAATTTTTCTAATTATAACTATAAGAATAAAGGACTCGGATTATATATAGCGGGCGAAATATATTCGTAGAGAGTTAAATATAAACGCTAAATTAACCTACGGTTAAATTAATACTCGGATCGAGGTAATTATTTCCTCGGCGGATATTATCTAGGGTTAATAAGAAAAAAGTCGATAATTTATTTTATAATTAAAAAGTTCGTTAATAAATATACTAGTCCAAGCGATACTCGTCTAAATTATATCGTATAATCGAAGAGTATATAGTATATTATATTAATATATACTTCTCTTATATACCCAACGGAATCCTATTATAGTTAGTTTTAAAATTATTATATTTTACTACCTTCGAAGTAATATAAAAAATATATAATATAGATATCGTAACGATTAGGTTTTTTCTTAATTATTTATCGTTAGGCTTTAATATATCTAGCTAGTTTAATAATATATAATATTATAAAGAGTAAACCGTTTTCCTATTTATTATTAATAATTATTTAATAGAATCGAGTGCGATTAAGAGAGGTATTAAGAATATTTATATAAAGTTTCTTATTAAAGGTTATTATTTATTTATTTATTTAAATTTAAAAATCGATTCTTATAGGATAAATATTAATATTTATCCTAATAAGTTTAAGGTTTCCTTATTTAATTAAGACGAGATTATCGCCGAAATCTACGCCGAGATTAATAATTAATTAGTAGTATTTTAGTTTAACTACCTTAATCGTAATAAATCGCCTAGATAAGATAATAAATTATATATTTATTAGAGGTAGCGCGCTATTATCTTCCTATTATATAAGTATTATTAAAAGGATATTTAGTGAAGTTATAATAAAGCTAAATAAAGCCTAAAACGTAAAGCGCCGTTAATATTATAATTTTATAAACTATATTTAAGATTATTATATTAAAAGTTAATAATTTTAATTAGTTATAAGAATTAAATAAATTATTATAGTAGTTATTAAATAATTAAAAATTAAAGTAGGACCGCCTATAATATATCTACGCTAGCCGGTCTATATATCCTAATAGTTAATATTATCTCCGGTTTCGAGGAATTAAGGATCGATACTAAAGTTTCTAGTAATAATATAATTTATATATTATTTAAGAAGCGCTAGGGGGCCCGTTACTAATATATAAAAAAAATATATTAATATAAACCTCGTGGTTAGTATTAAAAGGCGGTTTATCGAGAGTCTTTATTAATAGGATAAAAAGCGGAGTAAAATTTATAAATAATATTATTATTAATATAAAATAAAGCGGCTAAGGGTGTATTAATTTTATTTAAATATTATATATATTAAAGTAAGATATTTTTATATCTTTAATAGGAAGTAACTAGAAAACCTCCGAGATTATATTATATAACCGGGTCGAAATTTAGAGTATAATAAATTAATATAAATATAACTACTACGAGTAAAACGTAATATAAATAAATTTATAGGGTAAGAGTAGGTATTACGAGTATAATAAAAATTACTTTTATAAATACGGGTTATTAAGGATAAACGTTAAACTAATTTAAATAATTATAAATAACTCGTTAAGAGTTTATATATTTAAAGTTATTAGGTCTTTTTCCTAAATTATAATACTATTAACCCGTAGTATATTTATATTTTAATTTCTTAGATACTCGCCCGGTTATTTAATTAAAAGATATAATTAATATAATTTCTTAAGAGTTTATAAGGTTTAATTAACTATTATCTTTATTTAATATAAATATAGACTCGGGGTTTAATCGTCGAGAACTTTAAAATTCCGATTAAGAAAAAGAAATTAATTATAAGAGGCCGAAATCGATATTAAATAATAAATTATTAATAATCGAGTAAATCCTCTCGTACTAAATAAGCTCCTATATATTATAAATATTCTTCGCGAATATAAAAGCCGTTTATTTCTTTTTATTATCTTATTCGGTAAAATTAAATTTACGAATAAGATTTTAATAAAAAGTAATCTTATCTCCTTTAATAATAAAATAATAACCGTAGATCCTTACCGACCTATAATCGTATAAGAATAAAAAGGCGAGTATTTCTCGATAAAGCTCTTTCTTACGTTTTATAATTTTATAAAGTTCGACGATATAATTTTCGGTAATAATTATATTATAAGCGTTTTATCGGTTTACGATATCGAGTATTACGGCGTCGTACTTTACCTTATATATTAAAAACGGGAAATATATCCGGTAGGTTACGACGAAAAATAAGATATTATAAATACTACCGATAAATAAATCGAGTTTATTAAATTACTCGTTTATAAAGGCGGATCGCCTAAATTTAATAAAGTAATCCAGTTACGGTCGTAAACTCTTTATTAATATATTAATCGTCTAAGCTTCGTTAATATCTTTAATTAAATAATCGAGATACGTGGCCTTATAAATAGCGAGGGTTTTTATAAAAAGAATAATTAATCGAGAGATATTTTAAATAACCCTTACTTCGTTCTTATCTTAGATCTTTCGGTAAATTTTTTTAAATAAATTATCTCGAAATAATAAATTTTTAGGGACGTTTTATTCCGATTTTAAAAAATACTAATAAAGACTTTTATTTATATTTATAATATTTAAATCTAATTTATCTATAAAGCTCCCCTTAGCCGTAAATAATATAGTATAATATATATTATAATATATAATATTTTTATTCTTTTTTTTATTTTAGTCGCTAGAGCTAGTTAAGTTTAAATCCGATTATTTCCGACGAAACGAGGTCGGGGCTTTCTTAATAAACCGCGGGTATTTAAATCTATTAATCTTTACGTATTAAATAATCTAGGTTAAATATTTTATTTATTCCTTTAATTAATTATTCTATTCGAGGTCTTCTTTAATTTAGTTATTTTATTCGAAATATTCCTTAAACTACCTTTTAATTCGGGTTTAATATTCGAGTAGATTAATATTCCTCCCGCTCGCTCTTTCCTTTTTTAATTTTTCTTTAGTAGTGTAGTTTAAAGGCGAGGATTATAATCGCTTTAAAAAAGATTAATCTCGGTTTTAAAGAGGTTTAACTTTATACCCTCGTTTCCGTTTTTAATAAGGCTTTAAAAGGTTATAAAAAACCTATAAATATTACGAGGCCTCGATTAAGTTAGTAGTACAACGGAGTATAAAGGGTAATAAAGGAATATACCTTATTACCTATAAAGATATTATTTATATATAATAAAGAGGGAGGTATTTATACCCCTAAGATAAAATCACTTTTAGATATAAATTATTTACGAAATTATTATAAATATATACTTTTACGAATAGTTTATTTAATAATATATTAAAGTTACTTCCTTATAAACGGTTAATTAAAACTCGTAATATAGACTCCGAGTATTTTATTTTAACTCTTTAGTACTAAAGGTTATTTATTATTCTTTTTAATCTTTGATTTTATTTAACCGCGGGTCATATCGAAATAGAATAAAGGGGTAGGAGGAGTCTTTATATAATTACTAATTTAGAACTAAAGAAGAGGGTAGGGTTATAGGGCGCGAAAGTCTTAATAAAGTTTATATTAAATATAAATAGAATAATAAAGTTTAATTATATTATTAGTTTTATCCTATAACCGAGGGTATATAATATTATTTCCGGTTACGAAAAATCTACTCTTTATATCCATTTACCTAAATCGTATAAAAAGACTTCGAAAAATCGATAGACTTATTTTAAATCCTAGAGATAATATCGATTTAATTTTAAATTCTAGATTCTAACTAAACGCCGGGACTTTATTTGGCGCTAGTTACTATATATACCTCCTAGAATAAAGAACCTCCGCTCTATTATATATATAATTAAAGTTAAGAGTAATTATTTTTCCGGGAGTATTAGAGTTATTATAAAATATAAAGGCTAAATATAAAAAGTAAATTTAAAAATTAAAATTAGAGTAGGTTTAACCTAACGTTATAAAAGTCGAGGTATATTAAGAAGATAAAAAGAATATACTCCGACCTCGCCTTTAATTATTTTTAATTATAGATTTTAATTATTTATTATAAAGGATCCCTTCCCCTCTTTTTAGATATTCTACGAGGTTTTACCGAGCTCTTATCTAGTTTATTATTTATAATACGACCTTTAGGTTTAAACCGTAGGAACGGAGTTATTTATAAAATTACGACCGAGTTTACCGCCGTATTAGAAGTTAATATATTTATCCTTTCTTTTTATTTCGATATCCGATCGCTTCTATATAGTATAAAATCGGTAGGTTAAAGTTATATATTTCTTTTTAAATTAATAACTAAATCCGCTTTTAATATACCGGACCTCTTTTCGTTAGTAAATAACCGGTAGCTTTTACGCGGAGTAACTTTAATAAACGGAGGTAATAATAATATTATATTAAAGCCTTAGTTTTAATTATAGTTATATTATACGGGGATCTTTAATTATTATCGGGGGTAGAGTTTTTTCCTTCTAACGGCTTTTAATACTTTTAATAAATAAATTAGACTAAATATAGAATATATTAAAATATACTTTTTATTCTTATCCGGTTATTAATTACTTTATAGGGCGGATTTATTAGATCGGTTAAATCTAAAGTTTTTAAGTATAATTTAATTTAACCTCGATATTTTTTTCGGTAGTATAACTTGATCCTCGAGATAATTAAATATTAATATTTCTACCGATAAAGTAACGTACTCCGTAAGAAGGGCTGTAAATTATTACTCTATTTATTCTAATTATACCTCCGTAGGTCTAATTTACTTTCGTATATTCTTTATATACGATTATATTCTTTTATTTTATAAATAATTTCGTTATACTTTACCTTTTAACCTCTAGCGTACGTAGTCATTCTCTTTTTATTAGAAATAATTTACTTGGCGCTACTAGAATTTTATTTATTATTTAATATATTCGACCTTTAGTTATTAATAGGACCGATATTCCTTTTAGAGGGATATTTAGGCTGGGCTCTTTATAAACTATCGTTTTAACCATTATTAAAACTTTATTTACTATTTAATATTATATAACTTTATTTTCTTATACGCCCGATATTCCTCCCGGAGCCGGAGGTTCATTTAGGTCGGGCTCTTTAGAGATTATTTTTTTTATAATTATATCTTTACCTCTTTATCCGTTTCTTTCTTTTATTAATAATTTAAAAATTCTTTTTATTTCTTTAATTCTTCCTCGAATTAATTATATTTACCCTCCTAATAGTAAAGGACGTAAAGGTATTTATCCGTATATTCGTTATCGTAGATATTAGGTATAGGTTAAATCGGACGAGATAACCTCCTACCCGTATCTAATAAAGTATTATAAACTCGTTTCGTTTCTAACTCGCTCCTCTCCTTTATTTAACGACGAGATATCGGTAATTTCTTTAAGGATGTAACGTATTCTAATAAAACCACTAGAAGTTATTATTTAATTTATTCTAATTATTTCTCCTCCGGTGCGAGTTTTTCCCGCCGGTTTTTTATATTATCCACCTAGCGTCTTTAGCTCGAACTACGGAATTATATTAATCCTCTTTTAGTTTAATATACTTTAGGATTATTCCGCTTTATTACTTTTACCCCCCGTCGATTCGCTTTAATTTACTTTTTTTAATAATCGATTTTTATTTAAAAATAAACCTAATACTCCTTTTAGTCCTTTAATTTTTTCAGGTTTACTATAAAGTATAGATCGTACGAGTACCGTTATCGTTTTATATCCTCCTCTCTTATCTTATCTAGATAATCCTTACGGATACGTTATTAAATATCGCGAAAATCTTATTATTATTATAGTTCTTCCTCGAGTCGACTATTATCTATTATTTAATATAATATAATAATATTAACTTCCGTAGAATAAAGAGAGCTATTTAGTTTATAAATATTATAATAAAAAAGCTTATCTTATATAACGTATTTATATTATTATTTTTTATTTATAGTAACGGGCTTCCCGGGCGGGGGCGGGTTAAATAAAATCGGACGAGTTAATCTCTTATTTATCTATATTAAGGTATCGTAGGTTTATTTAATTTCGAATTTATACTACTTTATTATTTCTTTATCATCTTCGATTAAGGTTTCGTTTAATTTAGGGGAGTAATCTCTAAATTTCCTCGAAGCGTTAATATAATTATTTATATTAATAGGATTAATTAGGTTTAAGAGTTTAAAATCTTTTTACCGAAATTTCGTTTTAAAGTCTTCTAGATTTATAGATTAAATATAGTATATATTATAAGTTATATCTCTAGGAGTAGAATAAAGTATTAATACTACGATCTAAGATTTAGAGAAGGGTTAAATCTTTTAAATTATATTTCTTACCTAAATTTCTCTTATATCTTTATAATCACGTTCGACTTATCCTTTATAAAAAAGAATTTATCGAGAGAAAGTATATTAATATAATCGTCTAGTAATAAAGAAAATTAACTTTTTAATAAATTATAGTTTCTTATCTCTATTTCGCGATCGTTATTACTACGTCCGGATTATATAGGTCTTTGGCTAGAACTTTTATTATAAAAAATATAAAGAGCGTTATCGTATTCGTAGATATTCTATAATTTAAAAGAATTAAAGACTAAGAATTAATAAAGTAAAGAATATTCGATAAACGAGGAAATAAAATAAAATTATTAATAAAGTAATCGGCGCGCGTTTATTTTCCGCCTTAAAGAATTTAAATAATCCCGAAATAGGAAATATCCTCTAATTTATAATATTTAAAAGTACGGGGAGTTTATTATTAAATTTATTAAAAAAGATAAAATAATAACCTTTAATCTAGTCGTTTAATAAAATATAATCGTATATTAAACTTTAATTATTTATACGGACTTAGATTAACTCGAGGGTAAAATCCTTCGATATATTAAATATTAGGGTAATTAATTAAATTTTTTAAATTCGTATCGAGGTATCGTAATACCTCTCGTTACCCTTTATTAAATATAATAGGAAGGTTAGGCGGAGGTTAAATAAACGAGATATTTTTAATTAAAGGAACTCTTCCTTTAAATAATTACCTACTAAAGATTTATTATTTTATTTTTTCGATCGGATAATTTTAAAATAGAGAAGGAAAATAATCCTAGGTTTATTATAATACTAAAGACGGTTAATATAACGGCCGAAAAAACCTAGAATAAATTATAAAATTAAGATCGATACCTACCCGCGTTTAAGTTTATAATAGGTATTTTAAATCGAGAAAGTACCCCCGCTATAAATTAACCTAGGTTTTAAATATAACTAACCTTTAACGATAAACCGAAGAACCTCGAGAAAGGTTTTATATTCGGAAGTAATTTATAGGTCTACGATATCTTCCTAGGCGAACACGGTACCGGGTTTAATAATTAATAATTCCGTATCACTTTTAACGAGCGAGGATAGGTTATATTCGAGAATATATCTCGAAAAGAAACACGAGTTAATTATAACGATAAGAATTTTTCTTTTCAAAATTAATTTATCTAGATCCTCTTTTATATATATTAGAATATTAAAATCGAAGTAAATAAAAATAATTTAATCTTTAAAATTAAATAACTAAAACGCGAAACTCGCCGGGCCGAGTATAAAATATACCGCGACGTTTATTTTAAAAAGCGCCGTAACGCGCTCCCTTCGTTTAGCCAGCTAGGTATAAAAAGTTAATAAACGACCACAGATCTTACTATATAATATTCTTTTAAATAATAATTTATCTATTTAATAAAAGAAGAGCTCGGATATAATAACTTTAGAATAATTTATAAAACCGTCGATATAAATACGGGCGACGAGTATATAATTAAAAAGTTTTATACCGGTATTTAAGAGAAGGAGGTTAAGATTTTAAAAAATATTTTATATATAAACTTAATTATTAACCTATAATAAATCTATATCTAATTTATCGTAAAGGAGTATATTATATAATTTAAGGATTTCTTAACGGAGTAAAGACCTTTATTAATAATAGAATATTTACTCTTTAGAAGTCTAGTATATTAATATAATATTACCGAAGAAAAGACCCTCGGAATTCTTTATTAAGGATTTTAGACTCTTAAATATCTATATTCCTAATATTTAACGTATCGAGATATTAAGCCGGAAAATATTCTTCTTTAATCTCGAACGTCTTTCCTTATTAAATTTAGCGACTTTAGATTAATAAAGAACGATTTTATTTTAAAAATCTTTTATAAAAATAATATATATACCGCTCCCGAGATTTAAGAGGGTAGATCTTATATTACTATTATAAATATATAGTTATTAAGAGTAATTATATTAAAATACGTATATAATCTTCCTAAATTAACGCGAAAGCGTAAAGGTAATTAATAGTATCGAGATATAATTAAAACTATTAAGAATAAAGAGGACGGCGATACTTTAATAAATATTATCTTAATTAAGATATTAACGATAAATTATTAAAATAAATTATCGGTAAATAATTACTCGGAGTAAATATATCGTTTAGGATTTTATAATATATATATTTTCGAGACTAGATATATAACGCCTACGGGGAGGTTAACGTATTAATATAATATTATAAAGAGGACTAGTTCTAGATTTATTATAATATAACCTCTTTAAAAAATTTCACCGGACGGTGATATTTTATTAGAATTCTACGATATAAGAAGATTATTTAAATCGATTAAAATTACTCCGTCGAAGCGTAATCTTCGAGAAGGAATTTAGTTTTATAATTATATATTTTAACGATCCCTTTAACACGCTTAAGAAGTTATATAAATCCGAAATTCTTAATTTAAAGATATTTTTAAGTTAATACTAAATAAGCGGCGGCGGTTATAAATAATTTAATCTCTAACGGCCGACGCTTTAAAAAGAGGGTAAATAAAACGGTTATAAACTTTAGTTTTATACGAAGCCGGTAAATAGTTTTTTAAGGTTTCGAACCCGAGGTAGGGTTTTAAATAACTCGAACATAATATTAATTTAAATTATAAAGGGTTATTAAGTCCGAAATATACTACGCGTATATCGCGTATTAATAATTTACGTCTTTAACTTCGGATTATAATAAATTAAACCGGCCGGGAAATAATTCGGATATAAATAATATCCCTAGAAAATAACGAGGAAGTATTTAAGGTTATAGATAATATTTATATCTAAATAAAAATCGAAGACTAGATCGTATTTTTATAAAAAGAAGACTATTTTCTAAATATAACTTAAATTATAAATACTATAAAGTTAATTAAATCGACTAAGGACTATCTTTTTTATAGGATAAAAATATATATTAACGTCGAAGCGAATACTCCTAGAGATAATAAATAAGTTAATCTTTAATATTTACGAATTTTATATAAATATCTTAATTTAGAATAGCGGCTACGATTATTATTAAATTATATATAAAAGTCCTAAATAAATAGCGTCGAGATAATTATAGGAGAAAATTAAAATTATTTAATAAAGAATTATATCGATTTAAAATATATCGTAGTCCTAGTGTACCTTAAGTCTATCCTAATTCAAAAACTAGACTTTAGAGTTAACGCTTCTTAATTTTTAAAAATAATTAATAATAAATACGATATTAAGAAGATTTAAAGAGCTATTAATAACGGTAAATACGATATAATAAAGATTATAAAAGACTATAATACGGTATTTAATATTATATATAAGGATACTAGGTATCGCGGTATTTATATAAACTTCGATATTATAATAGATTTATATCGAAAGCACGGTTTAGTCGAATTAGAATTATAGTTTTAATAGGTCCGTTTAAAAGAGTAGAGCCTTTAAACGATATTTCCTTCTAAAGGACTAGGTTTAAAAATATAATCTAACGATATTACCGGGTAAATATATAAATTAATAAAACCGGACTCCGGTTTATTATAAAAGTAAAAAGATAATTATAGGACCGAGTTAAAGTCCTAATTTAATAACCCCGATCTCGAAGATAATATTCGAGAAGAAGATCTAGGCGAGGAATATTTAACCTCGGACGAAATAATTTTAAAATCGAGTATTAATTTAAATAAAATTTTAATAAAATAAGAAAGCGAGTTTTTATTAATCCGCTTTAAAGCGAAAGCCGCTTTATTATATTAATATATATAGTATTCTCTCGCGGAAATAAACCTTTAGTTATTATTTATTAAAAGTTTATATTATTTATCTTAGGCCTTTTAATCTTAATATTTATAATTATTATTATTTAAATTTAATTTGAAGTAGCCTAGTAGGATAACGTCGCCGTACGAAAATTTTATTAATTTTTATTAATTAAGCCTATCCCGAAAGTGCCTTATACTACGAGATAAATCGCGCGAAAATCTATATAAAAACGGACGAGGTTTTCTTTAGGAAGGGCGTCTACCCTAGGAGCGAAAGTAAATATAAAGGAGGTCGAGATACCTTTATTAAAATATAAAATTTATAATAATATAAAAGTAATACTAGTAGGGAACCTAGACGGCGAGAACAAGAATAAAGATAAAGTATATTATTTTTAATAAACCCGTTAAATATATTATATATACTAACTAATCCTTATTAAGGTAACGGATTTTAACGCGAGATATATATATATAAAAATTAATAATAAAATTATATTTATATAAAAAGAAGATTATTTTCTTAATATAATTTAGATCCTAACGTTTATTAATATAAATAATAACGATCGTAGGTCTATATTAAAACTTATAAAAAAATAAACCGAGGTCGGGAGACTTTCGCCTATAATAAATATCCCTTAACGATACTCTTAAATTAACTTTTAATATAAACGAGTTCTTTATAAATATTTTAAATTAGAGTAGGAGCTAAAGTTATTAATAAATTATAAATTAAAGATTCAACGTAACGATTATAATAAAACCGCGGAATAAGTTTACGATTATATTATAAAGATATAGCGCCGCCTTATCTTTAAATATGAATATATTAATATATATTTATTTAAAGATTTCCTCTTTTTTTTACGATTAATATACTTTCTTAGCCGGTTACGGTCCAAAAGCTCGATTTAAGAATTAATATAAATTATATTTATTAAGCGTCTAATTAGCCGAAAGACGAAATATTTAGAATTAGGGAAGAGTATAATAAGGGTTATAATATCGTATTAAATACTAAATATTACTAAAGTATATATATAAACCTCTAGATTACGGTAGATTTATATCGGAGATACGATCTAATTAAGTTAGAGGAGAAACTACGTAATTTAAAAAATATCTTATAAAAGCCAGAGTTTTTAAAGTTAATTAAAGAGCTAAAGTTTTTAATATTTATCGAAATTACGGATTTTCCTAGCCCTATTATAGTTCGAATCTTAGATTTTAGAATTAACGCCTCGTATATCGTTAAATTTACTAGTTATTTAAAAACGATATTAACGAACTTTAGAGATAAGTTAAATTCTAAGATTTACGATATTTTATAGGGAAGTTCTAAGCGTTAAGATATATATATAAATTTCGATATTAAAATAAAATTATATCGAGAATATAGATTTATTAAATTAGAGAAATAATTATATAACTTAAAGCCTTCTTCTAAAGAGTAGGTCTTTAATATAAAATTAAATTATACCGGACCCCCGAGCTAGACCTCTAGATTACTACGGGAACCATTTAATTCGAATTTAATTTTATCGTGAAATTCGAGTAGTAAATTTATAGGGATCCGGGATCGAGATTAATATTTATTAATAATTAAAGAGTATATATTCGATGAGTTAATCTAAACGGAAGATATATATAAAATAGATTTAGGGTTAAATATAATAAACTTAAAAATTAACGTTATATTATATAAAGTTTTATTATAACGAAGTATTTAATTATAAATTTATGAACTTATCCGTCGTAAAAGAAACTCGGCGTTATCGTGTTACTCGAGTACTAATTTATATTATTTAATTTAAGATTCTAAACCTCGATATTTATAATTTATTAAAGTTAAACCGGATTTAAAGTTATATAATTAAAAAACGATATCGCCGTATCCGAGTTTCACCGAGATATATTAAACGGAATATAATACTCCGCGTTCGTTAAATAATATACGAGGTTATATATAAAACTGATTTTATTTAAGGGACCGATTATATTTATATATTAGTTTATTACTTAAATATAATTCGAAAGACTTATTTATACCCTAGCTTCCTACGAGTCTCGTAAAAAAACTATTTTATCCGTTTATAACCCGGTTTAATAAAGGAGGATTTATTTATAATAAATTAAATCTAATATAATCTAGGAGGGAGCGATTATTTAGTTCGATATAATCTATATTAAATAAATTCTTATAACGTAGGAGGAATAGATTTTACGGATCGATATAATCTACGCTAAATAAATTCTTAAGATTCCGTACCTCGTTCGAAAGATTATATATCCTCGGATACTTTAACCTTAACGAGGTACGTAGTATTATTTAGGATATTTATATTAAACTTCCGGGGTAAATCGATCCTAAGATTATAAAGAGAATTATTAAATTTAATATAAAGTATTAGAGTGCGCCCGTTAATTATTCCTTAATATTAATTAAAGAACTCTACGAGAACCTAGTCTTTTAATAGGTATAGAAAGTTCTTAGATATTATTAATAAACCCTATATTATAATATAAACTTAGGTATCGTTAGTAAACCCTATACTACGATAAATTTAAATATCGTTAGTAAACCCTATACTACGATAAATTTAAATATCGTTAATAAACTTTATATTATAATAAATTTAGGTATTATTAATAAACCCTATACTACGATATAAACTTAGGTATCGTTAGTAAACCTTATATTATAATAAATTTAATATCGTTAGTAAACCCTATACTACGATTATTAAGTATTCTTCGAAGAAGTATACTCGGTATAGTATAGGATAATTAAATAAATCCTACGCTAGGAGTAAATTCGACCTAGTATATTTAACGATAAAGTAATAAATTTAGTTTATAAAAAGGTACGCGTATTAATCTAGGTACGTTATTATAAAATCCGTCCGCGTATATATATAAAAGAATAAAAGAATAAGAGTAGAAAATTCACTACTAGATAAAGGGGAGGACGAGAGGGTAAAAATAAAAAATTCATTACTAAATAAAGAGGATAATAAGAGAGTATAAATAAAAAATTCACTAGTAAATAAACTCGTATCGAAAAGATTTTAAAGATTATAAATAAAAGAATAAAAGAGTTAAATAACCGCGCTATAAATTACCTTATATAAGTTTAATAATATACGAGTTTTTATTTAAAAGATAGGATAAAAGCTATTTTCCTTATAATCCTTTAAGCGTAGGTTACGAATACGGAAATACTACGTCTATTAAACGGGATAAAAGTTATTATATATAAAACGGTCTAGGGATAAAAGGCCTACGAGTAAAATAATAATATAAATTAAATAACGGTATAAATACGGATTATAATTTATAATTACTATATAATAATTAACTAAACCGTACTAGAAACTTGATTAGAGTACGAATTACTAGTAAAAATAACCACGTAACTAATAGTAACTATATTATTAGATATTAAAAAAAGATAGATATATTAAACTTTAAAATATATATTAATTATATATTCCTACTCTTTCTAAATATACCGAGGAGATATAGTATATTCCTACTCTTTTTAATTATATTATAGGAGGTATAATATATTCCTACTCTTTTTAATTATACCGAGGAGGTATAGGGTTTAAGGGAGGAAATAAGATTTAAAGAAAAAAATAAAGTTTAAAGAAATATAAATATCGAGGAAGAAAAGAAGTAAAAAAAGTATAAATTAAAGGAAGTAAAGTTTAAGGAGGTTTAAGCGTCGAGGAGGTATAAATATCGAGGAAGTAAAGAAAATATAAATTTAAGAAAATAAAGTAAAATTAACGGGGTAGAACTTATACTATAAAAAGATAAATAATTATAATATCCTAATTATTAAGTCTTCTATACCTAGATCGAGAATATAATAAATAGAGACTCTCGGCTAAGCGGGTAAGGGGAGATTTATAAGTATAATTAACGAAATAATAATAACATTCGGTTAATAAGATTTTTTATCTTTATAACTTCGTATTAATTATTCTCGTATTTATACTTTTTAGCTAGTTAACGACTTAAGGTTTTATTCGTCTCTTTAAGTTTATTAACCCTTTATTTAACTTTATAAAAGTTATTATCGCGAGTTATACGAGGTATTAAAGATAGTAGGTTTTTGATATTTTTAGTATAGAAAACGCGCTTTTAAATAAGGCTGAATAATACGGATTAAAAAATATAAACTCTATTATTAACTTCGTTATTATAGTTATACCGCGGTTAATTATTACTCGTCGAAATATTCTTATTTATAAACGAAATTTCTTATATTCTAGTATTTTTAAGCTTGAATTATTTCATCTAATTATAAATACGCGTGGGATAACGGAAAAATAACTAGTATATTAATTAAATAAATCTATTCCGATTTCCTTTTTATTTAATACGCGAGAATACTAGAACCCTAATAACTCGATTTACTAATTTATCGCTTAAGGTTCGAGAGATTATCTATAAATATTTAATATAATAAGCGGGGTTGAAAAAAATATTAATTAAAAATTATAAGAGAAATAAGTCTTACTTTACCTCTTTATTTTTATTATTAGATTTATCTACTCCTCTAATATTCGTAAATCGGTCGGTTAAAGATAAAATTATCGTTATATTATAACGCTTCCGGTATACGACTCGACGTATAATATTTAATATTAATAATATTTAGAATATTATATTAAAAGTAAAAACGACGGTTTAAAAACTTCGTTATAACGAGTATTTTTTTAATTATAATTACGAGGTCTAAATCGATTTATTTAATAAAGTCGATTATATTATCTTAATAAATAATCTTTATTTCTAATTTAACTACGTCGTCTAAATCCTTTTATATAATTATAAGAACTATTTATTAAATTAAGAAATTCTAACTAAAAAGGATACTTTAAGTATTTTTTATAACTCGTTAGGTACTACTAAAATCAACGAAATTAATAATACTATATTTTAAGCCGCTTTCGAATAAAACGGTACTATTATTCGTATCGTAAAAATAAACGACTTAATCGCGTCGAAGATAACTTTAATTATCGATTATGTTATAAAAGTTATATCCTACGATATAAATATAATAGAGTCTATCTCTTTAATCTTTTACTCTTTATAAAATTAATAATTTAAAGGAACGCTAGTTATCGCGTAAATAACGATCTTAATAAAATATATCGTATAAAGTATAAAGTTTTAATTATTCGTTTTCTTCTAGCTTAACTAATAATAATAGATATAATAGGCGCGAATAATAACTACGCTATAAAAGCGAAGGAGATTATATAAATTAAATTATTTTATATTTTCTAAAGCCGATTACTTTATCTAGAGGGTAGGACTAAACTTATATAATATAAAAAGAAATATTATTATATAAGCGCTCTTAAGGAGTTTTTAAATATTAGGCGGGATATAGTTAACGAGGCTTAACAAATTTAAAAATATTATATATATAATTAAAATCTTTCTACGCGAAGACGGAGGCTAGTTTATTCCTCGAATTATAATATAAAGAGTCCGTTAAATACTCGACGAGCGAATTTTATATAAATATTTAGATATAAGGCCGATATACTCTACCTAAATAATAAACTAATTATAAATATTATATATTTATCCTATAATATCGCTAGTTTATTCGTTATATCTATAACGAGTATAATTATCGAGAAATATTCTTAAGAATTTAGTTTATAAAGTACTCCGCCGGATATTTAAAAACCTATTATAATAAATTATACGTTAAATATAAATTCGATTTCGCGGTAGTTTTTATCGTATTTAAAAATATATACTCTTAATAATTTTAGTATCTATATATCCTATACTTCCCTCTCTTTTAATTAGTTAATTAATTCGTTATAATATCGACCTAAATATCTACGGTAAAGTTAATAAAAATACGAAGAAAGCTACGAAGAAAGTAGAGAAGGCGGAGGCGGAGGGGAAATAAATAAATAAAATAAAAAAGAAGACGGAGGAGGGAGGTAAAGATATTAAATATATATTAATACCTTTTAAATAAAGCGGCTATTAGAGGAGACTAACGGATAATATTATAATATTATAATAAAAATAGTTAATAACTTAGGCTAAAGAGTTAGATATAATAATAATATAGAAAGATTTAATATAAATTTAACTTTAGAGGATCCCGTAATTATCGTTTAAAATTATATTTAAGGGACTTTAGGGCTCGTTTAAAAACCCTTTTATTAAATTTTAATTTAATAAAGACGTCGCGATTTTTAATTATTAAAGTATCTCTACCTTTAGCGCCTTTATATATAGGAGGATTAATAATAAAATTTATTTTTAACGATTTATACTATTATTTAAAAATACGACTAGTAAACCGTACTAGGCTTATACCTCCGAATATATAAAGTAATTATACGATAGTATTAAGGTTTTAGTTAATAAAGTTATAATATTAATTATTTCTCTCTATATCTCTTTTATCCTTTTATTAAACTCCTTTTTTTATAATTAGTTTTTATTACTTGATCGTCGTATAAATAAATATACCTAACTCTTATTTTTAGGTCCGAAAGAGTTAATTTATAAATACTTTACCCCTCTTTACTTTATTAATCGATATTACCCCCGCTTTACCCTTGTTACCCCTACCGCACAGCCCCCTTGGGTGAGTTAAAGCGGCGGGACGGCGCTTTCCCGGTTTAGGGCGCTACGTATAATAGGATACCGGAGATTTAACTTCGAAGGTCGCAAAGGCGCTAGCACTCCCAAGAGTATATCTTCAACTTTCATTACCTCTAGCTCCACATCCGTCGGCTTAGACGTCTTTATCTCGCTGGCTGAATTATAGATTAAGATTTTACCTTTCATTCCGCCATAGAGTGTCTTTACTCAAATCCAATCACTGATAAGATATCTCGAATTCCCGCGAGACCCGTACTTTTGGAAAAGCCTCCACCAAGAATGACTGATTTTTGTCACTTAGAATTTCCGAACCAAATATCCTCCATCTTGAGCGTCGAGACGCACCGGTTTCGCTCTAGAGAGGCGCTATTGTGCCGAGGGATACTGGCGTGCCATCTATGCTCAGAACAGGGTCTCCCGGCTTGAGGGTTGTGCTAGCGACTGCGAGGTAGCCTGAAGAGAGGGCTACGAATTCGCTGCCAACTTTGCGCACGGAGATTGTTGGCTCAATGGCCTTGAGGATAGCAAGATGCTGGAGATGGTGGCAATGCCTAGTAAGAGGTCGCTGTTGGAATAGCCCGATGATCTTCCGAATCCAGAACAGCACTCACGAAGGATTGAAGGATGTGTTGCACTCTTGCTACGGTAAAAGCACCACGAGGAAAGTTCTTTTGGTGATCGATCGAGACATGGGTGCACAAGTCATCGGATGTAAGGATGTTGAAATATAGACTGGAGATTGAACAACCCAAATCGAGGTAAGTGCTTCCAAGTTTATTTCATGGGAAGGATGACTAGAGCAAGAATCGTCGAAGCCAGCATCCAATGCTTCGCTCGTGCAAGACTGAAGGGTTCTTCACACTAGTGAAAGACGCATATCCGCGAAGCCTTCCACCAACATCGGGCTAGAGGCATTCGAGGCATTCAACTGATTGGCGCAAAGTTCTACACCCCGCGTACGAAGTCAGGCGTGGCACTTTTGGCTGCGCTGCGGTGATTTTGGCTAGGAGTGAGAGACTTAATCATTCTTATGTTTGCAAAGGCCTTGGACCTGCCTCAAGAGTGCTCTTAGCAAGGGTTGCTTTGCCAAGTAATTGAAGACCCTTGTTTAGCAGCACTCAACATCATTTGACGAAGCTTGGTAGTCCTTCAAATAGACCAGATGTGTTTCAGAAGCACAGCAGTCATACGCTAAGCCTCCAATTTGACCAATTTGTGGAAGAAATAACCATTGGTCAACAAGAGATGTAAATGAGCCAAGAAAGTTCAATCCGTGATAAATCCTCGGAAGTCCGTAACAAAGGAATCAGGTCGAACAGGACCGCTATCCCTACTTTGGAATTGCAAATTTTATGGACCTAACTACGAACCTCTAAAGTCACTTGCACTCCGGCAATTCTCTGTTTATTTTCTACTACTTCTAGCTTGACGAATAGAGGTTTAGAGGACTTCAATTCGCCGAGAATTTATAGATCAATACCTATCCCGATGATTTATTATATACTGCCTTTATCTACTGTACTTGGCGTAAATTAGAGTCTAAGGCCTAACTAGGTCTAGTTTATCCGTATTCCTACAAGTAGAAAAGGAAGGATCTCGTCAATATAGTACTATAGTACTATTCAATATATATAGAATAAATTGATTAATTACTAGTAGCTATCTATAGGCTAGTTATATATAATATCTAGGATACTAGAATAATAATAAATAAATAACGGAGAAAAGTATACCGCCTAGATATTAATTATATAAAGATTCTCTATTAATAAAATATTTCCTTTTTTAATAATTTTAGAAAATACGTATATAACGCCCCCGTGAAGTAGTTTATATATATTATTATTAATAAGTAATTTCGTATATTCTTAAGGATTTTAATATTATTTTAAGGTATTTTTAATCCTAAAGGGTCTTCCTAGATAGATTTTTAACTAGTTATTTAATAAATCTATCTCGGAGATATAAGAATAAAACCTACGTTTCGTTTAAATTATATATCTATATATTTAAAAGAAGGGATATACTTTATAGGTTTTTATTATTATTTATATTAAAAGTATTTACTCCGTTAAATATAAGTTATATACTTTATATTTAGTATACTAAATAGTCCTTTTATTATAGGAGTAATAGTGAATATCCTAAAAGTTTCTAAAGTAGTTATTATTTTCTTAAAGAACTTATAGTTATAATTATTAATTTAAGAGTATCTACTTTATTAAATATAAATTATATACTATTATATTAAATTAATTATTATTATAATTTCTATTAATTAGTATTAATTATTAGATTACTCCTCCGTAGATCTAAAAACTAGGTATAAATTAATAGTATCTTCTAACTATTATAGTACGTTTGTAGTGTAATAATTAATTTCGTATATTTCTAATAAGTCGTAGTAGCTACCCGTAAGGCCCTAATTTTATTTCATTTTATTAAAGATCTAGTTATATCTACCCTTTTTAGAATAAATACGTTTCTTTAATATACTTCTCTATGAGTTTAAAGATAGGTATAGTTTAATAATATCTTCTAATTATTATAACTTATCTGGGAGTAATAGGTAGATTCGTATACTTTTATAAATTTATAATAGTTATTATTAATACCCTAATTTTATATTATTTTACCAATATCGGAAAACTAGGAAGTAAAGTAAAGTGAGAGAATAATCTAAATAATCTTTAGTTAACTTACTCTATTATTAGTTAAAATACGACGGAGAAAATAAATAAATAGCCCGAATACTTTTTCGATTCTCGAGTTATATTATTTTTATTATATAGAGTATTAAATTTAAAATATTATTAGGTAATTCTTAAAGAAGAGAATAAATAAATAAAGTTAATATTATTCGTGGTTCTCGTTTATAAATAATTCCTATTATATATATTTTCTTTTATTCTCTTTATATTTCTCTCCTCTTTTTTTTTTAGTATTATTAATTATTATATTTTTTAGAACTAGTATAAACCCTTAATTTTCTCGCTCGTAGTTTATACGAAATTAATATTTATATAGTATACCTAATTATTGACCGAATCCGTATTAATTTTAAAGACGTAAATTTTTAATCTTTTATTTTTTAGAGATATTTTCAATACCTATAATTATATTATTAGTATTTTTCTTCCTAGTTTTCTTAGGTATTTCGTTTATTTTTTAATTAATTAATTTATAATTCTTTATTTACTTTTTAATTAAGCGTCCTTAAGCTCTTTATAATATTAATAAAATAATTAATTTTACTTTAAATTATAAGATTAGGCTAGAAAATCTTAATATTTTATATTTTTAAAAGTAGGCTACCTTTATTATTTAAGTAATTTCTTCTAATTCTTATAAATTCCTAATATATATTAATTTATTTTATTTTTTGGCGGTAATTAAGTTCCTTTTTATAACTACTATATTTAAGATTTTACACCTATTTTAGGATCCGGGGATAAAAAGATTATTTTCTTAATTTATCGGGTTCGATATAGAGGTTAAGGGGAAGTATATAATAATTATTTATAATACTACCGGCTTAATCTTTATAGTTTATATAGGTTTTCTAATTTTTATTCTTAAGTCTTATTAATTACTCGTTAGGTTTAATAATATTAACTTTTTTTCTCTCAAAACTCCTCCTCCTCCTCCGTCTCTAACTAGTCGAAGAGAAGGGATATATATAAACTATAGAGAATCTAGTATTATTTTTTTCGACGAAGTTATTTTTAGAGTTTATTCTTTTATTCGTTTATTAACCTAGTCTCGTTATCGCCGTTTTTATTTAAAGACTTTTATAAAAAAGGAAGTTTATATTACGTCTAGTTATAATTTTAATAATAATAATAATCTTCTTTTCGAAGATTCTAGTTTTAGGATTTAGGATTATAATAATTTTATCTTTAAGAAGTTTAAATCTTTTTTTATATTTATTATTACTCCGGTTTTTAAATTTATCTCTCTTATTTTTACTTTTATTATCGAGTCGGTTACTTTTATTTTTACTTTTATTCTTAAACTTATTATCGAGTTTATTACTCTAGTTATCGAGTTTATTACTCCGGTCTTTACTCTATATATATAGTTTTTTCTTATTTTTAATATTTAGTCCCTATCGATTCCTAGTAATTTTATAATACTAGAATATTTCCGAGTTAAGAATTCTTTCCCGGCTCCTATAACTCTAGCTTTTATTTATCGGTTATACTCTAATTTAATATTAAGCGATCCTATTACTCTTCGTATTCTCTATAATATAACTTTTATTTTTATAGCTCCGGCTCGACCTACGCTTATTTTAATTTATATAATTCTATTACGGTGTAGACTTTAGTAGGAGTATTATTATAGATATTTATTAAAACGGCGGGCTGAGCCCTACCGCTAGCTTTATCGAGACTAGAGTAATACTAGGATTCTAGTATATTAGGGCCAAATCCTTTATAGAATAATTAATATCTTTTATATTATATACTATTATATTGACCCTATATTAAATAGTAGTAACGGCGATATTAATATAGAACTATACCTCTTCTATATTAGTGAGAACGATTATATTAATTATAAATAATAAAATAACCTCTAAAACGGTTAATATACTCCCTATTAACTATAATATTTAAAATAGTTTACTCTATCTCGATAGCGAGCCTCATTTATATTATTAATTATTACCTTGGTTATTACCCTAGAAGAAATTTAGTTAAGTTTTATTATAGTTGATTTTACTTTCTATTTATAAGAATTCTTATTATTAAGTAAATATATCCTAAAATAGGTAAAAGTTATTTTTAATATTAAATAAGTAGTTATTTAGATAATTATATAGTTTTTTTATCCTCCTATTAAAGTACCTCTTTAGTATTTATTAAAGAGGGGCCGGAAAGCGAAGTAGTTTAACGACGACCTCTCGGAGTATACTAAATTTAAGTAGCCTACTATATAACTACTTTAAGTTATTAATAAAATAATCGTAATACCGTTTATCGGTACTTTCCGAAGGGATATTAAAGAACTACGTTAATATCTATAAGAGAAATCATCTTTAGAGGACGAATTTAAAAATAAAGAAATTATAACTCCTCCCGAGTTTAAGTAATTTACTATAAATTCCGAATAAATAATATAATTTATAGAATCGCTAGAAATTTAGGCCTTTATTATTAGGCTAGTAACTAAGATAAAGAAAGACTCGGTAGAACTTTAAGATTTATTAAAAGTAAATAATTTAATTAGTTGAAACGATATTAATACTAAAGTAAACGCCTAGAATAAATTAAAACTCGAAGAGATTAAATTCTTCGACTTTAAAGGTAATAGGAAGGATGACCTATTTATTTTAAAAAGATATATTATATATAAAAACGTTTTCGACTTTAAGAATCGCGTTAACGATATAATTAAATAATAAGGCGAAGAGGATATATAAAAGTTTTTATCTTTATATTTTAGAGGAGCAACTCTTAAATAGTTTTTAAATAAATTAAATATTAATATATACCTTCGTTAACCCTAAATAAATAGATCGTTTTATTAAGTAATTTAAAATAAAAATACTAGAAGCTATACGTAAGCTTCGTTTTAATAAATATAAATTTATTTAAATATATATTAGTAAAACGCCTAGATAGTATATAAATAAGATATTTAGTTTAACTAGGGCCGCCGATATTCCTAGTATATATTAATAAATATTTATAATTTACGATTATATTAACTCTAATTTTAAACCTTTTATTAATCTACCTAAACCTAGTATCCTACTAGATAAATTCCTTAATTTACTTAATATTAAGGAAGAAGCCTAGTTAGGAATAATACGAAGTAATAAAATAATTAAACCTCTACCGCCTCCTAAGCTAAAGGGCTTACGGTAAAGTTAATAGAATTATTAATAATTTAACCAGTTCCGGCTATAGTAGAACTAGTTACTTTAAGCTACTTTTTATTAATTTACTAATCCAGTTTATTAAAATATATTAAATATCTCTTAAATATAGTAGTAGTCTCGTTAAATTTAACCGCTACCTACTTAGTTATAGATTATTAATAATAGTATTAGAAATATACCTTTCCCTCCTAGAAATAGAAATCGTCCTAACTTTTAACCGCGCTAAGAAAACCGCGGGCTTATAACTAATAGTTATAATTTTAATTATTTCGGGTAATAGTAAATACCCCCTAGATATATAATTATTTACTATAGAACCGAAGTATAAAAGAATTATTCTTAAGAAAATAATATTATAGAGTTATAAATAGAAGAGTAATCTACGCCTAATATTAATTATATTAATAAATAGAGTTAGGATTAGTAGTAAAACGATTATTATAATAAATAAAACGAAATAACTAGTTATTAGACGACTATTATCGATACGCCTAAATAAATCGAGTACTATATATATAAAAAATCATTCTCTTTAAAAAACGTATTATATATATATTTTAGAAATTAAAATTTAGGTAGGAACCCTACTAAAGCCTTTTACCCTAAATATTTAATTATAAATATTATTTAAAAGAATAAATAGCCTTTAGTAATAAACGAGAATATAGAAACCTATTATTAAATTAAAACGAATAACGAATTACTAAAATAGAAGCCTATTATTAAATTAAACTACGACTCTTCTAAAAATACGGGAATAGGATAAATATTTAGGAAATATTAATATACTAATATTCGGGTCGGCCTAAACCCTAGAATTAAAATAGAAAAGAGTTATAAAGATACTAGCTATAAAGTAATTATCGCCGATTATAAATTTATAGTATATTTCCTTCTAAAAGCTAGAATCCGCACTATAGTAACTTTACTCTAAATTACCGGTATTAGTATTAACTACTATATTATTTCTAAATATATCGTCACCTCTTTATACTTCCTCGGGAAAGATAAAAGCGGTAATAAAATAATAACCGAAACCGCTTTTAAAGAAGTCTATATTATGGATAATTTTAAAGTAGATATATTTATTAGTATAGACGTTATGGCCCTTAAAGGGATAAATATATTAATATCTCGGTATATAATTTATATTAATAGTTACGATATAAAGTACTCTATCGACGTTTATTTAAGAGGTATAAATATGAACCGGCCGGTATATACTACGAAAATAAAAATTATCCCTTTATAAGTTACGATAATTATCGAAGTCTATAAACTTAATTTATTAGTACGAGACTACTTTTTTAAACTAGTAGATACTAACCTATACCTCTTTACCGGAATCGTTAATAATAAAATAAAATAAATATTTATAAAGAATAAGACGGATAAATATATTAAAATCCCTAGGAATATAAAGCTAGGCTAAGTAATCGAGGTTTAATTTAATAACTACTATAATATTACTATAAACGATAACGACGTTCGCGAGCTCGTTATACGAAGGCCTTTATAGGAGTATAAAGAAACTTTTATTAAAAATACTTTTAATAATATAGTTATCGCTAGTACTAGTTTATTATTTCTTAAGTAATTTTTAGAGAGTAAAGATATAAAGAACCTAATTAATTCCCGGCCTTTTATTTTATTAATAGAGGTAATTATTTCGGTAAAGAATAATATCCTCTTAAATAGTATTATTATTTATAGTAAATAACCGGAGTTAGTAAAGATTATTAATTAATTCTCTATACTTTAAATAGAAGGAGGCTTTATTAATATTTTAGAAAACGAATAACTATATATACTACTTCGCGCCGATTAGGAAGATAAAGTATTTAAAATAATATATATTTATCCTATAATTAACGAGAGCCGGAAGATTATTAACGAAACCTTTAATAAATTATATATTTAGGGACGGTTTAAATAAACGATATAAACTACTTTATTTAGTTTCCTAGTCTTCGTTATTTAGACTATAAAATTAGACGGTATTAAAAAGAGCCGTATTATTATTAATATTCGAGGTTTAAATATTATAGTTATAGTAGACGTCTACTATTTACCTCTATAGAATAATATAATTAGCGCCGTTAAGAGTTATTATTAAATTACCGTTATCGACGCCGCTAGTTTCTTCTATTAATAGTATATATACTCTAAAGATAGATATAAGTTTACCGTTATATTATACCGCGGCCAAGAGACTTTTAATATTATAATAATAGGATTCAAGAACTCGCCTATATATATATAATAATAAATAGACCGGATTCTATATATTTATAAAGTATTCGCCCGAGTATATATCGATAATATTATAGTATTCTCTTAGACCCTCGAGGATTATATTTAATATTTATATATTATATTTTCTTTATTCGTTAAATTTAATATTTTAGTTAACTCTAAAAAGGCGTTTATCGGTTATTCGTTAATTATATTATTTAGTTAGAAGGTTAACTCGTTCGGGCTATTAACTTCTAAAGAAAAGTTTATAATTATTAAATAACTAACTTTCCTTTAAATACTAGTAGTATTTAAGATATATTTAGGAATAACTAGTTAGTTAAAAGATTATATTAAAGATTATACTACTTTGGCTAGGCCTTTATAAAATAAGAAAACCGCGTTATTAAATAAAATACCCCCTATAGGCGCTTAGCGATAAAAATATACTAAAAAGACTAGTTTTAAATCACTTTCCCTATAGGAGATCCGTTTATTTAAAATTATTTAGAATACTCTTTCTAAGCCTTTCTTTCTATATTATTTCGATGATAAAAAGGAACTATTTATCGACCTTAATACTAGTAAGAAATTCGGTTACGGGGTTATAATTTATTATATTATAAAAGAATTAAAAAATCTTTATCCCGATTAGAAATAAGTTTAGTCTATTCTTTTCTTTAACCGATTTTTTAAGAATATAAAAATACACTATTAACCTACTAAAATAAAACTAGTAGGAATAGTATAGGTATTTATTAAAGTTAAATATATAATCGAATTAACCCCGAAGATAGTTATTTATATTAATTATAGAGCTGCGTTTAATATAATTAAATAAATAAATATAACTACCTTATTTATAATAAAGACTAATTTACGTATCGTACGGGCCTTAGATTATATTTAGCGTTTTTAAAATATAGAGATCCGTTATAAACCTAGTATTAAATATATAATACTAGACGCTCTATCCCGACTATATTAAAAGGACGTAGTTAGGGACTTTTTAGAAGGCGAGCTAAATATACTTTAAATATATATATATAAAGTCTATATATTAATAGAAATAAATATATAGTTTAAATAAGAATTACTTTAAAGATACTAGAATAACGACTTTTAAATTAAAATAAATTATATACTTAACTATAATATAGAAACCGGCGAGGATATCGTAGATCTTCTATTTTCGAAGGGGGGTAACGACTTAATATAGTATATTAATAATTTAGCGACTAATCGCGTATATATACCGGAGCGCCTATATATATTTTCTTTATATATTAAAACTTTATTTAACGTCGTATATTCTAGTTTATATATAAGAAGATATAAATACTATAAAATAATAACTAGGTACTAGTATATATATAAACTAAATAAGAAATTAGAGGAGTATTTACGATATTATTTATAATATTAATTATTCGGTACTCCTAGATACAAACTTTATAAAATATTATAATTTATTCTTATACCGCTCTCTTCTTTTTATATAATTTTTATTAATTTTATCCTAGCTTTACCCCTTTCGTAGGAAGGATTCGATAATATTATAATTATTATATATAAATTTTCCCGAAAGGTAACCGCGATTCTAGGAAAATTAATATAGAAGGTAGAGTA
>JAABUS010000454.1_pt1 | contig 104446 bp, 119 predicted proteins | sample 5560161 | NCBI WGS metagenome assembly JAABUS01 (sample SAMN10711885, study PRJNA513376) | rock metagenome | isolation source: Antarctica rocks | place: Antarctica: Victoria Land, Trio Nunatak nord | collected 2016-01-04
CGACGCCTCCGGCGGATCTGTGTCCGAATATCGATGGGAATCAGGATTCGGTTCCGGCGGAGATGATCAAGAACGAGGCGGGGAATTGTGTTGCTCCGACGCCTCCGACGCCTCCGGCGGATCTGTGTCCGAATATCGATGGGAATCAGGATTCGGTTCCTGGCGGGATGGTCAAGGACGGAAACGGGAACTGCTACACGCCGACGACTTCCGTGCTGGTGGCGGATGAGTGCCCGAACCTCGAGAGTGCCCAGGCGAGCGTGCCGAGCGGAATGGTCAAGGACGGGGCGGGAAACTGTGTCGTCCAGACTGTCGTCTCGACACCCTCGACGCCGGCTGTGGTTGGCGGGGTCTTAGGGGTGAGCACAACCGTGACGACTACGACCAAGGCGCAGCCGAAGGCCAAGGCGAAGGTCAAGGCGAAGGCGAAGGTCAAGGCGAAGGCGAAGGTCAAGGCGAAGGCCAAGGTCAAGGCCAAGGCGGCTGCCAAGGCGAAGTCCGAGGCGAAGATCAAGAGGATCCGTGTTCTTCCGTTCACTCCGTAGAGCGGCTGTGCTCGTCGTGACGGGGCTGGCATTCGCCGGTCCCGTCACGACGGCGCCGGTCGAGGCGTCGCCTGCGCCGAGGCTCGTGATCGCGAGGCTGCAGCTTGATGTGCAGGTGGCGTCGCGGCTCGAGACCGGCCCGATGGTGTATTACCGCGACGAGGACACGGTTGCCATCGCGGGGCATCGCACGACTCGAACGCATCCGTTCCTGCACCTGCCGGACCTCCGGCCCGGTGATGCGATCCGGTTCGGCAGGACGCGGTATGTGGTCAAGCGGAGCGCGATCGTGCGCCCCACGGAGCTCTGGGTACTGCGTTACAGCGGCCTCGTGCTCTCGGCCTGCCACCCTGCCGGCAGCGCCAAGTACCGGTACGTCGTCTTTGCCGCCAAGGTCTCCTAGCGTGTGGCCCCGCGCGCAACGCGAGACACGTCTGCTGCAGTGTTCGGCATGCGACTCTGTCGTCACCCAGTTCGCGAGGGGGTGGCGCGCCTACCGGGCCGACCAGGAGCGCCAGGCGAAAATCATCGTCCTCTGTCCTGAGTGCGCCGAGCGCGAGCTCGGTGAAGACAGCCCGGAAGCGACCTGATCGGAGACCGGCTCACGATCGCGTCTGGGCGCTCGCGGCATACTGAGCGGGTGCCGTCGAAAAAGCAGCGCAGACGCCGAGAAAAGCTGAAGCGCCACGAATGGGAAGAGGTCTACGTCGACGAGGACGGCAACGAGCTCGACCCCGCCGAGGCCGAGCAGCTGATCCAGCCGGCGAAGGCTGCACGCACGAAATCACAGCCTGCGGAGCGCGGTCGACGCGTCGTCGACCCCCCATCCTGGCGGCGCACGCTCAAGCGCGGTGCGCTCTTCTTCCCGCTGATGCTGATCGTCGTTTTCTTTGTCAACTCGAAGAACTCCACTACAGCGCAAAGCATCATCTCGACGGTGACGCTGATGGCGTTCTTCCTGCCATTCAGCTACTTCATGGACACCATCGTCTGGCGCTCCTACCAGCGCCGGCTGACCAAGTCCGCGCCTCCGAAGAAGCCCTAGCTCGAGCCGCGAAAGTGGCCCACACCGGGCCACGGTGCGAGCAGGAGCAGGATTCGCGCGCCGTCGTCGCTCGCAAGCGAATGCCGCTCGTCCGGGTCGAAGCGCACGAGCGTCCCGGGCTCGGCGTCGACCGTCTCGCCGCCCGCGGAGATCCGCACCCGACCCTCGAGCACCGTCACCCAGGCGTTCTCCTTCACCTGATGGTCGCCCATCCGCTGGCCGGGGTTGAGCACGAGCAGCACCGCCCGCGCCTCGTTGCCGGAATGAATGACGAGCGGATCGCGAGTCCCGTCCGGTGCCGACACCTCCATCAGGTTCCAGCTCTGCACGGCGAGCTCCTACAGTCCCCTCAGTAGACTCGACCGTCCAGTGACGCTCGCGGTCGAACAGCTCTCTCTCGGCTCCATCGGCACCAATTGTTACATCGTCCGGCGTGACGAGCGCGCGACCGAGGCGGTTGTGATCGACCCCGGCTCCGACGCTGCCTCGATCCGGGTCGCGCTCACCCGGGTCGACGCCTCGTGCGCCGCGATCCTGCTCACGCACAGCCACTACGACCACATCGGAGCGCTGGCCGACCTCGCCGAGGGGAGCGGTTGCCCCGTCTGGCTGCCCGCAGGGGAACTCGAGGTCTTCCGCCGCCCGAACGACTACTTCGGAGGGCTCGGCGTCTCGATCCGCGGCTACGAGGGCGAGAGCACGCAGCTGGCGGGCGGGGAGACGATCGACGCAGCTGGAATCCCCTTCGAGGTCACCGCCGTGCCCGGCCACTCGCCCGGGCACCTCGCCTACTACGCGGAACGCTGCCTCTTCTCCGGCGACGTCCTCTTCTGGGGCTCCGTCGGGCGGACGGATCTTCCCTTCGGGAGCTGGGAGCAGCTCCTCGACTCGATCCGCAAGCTCGCGGACGCCTATCCACCGGAGACGATCGTCTACTCCGGGCATGGCCCCGCGACGACGCTCGGCGACGAGCTTGCGCGCAATCCGTTTCTCGACGAGCTTCGCGCCTCGTGAAAGTCGAGCCGCCTCGAGGGACACACGACATCACGCCTGCCGAGCAGCCGCTCTGGCAGCTGGTCGTCGAAGAGATGGAGCGCCTCTGCGCGCTCTACGGCTACCGGCGGATCCAGACACCGGTCTTCGAGGACACCGATCTCTTCCAGCGCACGTCGGGTGCAGGCTCCGATGTCGTGCAGAAGGAGATGTACACCTTCACCGACCGCAGCGAGCGCTCGCTGACGCTGCGCCCGGAGGGGACGGCGCCGATCTGCCGTGCCTACCTGAGCCACGGCCTCCAGCAGGAGCCGCAGCCGCAGAAGCTCTTCACGATCGCTCCGATGTACCGCTACGGCCGTCCCGGGCGCGGCCGGTACCGCGAGCACTGGCAGCTCTCGGTGGAGGCGATCGGCTCCGACGACCCCGCGCTCGACGCCGAGATCATTCAGCTCTTCGACACCCTCCTTCGCAACCTCGGTGTGACCGAATACGAGCTGAGGCTGAACTCGATCGGCGACCCGAACTGCCGGCCCGCATATGTCGAAGAGTTGTCCGCGTGGTTGGCCGAGCGAGCAGATGAGCTGGATGCCGACACGCGAGAGAAGCTTCAGACGAGCCCGCTTCGTGCCCTCGACAATCTCGAGGCGAAACCGCCGCGAGTGCAGGAGGTACTCCGCGACGCGCCGAAGATCGGCGACTCCCTCTGTAACGCCTGCGTCGAGCACTTCGCGCAGGTGCGGGCGATCCTCGACGCGCTCGGCGTTGCCTACACACTCGTCCCGACCCTCGTGCGCGGGCTCGATTACTACACTCGCACGACCTGGGAGTTCAAGGGGCCGGTGGACGGCGCCAACTCGACGCTCTCCGGCGGCGGCCGCTACGACGGGCTGATCGAGGAGATCGGCGGGCCGTCGACTCCGGGGGTCGGCTTCGGCGCCGGGATCGAGCGACTCTTGCTCGCGCTGGAGGACGCGGGCGTGACCGCAGCGCCGGCCGTGATCGACGTCTTCCTCGCGCTCGAGCCCGACGCGCCGCGGGAGCTCGCATTGGGCTGGCTGAAGGAGTTGCGTGCGGCCGGGATCGCGGCCGACACCGACTACGCGGGCCGCTCGATCAAAGGTCAGCTCACCCAGGCCGGTCGTTCCGGTGCGCAGACGACCGTGATCGTAGGCCCGACCGACGCCGTCCTCCGCCGCCACGGCACCCAGGACGAACCGCTCGCCCACGCCGACGTTCTCGGCAGACTGATCGGATGACCTGGCGGACACATATGTGCGGCGAGCCGACTGCGGCGCTCGTCGGCGAGCGGCTGACCCTCTCCGGCTGGACGGCGCGGCGCCGCGACCACGGCGGGCTCGTCTTCGTCGACCTCCGCGATCGCAGCGGCGTTACCCAGCTCGTGATCAACCCGGAGCACTCCCCTGAGGCCGCCGAGCTGGCGCACGGGATCCGCAACGAGTTCGTGCTCCGCGCCGAGGGCGAGCTCATCGCGCGCTCTCCGGAGACGGTCAACGCGAACATGCCGACCGGTGAGGTCGAGCTCAAGGTTGACTTGCTCGAGATCGTCAGCCGCTCGACGGCGCTGCCGTTCCAGCTCGACGAGGAGAACGTCGACGAGACCCTGCGCCTGCGCTACCGCTGGCTCGACCTGCGCCGCAACAAGCTTCAGCGAAACATCGGCCTGCGCGCGCAGATGGTCGGGATCATCCGCCGCACGATGGAGGAGGCCGGCTTCATCGACATCCAGACGCCGATTCTCTTCAAGCCCACCCCGGAGGGCGCGCGCGATTTCGTCGTCCCGAGCCGCCTCCAGCCAGGCCGCTTCTACGCGCTGCCGCAGAGCCCGCAGATCCTCAAGCAGCTGACGATGGTCGCCGGCTTCGACCGCTACTACCAGATCGCGATCTGCTTCCGGGACGAGGATCTGCGCGCCGACCGCGTCCAGGAGATCACGCAGCTCGACGTCGAGATGTCTTTCCCGGATCAGGAGCTCCTGTTCGAGCTGATGGAGAAGATGTTCTCGCGGATCTGGAGCGAGTGCCTCGGGATCGAGATCCCGTCGCCGTTCCCACGCATGACCTTCGCGGAGGCCGACCGGCGCTACGGCTCCGACAAGCCCGACACGCGCTTCGAGCTGGAGCTCGAGGACGCGACCGAGGCAACGCGCGGCTCCGAGTTCGGCGTCTTCGCGGGCGCCGAGGCCGTGCGCTTCCTGCGCGTCCCGAAGGCGTTCAGCCGTGGCGAGCTGGCGAAGCTCGAGGAGCTTGCGAAGGAGTGGGGAGCGAAGGGGCTCGCGTACCTCGTCTTCGACGGCGGCGAGATCCGCTCGCCGATCGCCAAGTTCCTCTCGGAGTCTGAGCTTGCGGCCTTCGCCGGCGCCGACGGCGAGACGCTCCTCTTCGCGGCGGACGCGTGGCCCACGACCTCGCGCGTGCTCAGCGCGCTCCGTCTCCACCTCGCCCGCGAGCTGGGGTTGATCGACGAGAGCGCGTTCACCTTCCTCTGGGTCGAGGACTTCCCGATGTTCGAGCGCGACGACGAGGAGTCGCGCTGGACGGCCGTACACCACCCGTTCACGCGCCCGACGAACGAGTGGAAGGATCGTTTCGCCGAGGAGCCGGAGCCGGCGCTCGCGCACGCCTACGACCTGATCGTGAACGGCAACGAGCTCGGCGGCGGCAGCTTCAGGATCCACGAGCCCGAGCTGCAGGCGCAGGTGTTCGGCCTGCTCGACCTGAGCCCCGAGGAGCAGCGGTCGAAGTTCGGTTTCCTGCTCGACGCGCTCGCGATGGGAGCGCCGCCGCACGGGGGAATCGCACTCGGAATCGACCGGATGACGATGGTCCTCGCGGGCGAGCCGAATCTCCGGGACGTGATCGCGTTCCCGAAGAACCAGGCGGGTGTCGATCCGATGAGCGGGGCACCTTCCGACGTGACAGGGGAGCAACTCACCGAGCTCGGGATCGAGCTCGTCGAGCAGCCGGACGAATGAGCATCGGCCTCGTGCAACGGACGGTCGCGCTTGCGGCAGTCGCGCTTCTCGCCGCGCTCGGGGCACTCGCGCTGGTTTCCGCCCGGAACGACGAGAGCTCGACGAGAACCGGCCCCCGTCCGGTGCCGACCGCCGACGGCGGCTGGTACATGGCGCTCGCCGGCTCCCGCGGCGCTCCGCGCGATGCCGAGCGCACGACCTGCCGCCTGATCCTGACCCGCCGCTCGCTCGGCGTCAGCCATCCGGTGCTTCCCTGCGGCGCGAAGATCTTCCTCTCGTACGGGACGAGCGAGGTGCTGACCGAGGTGATCGACAGCCGGCTGCAGAAGCCGGGCCGCCAGTTCGAGCTGACCGAGGCGCTCGCCGTCCGCCTCGGGATCGAAGGCACGCAGGAGATCCGCTGGCGCTTCGCGACGAGAGGTTGATCAAGACAGCAGGGTTGCGACGATCGTGCGTCGCAGCGTAGGCCGCGGAAGCGGCCCTTCAGGGGTCTTCGCGCGCAAAAAACAATGCTCTGACCCTGCCGTTGGTTCCTCACGCCGATGCGAACCTGGCTAGACCAGGTGGGTGCCGTGCCGGCCGTCGACGGGTGAGGTCTAGACCGAACCCAGGCTCCCTTTACGTGAGCGTTGGTTCACGTTGAAACGCGAGGCCACGAACAGGGTCGAGCGCGGGCAGCTTAGCGAGCGCGAGCGCCGGTACGCTGGCTCGATGCTCGAGCTGATCGGAGACTCCGCACGCGGGGAGGAGTTCGCGCTCGTCCGGCTGACGGTGGACGGCGACCGGATTCTCGCCGCGGACGCGCCCGGGCTCGCGCGTTCGCTCGACGGGCTGACGCTGCTCGAGGCGGCCGCCGTTCCGGGCGAGACCCTCGCGGCCGACGCGCTCGCGAACGCGCTCGCGCCGGCGTTTCGAGCCGAGCCGTCGCCGGGACGGATCGCGGTCGCGATGAGTGGAGGCGTGGACAGCGCGGTCGCGCTCCTGCGGGCCGGCCCCGAGGCGATCGGCGTCACGCTGCGGCTCTGGCTCGACCCGGCCGGACCTGACTCCGAGCGCGCCTGCTGCTCGCCAGATGCGGTGATCGCGGCGCGCGAGACCTGTCACGCGCTCGGGATTCCGCACGTCACGCTCGACCTCCGCGACGAGTTCCGCCGTGCGATCGTCGAGCCGTTCGTGCGCGGCTACCGGCGTGGAGAGACGCCGAATCCCTGCGGGCGCTGCAACGGGAGCTTCCGGTTCGCCGAGCTGCTCGCGTTCGCCGAACGTGCCGGGGCGGACATGCTCTGGACCGGCCACTACGCCCGGATCGTCGAGCGCTATGGCCGCCGCCTGCTCGCCTGCGCCGCCGACCCCCAGAAGGATCAGTCGTACATGCTGGCGCCGCTCGACCCGCGCCTGCTCGACCGGATCGAGTTCCCGCTCGGCGAGCAGGCCAAGGAGCAGACCCGCGCCGAAGCGGCAACCGCGGGGCTGGCCGTCGCGGAGCGGCGCGACAGCCAGGAGGCCTGCTTCCTCGCCGGCGACGACTATCGCGCGTTTCTCGGCCGGCGCGGGGTCGACTCAGTGGACGGCGCGCTCGTCGACGAAGACGGAATCGAGCTCGGCCGCCACGACGGCTACTGGCGCTACACGCCCGGGCAGCGGCGCGGGCTCGGAATCGCCGCGTCCCAGCCGCTCTACGCGCTCCGCACCGACGCCTCTACGAATACCGTCGTGGTCGGTCCTCGGGCGGCGCTCGCATGCACCAAAGTGCTCGTGCGCGGGCGGCTCCACCTCCCGGTGGAGCGGGTCGAGGCGAAGCTGCGCTACCGCTCGCCGGCGCTGTCCGCCAGAGTGCTCCCCTGCGACGGCGGTTTCCGGCTCGAGCTCGAGGAGCCGGCTTACGCCGTCGCGCCAGGGCAGGTGGTCGCGCTGTACGACGACGGGGCGATTGTCGGGTCCGGTGTGGTGTCGTCGGCGGCGCGTAACTAGGATCATGCGCGTGCCGCTCCTCGCCCTGACCGCCGGTGACGTCGCCTACTACGCCCTGGCCGTCTTCCTCGTGGCCGTGGGCCTCGGGCTCGGCTACATGTTCCTGCGACTCGCCGGAACCTTCGTACGTCTCTCCTCGTTCATCCAGGGGACGGAGCGGGAGCTGCTGCCCGTGATCTCCAAGGTCGGCGTCAGTGTCGACAAGGTGAACGGACAGCTCGACAAGGTGGATCAGATGACCGACAGCGCAGTGGATATGGCCGACAGCGTCGACACCGCGGTGCGCGCGGTGAGCATGGCGATCGCCCGGCCGGTGCAGAAGGTTTCCGGTCTCGCCGCCGGGCTCAGTCACGGTGCGTCCGCTTTCAAGGCGCGCCGCGATTTCGGCGATGCCGTTCGCGTCGGCAAGGACGCCGCTGCCCGTCGCGAGCGCGATCTCGCGGACGAGCTCCGGCACGCCGGCCAGGACAGCGGCTAGCTCCGTGGACGAGATCACGGTCACACTCCCACGCGAACGGCCGTTCGGTGCGGTCGCCGGACTCGTGCTCGGAGGGGTCGCTGCCCGGCACGACGTGACCCTCGAAGTCCTCGACGATCTCCAGCTTGCCCTCGAGACCCTGCTCGACCACGAGCAGGGCGAGCGCGAGCTGAAGGTCGTTCTGTGCATCGAAGCCGGCACCGCTCGCGTCTCGGTCGGGCCCTTCGAGGCTGCGGCGGTCGCCGAGCTCGAGGAGGAGGCAGCCGAGTCGTTGGATCTCCGTCGCCTGCTCCACGCGGTCGTCGACACCGTTTCGGTCGACGAACGGGCCGACGGATGTTGGGTCGACCTCGACAAGGGTTACGCGCTCGAAGCGAACGACGGTCGCTGATGCCACGCGAGTCCGACAGGATCCTCCTCCGCCGCTACCACGAGCAGGGTGATCTGGCCGCGCGCGAACAGCTGATCGAGCAGTACCTCTCCCTGGTCCGGTCGCTCGCCAGGCGCTACAGCTATCGCGGCGAGCAGCTCGACGATCTCGTGCAGATCGGCTGCATCGGCCTGATCAAGGCAATCGACCGCTTCGACCTCGACCGCGGCGTCGAGCTGACGACCTATGCGACGCCCAACATCATCGGTGAGATCAAGCGCCACTTCCGCGACAAGGGCTGGGCCGTTCGCGTTCCGCGCGGGCTCCAGGAGCTGAACGTCCAGCTCTCGAAGCTGATCGAGGACCTGACCGTCCAGAACGGGCGCTCGCCGACGATCCCCGAGCTCGCCAAGGCCGCGGGGGTCGAGGAGGAGGCTGTGCTCGAGGCGCTCGAGTCGGGGCGCGCCTACACCTCGCTCTCGCTCTCGTCGGGCGGCTCGGACGAGGACGGCGAGCTCGATCCGCTGGAATCCCTCGGCACGATCGAGCACCAGTACTCCGTTTCCGAGGATCGGGCCGTGCTCGCCCCAGGGTTCCGCGCGCTCGACGAGCGCGAGCGGCGGATCCTCCACCTGCGTTTCTTCGACGGGCTGACGCAGTCGCAGATCGCGCAACAGGTCGGGATCTCGCAGATGCACGTCTCGCGCCTGATCCGCCGCGCCCTCGAGAAGATCCGTGCCGAGATCGCCGGCGACGAGGACTTCGACGAGCAGCCCGTCGAGCGCGCCGCCGGCTGAGCCGGCTCTCGCCTCCGGCCGCGACCGCTCACCTCCGCCAGGTCGTTTCGAGCCACACGGCCCCCGGGGACGTGTCTGGTTCGGCTACGTCGGCCGGGAGGGATGCGCATCGCGTCCCCCGCGGGGCCTTCCACGAAGCGTCCCTACAATCCCGGGGTGCGTACCACCGCAGAGCTACGCGAGGGCTTCCTCTCCTTCTTCGAGGAGCGAGGGCACCGCCGCTTCCCCTCCTGGTCGCTGATCCCGCCGCCCGAGGATCCGTCGACGCTGTTCATCTCGGCCGGGATGCAGCCGCTGAAGCCGTACTTCTCCGGGGCGAAGCAGCCGCCGGCGCCGCGCTTCACGACCGTTCAGAAGGTGCTTCGGGCCGGGGGGAAAGCCACCGATCTCGACGAGGTCGGCCTCACGGCGCGTCACGCCTCGATGTTCGAGATGCTCGGCAACTTCTCGTTCGGCGACTACTTCAAGGATGGCGCGATCGACTTCGCCTGGGAGTTCGCGACCGAGCAGATGCAGCTCGACGGCGACCGGATCTGGCCGACCGTCTTCGCGGGCGACCCGGTGCTCGGGATCGGCGAGGACGAGGCGGCGATCGCGGGCTGGCTGCGCATCGGGATCCCGCGCGAGCGCATCGTCGGCCTGCCGCGCTCCGAGAACTTCTGGGGCCCCGCGGGCGCCACCGGGCCCTGCGGTCCGTGCTCCGAGCTCAACTACGACCGCGGAGTCGAGTACGGGTGCGGCGAGCCCGATTGTGCTCCCGGTTGCGATCGGTGCGAGCGGTTTCTCGAGTTCTGGAACCTCGTCTTCATGGAGTTCGACCTCGCTGCGGACGGCTCTCTGACCCCGCTTCCGAACCAGAACATCGATACCGGGATGGGTCTCGAGCGCGGCGCAATGCTCCTCCAGGAGGCCGATTCGATCTTCGACACCGACGGCTTCCAGCTGATCATGGAATGGATCGCCCGCGAGTCGGGTGTGGCCTACGGCAGCTCGACCGAGGCGACGAAGGCGCACCGCGTGATCAGCGACCACGGCAGGGGGATGACGTTCCTCGCCGCCGAGGGGATCACGCCGTCGAACGAGGGTCGGGGCTACATCCTGCGTCGCCTCATCCGACGCGCGGTCACCCAGGCGCGGCGGATCGGGCTCGACGGCGTGCACCGGCTGCCGGCGATCGTCGTCGAGCAGGTCGGCCCCTGGTATCCCGAGGTCGTCGAGCACGCAAAGACGATCGAGCGCGTCGTCCGCCAGGAGGAGGAGCGCTTCTCGGAGACGCTCGAGCGCGGCCTGCGCGAGTTCGAGGAGCTCTCCGGCGCCGAGCGGATCACCGGCGGCCAGGCCTTCCGGCTCGCCGCCACCTATGGCTTCCCGATCGAGTTGACGGTCGAGCTCGCCACCGAGCGGAGCCAGAGCGTCGACACCGACGGCTACGGCGAGGAGATGGGCCGTCATCGCGAGATCTCGCGGGCCGGGGCCGAGTCGAGCGCGCAGCGGTCCGCCGATTTCGCCGCCGGTGCGGGCTTCGCGAGCGAGTTCGTCGGCCACGCCAAAACCGACGTCCTCACCCAGATCGGCGCGCTCGACGAGCTCGGCGAGCACCTCTTTCTTGCGAAGCTGCGCGAGTCGCCGTTCTACGCGGCCGGCGGCGGCCAGGTGAGCGACGCGGGCGAGCTCGTGCGCGAGGAGACGGGCGCGATCGCGACGCTCAAGGAGGCGCATCGGATCGGCGACGATCAGGCACTCGTCTTCGAAGGAGAGGGATTCGCAGCGGGCGATCGCGTGCGCGCGCTCGTTCCGTGGTCGGTGCGCTTCCCGACGATGGCAAACCATACAGCGACCCATCTGCTGCACGAGGCTCTTCGGCGCGTGCTCGGCGAGCACGTCAAGCAGGCGGGTTCCGCTGTGCGGCCCGAGAAGCTCCGCTTCGACTTCACTCACGACCGCGCCCTCACGCCCCAGGAGCGCACCGAGGTGGAGCGGATCGTCAACGAGCAGGTCTTCCAAAACCATCCCCTGCGGATCTTCGAGACCCCAATCGACGAGGCGCGCAAGCTGGGGGCGCAGATGCTCTTCGGGGAGAAGTACGGCGAGATCGTGCGTGTCGTCGAGATCGACGGCTTCTCGCGCGAGCTCTGCGGCGGTACCCATGTCCGCTCGACGGCAGAGATCGGACCGGTCGTGATCCTCTCGGAAGGATCGGTCGGTTCGGGCGCGCGCCGGATCGAGGCAGTGACCTCCGGCGAGGCGTACGCGGTGCTGCGCGGACGGGCACACGAGGCCGACGAGCTCCGCGGCGAGCTAGAGCAGCAGGCGCGCCGGCAATCGAAGGAGAAGCCGCAGGCCGCGGCAGGCCCGGAATTCGTCGTCACCCGAGAGACCGCTGCCGGCGAGGTGACCGTGCTCGTCGTCGACGTGACGAGCGGCGATCCGCTCGACGTCTCCGACCGGTTGAAGCAGAAGCACGCGCCGGCGGTCGTGATCGTCGGGCTCCGGGAGAACGGCTCCGCGCAGATCCTGATCAACATGGATCGCTCGCTCGAGGGCCGCGGCGTCCACGCGGGCGACGTGATTCGCGACGCGGCGGCGCTGATAGGCGGCAAGGGCGGCGGCCGGCCGACGATGGCGCGTGCAGGCGGCAAGGACGCGGAGCGACTACCCGCCGCGATTGCGCTGGCCGAAAAGACCATCATCGAGGCCCTGACGTGAATGTGATCGCGTGAAGGTGATGGCTCTGGACTACGGCGCCGCGCGCACCGGCGTCGCGATCTCGGACGCGACCGGAACGCTGGCGAGGCCGGTGACGGTCGTCGAGCGGGCGGCGACTCAGGCGGGCCTGCGCCGGCTCGTCGAGCTCGTCGCGGCCGAGCAGGCCGAGCAGATCGTGGTAGGCCTGCCGTTGACCCTGCGCGGCGCCCGTGGCCACCAGGCCGAGGAGACCGAGAGGTTCGTCGAGGCTCTGCGCTCGGCCGTCGCCGTACCCGTCGAGCGCTTCGACGAGCGCTTCACGACGACGCTCGCCTCCCGCGACCCGGCCGCGAAAGCCCCCGAGGACGCACGGGCCGCGGCGCACCTCCTCGAGACGTATCTCGCCTGGATGGCGAACCGCCCATGACGCCGCCGCGTCCCACCCGCACTTATCGCTCTCGCCCCTCGCGGATCAAGCTCGCGCTCCGACGGCTCATTGCGGGTGCGCTGCTTCTGCTCTTCATCGGCCTTGCCCTCGCGCTCGGAGTGGGCGCGCTCGGCGGCGAGGGGGAAGCCGACGAGATCGTCGTACCTACGACGACGGTGGCACCGCCGCTGCCCTCGCTCAAGATCGTCTTCCCCGAGGGCTTCACGCGCGACCAGATGATCGTCCGCGTCGGAGCGGTGCGGAACATCGCGCAGCGCAAGCGCAAGATCAAGCCGAAGCTCTCCGGCCCGAGCTACGCGGCCGCAACGACGGCCGCGAAGGTGCCGGCGCAGTTCCGCCCGGACGCGAAGCGGATCGAGGGTTTCCTCTTCCCCGCAACCTACGAGTTCACGGCGAAGACGACGGCGAAGAAGTTCGTCGCGGAGCAGCTCGGGTTCTTCGGTCAGAACTGGGCCAAGGTCGACCTGCGCGAGGCGCGGACGAAGAATCTGACGCCTTACGACGTTCTGATCATCGCCTCGATGATCGAGAAGGAGACGATCGCACCGGAGGAGCGCGCCAAGGTGTCCGCGGTGATCTACAACCGGCTCAAGGCGGGGATGCCGCTCGGGATCGACGCGACCATCCGCTACGGGCTGGACGTGCCGGGCACGGAGGCGCTACGGGTCTCGCAGCTCGAGAGCGACAATCCGTACAACACGCGGAACCGGACGGGACTGCCGCCGACGCCGATCGCAAACCCGGGGCTTGCCTCCATGAAGGCAGCCGCGCGCCCGGCCAAGGTCGACTTCCTCTTCTTCGTGCGCAAGCCGGACAAGATCCACCACTTCTTCACGGCGAGCGAGTCGGAGTTCTTCGCCAAGGCGTGCGAGTACGGCTTCGGCTGCGGCTGAGTTCGTGATCGCGGGCTCGACGAGGCTCGTCGCCCTGCTCGGGCACCCGGTCGCGCACTCGCTCTCGCCTCGGCTGCAGAACGCTGCGTTCGCGGCACGCGGGCTCGACCTCGCATACGTCGCGTTCGACGTGCCTCCGGCGCGACTGGAAGGGGCCGTGCGGGGGCTGGCGGCGCTGGGCTTCGTGGGTGCGAACGTCACCGCTCCTCACAAGCTGGCGGTCACAGCGTTCTGCGAGTCGGAAACCGCGTCGGTGAACACGCTTGTCCTTCGAGACGGGGAGTTCGTGGGCTTCTCAACGGACGCCGCGATCCTCGAGGGGCTTGCGCCGGCGCACCCCGTCGTCGTCGGCGCGGGTGGCTCGGCGGCGGCCTTTCTCGAAGCGCTGCCGCAGGCGCGCGTCTTCTTCCGCCGCGGAGACTGGCCGCCGGACGTCGAGAACGCCGACCTGATCGTGCATGCGACGCCGGTACGCGACGAGGTCCTCTTTCCGGTGCGGGCCGGGCAGACCATCGTCGACCTGCCGTATCCGGGTTCTGCCACGGCCGCCGCCGCGCGAGAGGCCGGCGCGACCGTGCTCGACGGCCTGGACGTGCTGGTCGCCCAGGGTGCGGCGTCGTTTGAGCTGTGGACAGGCGTGCCGGCCCCGGTGGACGTCATGCGCGCCGCAGTAGGTTTGCGTCCATGACTCTCGGACTGACGACTGCCGGCGAGTCGCACGGGCCGGCGCTCGTCGCGATCCTCACCGGCCTGCCTGCCGGCCTCGTGCTCGATCAGGCCGCCATCGACGGCGACCTGCGGCGCCGGCAGCAGGGCTACGGCCGCAGTCCCCGCCAGCAGCTCGAGCAGGACGCGGTCGAGGTGCTCGCCGGGCTCCGTCACGGTCGTACGCTCGGAACGCCGCTCGCGCTCGTCGTCCGCAACCGCGACCACGCGAACTGGGCGTGGGGGATGAGCCCCTGGCCGCCGGAGGGCGAGCCGAGCGGGAAGGGAACGAAGCCGGTGACGCTGCCGCGGCCGGGGCACGCCGACCTCGCCGGGACGCTCAAGTACGGCCACGACGACGTGCGGAACGCGCTCGAGCGCGCGAGCGCGCGGCACACGGCGGTGCTCGTCGCAGCCGGGGCGGTCGCAAAGGCGATGTTGCGAGAGCTGGGGATCGAGGTTGCTGGTCGCGCGCTCGAAGTGGGCGGCGAGACCGGCGAGCGCGCCCAACGCGCCGCGACCGATGCGGCGAAGGGCGACCGCGACACGCTCGGCGGCGTCGTCGAGGTGCGGGCGACCGGTGTCTGTCCCGGGCTCGGCTCCTACGCGAGCCGAGAGGATCGGCTCGACGGGCGACTGGCCGCGGCTCTGATGGCGATCCAGGCCGTGAAGGGGGTCGAGATCGGCGATGGATTCGCGCTCGCGCGCGTCCGAGGATCGGAGGCGCACGACGAGATCGAGCCTGGTCTGCGCCGCCGCTCGAACCGCGCGGGCGGGATCGAGGCGGGCATCTCGAACGGGGAGAAGCTCGTGGTCCGCGCCGCGATGAAACCCCTGCCGACGCTGATGAAGCCGCTCGACTCCGTCGATCTCGCCACCGGCGAAGCAGCGCTGGCTTTGGTCGAACGCAGCGACGTGCACGCGGTCGAGGCGCTCGCGGTCGTGGCGGAAGCGGTCGTTGCGTGGGAGCTCGCACGCGCGGCGAAGGAGAAGTTCGGCGGCGACGCGATCGGCGACCTGGTCGCGGTGCACCGGGCGTATCTGGAGCGCATCGCGTGGCCGCGCACGCCCTAGACCGCCACGTCGCGCTCGTGGGATTCATGGGCGCAGGGAAGACGACGCTCGGTCGCGCGCTCGCGGGCCGGCTAGGACGGAAGTTCGTGGACATCGACCGGAAGATCGAGGCCGACGCGGGCGCTTCGATCCCGCAGCTCTTCGGTGGCGACGGAGGGGAGATGGCATTTCGCATTCGCGAATGCAGGGCCGTGCTCGACGCCCTCTCGAGCGATGCACCGGCGGTGATCGCCCTCGGCGGCGGCGCGGTCACGACCCGGCAGGTTCGTGACGCGCTGCAGGGGCGCGCGTGGACGGTGCTCATCGATATCGACGTCGAGACCGCTTGGGAACGGGTGCGCGGTTCCGACCGGCCTCTCGCTCAGGACGAGTCTGAGTTCAGAGGGTGCTTCGAGCAGCGCCGCCCCCTGTACGACGAGGTCGCGGACGGGCGGGCGACCGATCTGGACGGGCTCGTGCTCGCTGCAGCAGGAATTCACTTCGAGGCGGGCGCGCTCGAGCGCCTCGGCGAGCTCGTTCCCGGTGACGGCCCCGTCGAGATCGCCGCCGACGCGCACGTGGCCGGGATCTACGGGATGGAAGCGCAGCTCGCGCTCGGCGCCCGTGTTCGTGCCCTGCACGAGCTGCCGCCAGGAGAGGCGGCCAAGTCGGTCGCCGCGCTCGAGCAGCTCTGGCGCGATCTCCGCCTCGACCGGCAGGGGACGCTCCTCGCGCTCGGCGGCGGCACGACCACCGACGCGGCAGGCTTCGCCGCGGCGACCTGGCTGCGCGGAATCGACTGGGTCGCGGTGCCAACGACGCTCGTCGGCCAGGTGGACGCGGCGATCGGCGGCAAGACGGCGATCGACCTGCCCGGTGGCAAGAACCTCGTCGGCGCCTTCCACTGGCCGGTGCGGACGATCGTCGACCCTGGGCTCCTGGACACGCTGCCGGAGGAGGAGCTCGCGAACGGCCGCGCGGAGCTGGTCAAGACGGGGCTGCTCGCCGGGGTGCTGCTCTGGGAACTGCCGCTCGCCGACGCAGTCCGCCGCTGCGCGGCATTCAAGGCGGCCGTCTGCCTGCGCGACCCGCATGATCGTGGCGAGCGCGCGCAGCTCAACCTCGGACACACGTTTGCGCACGCACTCGAGGCGGCTGCTGGCTTCGCGCTCCCGCACGGCCGCGCCGTTGCGCTCGGTCTGCTCGCGGCGCTGCGGCTCTCCGGCCTCGACACGAAGGTCGTGGACGAGCAACTCCGCCCGGAGCCCGTGCGCGTCGATCGGGACCTCGCCTGGGCCGCCCTTGCGCGCGACAAGAAGAGCAAGAACGGCGTTCCGAAGCTCGTCCTCCTCGAAGCTCCTGGGAAGCCACGACTCGGCGTCGAGCTTCCCGAGCAAGAGATCAGAGCCGCGCTCGACGGTCTGATCGCCGGGTAGAGTCGCCGCGTGCGGGTGGCAGTGCTCAACGGCGTCAACCTCGACGTGCTCGGCCGGCGCAGTCCGGAGCACTACGGCGGGCTGACCCTGGCCGAGCTCGAGAGCCGCATCTACGCGTGGTCGAAGGAGCTCGAATGCACGACCCGCTGCCGCCAGACGAATCACGAGGGCCAGTTCGTCGAGTGGTGCCACGACGCGCTCGACTGGGCCGACGGGGTGATCCTCAACCCCGGCGCGTGGAGCCACTACAGCTACGCGATCCGCGACGCGGTCGAGCTCTTCACGATCCCCGTCCTCGAGGTGCATCTCTCGAACATTAAGGAGCGCGAGGAGTGGCGCCGGCAGTCGGTCGTCTCCGATCTCGCGACGAAAGTGATCTACGGCAAGGGTCCGGACGGTTATCGAGAGGCGCTCGCCTTCCTGGCGGAGAACGCCAAGGCGGAGGAAGCGCGGCAGGAGGAGTCCCGGCCGGAGAAGACCCAGTGAGCGGCGTAGGCTCGACGGAGCCGCCCATGAGCGGAGGTGCCGGCTCTGCTGGCACCGGAGCGGGGATCAGCCGGATCGAGCGGCTCGCAGCGCTGCTCGAGGTGCCGTTGCTCGTGACGAGTGGCGTCAACATCCGCTACCTGACCGGGCTTGCGAGCTCGAACGCCGCTCTGCTCGTCGATCCGGGCGGCGAGGCGATCCTCTTCACCGACTTTCGCTACGCGAAGAAGGCGCGGACGCTGGAGGGGGTTCGCTTCGAGGAGACGGCGCGCGCTTTGATCGGCGATCTGGCGACACGACTCGCGGGAAAGACGATCGGAATCGAGGCGCACGTCGTCAGCGTGGCGTCGCTCGAGATGCTGACGGGCGGCGGCGTCGATGCGAAGCCGACCTCCGGGCTCGTCGAGCGCCTGCGCGCGATCAAAGAGGCTGAGGAGCTCGAGAGCCTGAAGCAGGCCGCGGCGATCTCGGACGACGTCTTCGGCGCTCTCGCCGAGGAGCGCTTCGTCGGCCGCACCGAGTTCGAGCTCGCGTGGCGGGTGCGCGAGCTCTTCAACGAGCACGGCTCCTCCGAGCTCTCCTTCGACACGATGGTCGCGGCTGCCGACAACGGCGCAAGCCCGCACTCCGACAACCGCGACGTGAAGGTGCCCGCAAACACGCTCGTGATCGTCGATGCCGGTTGCCGCGTCGACGGCTATGCCTCCGACTGCACGCGAACCTTCGCCACCGGCGATCTCCCGGACGAACTCGCGCGCGCGTACGCGGTCTGCCTCGAGGCACAGCTCGCGGGGCTGGAGGCGATGGAACCGGGCGCGAGCGGACGCGACGCCGATACCGCAGCGCGTGAAGTTATCGCCGCAGCCGGCTGGGGCGAGGAGTTCGGGCACGGCCTCGGACACGGGATCGGGCTCGAGGTGCACGAGGCGCCGACCGCGAGGCCCGAGTCGACCGACTCGCTCGAGGCCGGCAACGTGCTGAGCTGCGAGCCCGGGATCTACCTCCCGGACCTCGCCGGCGTGCGGATCGAGGACATGGTGCTGATCACGGACGACGGCCGCGAGCGGCTGACCCAGGCCGGCAAGAAGCTCGTTACCGTCAGCTAACAGCCTCTAAGACAACAAAGCCCTGTGCCGCCGGTGCGCGCTGGGCGGCACGATGCGGCGTCCTCAGTCGCACCCATATGTCTCATATGCGTGCTCCCTGCGTCCTTGCCTCGCGCCACACATCGCACCCCGTCGACGAGGCGTCATTGTGTTAGAGGCTCTAGACTGGCGCGCGCTCATGGCCGACGTCGTCTCCACGAACGAGTTCAAGAACGGCATGCACGTCGAGATCGAGGGCTCGGTCTGGCGGATCCTCGAGTTCCAGCACGTGAAGCCGGGTAAAGGTGGCGCCTTCGTCCGCACGAAGGTGCGGAGCATTGACTCCGGCTCGGTCGTCGACAAGACCTTTCGCGCGGGCGAGAAGTTCGCGCGGGTTTTCACCGAGACGAAGAACATGCAATACCTCTACGACTCGGGCGACGAGGTCGTCTTCATGGACGAGACGACCTACGAGCAGATGTCGATGCCGCATGCCTCGCTCGAGGCCGAGCTGCCGTACATGCAGCCGTCGACGCCGGTGCAGCTCCTCTTCGTCGGCGGGAAGCCGAGCGGGATCCAACTGCCGTCGTCGATCGAGCTCGCGGTCACCGAGACCGAGCCGGGAGTCAAGGGCGACACCGTCTCCAACGTGACGAAGCCGGCGACGCTCGAGACGGGCGCCGTCGTCCACGTACCGCTCTTCGTGAACCGGGGCGACCGGATCAAGGTCGACCCCCGCGAAGGCCGCTACATCAGCCGCGCCTGACGCATCAAGCGTGCCTCGACCGCATACCTGTCCCGATTAGACCCCTCGTCTCTGCGTCCGTCTCTGTAACCGTCTCTGCGTCCGTCTCTGCGACCGATAGTGCTTCGCGAAGCATAAAATCCTGCACAGACGACGCTAGAGCTCGAACCCCTCGACCCCCTCGATCCGCTCCTGCGCGTACGGTCGAATCGCCGGCGAGCGCACACGTCCAGGCGGCGAGGAAGCGCGCATGCACAGGGATCAGCGAACTCCCAGAGTGTGACGATGCTCGGCCCACGAGCGGCATCGCAGCCGGGCGAACGTAACGGGCACGCGAGCGACCACAGGCGTGGGAACAAGGTGGACGAGCACGTTCGTCAGATCCCGGAGGACGCGTGGTTCCTCCACCTTCAGGCCGAGTCCGCGAGCGACCGCGACGGCGGCTTCGACCGCTTCCCTCACTCGCTAGGGTCTACCACGTGCCGCGCCTCGTCGACACCACCATCCGCCTGCTCTCGCAGGAGCCGCTTGCGGGGAGGATGCCGACCGCCGATCTGCTCGCGCTCGCCGAGGTGCTCGACACGGCCGGGTTCGCGTGCCTCGAGGTCTCAGGCGGTGGCGTTTTCGACTCGGCGGTGCGCCGCGGAGTGGAGAGCCCGTGGGAGCGGATCCGAGCGCTGAAGTCGCGGACGACGACGCCGCTCGGGCTCGCGCTCCGCGGGCGTTTCCTCGTCGGGTCGCGTCCCGTCGGGGCCGACTTCGTCCGTCGCTTCGTCGCCTCGGCGGCGGAGAACGGGATCGACGTCTTCCGTCTTCACGATCCGCTCAACGATGTCTCCAACCTGCGCGAGGCGGGCGAGGCGATTGTCGGCGCCGGCAAGGAATTCCATGCGGGCCTCGTCTACAGCCCGGGCCAGACGGGGGCCGGCGACGCTCTGGTCGAGCAGGCAAAGGAGCTGGGCGAGCTCGGCGCGAACCGGGCTCTGATCCACGATCCCACCGGGGGACTCGAGCCGCACCAGAGCGGCGAGCTCGTCGCTCAGATCGCCGATGCCTCCGGATTGCCCGTGGGCTTCTACTGCCAGGGAGCCGCCGGCACCGGACTCGCCGACTCGCTCGAAGCGGCGCGCGCCGGCGCCGATCTGATCGCGTGCGCGCTCTATCCGCTCGCGCTCTCGCTACACCGGGTCGCCGGCGAGTCGCTCGCCTCGGCGCTCGCCGGAATGGGGATGGACACGGGTGTCGATGTGGGCAAGCTCTGGGGGGCCTCGGATCTCGTCGACGAGCACCTTGAGGATGCCCCGATCGCACCGCTCGTGCCGCGCCTCGCCGTTCGCGCGGCAGAGTACGACCTCCCGGCCGGGCTCGTCGCCGCGCTCGACGGACAGCTCCGCTCCCACGCTGCCGACGACCGTCTGCTCGAGGTGCTGGACGAGCTGACGCTGATCCGCCGCGAGGCCGGCTGGCCGCCGCTCGCGGCTCCGATTGGACAGATCCTCGCCTCGCAGGCGCTGATCCACGTCCTCTCGGCACGCCGCTACGGAACCGTCGTCGACGAGTTCCGCTCGCTCGTCCAGGGGCGGTACGGCAAGACGCCGAGCGAGATCGACCCGACGGTCGCCCGCGCGGTGGCGCTCCTCTCGGACGGGCTGCCGCTCGACGAGGATCCGCCGAGCGCCGAGGACGTCCGCGCGGAAGCCGAGGGCCTTGCCGCGAGCGAGGAGGAGCTCGTCCTGATCGCTCTCTTCGGCGACGAGGCCGAGGCGTTGCTCCATTCGATCCGCGCTCGCCACTCGCGCGACGATTCGCTGGCGGCCGGCGTCGACCAGACGCGGGCCGAGCGGATCCGCGAGCTCGTCCGGATCGTGCAGGAGAGCGGCGTTGCCGAGGTCGAGATCGAGGACGACGGGATGCGGGTCTCGGTGCGCCGGGCCGACGCGCCGGCGCCGTTGCAGCTCGTCGCGCCGCTCGCCGAGGAGGAGCCCGGCGAGCTTCCGATCGTTTCCGCGGCCGAGCTCTGGGTATCGCGCGTCGAATCGCCAATGGTCGGCGTCTTCTACCGCTCGCCCGAACCCGGCTCGCCACCGTTCGTCGAGGTAGGCGACGTCGTCGCTACCGGGCAGGTCCTCTGTCTGCTCGAGGCGATGAAGCTCTTCAACGAGCTGAAAGCGGAGAGTGGCGGCCGCGTGACCGCGATCCATGTCGAGAACGGCCAGCCCGTCGAGTTCGGACAGCTCCTCTTCGAGCTCGAGCCGATCGCCGCGCTACCGGTTCTCTGATGTTCGAACGGGTCCTCGTGGCAAACCGCGGCGAGATCGCCGTGCGCGTCATCCGGGCGCTGCACGAGCTCGACGTCGAGGCGGTAGCGATCTACTCGACCGCCGACGCGGACTCGCTCCACGTCCGCCTCGCCGACCAGGCGGTCAGGATCGGCCCGCCGGCGGCTGCGCATAGCTACCTCAGCATCCAGGCCGTGATTGCGGCGGCCGAGACGACCGGCTGCGAGGCGATCCACCCGGGCTACGGCTTCCTCTCGGAGAACCCCGATTTCGTGCGCGCGTGCGCCGACAACGAGCTCGTCTTCGTCGGGCCGACCGCCGAGGTGATGGAGCGGATGGGCGACAAGGCCCGTGCGAAAGAGGAGATGCGTGCCGCACGCGTGCCGCTCGTTCCCGGTACGCAAGGCGCAGCGACGCTCGCCGAGGCCGGCGCGGCGGCCGAGGAGCTCGGCTTTCCGGTGCTGCTGAAGGCGACTGCAGGCGGCGGCGGCAAGGGCATGCGGCTCGTCCGCGCGGCCGACGAGCTCGAAGCCGCCTACTCCACCGCGCGGCTCGAGGCCGAGGCTGCCTTCGGTGAAGGCTCGCTCTACGTCGAGAAGGCGATCGACCCGGCCCGGCACGTCGAGATCCAGGTGCTCTGCGACCGGCAGGGCGGAGTCCTCACGCTGGGCGAGCGCGAATGCTCGGTGCAGCGGCGCCACCAGAAGCTGATTGAGGAGTCGCCCTCACCCGCGCTGGATCCTGAGCGCCGCGAGGAGATGGAAGCCGCGGCCGAGCGGGCCTGCCGCGCGATCGGCTACGAGAACGCCGGCACGTTCGAGTTCCTGCTCGGCCCGGACGGCGCCTTCCACTTCATCGAGCTGAATGCGCGCCTTCAGGTCGAGCACCCCGTCAGCGAGCTCATCACCGGAATCGACATCGTGCGCGAGCAGCTCCGGATTGCGTCGGGAGAGCCGCTCTCGGCGACCGGGCGTGCGCCCCGTCGCGGACACGCGCTCGAGTTCCGCCTGAACGCCGAGGATCCGTCGCGCGATTTTGCGCCGGCGCCGGGGCGGATCACCCGCTTCCGACCGCCGCTCGGGCCGGGGGTGCGGATCGACACGTTCCTCGAGGAGGGCTCTGCGATCTCACCGTACTACGACTCGCTGATCGCGAAGCTGATCGTCTGGGCCGAGGATCGCGACGCCGCGATCGCCCGCGGGATCCGGGCGCTCGAGGAGCTCGAGCTGGAGGGGATCCCGACGACTCGCGCGCTCGCGCTCGACGTCCTGCGCTCGCCCGAGTTTCGGAGTGGCGACTACTCGACCAGTTTCCTCGCGGACGTGGAGGAGCACCTGCCCGCGCTCTCACCGCTATGAGGCACGACGGGCACACGTTCGGCGGTGCCGGCGGCTCGATCAGGATCTCCGGCGAGGCGCTCGCCGGGCTGGTCGTCGCCGCCGCGGAGCTCGTGGGCGGGGCGCGCGTCCGCCGGCCACGGCGTGGCCTCGACGTGACCGTGAAGGACGCCAGCGCGCACGTAACGGTCGAGCTAGTTGCGCGGTACGGCATGGTGTTGCCCGATCTCGGTGTTGCAGTCCAACAATCGGTCACGGACGCGCTGCGGGCCTCGACCGGGCTCGAGGTGGACGGCGTCGACGTCGCGATCGAGGAGCTTGACCGGTGAGCGGCGTAGGCTCGACGGAGCCGCCAGCAAGCGGAGGTGTCGGCTTTGCCGGCGCCGGAGCGGGGATGAGCGGCGTAGGCTCGACGGAGCCGCCGGTAGCGGAGGTGTCGGCTTTGCCGGCGCCGGAGCGGGTATGAGCGCAGCGGTCGGAAGGCGCCAGGCGCGGCGGACGGCACTCTTCCTCCTCTATCAGTGGGATCTGACCGGCCAGCCGCTCACGGCGCTCTACGACGGCATCCCGGACGCGTTCGCGCTCGAGCTCGCCGAGGCTGTGGCGGCGCGTGCGGAGGAGCTCGATCTCAAGATCACAGACGCCGCCGAGGGCTGGACCGCCGACCGGCTCGGTACGCTCGAGCGCAACATCCTGCGGATCGGGATCCACGAGCTCGAGCGCGAGAGCGTGCCGCCGGAGGTGGCGATGAACGAGGCTGTCATCCTTGCCAAGCGCTATGCGTCCGAGGACGCGGGGCGGCTCGTGAACGGGATCCTGGGCCGCGTGGCCCGCGAACAAACGGAGGTGGAGGAATGAGCGGCGTAGGCTCGACGAAGCCGCCAATCAGCGGAGGTGCCGGCACCGGAGCGGCGGGAAGCGAAACCGAGGCGGCGCTCGGGAGGGCCGAGGAGCTGCTCGAGCGGCTGAAGGCGACGCGCGAGGAGCTGGAGCGCCTGGCGGCGGCGGAGAACGCGGAAGCTGCGGTCGACGTCCTCGGGGAGCTCGCGGAGCTCGCTAAGCAAGTCGAGAGCGAGCTCGCGAAGGCGCGGGCACGGGCGGATGCGCCTCCACAGCCCTGACGACCTCCGCGCTCTCGTCGAGGACTATCTCGGCGAGCTCGCATTGTCACCCGAGCTCGGGGGGCTCGAGGACGCCGTTCGCTATCCGCTCGAGTCGGGCGGGAAGCGGATCAGGCCGGTGCTCTGCCTCGCGGTCGGCGAGGCGGCGGGGGCCGAGCCGGAGCTGTGCCTGCCCGCGGCAGCCGCGATCGAGCTCGTGCACACGTTCTCGCTCGTCCACGACGACCTCCCTGCGCTCGACGACGATGACGAGCGGCGCGGCCGTCCGAGCGCGCACGTTGCCTTCGGCGAGGCGGCCGCGCTGCTCGCCGGCGACGCGCTGCTCGCGGAAGCGTTCCGGCTCGCGCTCTCCTATCCGACACCCGCGGTGGGGCGGGAGCTCGCAAAGGCGACGCTCGGGATGATCGCCGGCCAATATCTCGACGTAACCGGCTCTGGCAGCGATCTCGCGGAGCTGCACCGCCTGAAGACGGGCTCGCTCTTCTCCGCCTCTGTCGGCGTCGCGCTCTGGGCGGCAGAGGTACCTGAGCGGGAACAGCAGCCCTGGCGCGCGTTCGGCGACGAGCTCGGCCTGCTCTTCCAGATCGTGGACGACGTGCTCGACGGCGACGGCTACGCGGCGAGCCACGGCGTCGACGGCGCCCGCACGCTCGCCGATGAGGCGGCGAGCCGGGCACAGGAGCGCCTCGATGCCGTCCCGGCAGACACGTCCGTGCTCGTCGAGCTCGTCGCGGGTCTCGCCTCACGCACCGCCTGAGATCGTTTCGCTTTCGGAACGAAGTCGTCACACATCCGTGACGATTTCCTCGATAGCGTTTCGGTAGGGACACCCGGGGTGTCCCTGGGGGGTACGTACGGCCGGTACGTACGGGCGGTAGGTCTTAGCGGGTCGCGCGTCGAAAGCCCCGCGATACTGCGGAGGGTGCGCGGTCTCGGTGACGGGGGATCCAGGTGACGGCATGGGCGGTTGTCGAGGCGCCGTCGGGGCTCGGGCTGCGAGCAGTTGGCGTCGAGCTGCTCCCGCGCGCGCTGAGGACGCTGGGTTGCTCGACGCGCTTGACGCTTCGGTGGCCGCCACGCTCGAGGTGCCGGCGAAGACCTTCCTCCGGGATCCCGCGTCTGGAGTGCTTCACGCTCCGGAGGTTGCGCAGTTCGCAGCGAGGCTGGCCGACGCCGTCGGCGAGCAGCTCGACACCGGCCGCACTCCGCTCGTGCTGGGCGGCGACTGCAGCATCCTGCTCGGCAATGCGCTGGCCCTACGCCGCCGTGGCCGCTTCGGGTTGCTCCTTCTCGACGGCCACACGCCGACTTCTACCAGCCCGCCGCGGAGCCGACAGGAGAGGCCGCGTCGATGGATCTCGCACTCGTCACCGGTCACGGGCCCGCCCTGCTTCCCGGCTGGAGTGGCGCCCTGATCCGATCTAGGATGCCGTCGCATTCGGCTTCCGCGACGGCGACGAGAGCGCCCGGGACGGTAGCCAGCCGCTGCCCGCGGAGCTGCTCGGACTCGACCTGCCTACGGTCCGCTCTCGAGGCCACGAACAGGCCGCGCAGGATGCGATCGCGCACCTCATGCGTTCCGACGGTCCAGAGAGCTACTGGATCCATGTCGACGCCGACGTCCTCGACGACGCCGTGATGCCGGCGGTCGACTACCGGCAGCCCGGGGGGCCTGGACGCGGCTGAGCTCACCGCCGTGTTGCGGACCGCGATGGCCACGGGGCGCGTCGTCGGCGTCGAGATCACGATCTACAATCCGACGCTCGATCCCGGCGGGGCGGCGGGCCGGAACCTCGCCGCCGCGCTCGCCGGCGGCCTCGGCTAGGCGAGCTCGGACGCGAGCAGATCGAGCAGCAATCCGTCGCGCCGGACGCCGTCCGGGTCGAGCCAGTACTCGCGCATGATCCCGACGCGGCGGAAGCCGATCTTCTCGTAGCAGCGGATCGCACGCTCGTTGTCGGCGGCCGGATCGATGATCAGCCGGTGGTGGCCGCGCTCGCGCACGAGGTAGCGGGCCATCGTCCGCACGGCATCGGTGCCGAGCCCGCGATCCTGGAACTGCGTGCCGAGGAAGAGATCCATCCCCGCGTGCCGGAACTCCTCGTCCAGCTCCTCGTAGAACTGGATCATCCCCGCGACCTCGCCTTCCGAGACGATCGCGAAGCTCAGCCCGGCCGCCAGCTCCTCGAGGAGGTACGGCTCGTCGATTCCGGCCCACCAGCGTGCTACCTCCGGCTCGCTCCCGATCTCAGCGAGCGCCGCGACGTACTCCTCAGCGAGCGGCCGCAGGACGACGCGATCTCCGTGCAATTCCATGACAGAGGTGTAACAGGTGCGCGGACTACCCTTGCACGATGAAGAAGCGACTCGATGTCCTGCTCGTCGAGCGCGGACACGCGGAGAGCCGCGCGCAGGCGCAGGCGCTCGTGCTCGCCGGCCTCGTTCGTGGCCATGACAAGCCCGGGCACCAGGTCGACGAGGATGCCAAGCTGGAGGTCGAGCGGCCGGCGCGCTTCGTCTCGCGCGGCGGCGAGAAGCTCGCGAACGCGCTGGCGCAGCTCCACGTCGAGCTCGACGGCCGCGACGCGATCGACCTCGGCGCCTCGACGGGGGGCTTCACGGACTGCCTGCTCCAGAACGGCGCGGCAAGGGTGATCGCGGTCGACGTCGGCTACGGTCAGCTCCACCCGAAGCTCCGCGACGACCCGCGTGTGATCGTGCTCGAGCGGACGAACGCGCGCGAGTTGACCGAGCTGCCGTTCCGCCCCGATCTGCTCGTCTGCGACGTGTCCTTCATCAGCGTCAGGCTCGTGCTTCGGCCCGCGCTGCGCCTGCTCGACGACGAGTGGGACGCGCTCGTGCTCGTGAAGCCGCAGTTCGAGGCCGGCCGCGCGGACGTTCCCCAGGGCGGCGTGGTACGCGATCCGGCGGTGCGGCGGCGAGTCCTGCGCGAGGTGATCGACGCCGCGCTCGGCTGGGGGGCGACGGCCGTCGGCGTCGTAGACTCAGGCTTGCCCGGCCCGAAGGGCAACCGCGAGTTCTTCGTCCACTTCATCCACCGCGACGAGGCCGTGCTCCTCGATGACATCGACGACCGGATCGACACCGCAGTTGGCTAGACAGATCCGCCGCGCGGTCGTGCTCACCCACGGCAAGCCGCAGACGATCGGGCCGGCGCTTGCCCGGCTCGCGACGGTCGCGCGCGAGGCCGGGGTCGAGCTGGTGCTCGACGAGGACGAGGCTGCAAAGCATGCGCTCCCGGCCGCCGACGACGGCAACGAGGAGGTCGACGTCGCCGTCGTGCTCGGCGGCGACGGCACGATGCTCCGCGCCCTCGCCCGTTTCCTCGGTACGGCGGTGCCGGTGATCGGCGTCAACTTCGGTCGGGTCGGCTTCCTCTCCTCGATTCCGCGAGGCGAGCTCGAGTCGGGGCTCACCCGGATCTTTGCCGGCGAATACAAGGTCGTGGAGCTGCCGACGCTCGAAGTCGAGGTGGGGGAGGAGCGGCGGGTCGCGGTCAACGATCTCGTGGTCGCGAGCGCCGTCGTCGGGCGGATGATCCAGCTCGAATGGGCTGTTGGAGACGAGAAGCTCGGACGACTCGCGTGCGACGGAGTCGTCTGTGCGACTCCCCCGGGATCGACGGGCTACAACTTCTCGAACGGCGGCCCGGTGCTCGTGTGGGGGCTCGACGCGATGGCGGTGACGTTCATCGCCCCACATTCGCTGAACGCCCGGCCGCTCGTCGTTCCGCGCGGCCGCGACGTGATCGTCTGGAACCGGACCGCCGACCTCGGCGCGACGGCGCTCGTCGACGGACACCGCGTCGTCGACCTTCCGCCCGGCGGCCGCGTGATCGCCCGGATCGGCGAGCAGCGCTCGCTCCTCGCCACCCTTCCGGAGGCGACATTCTTCAGCCGCTACAGCCGTACCTTCGCTTCCTAGTTCGGTGCTTCGCAGCCTCCGCATCGAGAACCTCGTCCTGATCCGCGACGCGGAGCTCGCGCCTGCGCCGGGGCTGAACGCGATCACGGGCGAGACGGGGGCCGGCAAGACGATCCTCGCCCAGGCATTCGGGCTTCTGCTCGGCGCGAAAGGGGACGCGGGCGCAGTGGGTGCCGGCGCGCGGGAGGCCTATGTCGAGGCCGAGTTCGAGGTGCCCGAGGGATTCTTCGACGACGACGAGCTCGAGTCGCTTGCCGGCCTTGCGCCGGAAGACGAGCCCGGTCTTGTCCTCGCGCGCCGTGTCTTCGCCGACGGGCGGACGCGCGCGTACGCCTGGGGGCGGGCGGTCGCGCGCGAGGACCTCGCTGCGGCGACCGAGCGGCTGCTCGCGATGTCGGGCCAGTTCGAGCAGCGTCGGCTCGCGCGGCCCTCGTACCAGCTCGACGTGCTCGACTCGTATGCGGGCGAAGAGCAGCTCCGCCGCCGGTGGGAGCTGCGAGTGGCGTGGCGCGAGGTAGCCGCCGCCCGCCGGCGCCACGACGAGCTCACCCGCGATGCCGCTGCCGAGGAGGCACGGATCGCAGAGCTCGAGGCACTTGTCGAGGCCGTCGAGGGGCTGGACCCCGAAGCCGAGTCCGCATTGCGCGCCGAGCGCGAGCGGCTGCGACACGTCACGGAGCTCGTGGAGGCGACGAACGCCGCGGCGGAGGCGCTTGCCCCGGACGACGGTGAGGGCGCCGCCTCGCTCACGGGCGCCGCCGAGCGCGCGATCGCGCCGCTCCAGCGGCTCGCGCCGGAGCTCGAGCGCGCAGGACGGGAGCTGCGCGACCTCGCGCTGCGGCTGCACGAGCTCGGCTCGGATCTCCGCGGCTTCCTCGCCTCACTCGAGGCGGACCCGGGCCGCGTCGAGCGGGTGGAGGAGGAGCTCGAGCGGATCGTCGATGCGAAGCGTCGCTTTCGAGCGGGCACGTACGAGGAGCTGCTCGAGCGCGCGACCGGAGCCCGATCGGAGCTGGCGGCGCTCGCAGACGGCCTCGACCCGGCCATCGCCGCGGCCGAGGCGCTCTCGGTCGCCGAGGCGGCCGTCGCCCGGCTCACCGGTGAGCTTCGCGAGGCGCGCGCGACTGCCGCCGAGCCCTTCGCCGCAGCCGTCGCCGAGGAGCTCCGCGGTGTCGGCATGGGTGAAGGCGAGTTCCGGGTCGAGCTGCGCGAGCGCGAGCAAGGTGCAAGCGGCGGCGATGAGGCCGTCTTCCTGATCCGGCCGAACGCCGGCCTGCCCTTCGGCCCCATCGCCGAGACCGCCTCGGGCGGCGAGCTCTCGCGCGTCGCGCTCGCGATCGCCGCGGTCGGAGGTGGCGAGACGCTCGTCTTCGACGAGATCGACGCCGGGATTGGCGGCACGACCGCCCACGCGGTCGCGGAGACCCTGAGGCGGCTCTCGGAGCGCGTTCAGGTGATCACGATCACCCATCTCCCGCAGATCGCAAGCGTCGCGGACCGCCACTTCCGCGTCGAGAAGGTGCCCGGCGACCCGACCCATACGCGGATCGAGGAGCTGGACGAGGCCGAGCGGCGCGAGGAGCTCGAACGGATGCTCGGCGGGCGCGAGTTCCTTTCCGCCCTGCAATGAGCCTGGTCGAGCACAGCGGCGTTGCCCGCCTCGGTCGCCGCACGAAGGAGCTGACGCCGCGGCTGACCCCGCAGGACATCGCGATCATCGACCACACCGATCTCGACCGCGTCTCTGCCGAGGAGCTCGTCGAGTCCGGGATCCGCGTCGTCGTCAACGTGGCCGAGTCGCAGAGCGGTCGTTTTCCGAATCCCGGCCCGCTCCTCCTCGTCCGAGGCGGCGTTCGCCTGATCGATGCGCCCGGAGCCGAGCTCTTCGACGAGCTCTCCGACGGTGACCGGATCACGATCCGCGGTGCCAGCGTGTTCAAGAAGAACACCTGCCTCGTCAACGGCCGCGCGATGGAGGAGCGAGCGCTCGTCGCGGCGCTCGCCGAGCAGCAGGGGCGTGTTACCGATGCGCTGCGCGACTTCGCCGACAACACGATGCGCTACCTGCGGGAGGAGGGCGAGCTACTCACCGAGGGGCTCGACTTCCCGCAACTCGCGACGAGCTTCCGCGGCCGGCACGCGCTCGTCGTCGCCCGCGGGCCCGGACACAAGCGCGACCTGCGCATCGTCCGCTCCTACGTCCGCGACTTCCGGCCCGTTCTCGTCGCGGTCGACGGCGGCGCGGAGGCCCTGCTCGAGGAGGGCTGGCGGCCGGACGTGATCGTCGGTGACATGGACTCGGTCTCCGACGAGGCGCTTCGCTCGGGCGCCGATGTGCTCGTGCATGCCTACCGCGAGGGCCATGCGCCCGGCGAGGAGCGGCTGCGGCGCCTTGGCATCCCGTTCGCCACGATCTCTGCGCCGGGGATATCGGAGGACATCGCGCTCCTGCTCGCGCAGGAGAAGGGCGCCGAGCTGATCGTCGCCGTCGGCACCCATTTCAACCTCGTCGAGTTCCTCGAGCGCAACCGGGCCGGAATGTCGTCCACCTTCGTGACGCGGCTGAAGGTGGGGGAGATCCTCGTCGACGCGAAGGGCGTCTCCCAGCTCGTCAGCCGCCGCGTCGGCGTGTGGCCGCTCGTCGCGCTCGTCGTAGCCGGGCTTGCAGGAATCGTCGTCGCGATCGCCGCGTCCCCCGCCCTGCGCAGCGTCTTCACCGGCCTGGCCGATCGCCTGTTGGGTCTTTGAGCTCTGCGAGACTGCGGTCGTGCTCGACTTCCGCTATCACGCGATCTCGCTCGCGGCGGTCTTCCTCGCGCTCGTGATCGGGATCCTCGCGGGCGTCGGGATCTCCGGCCGTGGCTTCGTCGACGATGCGCAACGCGACAGCTTCAACCGCCGGATTGCCGAGCTCGACGGCCGGGTCGACGCTGCCGAAGAGCGCGCGGGCGACCTCGAGCGGCGTCAGGCGGCCGCGCAGGCGTTCGTCGAGAGCGCCTATCCGGTGCTCGCGGATCAGCGGCTCGAGGGCGCGGGCGTGGCGGTGCTCGTCGTGGGCTCGGTCGACACCACACTCGAATGGGTGCGGCGCGCGTTGAACCGCAGCGGCGGCGACCTCATCCGCATGCGGGCCATCAACGTCCCGGTGATAACCGAAGAGCTCGAACGCACGCTCGGCTCGCAGGAGGAGTTCGGCGGTTACGTGGGCGAGGACGAGCTCGACAACCTCGGCCGCGACCTCGGCCGCGAGCTGGTGGACGGCGGCAAGACTCCGCTCTGGGATCTCCTCACGCCCGATCTCGTCGGCCAGCGCGAGGGCGACTTCGACACGCCCGCGGACGCGCTCGTCGTGATCCGCCAGGCCGAGCCGCAGCAGGGCGACACGGCTCGTTTCCTCGCCGGCCTCTACGGCGGCCTCGCAGGGACCGGCGAGCCGGTGGTCGGCGCCGAGCTCTCGCGCGTCCTCCAGAGCGCGATTCCCGCCTTCCAGCGCAACGGGCTCTCGACGGTCGACGGGATCGACACGCCGCTCGGCGGGCTCGCGCTGATCCTGCTTCTCGCGGGCGCCGAGCCCGGCGACTACGGGATCCGGGACACCGCCGAGAACGGGATCCTGCCTGAGATCGAGCCGCTTCCGGTCGCCGCCGCGGGTGGGTGACCCGCGCCTGACGATCCTGATCGCGGCGCGCGACGAGGAGGCGCGAATCGGAGCGACGATCGCGGAGTTGGCGAGGCTGTTTCCCGGCGTGGAGATGATCGTTGCCGACGACGGCTCGCGCGATTCGACTGCGCACGTCGCCGCGAGCGCTGGCGCCCACGTCCTGCGGCTGCCGCACCGGGGCAAAGGCCAGGCGCTGACCCTCGCCGAGCGGACAGCGCCGCCGGGACGGCTGCTCCTGTGTGACGCGGATCTCCGCGGCGACCTCACCCCGCTCGTGGCTGCCCACGGCGATCTCGTGGTCGCAGCTTTCGTGCGCCGGCAGGGAGGTGGCTTCGGGCTGGCGAAAGCGACGGCGCGACGGCTGATCGAGCTTGTGACCGGCGTTGCGACGCGCGAGCCGCTCTCGGGCCAGCGCCTTCTCTCGGCCGAGACGCGGGCTGCCTGCTTTCCCGTCGCGGCGGGCTTCGGCGTCGAGGCGCGGATGACGGTAGACGCTCTTCGCGCCGGGCTCGAGCTCCGCGAGGTCGACCTCGAGCTCGAGCACCGCGCCACCGTCCGCGACGTCGCCGGCTTCGTCCACCGGGCGCGCCAGCTCCGCGACGTCCTGCTCGCGTTCGGCCCCCAGGCCACGAACCATCGCGGGCTGCGGCTGCCGCTCGTCGGCTGGCTCCTCGGCCTCGCAGAGCCCCGCGTGGCGCCGATCGCCCTGCTCGGGCTTGCCGACGACATCTGGAGCGGAGATGAGCGCGGCTTCCGGGCGCATCTCCGCTCTGGTCGCACGACCGGCGTCCTCAAGCTCGTCGGGATCCCCGCCTATGCGTTCCTGAGGACGCGTTCGCTCTCGGCCGCGCTGCTCGTGTCGCTGTCAGCCAACGTCGTCAACCAGCTCGACACGCGGCCCGGCCGGGCGCTGAAAGCGTTCGCGCTCGGCTCGCTCGTGCTGAACGGCACCTCTCGCCGGGCCGCCGCGACCGCCGTCCTGCTGGCTCCCTACGATCTTCGCGAGATGGCGATGCTCGGCGACTCCGGTTCGAACGCGCTTGGCGCCGTGCTAGGTTTCGGTTCCGTGGAGCGGTTCTCACGGAGGCAACGCTGGAGAGCGATCGCGGCGCTCGCGGGCATCACCCTCCTCGGGGAGAGACGCTCGCTCGGGATGCTGATCGAGAAGACGTCGCCGTTTCGCGAGCTCGACGCGCTGGGCAGGCAACCTTCGTGACCCGCGTATGACCGAGCAGCAGACCAAGTACATCTTCGTCACAGGCGGGGTCGTCTCCGCGCTCGGCAAGGGGATAGTCGCCGCCTCGCTCGGTCGCCTTCTGAAGGCGCGTGGGCTCCGGGTGCAGGCCCAGAAGTTCGACCCGTACCTGAACGTCGACCCTGGGACGATGAGCCCGTTCCAGCACGGTGAGGTGTTCGTCACTGAGGACGGCGCCGAGACCGACCTCGACATCGGCCACTACGAGCGCTTCGTCGACGAGAACATGTCGCGGAACGCGAGCCACAGCGCCGGCGCGATCTGGGAGGCGGTGCTGCGGAAGGAGCGAAAGGGCGAGTTCCTGGGCGCGACCGTCCAGGTGATCCCGCACATCACGAACGAGATCAAGGCCAGGATCAAGCGTGCCGCGAAGGCCTCGCCGGCCGACGTCGTGATCAGCGAGATCGGCGGCACCGTCGGCGACATCGAGTCGCTCCCGTTCCTCGAGGCGATCCGCCAGTTCCGGCGCGAGGTCGGCCCCGAGAACGTCCTCTACCTTCATTGCACGCTCGTTCCGTACATCGAGGCCGCGGGCGAGTTGAAGACGAAGCCGACGCAGCATTCGGTCAACGAGCTGCGCCGGATCGGAATCCACCCCGACGTGATCGTCTGCCGCTCGCACGAGGAGCTCGACCAGGGGATCAAGGACAAGATCGCCCTCTTCGCCGACGTCGACGTTGCCTCGGTGGTCGCTTGCCCGGACGTGGCGGATGTCTACCTCGTCCCGGCCGTGCTCCAGGCGGAGGGGCTCGACACGCTCGTCTGCGAGCAGCTCGGGCTCGTGACGCCGCCTGCCGTGCTCGGCGAGTGGCAGGAGCTGATCGATCGGATCGGCCAGATCGATCGGACCAAGCGGCGGGGCGAGGTCACGATCGCGCTCGTCGGCAAGTACGTGAAGTTGCACGACGCCTATCTGTCGGTGCACGAGGCGCTCAAGCACGCGGGTGTCCACCAGGGCTGCTCGGTGCGAGTGCAGTGGGTCGACGCCGAGAACATGTCCTACGAGGAGGCGGCCGACCTGCTCGACGAGGTCGACGGCGTCCTCGTGCCCGGCGGTTTCGGCTCGCGGGGCTGGGAGGGCAAGATTCTCGCCTGCCAGGTCGCGCGCGAGCGCGGGATCCCGTACCTCGGGATCTGCCTCGGGATGCACGTCGCCGTCTCCGAGTTCGCGCGCCACGTCTGCGGGCTCGAGGGCGCCAACTCGACGGAGATGGATCCGGAGACGCCGTACCCGGTGATCGACCTGCTGCCCGAACAGAAGGAGATCGAGGATCTCGGCGGCACGATGCGGCTCGGCGCCCAGGCGGTCGAGGTCGTCGACGAGACGCGGACGCGCGAGGCCTACGGCGAGGCCGTCGTGCACGAGCGCCACCGGCACCGCTACGAGGTGAACAACCACTACCGGCCGACCCTGATCGAGCACGGCCTGGTCGTCTCTGGCACGTTCCAGGAGGGCCGGCTCGTCGAGATAGTCGAGCTCCCGGATCACCCCTGGTTCGTCGCGAGCCAGTTTCACCCCGAGTTCAAGTCGCGCCCGACACGCCCCGCGCCGCTCTTCCGCGAGTTCGTCGGCGCCGCTCTGGCCCGCTCGCACGCGCGTGGCGCGGTCGAGCTGCGCGCCGCCGGCTAGGACTGGAGTCAGTCCAAAGATGCGCGCCCTGGAGGAGTGGGCGTCTATACTCGTCCAGTGCGCACTAGTCCAGAGCGGACGAAGCTCTCGAATACGGAGTACGCCGTGCTGGGTCTGCTCGCGAACCGCGAGGAGCAATCGGGTTACGACCTGTTGAGGACGATCGAGCGCAGCATCGGGTACATGTGGGCGCCAGCGAAGAGCGGGCTCTACAACGTTCTCGGCCGGCTAGAGACCGCCGGTCTCGTTGCGGGTCGAGAGGTGAAGGAGCGCGGGCCGAGTAAAGCGCTCTACCGGCTAACAGGGTCTGGTCGCGCAGTGCTCGAAGCCTGGGCCTCGGATCCGGCGCTCGAGCTTCGCCAGGCCCGCGATCCATTCCTGCTCAAGCTGTTCTTCTCCCGATATGCGGCTCCCGGAGCCGCGATCGCACAGGTCGAGGCATACCGGCAGCACGTCGAGCGGCTGCTCGGGGAGTGGGAAGCACAGGAGCGCGAGGCCGTAGGCGAGGGCGATGCGGTCGATTTGATTGCGCTGCGTTACGCCCTGATCCGTGCCCGCTCGACGCTCGTCTGGTGCGACGAAACCCTCGAGACCCTCAGAAGGAGCAACCTATGAAGCTCACCGCCCTTGCCGCGTTCTGCGTGCTGGCTCTGGCCGCCGCGTCGTCCGCCGCCGAGCCACGCGCGACCGCGCCGTATTGCCTTCAGCCCGGCGACGACGCAACAGCGATCGCGTTTCGAGCCACGGACGGAGCGCCGCTGCGCGGTCTGCTCTTCGGTCGCAACGGCACCCTCGGCGTGGTGCTCGGCCACCAGAACTTCAGCGACCTTTGCGAATGGCACGACGATGCCGAGCGGTTCGCTCTCGCCGGGTACCGCGTGCTGGCGATCGACTTCCGCGGCTTCGGGTCCTCACCGCGTCCCACTGGCGTGAAGGCATTGCGCCTGCCGGCCGACGTGGCGGGAGCGGGCTTCGAGCTTCGCCGGCGTGGAGCTGTCCGCGTCGTCGCGATCGGCTCGTCGATGGGCGGTACCGCGGCGGTGGTCGCCGCCGCGAATCGGGGTAACCGAATCGACGGCGTGGTGTCGCTGTCGGGTGCGGCTGCTTTCCGCGGGATGGATGCGCTCGCCGCGGCGAAGCGCCTCTCCGTCCCGGTCCGCTTCGCCGCAGCGGCCCGCGATCCCGCCTTCGCAGCGGATGCGCGGGCGATGACCAGGGCAGCCGCGACCAGGGACAAAGCCGTATTGGTCGTGCCCGGCGCGAGTCACGGCACGTCGCTGCTCCAGGGCGCATCGGGAACGCGGGCCCGCGCGTTCGTCGACTCGTTCCTGAGCAAGATCGCCGTGGCTGGGTAGCGGGAACTGGATGAGGTCGGTCGCAGTGCTCTCGGACGTGCACGGCAACGCCGTGACGCTACGAACCGAGTTCCGGGCCGCCCACTGGGCGCTCCTCGGGCCGGACGTCGACCTCCGGCATACGGAGTACGACCTCGACGAGGCAACCCGCTGTGACGGCTCGACCGACTATCCGGTGGCCGAGCGTGGACGCGGACGCTTTGATCGAGATCGGCGGCGTCAACCACGCCAGCGGTTACGACTTCTCGCGCAAACAGCTCAACCGCCTCGACGGAGCCAAGCTCTTCATCTCGTCCGCGGTGACGGCTACGGCGGCGCCGACGCGGCCCGGGAATGGTACCGGTGGGCCAAGAAACCGAAGCGCCTCGAGATCTTCTCGGGAGACCGGCACGGCACGGACATGCTCCGCCCAGGCGAACCGACGGCGCAACCGCTGACTCGGCTCGTGCTGAACTTCCTCCTGCAAGTGCTTCCGCCGCAGAAACGCTGATCAAGCAATCGATCGCCTAGGATCGGCTCGTGTCTGAGGCCCTCGACCTCTTCCTCGAGCTCGCCGCGCTGCCTAGCCCGCCGGGCGACGAGCGGCTCGTTGCCGACCGGGTGACCGCGTACCTGCGCGAACTCGGGCTCGAGGTCGAGGAAGACGACACCGGGGCGCGAATCGGCTCGAACGCTGGCAATCTCCTCTGCCGGCTGCCCAGCCGCGAGAATGGCGGCACGCCGCTCTTCCTCTGCGCGCACCTCGACACCGTCCCGCCGCAGGGGTCGCTCGAGCCCGTGGTGGAGGACGGCGTCGTCCGGAACGCGGGCGGGACGATCCTCGGTGCCGACAACAAGGCAGCGGTCGTCGCGATGCTGGACGCGGCGCGGCGGATCGTCGAGGAGCGCCTGCCGCACGGCGGGATCGAGCTGCTCTTCACCCAGAAAGAGGAGGTCGGCCTGCGCGGCGCGGGCGCCTTCGACCACACGAAGCTCGAGGCGGAGCTCGGCTACGTCTACGACCAGGCGGCGCCGATCGGCCAGATCGTCCTCGGCGCGCCCTACGGCCGCACGATCTCGGCGCGCTTTCACGGCCGTGCCGCACATGCGGGAATGGTCCCGGAGGATGGGCGATCGGCGATCGCCGCGGCCGCCCGCGCGATCGCCGACCTTCGGCTCGGCCGGATCGACGAGCACACGACCGCGAACGTCGGCCTGATCATCGGTGGCAGCGCGCGCAACATCGTCCCCGAGTGGTGCAGCTTCGAGGCCGAGGCGCGCTCCCACGACGAGCGGGCTCTCGCCGACCTCGTCCAGGAGATGCTCGACGCGCTCGCCTTCGCCGCGAGCCTCGGCGACTGCACGCTCGAGACCGAGCTTGCCGAGACCTATCGCGGCTATCGCCTCCGCGAAGACGATCCAGTCGTCCAGCTCGCCGCCAGCGCGCTCCGACGGTGCGGCTTCGAGGTCACGACCGCCCTCACCGGTGGCGGCGCCGACGCCAACGTGTTCAACCAGCGCGGGATCCCGTGCGCGAATCTCGCAAACGGGATGGCCGAGATCCACACCGCCGACGAGCACATCGCGATCGCCGATCTCGACGCGATGGTCGACGTGACGCTCGCATTGGTAGATGCCGCTCGGGCTTAGGCGGGGCGCCGTCACCGCGGTGCTGGAATCGCGGGAGCGGCTCGTCCGCCTGGAGGTCGACGGAATCGCCTGCATCGCCTATCCGCGGCTAACCGGCGAGGTCGAGGTGGGCGACGACGTGCTCGTGAACGAGCAGGCGCGCCAGCTCGAGCTCGGCTCCGGCGGCTTCGACGTCCTCTACGCGAACCTGACCCGCGGGCTCGGACTCCCTGCCGAAGAGGGTGCACACGTGATGACGCTGCCGTATACACCGGGCCAAGTAACAGCCTGTTACAAGGAAGAGACGGCCGAGCTCGGGGCGGCGCTCGGTGGGCTGCCGGTGGTGCTTTGCACCCTTCACAGCCAGGTCGCGCCTGTCTGCGCCGGACTCGCCGAACTGCGAGTCGCTTACATCCAGGTGCATGGCGGTGCGCTGCCGGTGTCGCTCTCCGACGTGGTGCCGGCGCTCCAGGAGCGAGGACTGCTGGGGAAGACGATCGCGGTTGCGCCGTGCCTGGACGGCGACGTCCAGTGCGTGACCGTGGCCGCCGCGTTCGTGTGGGCCGCGGCCGAGGGCTACGACGCGATCGTGTGCTCGCTTGGCCCAGGCATCGTCGGAACGGGCTCGCGCCTCGGCACCGGCGCGCTCTCGCTCGCAGACGCTGCGAATGTTGCGACGGCGCTCGGCGGCCGGCCCGTGCTCGCGGTCCGCAGGTCGGAGACCGACGCGCGCGAACGTCACCGCGGCACCTCGCATCACGCGGAGGCCGTGCTCGACCTCTGCCTTGGGGAGATCGTGACGGCACACGAGGATGCGGGTGCGGGCTGGGAAGACGCCTGCGCCGGCCTGCCGCTCAGCCATATGAGCCGCGGCCCCGCCGACGATCCGCTCTTCTTCCGTTCTGCCTACGCCGCCGGCCTCGCCGCCCGCGAGCTCCTCGCTTGATGGAGGAGCGGCGCCTCGGCCCGGTCGTCGGATTCGGCACCTGGAACACGTTCGGCGGCGACATCGAGCTCGCCGGACGCGTGGTCGGTGAAGCGCTCGACGCCGGCATTGGCGCGTTCATTCGTCGCCCATGTACGGAGCGCTCGAGCAGAGCCTCGGCGCCGCGTTGAGCGGACGCCGTGCTGGGGCACCGTGCTCACGAAGTCTGGACGAGCTCGGCCGACGAGGCGCGCGTCTAGGCTCGGCGGAGGGGCGCTGATGCGCCGCCCGCCGAGCGCTGAGACATTGCGGCCGCTCGCCGCATTCGGGGTAACCACCTGGCCGCAGGCGCTGCTTCAAGTGGGCGCTCTCCGATCCGCGCGTCGACCTCGTCATCCCGCCACGTCGCGACCCGAACGTGCCGCCGAGAACGCCGCCGCAGGCGAGCCACCCTGGTTCGGGCGTGAGGAACGCGCGCTCGTGGAAAGACCCGCTGGATGAAGAAGGTCAGGCGCAAGCAGGTCTACGAAGGCAAGCTCTTCGACGTCGTCGTCGAGAACTGGGGCGAGCGCGAGCGGGAGATCGTCGAGCACTCCGGCTCGGTGACCATCGTCCCGATCGACGCCGCCGGCCGGATCGTGCTGACGCGCCAGTTCCGCGAGGCCGCCCGCAAGGAGCTGCTCGAGCTCCCAGCCGGGATGCTCGACGAGGGCGAGGCGCCGTTGGCCTGCGCCAAGCGCGAGCTCGCCGAGGAGACGGGGCTCCATGGCGGCGACTGGCGAGAGTTACGCCGAATCCAGCCGAGCCCTGGGATCCTGCGCGAGCCTGTCACGATCTTCCTCGCCGAAGGGCTGGAGGAGGGCGAGCGCGCACTCGAGGACGGCGAGGAAATCGAGATCATGCGGCTCAGCCTGGCCCAGCTCGAGGCCCGCCTGGACGAGCTCGAGGACGCGAAGACGCTCGTCGGCGTCCTGTTCTACCTGCGCGAACGCCTCTGATCCAAGCCTGTATCTTCTGCCGGCCATGAGGATCGGAGTCGCCAAGGAGATCAAGGCCCAGGAGTACCGGGTGGCTCTGACGCCCGCCGGCGCGCGCGAGCTCGTGCAGCGAGGGCACGAGGTGGTCGTCGAGACGGGTGCCGGCCTCGGCAGCGCCTTCCAGGATGCCGACTACGAGGCGACCGGCGCGCGGATCGCTTCGGTGGACGACGTATGGGAACAGGCTGACCTGCTGCTCAAGGTCAAGGAGCCAATCGCGTCCGAGTATGTCCGGCTGCGCGAGGACATCGTCCTGTTCACCTACCTGCACATCGCCGCGGACGAGCCGCTGACGCGCGCGCTCGCGGAGAGCGGGATCGCAGCCGTTGCCTACGAGACGGTCGAGACCGACGACCGCCGGCTGCCGCTGCTCGCGCCGATGAGCGAGGTTGCGGGCCGGCTCGCGGCCCAGGCGGGCGCCCACTATCTCGAGAAGCCGAAGGGCGGCCGCGGCCTCCTGCTCGGCGGCGTCGCCGGCGTCGCGCCCGGCAAGGTCGTCGTGATCGGCGGCGGGATCGTCGGCTACAACGCCGCCGTGATCGCGCTCGGGCTCGGCGCGCAGGTGACGATCCTCGACCGCTCCGTCGACCGGATGCGCCACCTGGAGGAGATCCTGCACGGGCGCGTCAACCTCGTCATGTCCTCGACGCTCGAGATCGAGAGATTGGTCGTAGATGCGGACGTCGTGATCGGGGCCGTCCTGATCCCGGGCGCGCTCGCGCCCAAGCTCCTCACGCGCGAGATGGTGGCCGGGATGAAGGAGGGCGCCGTCTTCTGCGACGTGGCGATCGACCAGGGCGGCTGCGCCGAGACCTCCCACGCAACGACCCACGACGATCCGGTGTACGTCGTCGAAGGCGTCACCCACTACTGCGTCGCGAACATGCCCGGCGCCGTTCCGATCACCTCGACGAAGGCGCTCACGAACGTAACGCTGCCGTACGTGGAAGCGATCGCCGACCACGGTCTCGCGGCCGCCGTCGCCCGCGACCAGGCCCTCGCTCGCGGCGTCAACGTGCTCGACGGGCGGATCACCTACGAAGCGGTCGCCGAGGCGCACAACCTCGACTACGCGCCGCTGAACGAAGTTCTCGCGGCCCCCGCGGTCTAGGCCGCGGTCTTCTGCGAGTCGAGCTGCTTCTGGCTCTTCGAGGGGCTCAGCTTGACGACGAGCCACGTGATGCCCGCGGCGAGGCCGATGACGATGACCATGTAGATCGCCATGCCGATGAGACCGAGGACTGTATCCATGCGCGCCGTAGACTAGCCGCATGCCGCGCGCGTGCGTCATCGTGCTGGATGCCGTCGGGGCGGGCGAGTTGCCGGATGCGGCCTCGTACGGCGACGAGGGGTCGAACACGATCGGGAACGTCGCCCGTGCCGTCGGCGGTCTCGACCTGCCTGCGCTCGAGGCGCTCGGGCTGGGGAACGCGCTGCCTCTCGAAGGCTGCCCGCCGCAACCGGGTGCGCCGGCCGTCGCAGGGCGCCTCGTCGAGCGCTCGAAGGGAAAGGACACGACGACGGGCCACTGGGAGCTCGTCGGCGTCGTCACCGAGACCGCGATGCCGACGTACCCGCACGGGTTCCCGCACGACGTGATCGACCCGTTCATGAACCGCACGGCGCGCGGTGTGCTCGGAAACAAGCCGGCCTCCGGCACCGACATCATCGACGAGCTCGGCGAGGAACATCAGAAGACGGGCAAGTGGATCGTCTACACCTCCGGCGACTCCGTCTTCCAGATCGCCGCTCACGAGGAGACGATTCCGCTCGAAGAGCTGTACGAGGGCTGCCGGGTCGCGCGCGAGCTACTGACGGGGAAGCATGCCGTCGGACGGGTGATCGCGCGGCCGTTCGTCGGCGAGCCAGGCGCGTATGAGCGCACGTCGAACCGCCACGACTTCTCACTCGAGCCGAAGCGGCCGAACTACCTCTCGCTCGTCCGCGACGCCGGCCACAAGGTGCACGGCGTCGGCAAGATCGGCGACATCTTCGCCGGCTGCGACGTCGACGAATCGAGCCCGACGAAGTCGAACGTGGAGGGGATCAACACGACCATCGAGCTGCTCCGGACGATCGACGGCGGCCTCGTCTTCACGAACCTCGTCGAGACGGACATGCTCTGGGGCCACCGCAACGACCCGGTCAACTTCCACCGCTGCCTGCAGGACTTCGACCGCCGGCTGGGCGACATCCTGGAGGCGCAGCGGCTCGGCGACCTCTTGATCATCACCTCCGACCACGGCTGCGACCCGACGACGCCGTCGACCGACCACTCGCGCGAGCACGCGCTCCTCCTCGCGTTCGCAGCGGGCCGGAACGCGGCCGGGCAGGTACACGAGGGCGAGTTCGCCGACGTGGGCGCGACCGTGAACGCGTGGCTCGGCGGCAAGGCGCCGGGCCGCGGGATCCCGGGCACGCCGATCCTGACGCCTTGAGATCCGACGATCCGAAGCTCGTCCACGAGCAATACGAGACGGAGGACGGACTGGCCGCGCGGGCGGCGCTTTACCTCCACTCGGCCAACGGCGTCGATGCGCGCGACGTCGTCGTCGAGGAGCTGCGGCGGATCGGGCCCGGCCGCGTCCTCGAGGTGGGCTGCGGCTGGGGCGAGCTGGCGGAGCGGATCGTGGCGGAGATCGGGTGCGAAGTCACGGCGCTCGACACATCGGCGCGCATGGTCGAGCTTGCGACCGAGCGCGGGGTGGACGCCGTCGTTGGGGACGTGCAGGAACTCCCGTTTGCCGACGGCTCTTTCGACGCGGCCGTCGCAGCCTGGATGCTCTATCACGTGCCCGATCTCGATCGCGGCCTCGCCGAGCTGGCGCGCGTTCTCCGCCCAGGCGGCACGCTCGTCGCAGTCACGAACGGCACGAACGACTTCGAGGAGCTCTGGAGCCTCGTCGGCCGCGACGTCTCGGCTCGGGCCCTGACCTTTCGCGTCGAGAACGCCGCCGCACATCTGAGGCCGCACTTCGCGACGGTCGAGCGTCGCGATCTCGTCACGCCCGTCAGCTTTCCGGACAGCGAGACGATGCGACGCTATGTCGGCTCCTCGGAACTCGGCCGCTCGTTGCTGGAAAACGTACCGGAGTTCACGGAGCCGTTCGTGGCGACGAAGGTAATCGGAGTCTTCGTCGCGGAGAAGGCTCCGTGATCCGGCCGGCGGAGCTGATCGAGCGGAAGCGGAACGGGGAAGAGCTCGCCGCCGACGAGATCGCGGAGCTGATCCTCGGCTACGCGCGCGGTGAGATCCCGGACTACCAGCTCGCCGCGTTCTGCATGGCCGTCTATTTCAGGGGCCTGAACGCGGCCGAGACCTACGCGCTCACCGACGCGATGATCCGCAGTGGCCGGACGCTCGACCTCGGCGCCGCGCTTGGGCGCAAGGTCGTCGACAAGCACTCGACCGGCGGCGTCGGCGACAAGACGACGATCGCGGTCGGCCCGATCGTCGCCGCGTGCGGGGTCCCGGTCGGGAAGATGAGCGGGCGCGGCCTCGGGCACACCGGCGGCACGCTCGACAAGCTCGAGTCGATCCCGGGGTTCTCGGTCGATCTCTCCGTGGACGCGTTTATCGAGCAGGTGCGGGACGTCGGGCTCGCGATCATCGGCCAGACCGCCGACCTCGTCCCGGCCGACAAGCAGCTCTACGGGCTCCGCGACGTGACGGCAACGGTCGACATCCTGCCGCTGATCGCCTCGAGCATCATGTCGAAGAAGATCGCAGGCGGCGCCGACGCGATCGTGCTCGACGTCAAGGTCGGTGACGGCGCGTTCATGAAGACGATTGAGGATGCGCGCGTTCTCGCCGAGGCGATGCTCGAGCTCGGGCGCTACGCAGGTCGCGAGGTCGTCTGCCTGCTCACGGACATGGATCAGCCGCTCGGCGCCGCTGTCGGAAATGCGCTCGAGATCGTCGAGGCGCGCGCGACTGTCTGCGGCGAGGGCCCGCCCGACTTCACCGAGCTCGTCCTGGACGCCTGCGCGCGGTTGCTTGCGCTCTCCGACCTTGGGATCGACGCGGCCGAGGGCCGCCGCCGCGCCGAGTCCGCGGTCGCCGACGGAGCGGCACTCGCCGTCTACGAGCGCTGGATCCGCGCTCAGGGCGGCGACCCCGACCCGGGCGTCTTGCCACGCGCACCGGTCATCCGGGAGCTACTGGCTCCGGTTGCCGGTCATGTGGCGAGACTCGGCGCGATCGATGTCGGTCACGCCGCATTGCATCTGGGCGCCGGGCGAGCGGCCAAGGCGGACGAGATCGACCACTCGGTCGGCATTGTGTGCCGGGCCAAACGAGGAGATGTCGTCGCGGAGGGAGACGTCCTCGCCGAGATCCATGCCCGCACCGAGAACGAAGCGAAGCTCGGTGCAGGCGAAGTGCTTGCTGCCTATGTGATCGGCGACGTGCCGGCGCCGGAGCGTTCGATCCTGCTCGACGTCATCGCTTAGCAACGGCCGTTGCTTGGCTAGTCTGGCCGCGTGCCTGAGCTGCCCGAGGTCGAGAGCGTCCGCCGGGCGATCGCGCCGGCGCTCGAGGGGAGGCGGCTCGAGCGCGTCGAGATCTTCGACCACCGGCTCGTGCGCCCCTTCGAGCCGATCGAGATCGTTGCCGAGCTCGAAGGCGAGCTCGTCACGGAGGTCGACCGACGGGGCAAATACCTGATCATCCGCTTCGAGTCCGGCCGGGCGCTTCTGATCCACCTACGCATGACCGGCTCGCTCCGCATGGGTGCGCTCGGCGGCGACCCGCACCGGCGCGCGCTTCTCACTCTGGACGACGGGACGCAGGTCGCCTACAAGGACGTGCGCCGATTCGGGACCTGGCTCTTGCTCGAGCCCGGCGACCTCGATCCGTACCTCGCCGCTCGTCTCGGCGAGGAGCCGCTTCTGCCGGCGTTCACCGCAAAGCGGCTCGGCGAGCGCCTGGCCGGCCGCCGTGCACCGCTCAAGGCTGCTCTTCTCGACCAGCGGACGCTCGCCGGACTGGGGAACATCTACGTCGACGAGGCGCTCTGGTACGCCCGGCTCCAGCCGTTGCGCGAGGCGGGCACACTTCAGCCAGACGAGCTTCGACGCCTGCACCGGGCGATTCGCAAGGCGCTCGAGCTCGGCGTCGCCCGCCAGGGCTCGACCCTCAGCGACTATCGGCTGCCCGACGGTTCCTCAGGCTCGATGCAGCGCGAGTTCCGCGCCTACGGCCGCAGTGATCGCAACGGCGTGGGCGAGCCGTGCGACCGCTGCGGCACCGAGCTCACGAAGACCCGCGTCGGTGGCCGCAGCACCTGGTACTGCCCGCGCTGTCAGCGCTAGATGATTGATGCCATGAGATCGTCTGCGGTGACGGCCTGAGCACGCGAAGCGGACGGACTGGCTGAGCGGCCACCAGGCCGCTCAGGTAGCCCGGGAGCGGCCCAGACACGCCAGATCGCGCATCCGAGCGCGCGAGATCCTGGCATCAATCATCTAGGCGGCGAGCTTCGCGTCGAGCGCGCCGGTCGTGTCGAGCCGCCAGAGCTCGGTGTAGCCGCCGATCGGCTGATCGTCGATCAGGATTTGCGGAACCGACCAGCCGCCGGTGAGCTCCTGGAGCGTCCGGCGGAAAGCCGGATCGCCGTCGAGCGACACCTCGTCGTAGGCGAGGTCCTTCGCGTCGAGCAAGGCCTTCGCGCGGACGCAATAGCCGCACCACCGCGTCGTATAGATCGTGATCCGAGTCATCCGGTTTTCAACGCGGAAAGAGCCGGATTCGTTCCCGTCGGACGGCATGCCTAGACTCAGGAGATGGCGAGAATGTCGAAGACCGAGGCCGTCGTGCTGCGCTCCTTCCGGTTCGGCGAGGCAGATCGCGTGCTGCACGTCTACACGGCCGACCGCGGCCGGGTCGGCGCTGTGGCCAAGGGGATCAGGCGCACGAAATCGCGTTTCGGCGCCCGCCTCGAGCCGCTCTCGCACGTCGAGCTGATGCTGCACCACGGCTCGGGCGAACTCCAGACGGTGACCGGTGTCTCGCTGATCTCCTCGCACCACGAGGCCCGGGAGGATCCCTACCGCCTCGCGGTCGGACTCGTCGGCGCTGAGGCGATGCTCCGGCTCTACACCGAGCAGGAGGCGAACGAGCGCGCCTTCATGGCGCTGACGCGCTTCCTCGACCGGCTCGATGCGATCCCGTCGCGGTCTCCGGCGCGGCCGGCGCTCGATCCGCTCGCGCTCTCGTTCCAGCTCAAGTTGCTCTGGCTCTCCGGTTACCTGCCGCACCTCGATAGCTGCGTCGAGTGCGGAACGGCGGACCTGGTCGGCTACCTGCCGAGCGCGGGGGGCGCCGTCTGCCGGAACTGCGGGCCGGGAACCGTGCCGCTCTCGCCAGAGGGATTGCGCGGGATCCGGACGCTCCTCACAACCCCGCTCGCCGACGCGCACAGCGGCGGTCTGACCGACCGCGGAGGCCGCGAAGCGCTCGCCGTCGTCACGGCCTCGTACGAGTTCAGCGGCGGCTTCCGCCTCCGGACCCTCTCCGCGTGACTACTGCTGCGACGGACGCACTCGCCGCCAGAGCATCCGCGCGAACTCGTGGGGCGGGAGCAGGAGCGCACGGTTGCGGATCGTGACCGAGCTGAGCGCGATCATCAGCAGCAGAATCCCGGCGAGCGTGACGAGATCGGCGACGTTGAACGCGATCAAGGCGTGCCCGAGGTCGACGACGAGCGGGTTCGGGATCCCGCGTTCCCAGGAGATCGCCGCGATTCCGTTGCCTACGGCGCCTGCCGCGAGGACGCCACCTGCCGCTGCGACGACGGTCGAGGGGATTCGCGTGAGAGCGAGACAGCCCAGCGCGATGACAGCGGACATAGTGATCCAGCCGGGGCCGCGCGGGTGGTACGCCCACTCCTCGGTCGTGGCGGTCGCCTTGTGCAGCAGGTCGAGCGCCGCGAGTGGCAGCGCCACGGAGAGCAGAAGAAGCGCGCGCCGAAGCATCGTCACGGAGGGTATTCGTCGTGACGTCGCCCAGGGTTCGATCGTGATGGCGGTTCGAACGTGAGGAAGGAGCTACCCGGCGGCTACGTGCTCGACGACGACCGGGGGCGAGTCGACCTCGACGAGGTGCACCGCTTCATCTCGGAGGACTCGTACTGGGCAGCCGGTCGCCCACGAGAGCACATGCGCGGCCTGATCGAGCGGGCCGACCGCGTCGTCGGCGTCTTCTACGGGAACGCACAGGTGGGATTCTCCCGCACGGTCGACTCCCCCGATGCGGGGCTGACCTACCTCGCCGACGTCTACGTCCTGCACGAGCACCGCGGCAAGGGGCTCGGCGTCGAGCTCATCCGCTTCAGCGTCGACGAGGGGCGGTTCGCGGCCAACCGCTGGGTGCTTCATACGAAAGACGCCCACGCGCTCTACGCGAAGTTCGGCTTCGCGGCCGGCGAGCGGCTGCTCGAGCGCCCGCGCCGCTAATCCGTTTTGGGCGAGCTCCACGGCTGTGAGATCCGGTCGAGCAGGAAGGCGCGCGTGCCCCCGAGCGGGATCCGCTCCTGCGCGAGCGAGTCCCGGTCGCGGATCGTGATCGTCTCGTCCTCGAGCGTCTGCTCGTCGATCGTGAGCGCGAACGGCGTCCCGATCTCGTCCTGGCGGCGGTAGCGCCGGCCGATCGCGCCGCTGTCGTCGTACTCGACGCTCGCGACCGTGCGGAGCTCCTCGAAGAGCGCGCGCGCCTTCGAGACCATGTCCTCGCTCTTGCCGACGAGCGGCAGCACCGCCGCCTTGACAGGCGCGAGCTGGGGGTGGAGCCGCAGCACCGTTCGCTCGCGCTCGGCGACGACCTCCTCGTCGTAGGCGTCGATCATGAACGCGAGCATCGAGCGATTGACGCCGAGCGCCGGCTCGATCACGTGCGGCGTGTAGCGCTCGCCGTCCTGGCCGACCCACTCGAGCTTCGTGCCCGACGCCTCGGTGTGCTGCGTGAGGTCGTAGTCGCCGCGGTTCGCGACGCCTTCGAGCTCCGACCAGCCGATCGGGAAGAGGTACTCGATGTCGCTCGTGCCGCTGGAATAGTGGGAGAGCTCGTCCGCCTCGTGCGGGCGCACCCGCAGCCGGCTCTCGCGCAGGCCGTAGCGCACGTGCCACGCGACCCGCTCGTTGATCCAGTAGCGGTACCACTCCTCCGCCTCCGCGGGCGGGACGAAGAACTCCATCTCCATCTGCTCGAACTCGAGCGTGCGGAAGATGAAGTTGCCGGGAGTGATCTCGTTCCGGAACGCCTTACCGACCTGCGCGATCCCGAACGGCGGCTTGCGGCGCGCGATCTGGAGCACGTTCTTGAAGTTGAGGAAGATCCCCTGCGCGGTCTCGGGCCGGAGGTAGACCGGCACGCCGGTCTCCTCGACCGCGCCGACGCGCGTCTGGAACATCAGGTTGAACTGTCGCGCCTCGGTCAGGTCGCAGTCGGAGGTCTCGCCCGGCCGCTTGCTCGGCCTCTTGCCGCAGCGCACCTCCTCGTGCTCGAGATCGGCGAGATGGTCGGCGCGGAAGCGCTGCTTGCAGAAGCGGCAGTCGACGAGCGGATCGGTGAAGCCGCCAACGTGGCCGGAGACCTCCCAGACGCGCGGGTGGAGGATGATCGAGGAGTCGAGCGCGAGAATGTCGTCGCGCTCCTGCACCATCGCGGCGAGCCAACGGGCCTTGACGTTGTCCTTGAGGAGGACGCCGTAGTGGCCGTAGTCGTAGGAGGAGCCGAGGCCGCCGTAGATCTCCGAGGAGGGGAAGACGAAGCCGCGCCGGCGCGCGAGCGAGACGATCTTCTCCATCGTGACGGTGTCGGCACCCATCGAACCGCAGAGGCTAGCGTCGCGAGCACGGGCGCGGTTCGGCACTCAGCGGCTAACGTCGCGCCGATGATGCGTCTCTACTCCGACCTTGCGGACTGGTTTCACCTCCTCACCGCGCCGGGGGACTATGCGGAGGAGGCCGCCGAGATCGTTCGGCTCGCCGAGGCGGCCGGCGATGGCGAGCTCCGAACCTTGCTCGAGCTCGGAGCCGGTGGCGGCAACAACGCGAGTCACCTGAAAGCGCGCTTCACGTGCACCCTGACGGACGTCTCGGAGGAGATGCTCGCGCTCTCGCGGAGCCTGAATCCGGAGTGCGAGCACGTCGCGGGAGACATGCGAACGCTGCGCCTCGGCCGCACTTTCGACGTCGTCCTCCTCCACGATGCCGTGATGTACATGACGACCGAGGACGATCTTCGCGCAGCGCTCGAGACAGCGTTTGTCCACACGCGGCCGGGTGGTGTCGCGCTCTTCCAGCCCGATTGCACTCGCGAGACGCTCGTCGAGGAGACGCGTAGCGGCGGTCACGATGGCGACAATCGCGCGCTGCGCTACCTCGAATGGGTGCGCGACCCCGACCCGGGCAGCTCCACCTACGAAGTCGACTACCTCGTCGCTCTGCGCGAGGGCGACGCACCGCTCCGGGTCGTCCACGACCACCATGTGGAGGGCGTGTTCTGGCAGGTCGAGTGGCTCGAGTGGCTCGGCGCCTGCGGATTCGAGGTGCGGGGGCAGCGCCTGGTCCTGGACGGCGGCGCCGAAGAAGTGACGGCGTTCATCGCCTACCGCCCTTCCGAAGGGGCGCGATGAACCCGGCCGGCGAGATCGTCGAGCTGCACATCGTCTCCGACTCGACGGGCGAAACGGCGACGCGGCTCGTGCAGGCGCTCGAGGCCCAGTTTCCCGAGCAGCCGTTCGAGGAGGTGCGCCATCCGCGCGTCGAGACGATCGACGACCTCCGGCTAGCGATCAATCGCGCGAAGGGACGGCCTGCGGTGATGGTGTACACGCTCGTCGACCGCGAGTTACGCGAGTCGATGCGGGCCCTCTGCCGCAGCTCGAAGATCCACTACTGCGATATCCTCGGCCACCCGATCGCGTCGATCGCCAAGGTCTCCGGAATGGCGGCGAAGATGAGTCCGGGCGCGCGACCCCCGCTGAACTCGGCCTACTTCAAGCGGATGGAGGCGATCGAGTTCGCGGTCAAGTTCGACGACGGCGTCGGCAGCGGGCTCCACGAGGCGGACGTGATCCTCGTCGGCGTCTCGCGCACCTCCAAGACGCCGCTCTCGATCTACCTCGGCTACATGGGCTACAAGGCCGCGAACGTGCCGCTCGTGAAGGGGATCAAGCCGCCGGCCGAGCTGCACGACGTCGAGCCCGCGAAGATCGTCGGCCTCACGATCGACGCCGAGAAACTCGGTGAGATCCGGACGGCACGCGTGAAGACGATGGGCGGAGGCCAGAACAAGGGCTACTCCGAGCTGCTCGAGATCTACGAGGAGCTGGAGGAAGCCGCAGCCCTGCACCGCCGGCTCGGCTGCCCGGTGATCGACGTCACCGGCCTCTCGATCGAGGAGACAGCCCACCGCGTGATCCGGCTTGTCGACCGGCGGCGCCAGGGCGCGTCAGTCTCGTGAGGCCGAAACCGCCCGTCCCGAAGTGGCGTTGGGCGCTGTGGCTGACGATCCTCGCCGCCGCCGACTTCGTCTTCTACGTCCTCCTGACGCCGATCTGGCTCGGCCTCCGGGGGCTCGCGTGGCTCGCGGAATGGCGGTCTCGAGCGCGGCGATTGCCCCATTGACTATCGATCACCCGACTGCCGAAGCTTGCTCCCAGGGCGGTGAATCGCCTGAACCGGCCAAAGGGTCGGCGCAGGATCGAAGCGGCAGAGAAAGACCAAGGAGGTGTCATCTCCGTCGCCGGTTACGTGGTGTTCCCAGCTCTCAGGTGCATCCTGCGGTGCTTGGACTCTGAAGAAGTACGTCCGTGACGGGCGGCCGAGACCGTCGAAATGGTCGTGGGTTCCGAGCAGCGACGGCGCCTCGCTCAGACGAAGCCCCGTTTCCTCGAGCACTTCCCGGACGACTCCTGCCTCGGGTGTCTCACCCGGCTCCAGACCGCCCGCTGGAATCTGCGTTCCCGCATCAGGACGATCGCGGTGCTCGAAAACGAGGAGCGCGTTCCCGCGCTCGACATAGACCGCTACGCGGCGACGAACGTTCATTCGCTCAACGTAGGCCGTTCGGTCGACCTTCGACCGCGTGACGTCGAGCGATTCACGCGGGTGGTGCTGGCGGCGCGTCGGGCCGGGGGAGACCGCCAAGTCGCGTGCGCCGGCGCTCGACTCCGCCTGAGCGGATTCAGAGCTTCGGCAGGCTTTGACCTCCACGCAGCACGGGCTCGAAGAGGTCGCCGCGCTTCTCGACCCGTCGCAGGACAGCCTCCATCGTGAAGCGACTCGGATCGAGCTTCGGCGTCAGCTCCTCCCAAGCGAGCGGGGTCGAGACCGGCGCGCCGGGCTTGGGGCGGACGGAGTAGGCGGACGCGATCGTCTTGCCGGCGCCGTTCTGGTGGTAGTCGAGGAGCACGCCGACGCGCTTGCGCTTCAGCCACTCGGTCGTGATCACACCAGGGTTGTTGGCGGCGAGACGCTTCGAGACCTCTTCGGCGAAGGCATGTGTCTGGGCGAAGCCATAGCGACGCGTGATCGGGACGAGCACGTGGATCCCGTCGGCGCCGCTCGTCTTCACGTACGAGCGCAGCTCGAGCGCGTCGAGCGCCTCCTTCACGAGCTGCGCGGCTCGCACGGCTAGTCCGAACTCGCCGTCCGGCGGGTCGAGGTCGAAGAGGACGTAGTCGGGCCGATCCGGCTTGTCCACCCGCGAGTACCACGCGTTCATGTCGATGCAGTGCATCTGCACCATCCAGAGCAGCGCCTCACGAGAGTTGACGAGCGGGAAGTCGACCTCGCGCGAGCCTCCTTCGCGGGGGTGCGTCGTGAACGTGCGCGTCGGCAGCCAGTCCGGGATTCCCTTCGGCGCCTGCTTCTGGAAGAACGAGCCGCCTGCGATCCCCTCGCGCCAGCGCTTCATCGTGAACGGGCGGTCGCGCAGGTGCGGCACGAGCACGGGAGCGACCGCGCCGTAGTACTCGAAGAGCTCCCCCTTCGTGATTCCGCTTTCCGGGAACAACACCCGATCGGCGCTGCTCAGCCGAACCTCGCGAGCCACTGTGTCACCTCCTTCGGCGACCGCAGCCGCACGACGTTGTACGGCGCGAGCCGTTCGGGATACTCGCGCCGGTGCCGCCGATGGTTGCCAAGCGCGTACCAGACGAGCGAGTCGCGGCTGAAGAAGACATTGCGGACCGTCTCGCGGTTCCCGTTCCAGAGCTCCTCGCGGCGTGCGATCCGCCCGAGCGTCCGCCGGATCAGCCTCGGCAGCCAGACCCGCACGGGCAGGTCGAGCCAGATGACCTCGTCGGCGTTGCGCAGGATGAGATCGCCGAGCTTGCCCCAGTAGCCGCCGTCGATCACCCAGGCGTCCCCGGCGACGATCGGCTCGACCTTCGCGCGCAGCTCCTCGGCGGTCGCCTCCGTCCAGCCCGGTCCGTGATGGAGCGCGTCGAGCTCCACGAACGGCACCTCGAGCCGCCGCGCGAGCTCACGGCCGAGGGTGGTTTTGCCGCAGGAGCTTGCGGTTGACTGGATCGAGAACCGCCTCACAGCAGTCGTGCCTCGAGCGGCTCCTCGCCCTCGGCTGTGACGCGGTAGCCGCGGGCGCCCTCGCGCTGGCTGACGACTTCGACGAGCTCGCCGCCGCCGAAGACGAGCGCGGCGTCGTCGTCGACCCCGTAGCCCGCCTTCATCCCGTCCCGCACGAGGCGCGTATAGGTGGGCCGGCGCTCCGCCTCGCCGTCGAAGTGGGGACAGAAGCTCCCCGGCAGGATCCCGAGCCCGTCCTGGAGCGCCCTCAGCGGCCCGAACGAGTCGGTCACAGAGTCCTCGAACCAGCAGTTCGCGCCGGCGCTCCAACCGGCGAGCACGCCTCCGCGCTCCAAGACGGAACGCACTGCGCCGTCGACCCCGTGCAGACGCCACAACGCCAGCAGATTGGCCGTGTTCCTCCGCTCACGTAGATCACGTCGTGCTCGGAAACTCGTTCGGCGGGAGCCTCAGGGCGACTGAAGAGCTCGACGTGCGCCAGCTCGCACCCTCGCCCGGCGAAGGCCTGGTAGAAGCCGAGCAGCCGTTCCGACTGGTCGCCGACCGCGGTCGCGAGGAAGCAGACGCGCGGCCGCGCCACACCGGCCAGCTCGAGCAGGTATCGCTCGAGCGGGGAGGAGGGATCGAGGATGGCGCCGCCGCCGATCGCGAGGATGTGGCCGCTCACTCCGCGTCAGTATGACCTCCGATGAGTCTTTGCCCGCCCGCCGGGCTGCGCTACGGCGATGCTGGCGGACCCAGCGGGAAGGCGAGCGACGTAGACCAGGCCTACCTCGACGAGGTGTTCGGCGGCGGCGGGGAAGGCGGCAGCCGGCGAGCGGAACGTGATCCTCATGGGCCGAGCCGATCTCCTCCGGCAGTACTTCGACGCGGGCGCGATCGACGAGTTCACACTCACGATCGCGCCGATCCTCCTCGGCACCGGCAAGCCGCTCTTCGACGGGCTCCGGCGCACGGATCTCGGATTCGAGCGCTTCGAGGTGATCGCGTCGCCCTACGCGACCCATCTGCGCTTCCGCGTCGCCTAAACCCGGGCGCGTGGCTTGTGGGAAGATCCGCGGCCATGCGCTACGTCTACGCCTTCGACGAGGAGACCACCGGCGGCCGGGAACTCCTCGGCGGCAAGGGCATCGGACTCGCCGAGATGACCGCGCTCGGCGTTCCCGTTCCGGCTGGTTTCACGATCACGACCGACGCCTGCCGCGCCTACATGGCAGCAGGGGACACGCTTCCCGACGGCCTCGACGCCGAGGTCGCCGAGCACATCGCCGCGTTAGAGGGCAAGGCCGGCAAGCGCTTCGGCGACTCCGACGATCCGCTGCTCGTCTCCGTGCGGTCGGGCGCTGCCGTCTCGATGCCCGGGATGATGGACACGATCCTCAACCTCGGCCTGAACGACGACGCGGTCGCTGGGCTCGCGAGGGCCACCGGAAACGCGCGCTTCGCCTACGACTCGTATCGTCGCCTGATCCAAATGTACGGCGAGGTCGTGGAGGGCGTCGAGGGCTACCGCTTCGAGCAGGCGCTCACCGACCTCAAATCGGCGCGCGACGTGAAACAGGACACGGACCTCGCCGAGTCCGATCTCGCCGAGCTGATCGAGACCTTCAAGCGAACCTACGCGGACGAGACCGGCGGCCCCTTTCCGCAGGACGCCCGCGCGCAGCTCGAGCGCGCCGTGCGCGCCGTCTTCGACTCGTGGAACTCGCCGCGCGCGCAGGTCTACCGACGCACCTACGAGATCCCGGACGACATCGGGACTGCGGTCAACGTCGTCCAGATGGTCTTCGGCAACAAAGGCGACACCTCCGGCACGGGTGTCTGCTTCACGCGCGACCCGTCGACCGGAGAGAGCCGGCTCTACGGCGAGTTCCTTCAAAACGCACAGGGGGAGGACGTGGTCGCCGGGATCCGGACGCCCGAGCCGATCGAGCGGATGGGCGAGCTGCTCCCGGAGGCCTACGAGCAACTGCTCACGACGATCGCCCGGCTCGAGGAGCACTACCGTGACATGCAGGACATCGAGTTCACGGTCGAGGAGAGCACGCTCTACCTCCTCCAGACGCGCTCGGCGAAGCGGACGGCTGCGGCGGCGCTGCGCGCGGCAGTCGAGATGGTCGGGGAGGGGTTGATCTCGAAGGAGGAAGCAGTCGCGCGGATCGACCCGGCGCAGCTCGACCAGCTTCTTCATCCGATGATCGACCCTTCCGCCGAGGTGACCGTGGTCGCGAAGGGGCTCAATGCCTCGCCGGGGGCGGCCTCCGGCACGATCGTCTTCGACGCGGACACGGCAGAAGAACTTGGGAAAGCAGGGCAGAGCGTGATCCTCGTGCGCTGGGAGACGACGCCGGACGACTTCCACGGAATGGTGCAGGCGAAGGGGATCCTGACCGCGCACGGCGGGCTCACCTCGCACGCGGCCGTGGTCGCCCGCGGGATGGGTACCCCGTGCGTGACCGGTTGCGAGGCGCTGCACGTCGACGTCAAGGCGAAGACCGCGCGTCTACCCGGCCACGAGCTCCACGAGGGCGACACGATTACGATCAACGGCGGCACCGGCGAGGTGATCGTCGGCTCGGTGCCGCTCGTGCCGCCGCAGATCAACGACGACTTCTCGGCGATCCTCGAGTGGGCCGACGGGTTCCGGCAGCTGAAGGTGCGGACGAACGCCGACACGCCCGAGGACTCCGCCAAGGCGCGCGAGTTCGGGGCCGAAGGGATCGGCCTTTGCCGGACCGAGCACATGTTCGCGGAGGCGGAGCGGCTCGTGCTCGTGCGCGAGATGATCCTGGCCACCGACGAGGAGGGGCGCCGCGCCGCGCTCGATCGGCTGCTGCCGATCCAGCAGGGCGACTTCGAGGGGATCTTCGAGGCGATGGCCGGCCTGCCCGTCACGATCCGCCTCCTCGATTGGCCGCTGCACGAGTTCCTGCCCTCGCTCGAGGAGGAGCGCGATGAGCGGATGCGCGAGCGGATCCGCTCGCTCCAGGAGTCGAATCCGATGCTCGGCTGGCGCGCCTGCCGGCTCGGACTCTCGTTCCCGGAGATCTACGAGATGCAGGTGCGGGCGATCGTGCGGGCTGCGATCGCGGTGCGCGAGCGAACCGGTGCCGCGCCGCTCGTCGAGATCATGCATCCGCTCGTCGGCTTCGGCGAGGAGCTCCGGCGGCTGCGCGAGCTGACCGTGCGTGTGGCCGGGGAGGAGGGCGAGCTCGAATATCTCGTCGGGACGATGATCGAGCTCCCACGCGCGTGCATCCGTGCCGACGAGATCGCCGAGCATGCGGACTTCTTCTCCTTCGGCACGAACGACCTGACCCAGACCGCGCTCGGGATCTCCCGCGACGACGGCGGCCGCTTCCTCTCCCAGTACCTCGAATCGGGGGTGCTCGAGCGCGACCCGTTCGAGACGATCGACCAGGCGGGCGTCGGCGACCTGATGCGGATCGCGGTCGAGCGGGGGAGGAGCGCGCGCGAGGAGATCAAGCTCGGGATCTGCGGTGAGCACGGCGGGGAGCCGAAGTCGGTCGCGTTCTGCCACGAGCTCGGGCTCGACTACGTCTCGTGCTCCCCATACCGCGTGCCCCTCGCGCGGCTCGCCGCAGCCCAGGCTGCGCTGGCCGAGCAGGGTGTCAGCGTCGTCGCGATCGGAGGGTAACGGAGTCGAGCCCTAGCTCGTGACGCTCAAGTACGAGATCGCGACGCTCGCGACGGCGACGCCGGCGAGACCGAGGATCCCGACCAGGCCCGGCTTCCCGTAGGCGGCGTGGCCGCGACCGAAGCGCGAGAGCGCGAGCGCGGCGAGCGCGCCGCCCGCGAGCCCGCCCAGGTGGCCGCCCACCGAGATGTAGCGGGCGAAGAGGAAGGTGAAGGCGAGGTTGGCGACGAGGAGGCCGACGACGCTGCCCGGGAAGACCCTCAGGCCTTGCCGCTCCAAGACGAAGATCGCGCCGATCACGCCGAAGATCGCCCCCGAGGCGCCGAGCGTCAAGGAGTTCGGGCTCAGCAGGAGCGCTCCCGCCGCGCCAGCGAGCCCGGAGACGAGATAGAGCGCGACGTACCGAACTCGTCCAAGCGCGCCCTCGAGCGCGCCGCCGAGCAGGTAGAGGGAGTACATGTTCATCAGTAGGTGGAAGGGCCCGTAGTGCATGAAGGTCGACGTCACGAGCCGCCACCATTCGCCCTCCGCCACGAGCGGCCCGAAGAGGACGCCTTCCTCGTACACCCGGCCGCCGACCCCGTTGATCGAAGCACCAGCGGCGAGAGTGAGCAAGTAGACAGCGACGTTGATCCCGATCAGGACACGCGTCACCGTGCCCTCACCGCCGCTGCGAATCATCTGCGCGGGCGTCTTGCGAGGAATCCCGCGGACGACCTTCTGGTTGCCCACGTGATCGGGACAGCGGATCCCGACAGGCGCGAAGCGCATGCAATCCGGGCAGATCCCGCGTCCGCATTCCGAGCACGAGACGCCGGTTTCCCGATTCGGGTGCCGGTAGCAGGTCATCGTTTCCGCCATCCCGTCTAGCCTAGCCGCGTGCGAGTTCACGTCGCCTTCGTGCCCGCCGAGGCTGCATCGGCGCCGGTCGGGATCGTGATCGACGTGCTCCGCGCCACCTCCACGATCGCGCAGGCGCTCGCTGCCGGTTACGCGCGTGTGCTCTGCGTGCCCGAGCTCGAGCAGGCCCGCTCGCTTCGTGCGGAGCTCCCGGACAGCGTCGTCGGCGGCGAGCGGGACGCGGTCAGGATCGAGGGCTTCGACGTCGGCGCCTCGCCACGAGAGTTCCTCGAGCCCCGGGCGGCGACGCTGATCCTCTCGACGACGAACGGGACGCGCTCGATCGTGACCGCAGCCGAGCGCTGCGACGAAGTCCTGCTCGGGAGCCTGCTCAACCTCGGCGCGCTCGTCGCATCGGTGCGAGAGCGCGGGGAGGACGTCGCGATCGTCTGTGCCGGCTACAAAGGCGCGTTCGCGCTCGACGACGCCTACTGCGCGGGGCGGATCGTGCAACTGCTCGACGGCCGCCGAACCGACGCTGCGGTCGCCGCCGAGACGATCGCTGCGGCGTACCCGACCCCGCTCGAGGGCCTGAACGCCCGCACCTACGGCCCGCCGGGGCTCGAGGAGGACATCGCCTTCTGCGCCCGTGAGAGCGTGCTCGACGTGATCCCTCGCTTCGCGCGGATGGTCGGCTCAGCGGCCGAAGTCGTTGCGTAGCGCCGTCGTCCTGCTCACGCGCGACCTGCGCGCGCATGACCAGCCGGCACTGGCCGCGGCGGCAGCGAGCGGCGACCGCGTGGTCCCGCTCTTCGTCCTCGATGACGGGATCCTGGGTACGAGCTTCGCGGCACCGAACCGAGTCGGCTTTCTGCTCGAATCGCTTGCGGACCTGCGCGAGCGGATTCCGCTCGTCGTCAGGCGCGGCGACGTGGTCGCGGAGACGGCGAAGCTGGTGGCGAAGACGGGTGCCGAGTCCGTGCATTTGAGCGCCGACGTCAGCGCCTACGCCCGGGAGCGCGAGCAGCGGCTGCGACGGGAGCTGCGCGCCGAGCTCGTGAGCCACTCGGGTGTCACCGTCGTCGCGCCCGGCGAGGTCGCGCCGCAGGGCAGGGATCACTACGAAGTCTTCACGGCGTACTGGCGCGCCTGGCGGCAGATCCCGTACGGCGATCCGCTGCCGGCGCCGCGGCTCGCCCAGCACGACATCGAGCTCGGGGATCTCCCGGACCTGCCCGCCGGCCGCTCGCCGGAGCTCGTTCGCGGCGGCGAGAACGAGGGCCGCCGCCGGCTGGAGCGCTGGGCAACCAACGGCCTCGCGAGCTACAAGGACGGGCTGCACGAGACCTCACGTCTCAGCCCCTATCTCCACTTCGGCTGCATCTCGGCGCGCGAGGTCGCGGTGCGCTGCGCCGACTCCGAGGCGCCGTCGGGTTCATTCGTGCGGCAGCTCTGCTGGCGCGACTTCTATGCGCAGCTCCTCTCCGCCCGGCCGGAGACGGCACGCGAGGACCTGCGATCGCGCGGCGACGAGTGGGTCGACGACGCAGAGGCGCTCGCGGCGTGGAAGGCGGGTCGCACGGGATTTCCGCTGATCGATGCCGGGATGCGCCAGCTCGCCCGCGAGGGCTGGATGCACAATCGCGCGCGGCTCGTGACGGCGTCGTTCCTGACGAAGGATCTCGGGATCGACTGGCGTGTGGGTGCGCAGCACTTCTACGATCTGCTCGTCGACGGCGACGTGGCCCAGAATGCCGGCAACTGGCAGTGGGTCGCGGGGACAGGCACCGACTCGCGGCCGAACCGCATCTTCAACCCCACGATCCAGGGGAAGAAGCTGGCCGGGGCGGAGGAGTACATCCGCCGCTACGTCGAAGAGCTGACGTCCGTTCAGGACGTGTTCGAACCGGGCCTCCTGGCGCCGGATTATCCGGCGCAGATCGTCGACCACGCCGAGGCCGTGGAGCGCTTCAGGCGGCGACGCGAGATAGCCGACTAAATCTTGAAGCGACTTGACAGGAACATATGTTCGTGTGTAGAACATACGTTCCTGTGGTCGCCTGTCTCGTCATCCCCGGCTTCGAGTTGCGCGCAGCGCTTCGCTCGCGGCCGAGGCTGGCGCTCGAGCCGGCGGCCCTCTCGCCGCTGCCAGGCTCGGAACCCCTCGTGGGAGCCGTGACCGCCGCCGCCGAGCTCGCGGGAGTGCAGCCGGGGATGCGGCTCGGTGAGGCGCTCGCCACCTGCCCGGCGCTCGTTCTCGTCGAGCAGGATCCGGCTGCCGTCGAGCGCGAGTGGGAGGGGGCGCTGCAGCGGCTCGAGGATTCCGGCTTTGCCGTCGAGCCCGAGGAGCCCGGTCGCGTCTACTTCGAGACGCGAGGGGTCGAGCGGCTGTACGGAGGCCTGGAGGCGGCGCTCGAGCGGGCGCTCGCCTCGATCGGATCTGCCTGGGATCCACGCGCGGGCGCTGCCCGGCGCCGGTTCGCCGCCCTCGCGGCGGCGAGCGTCGCGCGTCCCGGGCAGGCACTTGTCGTCGCAGACGGCACGGAGGAGGACTTCCTCGCGCCGCTCCCGCTCTCGCTGCTGCCGCTGAGCGCCGACCGGTACGCGGAGCTCGAGGGGCTGGGAGTACGGAAGCTGGGAGAGCTGGCGGCGTTGCCGGGGGGCTCCGTCGCCGAGCGGCTCGGACCGGAAGGGCGGCGGGCGTGGGCGCTCGCGCAGGGGGGCGCAAGGGGACGCGTCCATGGCCGCCGCCCGCCCGCCGAGCTCGCCGAGGCGCTCGAGTTCCCGGAGGCGATCGGGAACGAGCTGACCCTGCGGCGGGCGTTCGGGGCGCTCCTCGACCGGCTGCTCGCGCGGCCGGAGCGAGCTGGGAGGCCGTTTCGAAAGCTCGCGCTCTCGGCCCGGCTCGTCGGTGGAGGCTCCTGGCGGCGCACGGTCACGCTGCGCGACGTGACGGCCGATCGGCCGCGTCTGCGCGCCGCGCTCGGCCCCAAGCTGCTCGAGCTGCCGGCGCCCGTCCTCGAGCTGCGGCTCGAGGCGGTCGAGCTCTCCGAGTCTGTCGGGCAGCAGCTCGAGCTCGTCAAGCCGGCCGCCGACGAGGTCAACGCTCGCCTGAGCGACGGGCTGCGTCAGGTGCGCGCCAGCACCGGCTCGGGCTCCGTCGTCGCCGTCGTGGAGGTGGCGCCATGGTCGCGGATTCCCGAGGCACGGGCGCTGTTCGTTCCGCGGGACGAATAAACGCGCCGCGGCCGGCGCTCGTCGAAGCCAGTGCCGTGGGAGTACCGCTGCGAGTGAACCGACTCGGCGTCGCCGTGCTGCGAGAGGAGTGGCGGGTCGTCGATCGCTGGTGGACGGACGATCCCGTCGACAGGCGCTACTTCGACCTCGTGCTCGAGTCGGGCCAGAACGCCTGCGTCTTCCGCGACGAGGAGGCCGGCTGCTGGTTCAGCCAGCGAGCCTAGGGTGAATCTGAAGAAAGCTCACCAGCTCAGTACCTGCGCAGGCGAACGAATGCGGGACACCGGGAGGCAGCTGCACCCATGCGCCCGCCTGGGCTCGCAGCTCGCGTCCTCCAGCCGTGAGCGCGAGCTCGCCCGTGAGGACGTAGAAGCACGTGATCCCGCGGCGGGTTCCAGGCGGGTTGAAAGATCGGGTCGATCCCGGCGCGAGCCGCAGCTCGAAGATCCCGACCTCGTCGCCGTCTGCGAGGGACGTCACTCCCAGGCCCGGGCTCTCGTCGTCAAACTCGCCGCGGCCGATGCTCGCCACCCCGGGCGAAAGGCCCCCGTTCGCGGGCGGGTCCTCGGAGTCGAACGACGCCTCGAGACCGTCCCGCCGCGCGCGCAGGTACCCGGCGAAGCCCTCGCCGGGCGCGTGGAAGTTGAGGTAGCGCAGCTCCACGTCGCCGCCGTTCCGGAAACCGTGCACGACGAGCGGCGGCACGCGAACGAGCGTCCCCGCAGGTGCGACCGTGCTTTCACCGGCGGGGCCGAGGGCCAGTGTCAGCTCGCCCTCGAGAACGTAGAAGAGGTCGGTGTGACGGCGATGGATATGAAGGTCTGCGCCGTCCCGCCCCGGCCCGAAACGCGACCAGGTGGCGTGCAGCGCATCGTGGTCGGAGAGGAGCTCGACCCGCCGGTCCACGGAATCTCCGATCAGCTCGCCGGCCCGCGGCGGGAGGAGGAGCGGTTGGGCTACGCCGGACTCCACTCTCGCTCAACCGCGGGCGCGAGGAGAGCCTGATTCGCGAAGTGCTCCCACCGATCGGAGTGCGCGGGCAGCACCACGACCCACTGCTTGAACGGCTTGCCCTCACCGGAGGGGTCGAAGAGCTGCGCACCCTCGAGGCCGAGCGCCTCAGCGTGCACCGCGGGATCCACCAGCTTGAAGACCATCGCGCCGTAGCTCCCGGAGAAGCCGAGCACCATCTTCCCGCGCGCTTTCACGCAGGGCATCCCCATCATCTGCGAGAGCTCGACGAAGTCGTGGCGGAAAACGAGGAAGTCGGCCAGGTCGTCGTAGTGCTCGTGGGCATCCACCCGCCCAGTATTCCGCAGCTACTTCGAGGCGGCAATCGTCGGCGCGGGATTCGACCCGGCCAAGGCGAGCGCGTGCGCGAAGAGTGCCGTCGTGAGGACGGTCATCGCGGCCATGGTTGCGGCAAGCGTGCGCATCTGAGACCCCAACACCGGACGCCCCGAAATGGGTGCGTATGACGTACGTCGAGCTTCACGCTCACTCTGCCTATTCCTTCCTCGACGGGGCCTCGCACCCCGAGGAGCTCGTGCTCCGGGCGGCTGAGCTCGGCTACGAGGCGCTCGCGCTCACCGACCACGACGGCGTCTACGGCTCGCTCGAGTTCGCCCACGCGGCGAAGCTCGCCGGGGTGCGGCCGCTCACGGGGGCCGAGGTGACACTCGTCGGCGGCGTGCACGTGACGCTGCTCGTCGAGTCGGCCATCGGCTACGCGAACCTGTGCCGGCTGCTCACCGCGGCGCATGCCAGGACACGGCCGAAGGAGGGAGAGCTCTTGCCACCCGCACTCGACCCGGAGCTCCTCGCCGAAGGTAACGAGGGTCTCGTCTGCCTCTCGGGCTGCGCGCGTACCGGCCTCGGCGTGCGCGATCCGAATGCGGCCGTCGCCCTCGCGCGGGCCTTCGGTGACCGCTTCTACGTCGAGCTGCAACGGCCGTTCGAGCGCGGCGACGCCCGCCGCAACGCGCTCCTGCGCGACCTCGCCGCGCACACCGGCGCGCAGACCATCGTCACCGGGAACGTGCATGCGCACACGCTCCGGAGGACAGCGCTCCAGGACGTGCTCGTCGCAATCCGGCACCGCACCTCGCTCGACGGCTGCGAGCGCGAGCGGCGCGGCAACCGCGAGAGCTTCCTACGCGCACCCGCCGAGCTCAACGAGCTCTTCCCGGACGACCGCGACGCCCTCCGGCGGACCGCCGAGCTCGCGGAGCGGCTCGAGTTCGACCTCACCGCCGAGCTCGGCTACCGCTACCCCGACTTCTCGGACGGCGCAGAGCCTGCGATCCGCCAGCTCGCCCAGGTCTGCGAAGCCGCGTTCGCCGACCGTTACCCCCCAAGTAACAGACTGTTGCTTGGGCAGGCCCGGCGGCGGCTTCGCGAAGAGCTGGCGCTGATCGACGAGCTCGGGCTCGCCGGCTTCTTCCTGCTCCACTGGGAGGTGCTCGAGCTCGCGCGCGAGTGCGCGAACGAGGTGCGGGGATGGGGCTCGCCGAGGCGCTCGCTGCCGCCGGGGCGGGGTCGCGGCAGCTCCGTCGGCTCGATCGTCTGCTACCTGACCGGGCTCTCGCACGTCGATCCGGTCGCGTCGAACCTCTCGCTCGGCCGCTTCTTGAACCGAGAGCTCTCGTCGGTGCCCGACATCGACCTCGACTTTCCCCGCGATATCCGCGAGAAGCTGATCATTGCTGTGACCGAGCGGTACGGGCGGCGGCACGCCTCGCTCGTCGCGAGCTTCGCCACCTATCGCTCGCGCGGCGCGATCCGCGACGTCGGCAAGGCGCTCGGACTCCCGTTCGCCGAGCTCGAGCGGCTGGCGCGCGTCTCCGACGGGTGGAGCGCGAAGCGCGTCGCGGACGAGCTGCAGCTCCTACCGGAGTACGAGCGCAAGCTGCTCTCGCCGCGCTGGCGCGCCTTCGCGGAGCTGACCGGCGAGATCGGCGGCCTGCCGCGCCACATCTCGCAGCACCCGGGCGGGATGGTTATTTCGTCGCGTCCGCTCGTCGAGCTCGTGCCGGTGCAGCCTGCGGCGATGGTCGGCCGCCAGCTCTGCCAGTGGGACAAGGACTCGTGCGCCGATGCGGGCTTCCTCAAGATCGACCTGCTCGGGCTGGGGATGCTCTCGGCGGTCGAGGACTGCGTCGAGCAGATCGCGGAGGCCTACGGCGAGCCGATCGACCTCTCGCGAATCCCGCTCGACGACAAGGACGTCTATGCCGAGATCCAGCGCGCGGACACCGTCGGCGACTTCCAGATCGAGAGCCGGGCGCAGATGCAGAGCCTGTTGCGGACGAAGCCCGAGAACCTCGACGACCTGACCGTCCAGGTCGCGCTCGTCCGGCCGGGGCCGATTCAGGGCAAGGCGGTGCACCCGTACATCCACGCCCGCGAGCAGCTCCGGATCGATCCGTCCTACGTGCCGCCGGTCGACCACGAGCTGCTCCGCGAGCCGCTGCGCGAGACGCACGGCGTCGTCGTCTTCCAGGACCAGGTGCTCGAGGTGGCAATCGCGCTCGCCGGCTTCACGGTCGGCGAGGCGGAGGGGCTGCGCCGGGCGATGAGCCGCAAGCGCAGCGTCGAGGCGCTCGAGGCGTTCCGGGCGCGGTTCATCGAGGGGGCGGCGGCGAAGGGCGTCGGTGCGGCGACCGCCGACCTCGTCTACGACAAGCTGACGGGCTTCTCCGGCTTCGGCTTCCCGAAGTCGCACGCCGCCGCGTTCGGTCTGCTCGCCTACCAGTCGGCCTGGCTGCGCCACCACTATCCGGCCGAGTTCCTCTGCTCGCTCCTGAACGCGCAGCCGATGGGCTTCTACCCGCCCGCGAGCTTGGTGCGGGATGCTCAGAGACGCAGCGTGGAGGTGCGCTCCCCGGACGTGAACCTGAGTGCGGCCGGCTGCTCGCTCGAGGAGGGAGCAGCGGTGCGGATAGGGCTCGCGTACGTGCGATCGGTGGGGGACGACGACGCGCGGGCGCTCGTCGACGAGCGCGAGGCGAACGGTCCCTTCGTGGACATCGGCGATCTGGCGCGGCGAGCGCCTCTCGATGCACGCGAGCTGGAGGCGCTCGTCTCGAGCGGCGCCTGCGACCGGTGGGGGAAGCGGCGCGATCTGCTCTGGCGGCTCGGGCTCGTCCTCCGGCCGCAGACGGCGCGCGAGGACGTGCAGCTCCGGCTCTCGCTGGAGCCGACCGCGGCCACGCCGACGCTCCCGGATCTGACCGACTGGGAGCGGATGCTCGCCGACTACGCGGGCACGAGCCTCTCCGTCGACGTACATCCGCTGACGCTCCTGCGGCCGCACCTGCCGGCAGACGTGCTCGCGAGCCAGGAGCTGAACGCGGCGCCGCACCGCAGCCGCGTCGCCTTCGCAGGGCTTGCGATCGCGCGCCAGCGGCCGGCGACCGCGAACGGGATCGTCTTCATGCTGCTCGAGGACGAGCTCGGCCAGGTGAACCTAATCGTCTCGCCCGAGGTGTACGAGCGCCATCGTGTGATCGTGCGCGGCGAGCCGCTCCTGCTCGTGCGGGGCCGCTTCGAGCGGCTGGGCGAGAACCGGAACATCGTGGTGGGGGAGCTCGAGAGCCTCGGGCCGCTCGCGCGCGGAATCGCGCAGCGCGACGTGGGCGCAGCGCTACCCACGGCTCATCACTTCGGCCACCGCTGACGGTTCCGGAGGGCAGCGCCTGGGAATGCAGCCTGCCGTGGACGGAGTGGACCGGATCGACGGCTATCTGCCGCTGCGCGACTACGCGCTGATCGGCGACGGGCACACGACCGCTCTGGTGGGTCGTGACTGGGCGATCGACTGGCTCTGCCTGCCGGGCTGCGACTCTCCGCCCGGCTTCGACCGACTGCTCGACGCGCAGGCGGGCGGCTGCTTCGAGCTCGCCCCCGACCAGCCGTTCGAGGCGATTCGCCGCTATCGCACGGGCACGAACGTCCTCGAGACGACGTCACGACCGGGACCGGCTCTGTCCGCGTCACCGACGCGATGACCGTCGGAGACGCCTCGCGCCGGGCACTCGTCCGAATCGTCGACGCCCGCGAAGGCCGGGTGCCGATGCGGTGGCGCTTCGAGCCCCGCTTCGACTTCGGCCGCCGGCCGCTACCGACCGACCTGAGCCTTCGCGCGTGGGATGCGGGCGACGGCAGCTTCGAGCTCGAACGCGGAGCGCGCGCGACCTTCGCGCTTCGTCTGGGACCCGGGCTTGCGGTACGGGACGAGGTCGAGCGGGAGCTCGAGCACACAGCCGCCTTCTGGATGGACTGGAGCGGCCGGACGCGGTACGCCGGCCCGTGGCGCGAGGAGGTCATCAGCAGCGCGCTCGTGCTCAAGCTCCTCCAGTACGAGCCGACCGGAGCGATCGTCGCCGCGCCCACGACCTCGCTGCCGGAGCGGATCGGCGGCGAGCTCAACTGGGACTACCGCTTCTCGTGGCTGCGCGACGGGATCTACACCATGCGAGCGCTCCTGAGCCTCGGCTTCGAGGGCCGAAGCCGAGGCGTTCTTCCGCTGGCAGCTCGACGCGACGCGCGCGACTGCGCCCGAGGTGAAGCCGCTCTACTGCGTCGACGGCACCGCGCCTGCCGCCGAGGAAGAGCTCGAGCTTCCGGGCTACCGAGGCTCGCATCCCGTGCGGGTCGGGAACGCCGCCACGGAGCAACTCCAGCTCGACAACTACGGCCACCTACTGGAGAGCGCTTCCCGGCTCCGGGGCGCGACCGGCTCCCTCGGCACGGATGCCGGCGCGCTGCTCGCACGCTTCGCAGATTTCGTCGCGTATGCCTGGCGGCAGCCCGACGCCGGGATCTGGGAGGTGCGGGACGGCCAGCACGACTTCGTCCAGTCCAAGGCGATGTGCTGGACGGCGCTCGACCGCGCGGCGACGCTCGCCGCGGAGGGAGCGCTCCCGGATCGAGGCTCGACGTGGCGCGCGGCGGCCGATGCCGTCCGGGAGTGGATCGAGGACGAGGGCTGGGACGAGAATCGCGGTACCTATCTGCCCGCGCCGATCTCGCCGGGACAGCCGACGCGTCGCTGCTCTCGCTCGCGCTTTGCGCCTATTCGAGCGCCGGCGAGCCGCGCTTCGCTTCGACGATCGAGACGATCCGCAGCGAGCTTTCGGCCGGCGGCCCGCTCCTCTATCGGCAGACCGGTTCAGAGCAACGAGAAGGCGCGTTCCTCACCTGCTCGTTCTGGCTCGTGGACGTGCTGTGCCGGGCCGGTCGCGTGGATGAAGGCAACGCGCTGATGGAAGCGCTCGTCGCACTTGCCAACGACGTCGGGCTCTACGCCGAGGAGATCGATCCCGACTCCGCCGAGTTTCTCGGGAACTTCCCGCAGGCGCTCGTCCACCTCGCGTTCGTGAATGCGGCCGTCTCGCTCGCCGAGGGCGACGAGACCTGACGCGGGTCAGCTCCGCGCGAGCGCTTTCTCCAACGTCATCGCCGTGTTGATCAGGCCGATGTGCGAGAACGCCTGCGGGAAGTTGCCGACCAGGCGGCCGAGCTCTACGTCGTATTCCTCCGAGAGCAAACCGAGCTCGTTCCGAAGCGCCAGCAGCCGCTCGAACGTCTCGACCGCCTCCTCGACGCGGCCGATCAGCGCGAGGTTGTCCACGAACCAGAAGGAGCAGAGAAAAAACGAGCCCTCGCCCGGAGGCAGGCCGTCGACCAGGTCCCCCTCGTCGTGGCTGTAGCGCTGCACGAAGCTGTCGTGGTAAAGCTCGGCCCGGATCGCCTCGAGCGTGCCGTGGACGCGCGGGTCATCGGGTGGGAGGAAGCCGACGAGGGGGATCGTGAGCAGCGATGCGTCGAGTCGCTTGGAATCGTAGGACTGGACGAACGAGTCGAGCTCCTCGTCGAAGCCGCGCTCGAGTACCTCGGCGTGGATCTCGTCCCGGATCGCCCGCCAGCGGTCGGCCGGGCCATCGTGCCCGAACTCCTCGATCGCCGTGATCCCGCGATCGAAGGCGACCCACGCCATGACCTTCGAGTGGGTGAAGTGGCGTCTGCCGCCTCGCACCTCCCAGATCCCCTCGTCGGGCTCGCGCCACCGTCGCTCCAGGTTCGCAAGCAGCGCGCGTTGCAGCGCCCAGGAGTCCTCGTCGCGTTCGAGCTTGGCGCGCCGCGCCTCGTGGAGGACGTCCAGCACCTCGCCGTACACGTCGAGCTGGAACTGGGTGCTGGCCCCGTTGCCGATCCGGACGGGCTGCGAGCCCTCGTAGCCCGCGAGCCACGAAACCTCGAACTCCGGTAGCCGCCGCTCGCCCGCCGGGCCGTACATGATCTGGAGGTCATCCGGATCTCCGGCGACCGCGCGCAGGAGCCACCGCCGCCAGGCGCGAGCCTCCTCGATGAAGCCGTTGACGACGAGCGCGTCGAGAGCGAAGGTTGCATCGCGCAGCCAGCAGTAGCGGTAATCCCAGTTGCGCACGCCGCCGATTCGCTCGGGAAGCGAGGTCGTGGGCGCCGCCACGATCCCGCCGGTCGGCCCGTAGGTCATCGCCTTCAGCACGATCAGCGAGCGTGTCACGGCCTCGTTCCACCGGCCGCCGTAGCTGCAGGTGCCGATCCAGTCGCGCCAGAACGAACACGTGTCTTCGAGCGCCTGCTCGGGGTCGATCCGGGCCGGCTCGTCCCGGTGCGACGCGTACCAGGTCAGGACGAACGGCACCCGCTCCCCGGCGGAGACCGTGAAATCCGCGACCGTACTCAGGTTCTCGCCGCGTACATCAACCGGCGTTCGCAGCGAGATCGCGTCGGGTCCGGCAATCGCGACGCGCGACCCGTCGTCCATCCGCCGCACCCACGGAACGACGGAGCCGTAGGCGAAGCGGATCACGAGCTCCATCCGCATCGACACCGTCCCGCTGACTCCTTCGACGATCCGGACGACATCAGGATCCTCGCCGCGTGGGGGCATGAAGTCGATCACACGGACGGTGCCGTCGGCGGTCTCGAAGAGCAATTCGTGCACCAGCGTCCGCTCCCGGTAGCACCGTTCGACCGAGACGATCTCAGCGGCTGGTGCGATCGCCCAGTGCCCGTCCTTCTCGCTGCCGAGCAGCGCGGAGAAGCAGGCGTCGGAGTCGAAGCGCGGAAAGCAGAGCCAGTCGATCGAGCCGTTGCGGCCGATGAGCGCTGCCGTCTGGAGATCGCCGATCAGGCCATAGTCCTCGATCCGCATTTCGCCGGCCAGCCTAGAGCCCCGCGGCAAAGCGAGGGAACCGCTTGGCGGCGGCCCGCGCGAAAGCCGCCTCGTATTCCCGCGCCGCGTCCTCGTCGAGCGTCGCCGCGTAGGCAGCCTGGATCTCGGCCAGGCGCTCGGCGCCCGCTTCGAGGACGAGTTGGAGATCGGCATAGGCGTCCTCGGCGCTCTCTCGCTCGGCGGCGTCGTAGGCGCGCTCGGCCTCGTCTGTCTCGGTGAGGAGCGAGGTCTCCTCCTCGGCGAAGAGGTCGAGCTGGCGGCGGACGAGGTCACCGAAGCGCTTCCGCCTGCAGATCACACAAGCTCCTCATAGAGCGCGAGATGTGCCTTCGCGGAGGCGTCCCAGGTCAGCTCCTCGCGGGCGCGTCGGGCGCCGGCGCAAGCTTGCTCGAGCGCGTCCGGGTCGCCGAGGAGCTCACGCAGGGCGGCTCCGAGCGCGGCGACATCGTCCGCCGCGACCACGCGCCCCGCGCCGAACGCGCGCACGGGCTCCGCCAGACCGCCGACGTCGTACACGACGGCCGGGACGCCCGCTCCGAGCGCCTGCAGGAGGGCGCCGCTCTGGTCGAGCTCCGCGCGGTATGGGAAGACGGCGACCGTCGCGTCGCCGAGCGCGCGGTCGAGCTCCGCCGTCGAGAGGTAGCCGAGCCTGAGCTCGGCGCCGTCGAGATCCGGAAGCTGGCCGACGGGGTCGCCGGCGACGAGCAGGCGCGCTCCGGCGAGCCGAGCGGCCTCGGCCGCATGCTCGATCTGCTTGTACGGGCGGATCATCCCGAACGCGAGCACCGTCCGGCCGTCGTCGGCCCGCTCGGGGTCGCTCGGCGAGACGGGGTGGGGCAACACGCGGAGCTTCGTCTCCGGGACGCCGAACTCCGTGAGCACTTTCCGGCCGTTCTCGCTGTGCACGACGACGCGCTCGAAGCGCCCGAAGAGGCGCCGCCACAGATCCGTCTTCGCGGCCGTGCGCCGCGGCAGCAGGTCGTGTGCGGTCAGCACGAGCGGTGAGCGGTGCCTCAGCAGTCGGTCGTCGAGCTCGGGCATGAGCCACTGAACGTGGACGACGTCCGCGCGGCGGAGTGCGAGCCGCGCCAGCCCGAGCGGATGCTCGAGCGCCTTCACGGGCAACCGCAGGGGCGAGCGCCCGAAGATCCGCGAGGACAGCGGGTAGAAGAGCTCGCGCCGCGTGTAACCGGCCGGCTCGGGCACCGGCCCGAAGCGGAAACGAGAGGTCACGAGCTCGACCTCTGCGCCCGCGCGTGTCAGCGCAGCGGCGAGCTCGTGGTCGTAGACCGGCGTGAAGGCGGGTGGATCCGAGATGAGGACGCGCACCCGCCAAGCCTAGAGGCTTGCTCGCCCGAGGCCAGTCGCCGTCTCCGCGGGACGTGTCCGGTGCCAGCCCTTGGACGGGTCTCGCTTCGACCTGTCCCGCTGGGACACGTCCGGTGCCAGCCCCTGGACATGGCTGTGCCGAACGTGTCTAGCGAGGACTCGTCACGGCGCAGTCCGCGGCGCGCGAGAATGGCGACGTGGAGGGCGACGCGTCGACCGGCTTGCTGGTGCGGAGCTGGAACCTCTTCCACGGCAACACGAAACCGCCCGACCGACATAGCCACCTACGGTCGATGATCCGGCTCGCGATCGCTGACCGGCCGGACGTGCTCTGCCTCCAGGAGGTTCCGCTCTGGGCGCTGCCACGGCTCGCCCGCTGGGGCGGCATGCGCGCGCGCTGGGTCGTGACGAAGGAGCCGTGGCTCCCTGCCTGGCTGGGCGGAGCAATCACCCGCTTCAACAACGGGCTCTTCCGCTCGGCGATCGCGGGCCAGGCGAACGCGATCCTCCTGGCCCCGGCGCTGGAGCCGCTCGAGCACCACACCCTCCGCATCGACTACCAGAGGCGCGAGCCGCGCTGGTGCCACGCGGTCAGGCTGGAAGGCCTCGTCATCGCGAATCTGCACGCGTCCAACGACTTCCGCCGGCCGGAACTCGTCGCCGCAGAGATCGTCCGGGCCGAGCGCTTCGTAACGGAGCTCGGAGGCGACCTGCCGTGCGTTCTCGCGGGCGACTTCAACCTGCGCGCCGAGAGCGTGCTTGAGCTACCGGGCTGGTCGGCGCGAGGGCGTGGAATCGACCACGTGCTCGTCCGCGGGATGCCGGCCGCGCCGCTCTCGGTGTGGCCGGAGGAGCGCCGCCGTCACAATGGACGCGTGCTCTCCGATCACGCCCCGGTGGAGGTGAGGATCGGATGACGTTGGAGGAGGCGCGGGCCCTGTTTCCGGTGCTCGAACGGAAGGCCTATCTCAACGCGGGCACCTTCGGGCCGCTCGCCCGGCCGACGGTCGAGGCCGGCGAGCGGGAGCTGCGCGCCGAGACGGAGCACGGCCGGTTCGGCAAGGAGTACTTCGAGCGGATGCTCTCGCTTCGGGTCGAGCTACGCGCCGCGCTTGCGGGGCTCGTCGGTGCTGAACCTGCGCAGGTTGCGCTGACGTCGTCGACGACGGACGGCTGCAACATCGTCCTCGCCGGGCTCGAGCTCTCCTCGGAGGACGAGATCGTGACCACGGACGAGGAGCACTTCGGCCTGCTCGGCCCGCTCTACGCGAGCGGCGCCCGGATCGTCGTCGTCTCCGCGGCGGCCGACGCGATTCTCGGAGCGATCACCTCCAGGACGCGCCTCCTCGCGCTCTCTCAGGTGCTCTGGACGACCGGCCGCGCGCTGCCCGTACACGAGCTGCGCCGGCGCAGCGGAATCCCGGTCCTCGTCGACGGTGCTCAATCGGTCGGCGCGATCCCCGTCGACGCCCCCGGGCTCGACTTCCTCACGATCTCGGGCCAGAAGTGGCTCTGCGGTCCCGACTCGACGGGTGCGCTCGTCGTAGCCGACCCGGAGCGGCTTCGCGTGGCGAGGCCGAGCTACTTCTCGCAGGCCTCCTACGAGCCGAGCGGCCGCTTCGAGCCACAGGATGGCGCGGCGCGCTTCGATCCGAACTGGCTTGCGCCCTCGGTGCTCGCCGGGCTCGTCGCAGCACTCGAGGTAGCGCCTGCGTGGCGCTTCGAACGCGCGGGCGAGCAGGCGAGATGCTGCCGTGAGCTGCTCTCTCCGCACGTCGAGGTCGTCTCGGGCGACGCGACGCTCGTCTCGTTCCGCGTGGACGATCCGCCGGCCCTCGTCGCCCGCCTGGCCGAGCAGGACGTCGTCGTCCGCGATCTGCCGGGCACCGGCCTCGTCCGCGCCTCCTGCGGCTGGTGGACGAGCGACGGCGACCTTGACCGGCTGGCGGCGGTCGTCGCCGCCTAGATGATTGATGCCATGATCTCGTGCGCTCGGATGCGCGATCTGGCGTGTCTGGGCCGCTCCCGGGCTACCTGAGCGTCCTGGTGGACGCCCAGCCAGCCCGTCCGCTTCGCGTGCTCAGCCCGTCACCGATGCGACCGGCATCGGCAGCGGCCTGATCCCGCGCCCCAGAGCGGCCAGCTCGCGCCCCGAGACGGACGATCTCGTGGCATCAAGCATCTAGATCTAGATCGAGGCGGCGGTGCGCAGGCCGAGCTCTTCTGAGATCGGCTGGAGCGCTGCGACCACGTTGACGATGTGCTCGTCGAGCCCGATCCCGAGCAGCTCCGCGCCCGCGTAGACCTCGTCGCGATGCACACCCGCCGCGAACGACGGCTGCTTCAGCTTCTTCTTGACCGACTTCGGCTCGAGCCCCTCGAGCCCGAGCGGCCGGACGAGTCCGCATGCATGCACGAATCCCGAGATCTCGTCGCAGGCGAAGAGCGTCTTCTTGAGGGGCGTGTCGCGCTCCATGTGCAGATGCTCGGCGTGGGAGAGAACCGCCTCGATCAGCCACTCCGGATAGCCCTCGTCACGCAGGATCGGCGCCCCGTCCTGAGGATGCTTGTCGAGCGTGGGATGGATCTCGTAGTCGAAGTCGTGCAGGAGTGCGGTGATCCCCCACTGCTCCTCGTCCTCGCCGAGGCGACGAGCGTAGGAGCGCGTCGAGGCCTCGACGGCGAGCGCGTGGCGGAGCAGTGACTCCCCCTTCGTGTACCTGGTGAGCGTACCCCAGGCGGTGTCTCGCGTCAGCTCCACTGGCCGTCTACAGTACCGGCCTGCCCACGCGGGCATTCCTGATGACGCTGACGCTCCCGTCCCAGAAGCATCTCCAGGCCTTCGTGATCGAAGGCGGCCAGCCGCTGGGCGGCACCGTCAAGGCGTCGGGCAACAAGAACGGCGTGCTGCCCGTGCTCGCAGCCTGCGTGCTGACGAGCGAGCCGGTGCAACTCAGGAATGTGCCACGGATCCGTGACGTGGCCACGATGCTCGCGCTCCTCGACGATATCGGCGCGGAGATCGAGTGGACCGGCCCGAACGAAGTCCGCATCGACGCCTCGCCGGTCCATAAGACGGAGCTCGACGAGGAGCTCTGCCGGCGAATCCGAGCGTCGTTCCTGCTCGCCGGACCGCTGCTTGCGCGCTTCGGCAGGGCGAGCGTGCCGCCGCCCGGCGGGGACGTCATCGGTCGGCGCAGGCTCGACCCGCATATGCACGCGTTTGCCGAGCTCGGCGTCGAGATCTCGCTCAACGGTCGCTACGAGATGCGCACGAGCGGCCTCCGCGGCAAGCACGTCTTCCTCGACGAGCCGAGTGTGATGGCGACCGAGAACGCCGTCATGGCCGCTGTTCTCGCAGAAGGCGAGACGGTGATCGGCAACGCGGCCTGCGAGCCGCACGTCCAGGATCTCTGCCGCTTCCTCGTCTCGCTCGGCGCCGAGATCGAGGGGATCGAGTCGAACGTGCTCCGCATCCGTGGCGTCCGGCAGCTCCGCGGCGGCGAGTGGAAGATCGCACCCGAGCACATCGAGGTCGGCAGCTTCATCGGGATGGCGGCCGTGACCGGCGGCGACATCACGATCTCAGACCTGACGCCCCAGGATCTGGCTCCGATCATCCCCGCGTTCGAGCGTCTGGGAGTCCGTGTCGAGGTGGCGGAGTCGAGCGTCCGCATTCCCCCCGGGCAGGAGCTCGTGATCCAGGACGATCTCGGCGGCGCGATCCCGAAGATCGAGGACGGGCCATGGCCGCAGTTTCCCGCGGACCTCACGTCGATCGCGCTCACGGTTGCGACCCAGGCACAGGGAACGATTCTCATCTTCGAAAAGATGTTCGAGAGCCGACTCTTCTTCGTCGACAAGCTTGTCTCGATGGGCGCGCGCATCATCCTCTGCGACCCGCACCGCGCGGTCGTCACCGGCAAGGCGCACCTCTATGCTCAGCGGATGTCGAGCCCCGACATCCGCGCCGGGATGGCGATGCTGATCGCCGCACTCTGCGCCGAGGGAACCTCGACGATCGGCGAGGCCTACCAGATCGACAAGGGATACGAGCGAATCGACGAGCGCCTCCGCGACCTGGGCGCTCGGATCGAGCGGATCGAGCAGTAGATATCAGTCGCGAAGAGCGTCCGCGGGTCGAGCACGCTCGCCGGGTGAGCGTCCGAGTCGCCGCGGCAGGCACCGGAGCGGTCAACGTCGCCACGGGGCTGCCCGTCCTCGATCACCTCTTAACCCTGCTTGCACGCAGCGGCCGTTTCGATCTCGCGCTCGAACTGCTCCCCGGCGACGCCGAGGCCGAGGTAGCCGAGGCGGGAGATTCGCTCGGCGCGGCGTTTGAGCCACTCCTTCGCGCCGAGGCGGCCCCGGGTCACGGCTCGGGGGTGATGCCGGCACAGGAAGCTCTGGCCCAGGTCGCGCTCGAGATTTCGACGAGCTCGCTGCTCGCATCCAACGTTGATCTGTCGGCCGCCCGCGCGGGCGGGCTTCGCTCCGACCTTGCAGCCCGCTTCCTCGAGTCGTTCGCCGACGCCGCCGGGTTGACACTGCACGTCCGGCTGATCGACGGCAACGACTCGCAGCACGTGCTCGAGGCAATCTTCAAGGCGCTCGGCGTCGCGCTGTCCGAAGCGTGCGCAAGCTGAACAGCCAACATCGGCTTCCAAGGAGAGACACATGGCAGAGAAGGAAATCGTCCGTACCGAGAAGGCTCCGGCCCCGTTCCAGGGGGCGCCGTACAACCAGGCGGTGAAGAGCGGCGGGCTCGTCTTCGTCGCCGGCCAGCTTGGGTTGCGCCCGGGCGAGCAGGAGATGGTCGGGTCGGGTATCGCGGAGCAGACCGAGCAGGCGCTCGCAAATCTGCGGGCGATTCTGGAAGAAGCCGGGAGCGGAATCGAGAATCTCGTCAAGACGACGGTTTTCCTGCAGGATCTCGGCGACTTCGCGGCGATGAACGAGGTGTACGCGCGCCACGTGGGTGACCGACCGCCCGCGCGCTCCACGGTCGAGGTTGCGGGCCTTCCCTCCGGCGCACTCATCGAGGTCGAGGCGATCGCCCACCTCTGACCCGCAGAATGAGCGGCGTGTGGAAGTCCGTCGCCGACTATGTGCACTCGCTCGGCCTCGACGCGTACGTCGTCGGCGGCGCGGTTCGGGACGAGCTGCTCGGTCTCCCCGTCCTTGAAATGGATTTCGTCGTACCCGGTGTCGGCCATGCGGAGCTGCGGGCGGCGCTCGAGCCGCACGGAAAGGTCGAGGATCTCGTCGTCGCCGAGCAGCGGATCGGCGTGCGCCTCGTGCCGCGCGATCGCGAGGCGCGGGCTCTCCAGCCTGCCGGGATCGAGTTCGCGCCGCCGCGAGTCGAACGCTCGACGGGACCCGGCCGCCACGACTTCGAGATCGCCGCCGACGCCTCGATCTCGCTGACGGAGGACATGGTGCGGCGCGACTTCACCGTGAACGCGATCGCACGCCGGCTGGAGACGGGAGAGCTGCTCGACCCGCTCGGCGGCCGGACGGATCTGGCCAACCGGATCCTGCGGACGACGAGCCCGACGAGCTTCCGCGACGACCCGCTGCGGATCGTGCGCGGGCTGCGCTTCGTCTCCCAGCTCGGCTTCGACCCGGATCCCGAGACGGAGCGGCAGATGCGCGAGTGGGCTCCGCGAATCGAGTACGTCGCCGGGGAGCGGATCGGCGGCGGCCTCGCGAGCGACGGAATGGGGGAGCTCTCGAAGCTCCTGCTCGGAGTGGAGCCGGCGAGGGCGCTCCGGCTCGCGCGCGATACCGGCGCACTCGTCCAGATCCTGCCGGAGCTCGAGCCTGCGATCGGCTTCGATCAGGAGAGCCGCTACCACGAGCTCCCGCTGGACGAGCACCTGGTGGCGGTCGTTCAGGCGACGGCGAACGCCGATGCTCCGCTGGAGGTGCGGCTCGCTGCGCTCCTCCACGACGCGGGCAAGCCGGAATCGGCCTGGCGCGGCAAGGACGGCCGGCTCCACTTCTATGCGAACCCGACACTCGGCAAGCGCTCACACGAGGAGCTTGGCGCCGACCTTGCCTCGACCGCGCTCGCACGTCTGCGCTACCCGACGCGGTTGCGAGCTGCCGTCCGGAAGCTCGTCCGAGAGCACATGTTCGACATTCCCGCACGAGCACTACCGGTGCGCGCACGCCGGTTCCTGAGCCGCCACGGCGAGGTGGCCGCCTTCGATCTGGTCGCACACAAGGATGCGGATCTCCGCGGGAAGCGGGTCGCCGAAAGCGAGCAGACGCGCGCCGAGCTCGAGCGACTGGCGAGATTCCGCGAAGCGCTCGAACAGGAGCGGACGGGGGCCTACCGGCTCAAGGATCTGGCGGTCGACGGCAGCGATCTGATCGAGCTCGGCTGGACTCCGTCGCCGGCACTCGGATGGGCGCTCGCACAACTCCTCCACCAGGTGATCGGCAACCCGGAGCTGAACACGCGCGCCAGGCTTCTGGCCGAGGCCGAGCGCCTACTCGCGCGGGCAGGCTGAAGAACTCGAATCGAAACGCTAGAGCCTCTCGAGTGCGCGATACGCGCCCGCGACGGCGACGCCGTAGACGAGGTGGTGCGAGAGATCGACCGCGAGCTCCTTGACCGGATACTTCCACGGCGGCTCGTACAGACCGGTGGGCGGTAGCACCGCATACGCGGTTCCCCAGACGGCGGTGCCGAACCCGAGCCCGTGCGCGAGCGTCGGCGCGTGCAGTGTCGCCTGGGCGAGGCCGTAGACGGCACCCCAACTCGTGCCGTAGCTGAAGTGGACGAGATTCGTCAGCTTCTTCTCGTGAGCAAGCTTCACCTTGTGCTCGAAGACGCCCTCCGAGACGCGCTTGGCCAACTGGGCCGGCACCGGCGCGTCGGCCCAGCGGCGAGGTTTCTTGTTCAGCTGGCCCCGGAGCTTCGCGACGGTCAACTGATAGCCGGTCATCGCGACCGTGCCGACGAATCCGGCGACGAGCCCGCGCGCGAGCGCGCCGAGAGGAGTCGTCTGAGTCATGCGGCGTACGTGACCGTCACGGCAACTCCGAAAACCTGCGTACCCTCGGATCGTGATCCGCTGGAACGCAGCCGGTCCGTATGAGGTCGTCTTCTCGACCCGCGAGGGCGGGGTCAGCGAAGGCCCCTATGCCTCGCTCAACCTCGGCCGTCTGACCGGGGACGATGTCGACCGTGTCGACGAGAACCGGAGGCGGCTCTGCGCCGAGCTCGGCGGCGAGCTCGACCGGCTCGCCCTCAATCGGCAGATCCACTCCGCTCTCGTGCACCGGGCCGCGCCGGGGCGGCGAGGAGAGCCGGGCGACGGGCTCTGGACCGACGAGCCCGACGTGCCGATTCTCGCGTTCACGGCCGATTGCCTGCCCATCGCGCTCGTGCGCTCCAACGGTGAACCACCCGCGGTGGCGGTGGTGCACGCGGGCTGGCGCGGCCTACTCGGCGGGGTCGTCGCCAACGGGGTCGCGACCCTGGGCGGCAGCGTACGCGCGTGCGTCGGACCCGCAATCGGGCCGTGCTGCTACGAGGTCGGACCCGAGGTCGCAGAGCCGTTCGCGGCAGCGTTCGGTGCCGACGTTCTCCACGGACGCACGCTCGACCTCCGGACATCAGCCGAACGCGCGCTCCACGCAGCCGGCGTGACGGAGGTCGAGCACGTCGATCTCTGCACCGCGTGCAACCCGCAGCGTTTCTTCTCGCAGCGCCTGACCGGCAAGCCGCGCGGCGTGCAGGGTGTGATCGCCCGTGTCACCTGATCCAGGTTCGCTCGAGGCGGTTCGTCTCGCATTCGCGCGGATCCGGGACGAGGTCGGCCGGAACGTCACGATCGTTGCGGCGACGAAGTACGTCCCGCTCGAACAGATGGCGATCCTCGCCGAGGCCGGGGTGGATGTCGTCGGCGAGAACCGGGCGCAGGACCTCGAGCGCAAGCACGCCGAGTTCGGCGCAGCGTTCCGGTGGCACTTCATCGGGCACCTACAGTCGAACAAGGTCAAGGTCGTGAATCGGATCTGCGAGCTCGTTCATTCGCTCGGCTCGGAGTCCGCCGCCCGCCGACTGACCGTCCCTGCGCTCGTCGAGGTCAATCTCTCCGGGGAGGGGACTAAATCGGGGATCGCTCCCGAGGCACTCGCGGCCTTCCTGCGGGCGTATCCCGCGCGCGGCCTGATGACGATGCCGCCAGCTGCGGCGGATCCCGAGGCGTCGCGGTCGGCCTTTCGCAGCCTGCGGGAGCTCGCGGCCGAGCACGGGCTCGCCGAGCTCTCGATGGGGACGAGCCAGGACTACCGCGTCGCCGTCGAGGAGGGCGCGACGTTGATCCGCGTCGGAGCCGTCCTTTTCGGCCCTGTCGGGGGTCAGAGCCCGGACGTGTCCTGAACCGCGGCGGGGGCGCGGAAACACCTCGAATGCCATCGCCGCGCGGCCGCGTGCGGACACGTCCGGGCTCTGACCCCCGACACGTCCCGCGGAGCCGGTACTGAATCGTTCCGATCGCGGCGGTACCATCACCTGCTGCCATGGGCTTTTCGGATGTCTGGAACCGCACGCTCGTCTACTTCGGGATCGCCGAGGAGGACGACTGGGAGGACGAGGACGGCCTCGCGACGAACGAGGAGCTCGAGCGCACCTACGGGGCGCGCGAGCGGGCGAACGTGCGGCGCCTGCAACCGCGCCGGGGCCGCGACTTCGAGGACTGGAGCGATCCCGAGCCTGCGGCGGACACCACCGCCGCAATCCGCCCGGCCGCCCGCCTGCGTGGGGTCGAATCGGCGCCGAACCCGGCAAACGTGAAGGTGCACCTGATCCTGCCGCGCAGCTTCAACGACGCGCAGCAGATCGCGGATCGCGTCAAGGACAGCGTTCCCGTGATCCTGAACCTCCAGAATGCCGACCAGGAGCTCTCGAAGCGTCTGATCGACTTCGCGAGCGGCCTGACCTACGCCCTCGACGGCGGCATGCAGCGGGTTGCCGACAAGGTGTTCCTGCTCACCCCGCGCAACGTCGAGGTCTCCGCCGAAGAGCGCGCCCGCATGCTCGAACGCGGCGGCTTCTTCAACCAGGCTTGATTTTGGGCGGGCGCGAAGACCCTTGAAGGGGGCCGCCCGCGGTCCAGGCGCACTTCTCCCATTGCGTCGAGGTAGGAGACGGGCTGCACAAATCGAAGGGATGTCCATGGGCGACCATCTCGCCGTCTTGGGGCTGCTCTTCGACACGGCGACGTCCGTGCAACGCTTCGTGGACACGTTCATCTACGTCTACATCCTGCTGATCTTCGCCTACGTCCTGACCTCGCTCGTCAGGCTGCCTTACCGGCCCTGGCTGAACAGGGTCCAGCGCTTCCTCTACGACGTCTGCGACCCCTATCTGCGGCTCTTCCGGCGCTTCATCCCGCCGTTCGGCCCGCTCGATCTGTCGCCGATGATCGCGGTCGTGAGTCTGATCGTGCTCCAGCAGATCATCGATGCCGTGATCCAGGCGCTGCTCTAGGAAAGGAGCCCACGATGGGGATCACACCTGTCGAGATTCGACACATCCGGCTCAAGAAGGGAGTCCGGGGCTACCGCACGGCCGCCGTTGAGCGCCTGCTCGCCGACATCGCCGAGGACTTCGAGGAGGTCTGGCGCCAGCGCGCCGACCTCTCCGACAAGGTCGAGCAGCTCGAGAACGACCTGCAGCGCCACCGGGAGCTCGAGGGTCTGCTGCGCACCACGCTCGTCTCCGCAGAGCGCTCGGCGCAGGAGCTGAAGGATCAAGCGCGACGTGAGGCCGACAACATCGTCGCCGAGGCGCACGGAGAGGCGCGCGCCGTCACGCGACGCGCCGCAGCCGAGCGGGAGCGACTCGACCGCGAGGCGCGCCGGATCCATTCGCTCCTGCGCTCGGCGCTCGAGACCGTCGACGAGGCTGGCATCGACGCCCGCGAGCCGGTCGGCGAATCGACGGGTGAGATCCGCAGGCTGATCTCCTAGCACGTATCTATCCTTCGAGCGTGAACGGCCCGAGGACACGACTGCGGCTTCGTGTCGCCCCGGGCGCTGCCCGCGCCGCGATCGTCGGGCGCCACGGTGACGCGTGGAAGGTGCGCGTCACCGCCGCACCCGAGCACGGCAAGGCCAACAACGCCCTGCTCGCCCTGCTCGCCGAGACGCTTGCGATCCCGCGCTCGGACGTCAACCTCGTCTCCGGAGGAGCCTCCCGCGACAAGATCGTCGAGCTGACCGGACTCGAGCCAGAGGAAATCGACCGACGCCTCGCCTCGGCGGGGGGACAGGAGCACGGATGACGATCGACACGGGTCACTTCGAGGATTCGCTCCACGAGCATCGCGTGCGGCTGATGGCGGCGATCGAGCACCACGACATCGGCGGCTCCTCGCTGACCGAGGAGACCGGCGAGCTCTCGGGCTCGACAGCAGACAATCATCTTGCGGACGCCGCCAGCGAGACCTACGAGCGCGAGCTGGACGAAGGTCTCGAAGAAGACGCGCAGGCGCAGCTGCGCGAGGTCGATGATGCGCTCGCGCGGATCGAGGACGGCACGTACGGCACCTGCACCGCGTGCGGCAAGCAGATCCCTGCCGCGCGATTGGAGGCAGTCCCGTGGACGAAACTCTGCATCGAGGACGCCCGGAAGCTCGCTCGTTGAACGAGCCGGCCCGCAGGGAGGCGCCGCGCTCGCCCGACGTCCGTGTCGGCTCGACGACGAACGCGCTGCGTCCGATCTCGGCCGCCGAGCGCCCGCTCGGGGCCGGCGTTCGGCAGTGGGTCGGCCTCGGCGCAATCGCCGTGGCGGCGGTCGGCGCTGACCAGCTCACGAAGCAGGTCGTCGCGCGCACCCTCGCCCTGGGCGAGGAGGTACACATCGCCGGCCCGTTCTCGATCCACCACGTCGAGAACTCCGGGATTGCATTCGGACTCTTCGCGCAGGCGACGTCGCTCGTGATAGTCCTGACAGGGCTTGCGGTCGCCTGGATGCTGTTCTTCTTCGCCCGCTCCGGCCGGCGCCACCCGATCCTTCCGGTGGCGCTCGGCTTCGTGCTCGGAGGCAGCGTCGCGAACCTGCTCGATCGCGTGCGCCTCGGCCATGTGACCGACTTCCTCGACGTGCGCTACTGGCCTGCCTTCAATCTCGCCGATACGTTCATCGTCGTCGGCGTCGCGATCCTGTTCGCCGCGCTCGCGGGCGCGGACCAGCGGTCGCAGCGACCGCGTCCGCTTGGCAACTCTCCGCTTTCGCGCCCCTGAGCCCGGCCGTCTCGACCGCGCGCTCGCGGCGAGGCCCGAGGTCGGCTCCCGCGCGCTCGCCGAGCGCCTGATCATCGCCGGCGATGTCCTCGTCGAGGGCCAGGCGCGCACGAAGAGTCATCGCTTGGAGGGCGGCGAGGAGATCGTCGCCGAGTTGCCGGCGGCCGCGGGACCGCTTGTGCCGGAGGAGATGCACCTGCGCGTCGCCTGGGAGGACGAGCATCTGCTCGTCGTCGACAAGCCCGCCGGCCTCGTTGTCCACCCTGGTACCGGCCACCGGGAGGGCGGCACGCTCGTCCACGGACTGCTCGCACTCGACGCCGCCGGCGGCGACGACGACCGCCCCGGGATCGTCCATCGCCTCGACCGCGACACCTCCGGGCTGCTCGTCGTCGCCCGCTCCGACGAGGCGCACTCGAAGCTGGAGGATCTGATCCGGCGGCGCGAGGTCGAGCGGCGCTACCTCGCGCTCGTCAAGGGAAGGCCGCGTTCCCGCACCGGTCGGATCGAGGCGCCGATCGGCCGCGACCGCCAGGATCGGACGCGCCATTCGCTCGACACGCCGACACCGCGCGATGCGGTCACGCACTTCGAGATCGCCGTGGCGCTCACCGCCCACACGCTGCTCGAGATCGCGCTCGAGACCGGTCGAACGCACCAGATCCGCGTCCACCTGGAGGCGATCGACCTGCCGATCGCCGGAGATCCGGTGTACGGGATCCCGGGCGAGCTCGACCTCGAGCGTCAGTTCCTTCACGCGGCCCGGCTCGCCTTCGTCCACCCGTTCACGGGCGAGCGAATCGAGACGGAGTCGCCGTTGCCACCCGATCTCGCGGCCGCTCTCGAACGGGCGAGAGCCTTGTAACAGCCTGTTGCTAGGCGTTCGCTACACTGAGCGAGTCCAGTTCTGCTCCCCGGTGTGGACAGGACGAGTGGGGGTGCCGCGCTTTGAGCGCGGTTCCGCTCGCACCGCGCCGGCTGTTCCGTCACACCCAAACCAACCGAGAAAGGGGCAGAGCCCTTGCCAGTCGTCTCCATGCGCGAGCTCCTCGAAGCCGGAGTCCATTTCGGCCACCAGACCCGCCGGTGGAACCCGAAGATGAAGCGCTTCATCTTCACCGAGCGCGGCGGCATCTACATCATCGACCTCCAGCAGACATCCGAGCTGCTCGAGGAGGCCTACGATTTCGCCCGCAACATCGCGAGCCGCAGCGGCAGCATCCTCTTCGTCGGCACCAAGAAGCAGGCGCAGGACTCGGTCGCCGAAGAGGCTGCGCGCGTCGGGATGCCCTACGTGAACAATCGCTGGCTCGGCGGGCTGCTGACCAACTGGAAGACGATCACCGACCGGATCGCGCACCTCCACGAGCTCCGGCGCCTGAAGACGGAGGGACAGCTCGAGCTGCTGCCCGCGAAGGAGCGGATCACGATGCTCGCCGAGCTCGAGAAGCTCGAGGCGAACCTCGGCGGCGTCGCCGACCTCCGCCGCCAGCCTGATGCCGTCTTCATCGTCGACCTGAAGAAGGAGCAGCTCGCAGTCCGCGAGGCGCGCCGGCTCGGCCTGCCGATCATTGCGCTCGTCGACACGAACTGCGATCCAGACGAAGCCGACTACATCATTCCCGGAAACGACGACGCGATCCGCTCGTGCAGCCTGATCGTGCGCGCGATCGCCCAGGGTGTCGCCGCGGGCAAGACGCGCGTCACCGAGGCCGAGCTCAGCGCCGCTTCGAACGGCGTTGCCGCCGCTGCGGACGAAGCGGCACCACCGGCCGCCGACGAAACCCCGGCCGAGCACGAGCCGCTCAGCCAGGGCGAGACCGCCGTCGAGCCCGAGAGTTCCAGCGACGTCGTCGATGGGGCTACAGCCGACGAGCCGGCTGTCAGCTCAGGCGAACCGCCGGCCGCCACGACCGAAGGGGAAGAGACCCAGTGAGCGAGATTCCGGCCAGCCTGGTCAAGCAACTGCGTGACGCCACCGGCGCGGGGATGATGGAGTGCAAGCGCGCGCTCCAGGAGACCGACGGCGATCTCGACGCCGCCCGGACGCTCCTGCGGGAGCGAGGGATGGCGCTCGCAGGCAAGCGCGCCGGTCGCGCCACCAGCGAGGGCCTCGTCGGCTACCACCAGTCGGAGGGCCGGATCACGATGGTCGCGGTCGGTTGCGAGACCGAGCCCGTCTCCAAGAACGACGAGTTCCAGACATTCGCGAAGAAGGTGCTCGACCTCGTCGACGAGGAAGGCCCCGACTCGGTCGCGCAGCTCGAGCAGGAGCGCGTCGACCTCGTCGGCAAGCTCGGCGAGAACATCCTCGTCACCGGCGCCGAACGGTACGAAGCGGTCGGAGCCGGCGAGACGCTCGGTGCCTACGTGCATCCGCCCGCGAACAAGCTCGGCGTCGTCGTGAAGCTCGCCGGCGGCTCGCCGGAGCTCGCGCGGCAGCTCGCGATGCACATCTCCTTCGGGCGACCCGAGTGGCTCTCGAAGGAGGACGTGCCGGCGGAGATCGTCGCGGCCGAGAAGCAGATCCTGCTCAATTCGGACGAGCTCGAGGGCAAGCCCGAGCAGGCGAAGGAGAAGATCGTCGAGGGGATGCTCGCGAAGCGCTTCTTCGCCGCCCAGCCCGGCGGAACCCTGACCGAACAGCCGTGGATCCACGACTCTGCGAAGACCGTCGGGAAGGCGCTTGGCGACTCCGACGCGCGTGTGCTCGCGTTCAGGCTGCTCGCTGTCGCAGAATAGGGGCGTGACGGTTCAACCCGAGCATGCGGAGCACGCGCCTGCAGGCGTTGCTTCCCCTTTCCGCCGCATCCTGCTGAAGCTCTCCGGCGAGGCGCTGATGGGGGAGCAGGAGTACGGGATCGATCCGGACACGGTGGCGCGGATCGCCGACGAGATCGTCGACGTCCAGAGCGGTGGGCTCGAGCTGGCGATCGTCGTCGGGGGCGGCAACATCTACCGCGGAATCGCCGCGGCTGCCGACGGGATGGATCGCGCCACCGGCGACTACGCCGGGATGCTCGCGACCGTCCTGAACGCGCTGGCTCTCCAGGACGCTCTGGAGCGGCTCGGCGCGGTCACGCGGGTGCTCTCTGCGCTCGAGGTCTCGGAGGTCGCGGAGCCGTACATCCGTCGCCGGGCGATGCGCCATCTCGAGAAAGGCAGAATCGTGATCTTCGCCGCGGGCACGGGCAACCCGTTCTTCACGACCGACACCGCGGCTGCGCTGCGCGCGCTCGAGATCGGCGCCGAGGCGCTCCTGATGGGCAAGAACGGCACCCGCGGTGTCTTCGACGGCGACCCACGCACCGATCCCAACGCCCGCTTCCTGCCGCAGCTCACCCATCTCGAGGCGATCGAGCGAGGTCTGCGCGTGATGGATGCGACCGCGCTTTCCCTCTGCATGGAGAATCGCCTGCCTATCTACGTGTTCGAGCTCGCCGCGGGCAACATCCTGCGAGTGGCGACCGGCGAGCGCGTCGGCACGATCATTTCGACACCCATGAAGGAGCCCTGATGGCGACGATCGAGGAGTTTCTCCAGGACGCGACCCGCCGCATGGACAGGTCGATCGAGACGACGCGCACCGAGTTCAACAGCGTGCGAACCGGACGCGCGTCTGCCGCGCTGCTCGACCGGATCACCATCGACTACTACGGCACGGCGACGCCGCTCAAGAACATGGCGACGATCGGGGCGCCCGAGCCTCGTCTCCTGACCGTGCAGCCGTTCGACCCGACTCAGATCAGGGCGATCGAGAAGGCGATCCAGGAGTCCGACCTCGGCCTCACGCCTTCGAACGACGGCAAGGTCGTACGCCTGCCCATTCCGCAGTTGACCGAGGAGCGCCGCAAGGAGCTCGTCAAGGTCGTGCGGAAGTACGGCGAGGACGGCAAGATCGCGATCCGCAACGTGCGCCGCGACGTGATGAAGGGTCTCGAGGAGCTCGTCAGAAACGGCGAGGTCGGGGACGACGAGGAGCGGCGGGGGGAGGCGCAGGTGCAGAAGCTGACCGACGAGCACACGAAGACGATCGACGGGTTGATCAAGCACAAAGAGACGGAAATCATGGAGGTTTGAGCGCCGGGCGCTCAAACCTCTCGGCGTGAAGACGACGTTGGCTGCTGCACCTGGCGATGTTGTGGGCGTAGCCCGCAACATCGCGATCATCATGGATGGCAACGGGCGCTGGGCGGAGGCCCGCGGGCTCCCGGTTGCGGAAGGCCATCGCGAGGGCACACGTGCCCTGCGCCGGACCGTCGAGGCGGCCATCGACCTGCACGTTCGCTCGCTCGCCGTCTATGCGTTCTCGACCGAGAACTGGACGCGTCCGGTCGAGGAGGTCGATGACCTCATGGACATCTTCGGCGAGACGATCGAGCGCGAGCTGCCCGACCTCGCCGAGCAGGGGGTGCGAAGCAGGTTCTTCGGTCGCCGTGACCGCGCACCCGAGCCACTCCGGACCCGGATGGAGAGTCTCGAGGCCGAGACGGCCGGCAACGAACGGCTCGATCTCTGGATCGCGTTCGACTACGGCGGGCGCGCGGAGCTCGTCGAGGCAGCACGACGGCTCGTGGGGGACGGCGTCCCGGCCGCCGAGATCGACGAAGAGTCGCTCGCCGCACGGTTGGACGCGCCCGAGCTTCCCGATCCAGATCTCCTGATCCGCACCTCAGGCGAGCTTCGGCTCTCGAATTTCCTGCTCTGGCAGAGCGCCTACTCGGAACTCGTCTTCGTCGACACCCTCTGGCCCGATTTCGGCCGCGCGGAGCTTGCGAACGCCCTCGGCGTATACGCGGGCCGCCGCCGGCGGTTCGGCGGACGCTGACATGAGTCAGTTCGTCTCCCGCCTGCTGGTCACGATCGTGGCCCTGCCGGTCGTGCTCTATCTCGTCTGGCTCGGAGGCTGGTGGATCTTCGCGCTCGCGCTCGCGGCCGCGCTCATCGGCCTGCACGAGCTCTACGCGATGGCGCGGGGATTGCGGCCGCTCGTGCTCGCAGGGTATGCGGGCGCAATCGCCACTCTCCTGGGAGCGCACCTGGGCGGGGCGGCTTGGATGACCGGCGGCTTCGCGCTCACGCTCTTCCTGGCATTCGTGCTCTACGGGATCGCGGAGACGCGCCAGACCGCGACGATCACGATCGGCTCGACGGTGCTGGGGGTCGCGTGGATCGCGCTCGGCCTTGGCCATCTGCTGCTTATCCGCGCTCTCCCCGAGCATGGGCGACTCGCCGTCTTCACCGTTTTGCTCGCCGTCTTCGCGGACGACACCGCCGCCTACGGCATCGGCAGGTTGATCGGGCGGCGCAAGCTCGCGCCGACCCTCTCGCCCGGAAAGACGTGGGAGGGGTTTCTCGCCGGTACCGTCGTCGCGCTCGCCGTCGTGTTCTTCGCCCTCTACGAGCAGGGATTCCTGACGATTGCGGAGTCGCTCGTCCTCGGCGCCGCGATCGCGCTCGCGGGAGCTGCCGGCGACCTCTTCGAGTCGGCGCTGAAGCGCGACCTGCAGGTAAAGGACTCCGGCCGACTCCTCGGCGCCCACGGCGGCATGCTGGATCGGATCGACGCGCACCTCTTCGCGGCCGTTGCCGCCTTCTACGTGATCCTCGCCGTCGGTTATTCCTAATGCTCCTGCCGCTCGTCCTGACGTTCGCCGTTCTCCTCTTGACCGGCTGCATCAGCGACGACGAGCCGGCGCCACTGGTCGACATCCGCACCCAACCCGTCGAGTATCGCGGTGCCTACGCGATCTGCTCCATCGGCTCCGTCCGGTACGTGGCCGAGCGCTACGGCGTCTCGGAGCCGACACCCGAGGCGGTGGCGAGCGCCACGGCGAAGGCGGTCGGCAGCACCTCGGCGGACAGCGCGAAGCACGCCCGCCGCGGTTGTCTCGACGCGATCGCAGCCCGCGACTCTCGGGGTCCCGGCAACGAGGTCCCGTGACGCTCCCCGTACACTGGTGACCGTGCGGCGAATCGCCCTTCTGGGAGCCACCGGCTCGATCGGCCGGCAGGCAATCGCCGTCGTCGAGGCTGAAGCGGAGCTCGAGCTCTGCGCGATCGCGTCGGGCTCGAGCGACCTAGGCGTCCTCGCAGCAAGGCACGGAGTCGAGCATGTTCAGCAAGGCGGCGACCTCACCCAGTTGCTCGAACGCGCGCAGCCGGATGTTGTCCTGAACGCCGTCGTCGGGTTCGCCGGAATCGGCGCGACGCTGTGGGCGCTCGAGCGCGGGATCACGCTCGCGCTCGCGAACAAGGAGAGCCTCGTCGCGGCGGGAGAGCTGGCGCTCGCCGCCCAGGAGAGTGGGGGTGGCCGGCTGCTGCCGGTCGACTCCGAGCACTCGGCGGCGTTCCAGTGCCTCGAAGGACGTCCCGCGGAGACCGTGCACTCGCTGGTCCTGACTGCTTCGGGCGGACCCTTCCGTGGCCGCAGCCGCGAAGATCTCGCCGACGTGACGGTCGAGGACGCGCTCGCGCATCCGACCTGGAACATGGGCCCGAAGATCACGGTCGACTCCGCGACGCTGGCGAACAAGGGACTCGAGCTGATCGAGGCGCATGTCCTCTTCGGGCTCGCATACGACCGGATCGAGGTCGTCGTGCACCCGAGCTCGATCGTTCACGCGCTCGTCCGTTTCCGTGACGGCGCCGCACTCGCACACCTCGGCTACCCGGACATGCGGGTGCCGATCTCCTGGGCGCTGCGCTATCCCGATCGCGCTGCCAACGACGTGCCGCAGCTCGACCTTGCGGCCGGCCTCACGCTCGAGTTCTCGGCGCCGGACCTCGAGAAGTTCCCGCTACTCGCGCTCGCACGCCGGGCGGGCGAGCTCGGCGGCACGTATCCCTGCGCCTACAACGCCGCGAACGAGACCGCAGTGGCCGCCTTCCTCAAAGGACGGCTCCCCTTCCTCGGCATCACCGAGGTGGTCGAGGAGGCGCTGGACGCCGCCGACGGCGCGCCCGCCCGCGACCTGGACGACCTGGTCGAGGCGGACGCGCAGGCTCGACGCCTCGCCGAGCGAGGATTGCCGGTGACATGAGCATCTTCATCTCCATCGTCGGTCTCGGCCTCTTGATCCTGATCCACGAGGCCGGTCACTTCTTCGTCGCGCGTGCGGTTGGGATGAACCCGCGCAAGTTCTACATCGGCTTCCCGCCGGCGCTCGTGAAGAAGACCCGCAACGGAATCGAGTATGGAATCGGCACGATTCCGCTCGGCGGCTACGTCAAGATCCCGGGGATGCACCGGCCGGCTGCGGGCGACCTCGACGTCCATTTCGGGCGCGCGGTCTCGGAGCAGCCGTCGCTCGGGCCCGTGGTCGAGGAGCTCCGCCGGCGGCTCGCCGCCGAGGATCACGTGCATTCCCGGGAGGCGGTCGCGAAGCTCGCCGCCGAGCTCGAGCACGCAGAGCTCTCGCCGCTCGCACGGAAGGCTGCCGACCGGGGAACCGTGGACGTCGACGACGCGCTCGGCCCGGACGCCTACTGGCGGGCCCGCACATGGAAGCGCGTCGCCGTCATCTTCGCGGGTCCCGGCGCGAACCTGGTGCTCTCGATCGTTCTCTTCGCTGCGCTCTTCATGTCCGCGACAGGCGTCTTCCAGCTCGGTTTCGTGCCTCAGCAGACCGAAGACGGGGATATCGCCGTGGTCGAGGAGGTCACCCCTAAGAGTCCGGCTGCGGCGGCGGGTCTACTGCCGGGCGATCGCATCGTCCAGATCGACGGGCAACGCGTCGATCCTGACGCGATTCGCCCCACGATTCGCGCATCTGAAGGACGAGCCATCGCTCTGACCGTGAGCCGCGAGGGCGAGATCGTCGAGCTTCCAGCGGTCAGTGCGGAGATGTCGGAGACGTACGGCCCGGTCGATTCGGTCTGGCAGGCGATCCGCGTCACCGGGATCGTGACGAAGGCGATCGGCGCCTCGATCGGCCGGCTCGTGACGGGCGACGGGCGGGACGAGATCTCGAGCCCGGTCGGGATCGTTCAAGGCTCGTCCCAGGCGGTCGAGCGCGGCACGGACTCCTATCTCTGGGTGGTCGGCCTGATCAGCCTCTCGCTCGCGCTGCTGAACCTACTGCCGCTGCTGCCGCTCGACGGCGGCCACATCGCGTTTTCGCTCCTCGAGGGGGTTCGGGGCAAAGCCGTCGCGCGGGAGGTCTACGAGCGCGTCTCGGTCGTCGGAATCGCCCTCGTCCTGCTCCTTTTCTTCATCGGCCTCTCCAACGACATCGGCCGGTTCGGGAGCTAATCGCGCGAGGTTCCGTCGCTACCCTGTAGCCGTGGCGTCGAGCGTTGGAATCAGGGTCGGCAACGTCGCGATCGGGGGTGGAGCGCCGGTCGCCGTCCAGTCGATGACGCTGACGCCGACGCGCGACGTCGAGGCGACGACCGCGCAGATCGCAGCGCTCGCGTCCGCCGGCTGCGAGATCGTGCGCTGCGCCGTGCCGAAGCTCGAGGACGCGGAGGCGCTGAAGCGAATCGTTCGCCTTTCGCCGCTCCCGGTGATCGCCGACATCCATTTCAACGCCTCGCTCGCGCTGAAGGCCATCGAGGCCGGAGTCGCGGCCGTGCGGATCAATCCGGGCAACATCGGCGGTCCCGACAAGGTGGAGCTCGTGGTGAAAGCGGCGAAGAAAGCGGGGATCCCGATGCGGATCGGCGCCAACTCCGGCTCCCTCCCGAAGCACCTCGAGCAGCTCGCGCAGGCCGACCAGGCCGAGGCCCTCGTGGAGGCGGCGCTCGAGGAGGTGGAGCTGCTCGAGCGGCTCGACTTCCGCGACTTCAAGATCTCGGTCAAGTCGAGTCATGTGCCGACGATGATCCGTGCCTATCGCACGCTCTCGGACAAGGTCCCGTATCCGCTCCACCTCGGCGTCACCGAGGCGGGCACGCCCTTTTCCGGCTCGATCAAGAGCGCGGTCGGCATGGGCGCCCTGCTCGTGGACGGGATCGGCGACACGATCCGCGTCTCGCTCACCGCCGACCCGGTCAAGGAGATCGAGGCAGCGTTCGAGATCCTGAAGGCGCTCGGTCTGCGCGAGCGCGGCCCGGTGATGATCTCGTGCCCCTCCTGCGGCCGGGACAACGTCGGCGTCGAGAACCTCGCCGTCGTCGTCGAGGAACGGCTCAAGGCCTACCCCGAGGCGTTCGAGGTCGCCGTGATGGGCTGCGCCGTGAACGGACCAGGGGAGGCCGGCGATGCCGACTTCGGGATCGCCGGCGGCCGCGACGTGGGCTTCCTCTACGCCCATGGCCGCGTGCTGAAGAAGGTTTCGTCCGAAACCCTGATCGACGAGCTCTTCGTCGAGATCGACCGCTGGATCGAGGCCGGGATGCCGCGCCCGAAGCGCTTGAAGATGGCCAAGCCCGCCGCGCTCGCGATGGCGGAAGCCTCGCTGATTCCGCTCGACTAGGGTCTTGCGATGATTCACCGCGCCTCCCAGCTCTTCCTCCCGACCCTGCGCGACACCCCGGCGGACGCGGAGGCGATCTCGCACAAGCTGCTCGTCCGGGGCGGTTTCATCCGCCAGCTCGGCGCAGGGCTCTGGACGTTCCTGCCGCTCGGCTGGCGCGTCCATCGCAAGGTCGAGCGGATCGTCCGCGACGAGATGGACGCGATCGGCGCGCAGGAGATGTACGCGCCGGTGCTGACCCCGAGCGAGCTCTGGGAGCAGACCGGACGGATCGGGATCCCCGAGCTCTTCCACCTCGAGGATCGCGCGGGACGCCGCTTCGTTCTTCCCCTGACCCACGAGGAGACGTTCACCTTCCACGCGCTCGAGCTCCGGAGCTATCGCGAGCTGCCGCAGTCCTGGTACCACTTCCAGACGAAGAACCGGGACGAGCCGCGGCCCCGCGGCGGCCTCCTCCGCTTGCGTGAGTTCGTGATGAAGGACTCCTATTCGTTCGACCGCGACGAGGCCGCGCTCGGCGTCAGCTTCGAGGCCCACCGCGGCGCCTACGAGCGGATCTTCGAGCGCTGCGGCCTCGAGACGCACTACGTCCAGGCCGAGAGCGGGATGATGGGCGGGAAGGAGTCTTTCGACTATCTGGCGCCATCCGGCTCGGGCGAGAACACGCTCGTCACCTGCGAGAACGGCGACTACGCGGCCGACCTCGAGATCGCGCAAGGCGTCCCGCGCGCTCCTGACTTCCCGGCCGCGCTCGACGAGCCCGGCGAGATCGAGACACCGGACACGCGCACGTGCGAGGCTCTCGCCGAGCTGCTCTCGCTCGACCTGGCCGCGACCTCGAAGGCGATGCCGGTCGTCCGCGACGACGGAACGCTCGTGCTCGCGCTCCTCCGCGGCGACGACCGGCTCGAGGAGGCGAAGCTCCAGTCCGCGCTCGGCTCGGATTTCCGTCCTGCGACGGACGAGGAGATCCGCTCCGCCTTCGGCGCGGAAGGGGGCTCGCTCGGCCCGGTCGGCTTCCAGGGTCCGATCGTGGCGGACGAGACGCTGCGCGAAGGTCAGTTCGTCGCGGGCGCGAATCGAACCGGCTGGCATCTGGGCGGGGTCGAGGCCGGACGCGACTACGAGCCCGCGTTCGCTGATATCCGCCAGCCGCGCGAGGGCGACGCCTGCCCCGTGTGCGGTGGCCGCCTCGGCTTCCGGACGGCGATCGAGGTGGGGCACATCTTCAAGCTCGGCACGCGCTTCTCCGAGCCGATGCGCGCGACCTTCCTCGACGAGGACGGCGCCGAGCGGCCACTGCTGATGGGGTCGTACGGGATCGGACCCGGGCGCGTTCTCGCGGCCGCGGTCGAGCAGCACCACGACGAGCACGGGATCGTCTGGCCGCGAGAGCTCGCGCCCTATGACGTCCACGTCGTCGCCCTCACTCACGGCGATGACGAGATACGGCTTCACGCCGAGTCGCTGGCCGAAAGCCTGTCCGCGAGCGGCCTTGACGTCCTGCTCGACGATCGCACCCTGCGTCCGGGCGAGAAGTTCGCCGACGCCGATCTGATCGGCTGCCCCCTCCGGATCACCGTCGGCAAGAAGACGCTGGAAGACGGCGCGGTCGACATCCGCCTCCGGGCGACCGGCGAGGACGAGCGAATCGGGCGTTTGGAGGTGGCAAATCGGGTAGGCGCTCGCTGATGACCCGTAGGAAGAAATACAGCGAGGAACCATTCGGGCCGACGATCGAGCACCTCATGGCCGAGACCGGCCTCACCTATCGGGGCCTCGCGGCGAAGACTCAGCTCTCGGCTGGCTACTTGAACCACCTCGTCCACGGCAACCGTCCCGTTCCTTCGAAAAACGTCGTCGAGCGACTCGCAGCCGCGCTCGAGGTCGAGCCGGAGCTCTTCCGCGAGTACCGCCTTCGCGTGATCAACGACCGGCTCGAGGCGATGCCCGATCTGATCGACCGCCTGTACAAGCGGCTCAGCGCCTGACGCGGCTTTCAGCCGGTCGCTAGACTCCGACCGTACGGGGCGTAGCGAAGCCTGGTTATCGCGCCTGGCTGGGGGCCAGGAGATCCCCAGTTCGAATCTGGGCGCCCCGATCTCTTCTTGTTAGCGCAGCGGTCGGAATCTGCGGAAGCAGATCCCGCCCGCGCGAAGACCCCTGAAGGGTCGCTTCGCTCTGTTTCGTAGCGCAAGGGCACGGGCAGAGCCCGCGCCCGCGCGAAGACCCCTGAAGGGTCGCTTCGCTCTGTTTCGTAGCGCAAGGGCACGGGCAGAGCCCGCGCCCGCGCGAAGACCCCTGAAGGGTCGCTTCGCTCTGTTTCGTATGCGCAAGGGCACGGGCAGAGCCCGCGCGAAGACCCCTGAAGGGTCGCTTCGCTCCCGGCTCGCATCCAAAAGCAGGACTGACGAAAGCGTCGAAAAGGGGTAGAAACCAGCCGACGCGCGGGATAGAGTCGCGCGTCGTGCGGATCTGGGTTGTCGTCCTGGTGGTTGCGGCCTGCCTGGTGGTCCCGGCCGGCGCGTGGGCCCACGCGGGTGGCGAGTCGGGCGAGAGCACGGCGGCGGCCGAGACGGCAATCTTCTACTACCCATGGTTCGGCACCGCGGCCCGTGACGGCGCCTACACGCACTGGCAGCAAGGCGGGAGCGCGCCGCCCGCGCAGATTGCCTCGGGTTTCTACCCCTCGCGCGGCCCCTACTCGTCTGCCGACGCCCTCGTACTCGCCGCGCAGATGCGGGAGATCGCCGCGACCGGCGTCACCACGGTGATCGTGTCCTGGTGGGGCCGCGGCTCGCTCGAGGATCAGAGGCTGCCGCGTGTGCTTGCCGCGGCGCAGCTCCACGGCCTCGCCGTGGCGGCGCATGTAGAGCCGTACGACGACCGCAGTGTCGAGAGCGTCACGGCGGACATCGCTTACCTGCGGGCGCTCGGAATCGCAGACTTCTACCTGTGGGCTTCCGTGTGGATCGCCGACGCCGACTTGGCGGTCATGAACGCCGGCCTGCGCGGCGTCCGGGTCTTCGCGAACACGAATCTCGCGGGGAAGGCCGCTGCAGGCGGATTCGAAGGGATCTACACCTATGATGTGCTGCTCTACGACGGAGCGTTCTTTCCACGACTCTGCGCCCAGGCGCACCGGCTCGGGTTGCTCTGCGCGCCGTCGGTCGGTCCCGGTTATGACGCCCGCCGGGCGACCGGCGACCTGCGGCTCAGGCCACGTCGCAACGGGGCCACCTACGACGCGATGTGGCGAGGCGCGATCCGCTCGCGCGCCGACATCGTCACCGTGACGAGCTACAACGAATGGCACGAGGGAACGCAGATCGAGCCGGCTCGGAGCGCGCGGGGCGGGTACGAGAGCTATGAGGGAGCCTGGGGCCTCCGCGGAGCGGCGGCCGAGAGGTCCTACCTCGACCGAACCGCGTACTGGACGGCCCAGTTCGCACGCTCGCGGGCGCTGCGCCGCGATTAGCTCCGCACCACGTCGGCGCCGCAGCCGGAGACAAGCGCGTCGAAGACGTCGCTCCGGTCGACTCCGGCGAGCGAACGATGGTCGAGGTCCAGCTCGATCTCGGGCCAGGACTCCAGACCCAGCGATCTCGCACCCTCGTCCGCGCCGAAGCAGAGCAGCCGCTCGGTGCCGAACACGCCGCGGCGACCCGTCTGCCGGCGCGCGATCCCCTCGAGCTCGCGGAGCTCCTCCAGCGGATCGATCCTCACGTTCGAGTCGGAGCCGATGCAGAGCGAGATCCGCCGATGCTCGATCCGCGCCGCCGGGAGAAAGCCATCCCCAAGATCCGCCTCGGTGGTCGGGCAGGCGCAGATCGTCGCACCCGATTCCGCGAGCAGATCGAGCTCGGCGCCATTGGCATGCGTCGCGTGGACGACCGTGGTCAGCGGCCCGAGGCAGACGGTGCGCGCCAGGAGCTCGATCGGACGGCAACCGTGCTCGGCCAGGCACTCCTCGATCTCTCGCGGCTGCTCGTCGGCGTGAATGTGGAGCGGCAGACCCTCGGCGGCCGCGTACGCGCCGAGCTCCCGGAGCCAGTCCTCCGGACACGCGCGGACCGAGTGGGGGGCGAGACCGACGCGGATCCCGGCCTCGCGCAGCCCTTCGAGATCACGGAGGTACTCGGCGACCGAGCTTTGTCGCATCCGCGGCAGTCCGCCGCGCGCGTACGCCGCGAGCAGGACGACGAGCTCGACTCCGGCGTCCGTCGCCGCCTCGGTTGCCGCGCGCGCCTCGGCCGTTCCGAGGTAGTGGAACTCGCCGACCGCGGTGTAGCCCGCGGCGCGCATCTCGCGATACACCGCGGTATAGCTCTCCCGCACGAGCGTCGGCGTCTGGCGCTCGGCCTCGGCGAGCATGAGCTCCCGCCAGGCCCAGAAGTCGCCGCCGCCCGCGCGCCCGCGCAGTGCCCGCTGGAAGGTGTGACTATGGGCGTTGACGAAGCCGGGGAGCGTGATCGAGCTCTGCACCCCGTGAGCGTAAACTGCGGCCGCAGTGCTCGACCCCGACCCCGCCACCCGCGTCGTTCCAACGCATGCTGGAGCACCCGGCGGCCTTGCTGGGCCGCACGCGCTCCAGATCCTCTCGACAGACCACTGGAGCCTGCTCGCCGCGAGGAGCCTGGGCTATACCGAGGCGATGAGTCGCGCGTCCATGTTCATCGCAGCGCTCTCGGGCGCCGTCGTTGCGCTCGCGCTCGTGGCTCAGGCAACCGACTTCGGTACCGGCTTCGTGGCGTTCGCGCTGCTCTTGCTCCCAACGGTCTTCTTCCTCGGGATCGTCACGATCGCCCGGCTCGGCCAGATCAACTGGGAGGACGCGGTCTGGACGCAGGGGATGAACCGGATCCGGAATGCCTACCTGGAGCTCGCGCCGGAGCTGGAGCCGTACTTCGTGACGAGCCGTTACGACGACGACCCTGGGATCCTCCAGTCGATGCTCGCGACGCGCGGGCCCACGTCTCCCATGCAGCCGTTCATCGCGATTCCGGGCGTCGTGGCCGTACTCGACTCCGTGGTCGCCGCCGCTGCCGTCGGGATTGCGGCCCACAGCCTCGACCTGCGTATCGGCGCCTCGCTCGCAGTGGGCGGGGCGGGGTTCCTGCTCACGGTCGTGCTCGTCGGGATGTGGGCCTGGCGCACGATCGAGACCCTTCGACGCCAGTTGGTCGTCCGCTTCCCGACCCCGGCCGACGCCTGAGCCTCCATCCGCGACTGACTATCCTGCAACCATGGCCACGCGCGTCGTCTCCGCGCCGCTCGCGCAGCTCCCGAACGCGCTGACGCTACTCCGACTGGCGCTGATCCCGTTCTTCGTCGCCGTCTACGTCTCCGCCGGAGATGGGTCGAGCTGGGCGGCGGGCTGGATCTTCCTCGTCGCCGGCATCACCGATCAGGTGGACGGTTTCCTGGCGCGACGCTGGCGAGTCGAGTCGCGCTTCGGGAAGCTCGCGGACCCGCTCGCCGACCGGCTGATGATCGACGCCGCCGTGATCCTGCTCTGGCTCGAGGGCAAGCTCCCGTGGCCGGGCGCGCTCGTGATCGTCCTGCGCGACGTGATCCTCGTCGGCGGCTACCGCCTCCTGATGCCGAAGGGCGTCGAGCTCTCGGTGAGCCTGATGGGAAAGATCGCCACGTGGCTGCTCTATCTCTCCGTCGGAATCCTGACGGTCGTCGGGCACGAGACCGAGTGGCCGCTCTGGCTCTTCTGGGTCGCGCTCGGCCTCGCACTTCTCGCAGCCGCGCAGTACGTCGTCACGGCACGTCGCGAGGTCGAACGATGAGAGCCGTCGTGATGGCCGGCGGCGAGGGCACCCGGCTTCGACCGTTGACCTCGAACCAGCCGAAGCCGATGGTGCCAATCGTCGGCAAGCCGTGCCTCGAGCACATCCTCGAGCTGCTCAAGCTGCACGGGTTCGAGGACGTCGTCGTGACGTTGGCATTCCTGCCGCAGGCGATCCGCAGCTACTTCGGCGGCGGCGATACGCTCGGCCTGAACATCGAGTATTCGGTCGAGGAGCTGCCGCTCGGCACCGCAGGGTCGGTCCGGCTCGCCAGCTCCAAGCTCGACGAGACCTTTCTCGTGATCTCGGGCGACGCGCTCTGCGACGTCGATCTGGGCGCACTTGTCGCCTTCCACAGGGAGAAGGGCGCCGCGGTCACGATCGGGCTCAAGTCCGTCGACAATCCGCTCGACTTCGGGATCGTCGTCACCGACGAGGAGGGCAAGGTCGAGCGCTTCCTCGAGAAGCCATCCTGGGGTCAGGTCTTCTCGGACACGATCAACACCGGCATCTACGTCCTCGAGCCGGAGGTGCTGACTCACATCCCGGTCGACCTCCCCTACGACTTCTCGAAGGAGCTCTTCCCGCTCCTGCTCGAGATGGGCCGGCCGCTGTACGGATTCGTGCTGGACGGTTACTGGCAGGACATAGGCAACCTCGACCAGTACCGGCAGGCGAACTTCGACGCGCTCGACGAGAAGGTGCGTCTGAACGTCGGCGGGATCCGGCTGCGCGGCAACGTCTGGCTCGGCGAGGGCGCCGAGATCCACGACGTGGAGGATCTCGACGGGCCTGCCTTCATCGGCAACTACTGCCGCATCGCGCGGGACGCGTCAGTCGGGCCGTACACGGTGCTCTCGAACGGCGTCACGCTCCGCGAGAACGCCCGAGCCACGCGGACGGTGATCGACGCTGCGACCCACGTCGGGCGCGGCACCCTGATCGAAGGGGCCGTCGTCGGTCGCGCGTGCGACATTCGCAACCACGTCCACATCCACGAAGGCGCGGCGATCGGGGACGAGGTCACGATCGGCTCGGAATCGAGCGTGATGCCGCACGTTCGGATCTACCCCTACAAGGAGCTCGAGACCGGTTCGCAGCTCTACGAGAACCTGATCTGGGAGTCGCGTGCCTCCTCGCGCCTCTTCGGCAAGGACGGCGTCAGCGGCCTCGTCAACGTCGACCTGACCCCGGAGACCGCGGTGCGCCTCGCCGCGGCGCTCGGCACGGCCCTGAAAAGGGGGGCGCGGGCGGTCGTCAGCAGAGATTCGGGGCCGGCCTGCCGGATGATCAAACGGTGCCTGATCTCCGGTCTGAACGCGACCGGCGTCGATGTCGCAGACCTGCGCGTCTCCCCGCCGGCCGTGAGCCGGCATGTGCTGAAGACCCAGGCGTTCGCCGCAGCGATCCACGTTGCCCAGAGCCAGCTCGATCCCGAGGCCGTCGTCATCCGCATCTACGAGCCGCCCGGGATCCTGCTCACCCAGTCGCTACAGAAGGAGATCGAGCAGAACTTCACGCGGCAGGAGCTGAGGCGCGTCGGCGCGGACGGCGTCGGCTCGGTCTCGTACCCGGCCCGCGTGCGCGAGAGCTACGCCCAGGATCTGCTCACCGGGATCGACGCCGATGCGATTCGCGCGCGCGGCTTTCGGATCGTGATCGATTACGGCTATTCGGCTGCGTCGTTCGTCGTCCCGCTCGTCGTCGGGCCGCTCGGGGTAGAGGCGATCTCGGCCCACGGCTTCTTCGCCGAGGGCGCTGCGATGCAGGAGACGCTCGCGCAGGCGATCGTGAACGCGAAGCGGCTCGTGCCCGCGATCGGAGCGGACCTCGGAGTCGTCTTCGACCGTGGCGCCGAGCGACTCTTCCTGGTGGACGAACAGGGTCGCGAGGTGCCGGTCGAGCAGACGCTCCTACTCCTCCTGAAGCTGATCGGCGTGAGCGGAGCGACGGGCAAGGTCGTCTTCCCGATCACGGTGACGAGTCAGGTGGACGCTCTCGCCGAGGGCAGGCTCGAGGTCGTGCGAACGCCGAACTCGCTTGCCGACCTGACGCGTGCGGCCGCCGCGGATGGCGTCGTCTTTGCCGGTGCGGTCGGCGGCGGATACGTCTTCCCGCAGTTCCTGCCCGCCTACGACGCCGTCGCAAGTCTCGCGAAGCTGCTCGAGCTGCTGGCGCCGGTCGAGCAGCCGCTCTCCGCGCTCGTCGCCGAGCTCCCGCGGTCGACGGTGATCCACCGTGAGCTCGCGTGTCCGTGGGCAAAGAAGGGACTTGTGATGCGGCTCCTGAACGAGCAGCTCGCGGGTCGTGACCTCGACCTGACCGACGGGATCAAACTGCTCGGAACTCACGGCTGGAGTCAGGTGCTTCCGGATCCCGACGAGCCGCTCCTGCACCTCTACGCCGAGGGCGAATCCACCGAGGTGTCGGTCGAGCTCGAACAGGAGATCCGCGAGCTCGTCGAGGCGGTCATGCAGGGAGACGGCTCAGCGCCGCGAATCAGGACAGAAGCCTCAAGCTGAGGTTGACCCCTCGGGCTCCCTGCTGCTTTACTGAGACCCCAACGCGAAAGGCCCATAGTGGAGGATCGGCAAGAACACGACATGGAGGCGCTGCCCGACCTCGGCACGCTCTCCGACGACGATCTGAAGGCCCTGATCGAGCGGCTCTCCGAAGAGGAGAACCAGGTCTCCTACCGGCGGCGGATGCTCCAGGGCCGGATCGACATCCTGCGCGCGGAGCGAACGGCGCGGTTCAAGGGAACCGGAGGGAGCAGCAGCGATGTCGACGTCGATCGACTGACGGACATCCTCACCGCGCGGGCGACACCCGCAGCGCAGGACGAGGGTGCATGAGTCACGTCTACTGCCCTGAGTGCGGCTACCAGAACCCGGAAACCGCGAACTACTGCGCGAAGTGCGGCACCCATCTGAAGCACGAGGATGCCGGCGAGCAGACGATGACGTTCACGCCCCAGGAGGTGGCCGAGGATCCCGGCGCGTCGCTCAACGATCCTGCCGTCAAGGGGCCGGCGCTTGTCGTGCGCTCCGGCGGCGGCCGCGCGGGAGAGACGTTCTTTCCTTCAGGCGAGCGAACGCTGATCGGCCGTTCTCCCGACTGCGACGTCTTCCTCGACGACGTCACGGTCTCGCGCAAGCATGCCGAGCTCGTGCAGGCCGGAGAGCGCTTCACGATCAAGGATCTCGGCAGCTTGAACGGCACATTCGTCAACCGACGCCGGATCGAGACCGACGAGACGGAGATCGAGGACGACGACGAGGTTCAGATCGGCAAGTACCGGCTGACCTTCCTCCGCGGCCGATGAGCACAACGGCAGCAGACCGACGTTCGGGCGAGCGGCTGCACACCATCGGGGCGGTCTGCGCGCGCCTGCAGCCGGAGTTCGTGGACATCTCGATCTCGAAGATCCGCTACCTCGAGGACCAGGGCCTGCTGACGCCGAAGCGGACGCGTGGCGGCTATCGGCTCTTCAGCGAAGAGGACGTCGAGCGGCTCGAGACGATCCTGCGACTCCAGCGCGACGAGTTCCTGCCCTTGCGGGTGATTCGCCAGGAGCTGTCGACCGGCGGCGCGGCGGCCGAGCGCAAGCGTCGGCCACCGGCCGGGCTCGGCGATCGCGAGCCGGAGCTCGATCTCGCCGAGCTGTGCGAGCGCGCTGGAATCGACGGAGAGCTAGCGCGGGCGCTCGAGGAGTTCGGACTGCTCGCAGCGAGGGTCGAGGGCGGCGAGCGGCTCTATCGGGAGAGCGACGCCGAGATCGCGGCTGCTTGCGGACAACTCGCCCGCTACGGAATCGACGCGCGCCATCTCCGTACCTTCCGCAACTCCGCCGGCCGAGAGGCGGGGCTGCTCGAACAGCTCGTGGCGCCCGCCCTTCGTGCCCGCAATCCCGAGCGCCGAAAGGCCGGTCTGGAGGATCTCCAGACACTCGCCGAGGCCGCACAGGAGCTCTCTCGGTTGCTCTTCTGGCGCGAGCTGCGCGCCCTCGCGGAACGTTAGAGGGGCTCTCGGCCATGAGCCTCGATCTCCGAACGCTCGTCCGCGAGGTACCCGACTTTCCCGAGCCGGGGGTCGGCTTCAAGGACATCAGTCCGCTCCTCGCGCATCCAGAGGGTCTGCAGCAGGCGATCTCGGAGCTTGCGCAGTGGGGGAAGGGCAAGCGGCCCGACCTCGTCGTCGGCGCCGAGGCGCGCGGCTTCATCTTGGGAGCAGCGATTGCGCGGGAGATCGGTTGCGGCTTCGTGCCCGCCCGCCGGCCGGGGAAGCTGCCACCCGACACGGTCAGCGTCAGCTACGCGCTCGAGTACGGCCGAAACGCGCTCGAGCTGCATCCCTCCTCGTTCTGGCAGGGGGTGCGTGTGCTCGTCCACGACGACGTCCTCGCCACGGGCGGCACGGTCGAGGCGATCGGGAGCCTGATCGAGCAACTTGGTGGGGAGGTGGTGGGCGTCGCGTTCATCATCGACCTCACCTTCCTGAACGGCCGCGAGCGGCTCGCCGGCTACGACATCCGCTCCCTGATCGAGTACTAGAGAACCGCCCTGCGTCTCTCCAGTTGGACATCCGATCTGCCGATGAGCCTTCCAGCATGTACGACGCGCTGACGGGTCGATACACGTTCTCGTGCCCTCATCGCGAGGAGGCGCAAGTGACCCTGTCCGCCTTCCGTCATCTCGAGCGGCTGCCCGGCGCCGCGCATCCCGCAGTCTACGGTGTGCTCTTCGACTGCGGGTGCGGCGACGTGCACACCGGCCTCGTCGCACACAGCGACCTCGACTGGGCCCCGCTCGGGGTCGCCGCCGGCCGGTTCCTCAATCTGATGACCTCGCGATTCGACGACGTCGGAGCCGATCTCACTGGAACCGCCGCGAACCGCGTCAAGGCCGGCGAGTGGCCGTGGAGCTTCTTCTGCTACGCAGAGGGAATGCCGCGGCCGGTGTTTCCGTCCTCATTCGTTGCTGTCGCACCGGGCGAGCGACTGCTCGGGCTCGCCGTCCGCTGCCCGGCCTGCAATGCGCTCTCGGTGAACCTCGTCACGCAGGCGCACGTCGATCTGCCGTTCTGGAACGACGCGACCATCGGCGTCGTCGACCACGTCTTCAGCGACGACGCCATCTCGGCGGTCGAGGGCTTCCGAGCAGAACTCTACTCCGCCTGCTTCGACGAGCGGCGCCTGAATCTCGACTAGCTCCGGTTCCGTTTCGCTCCGTGCGGGAAAGACTCACGGAGAGAAATCGCCAACACGGAGGCTGAGATGATCGGTATGACCAGAGGTGTCGCGACGCTCGTGGGTGCGGGCATCGCCGGGTTCCTGATCTGGCTCGCTGCGCAGGTAGGCGCGGACTCGTCGGGCGATTACTGGGCGACGTACGGCCTGATCGCGGCCGCAGGGCTCACGATCGCGCTGTCGCAGATCCTCGGCGGCTGGACGAAGTGGGGCTGGCCCCGGCTCTCGGCAGGTGTTTTTCTGCTCGGATTTCTCCCGGTGCTGGTGGTAGGAGGCTGGGTGCTGCTGGCACGTCAGCCCGCCGACTTCTTCAACACGTCCAACTGGTCGCGCGATCTCGGCGTCGACGGCGTCGTCAGCGACCTCGGCGAGTTGCTTGCCGCAATCGCATTCGGAGTCGGCTTGACGTTCGGGCTCACGTTCGACACCTCGGGGCCGCGCGTCGCGGTGCACGAGACAGTCGACGAGAGCCGGCGCGTCGCGCCGATGGCCACCACCCGCGACCGCGATCCCGACGAGCCGCTCACGGCCGATCGCTCGGCCGACGTGCCGCCCGAGGACGTGTCGGAGCGTGACGGCGGCCGTCGCTTCGGACTACGCCGGGTCGGCGGGAGAGGCGACCGCAACGACAGCTGATCGTCCGTTCCCTCGCGCCAGGGATTCGCGAGAGCGGGGCCGACGCCGATAGAAGTCCCGATGGATGCCGCCGCCGTTATGCGTCGCGAGCCGGCTGCATTCGATCGTCTGCTCGAGGACTGTTTCGCGCTCGACGACGAGCGGTGCCGCCCCAGCGCGCTCGTTCGACTCGAGGCGCTGATCGGCACCGAGCTGGCGCAGCGGCTGCTACTCGTGCTCTCCAGCTCCACCGAGGGCCAGCCTCGCTCGTACGCCTGACGAGCTCCGATTAGCTCGAGCCGGGGCGACTCTCGCCGCGCACGCGCACGAAGAGGAAGATCGCGGCGCCTGCGAGCAGGGAGAAGATCAACGCCGTGGCGCTCGAGACACCGACCGCGAGCATCCCGAGCCAGAGGAAGACGAAGAAGAGCGCGGCCCAGAGGAACGCATGGACTCCCTGATCGATACTCGGAACACGCAAGTGCATCGGCCGATCGTACTTCGTGGGCGCGGCAAAGAGAAGCCTGAGCAGCTGTCGAGGAAAGTTTTCGCAAATTGCACGGTTCGCCGCGCGCGGGCCTTGCCTGCCGGCTCGAGCCCCACTAGGTTGCCGCTTGCAGGAAGCACGGAGCGCAAGTAGACCGAAGTCGAGCACGAGGGCCGTACGCGGAAGCGGAAAGTCAACGGGTTCGGTGGACGAAAGCGCCACCGGCTTCCTGAATTATTTGCGCAGCAAGAGGGATCTGCGGGAGCAGATCCCTCTTGCGCGAAGACCCCTGAAGGGTCGCTTCGCTCCCGGCTCACACTCAGAGCGGGCTATTCGTTCGCTCACCGTCCGAGCGGGGAGGACGGGCAGCCATCCGACAAGAGTGGCTTTCTCTAGGATCGCGCGATGGGCCGGGCGGGCGTCTTTCTCGCGGCGGGCGCCGCCTTCCTCGCTGCGGTCGTCCTGACCACACTCGGGGTGGGGGACAGCGCTCAGGCGCTGCCGAACTGGCAGGCACTCGTGCTCGGCCTCGTCCAGGGCGCGACCGAGCTCCTGCCGATCTCCTCGTCCGCTCACCTGATCCTCGTGCCGTGGCTCTTCGACTGGGAGTTCCTGAAGGAGAACGACGCGTTCAACCAGACCTTCGACGTGTCGCTGCACCTTGGCACGCTCATCGCCGTCGTTGCCTACTTCCGCGGAGATCTCGTGCGGCTTTCGTCGGCCTGGCTCGGCTCCGTGCGCCGGCATCGGATCGAGTCGGTCGACGAGCGAATCGCGTGGCTCGTGGCGATTGCGAGCGTCCCGGCCGCCCTCGTCGGCGCGCTCGGCGAGGATCTGATCGCCGCGCACCTGGGGGAGCCGTGGCAAATCGCGATCCTGCTGGCGCTCTTCGGCGGCCTGCTCTGGCTGGCGGATCGGCAGCCGCAGTCGAAGCGGATCGGGGATCTCGACTTCCGCTCGGCTGTCGCCGTCGGGCTTGCGCAGTGCCTCTCGCTGATGCCCGGTGTCTCGCGTTCGGGCATCACCATCACCGCAGGGCGGTTTCTCGGCCTCGATCGCGATTCGGCCGCGCGCTTCTCCTTCCTCCTGCTCGTCCCGATCACCTTCGGAGCGGTTGCGTACAAGGGGATCGGCGACGTGCTGCTCGCCGATTTGCCGCCGGGCACCACCGGACCCTTTCTCGTCGGCTCGCTCGCGTCCGGGGCGAGTGGACTCCTCGCGATCTCGGCGCTGCTCGGCTATGTGCGCCGGCACGATTACTCGCTCTTCGTGGTCTACCGCCTGCTCGTCGCGCCGATCGTGCTGCTCCTGATCGCGACAGGTGCCCGCTCAGCGGGCTTCTGACGTCGGATGCCGTCAGCGCGAGCGGGCGAGGGGGAAAGGCGGGCGCCATTCAACTTGACATAACTCCGCTTATCGTGCATGGACTGGACAACGGCGTTTCAGAGGAAGAAGGTGCAGGTAGAAGCTGCCCAGGCTTCCCGCCGACCCTATGACGACGATCGACATCGACCACCTCCTGCGCAACGAGGAGATCCAGCAACTACTCGAGGCCGCCGAGCAAGGCGGCTCGCTGCGTTCCGTGGAGATTGTCGAGCTCATCGAGGCACACGAGCTCGATGCGCTCGAGCAGGACGCGTTCTTCCGTGAGCTCGAACAGCGTGGGATCGAGATTGTCGAGGAGGCAAAGGTCGAGGAACCGGCGCCCGCACCCGCGGCAGCTACCCCGCAGGAGACCACCACGGATGCACTTCAGCTCTTTCTTCGCGAGGCGGGCCGACATCAGCTCTTGACCGCAGCTCAGGAGGTCGAGCTTGCGAAGCGGATCGAGGTCGGCGACCTGCAGGCCAAGCAGCGGATGATCCAATCGAACCTGCGGCTCGTCGTCTCGATCGCGAAGAACTACCGCAACCAGGGCCTGCCGTTTCTCGATCTGATCCAGGAAGGCACACTCGGCCTGATTCGGGCGGTGGAGAAGTTCGATTGGCGCCGCGGCTTCAAATTCTCCACCTATGCGACCTGGTGGATCCGCCAGGCTGTAGCCCGAGCGCTCGCCGACAAGGCGCGCACGATTCGGATGCCGGTTCACATCGTCGAGCGGCTCCAGAAGATGAATCGCGCGGAGCGAACGCTCTGGACACAGCTCGGGCGCGAGCCGAAGCTCGAGGAGATCGCGGCAGAGGCCTCCCTTCCCCTCCAGCAGGCGGTCGAGGTCCGCGCCGCCGCGCGCGCGTCGACGAGTCTCGACCAGCCGGTCGGCGAGACGGAGGACGCCGTCTTCGGCGACTTCGTCGCCGGCGACGGCCCGCTTCCCGAGGAGGAGGTCGAGGTCTCGCTCCGCAGCCAGGCGCTGAAAGAGGCGCTGGATACGCTCGGCGAGCGCGAGCGGCAGGTCGTCACGCTGCGCTACGGACTCGCCGACTCCGAGCCGAAGACGCTCGAGGAGATCGGTCGGCGTCTCGGACTTACGCGCGAGCGCGTCCGACAGATCGAGATCGACTCGCTGAAGCGCCTTTCGAAGCTGCGCGAGATGGAATCGATCGCGCTGTACTGATGGCGCAAGCTGGGCATCCGCAGGAGCGGATGCCCAGCGCGCGAAGATCCCTGAAGGGTCGCTTCGCTCCCGGCTCAGAAGCGGACGCCAGCGCGCGAAGATCCCTGAAGGGTCGCTTCGCTCCCGGCTCAGAAGCGGACGCCAAGACGCGAAGATCCCTGAAAGGTCGCTTCGCTCCCGGCTCAGAAGCGGACGCCAAGACGCGAAGATCCCTGAGAGCGCGTTTCAATTTGAAGGGACCCGTTTTGGCTTGGCGAATGTCGTCGGCATCTGTCGTCAAGCTGGGAGGGGTGTCGATGGCTGCTGCGCCGTGGGTTGTGCCCGACGAGCTGTGGGA
>JAABUS010000455.1_pt1 | contig 104397 bp, 68 predicted proteins | sample 5560161 | NCBI WGS metagenome assembly JAABUS01 (sample SAMN10711885, study PRJNA513376) | rock metagenome | isolation source: Antarctica rocks | place: Antarctica: Victoria Land, Trio Nunatak nord | collected 2016-01-04
GAGCGAGGGAGGGGAGGAAGAGCTTCTGCGCCCTATGGATCAATGACAGTAACGAAGTATAGAAGACGATCCTTGCGGCCTTCGTCGACGATACATGGATTGAAAGGGAGACGCTGAGGATCAAGTCCATGCATCGAAGACGTCGAGGTGTTCTGTAAACACTACGACGAGGTTGACGACGGCAAAGCCAGGACAAGAAATCAGCTATTGTGCTCGAACACAAATGATCCGGCTGCGGACGTGAACGTAGACGTGCCGGTGATTGAGTCTCCAACGTGCTTCGGTTCCCTGCCAGTACAGAGACAGCCTTCGCAGACTTCGGTGGTAGTAGCCAACGGTTCTGTCTGATCAAAGATGCAGGGTCCCGAGGACGTTGAGGAGGTCGAGCTCTGGGAAGCTGAGAGAATCAACCGGGTTGATGACAGTGATTTTTTTTGGCGAGAATGCAGTAATCGTGCGGATACTGTTTCCATAGGGCGGATTCTTTGGCATCTGGTCGCATGGGCTGCAAGGCTCAGACTTGGTTCCAGGACGACGGTCTTTATTCTTGCGGTCTCGTTGTTCCATGATACCGACCGATTTCGTAGTTGCTCGTTCAGAACCACCAGGTCAAGGTTCTCCTCCAATTCATTCATTCTGGTCCAGAAGGAGCGGGGCACAAGGCCAGAAGCATTGTCGTACAGAACACTGTGTCCCGGAAACACAATTCGTGGCTCCAAGTAGGATGGGGTGCGATGATGAATCTTGGTTTTTGGGTGACAGCTTTATCTTTGCGGTACCCCTTGAGCTGTGGATACTGAATGCGTTGCGGTCGCTCGACTCAGTCCACCCGATCGATGTTCGTTTCCAGCTCACACATTTCGATCTCAGGGGAGCCGGATATCGCTTAGCTGTGATAAGCCCTAATCGTTTCGACACCATTGCCGCTCGCAGCACGGACAAAACGTGGAGATTCCTCCTTGTGTGACATCTTGCGACGTCTCATCGTCACAACGAGCCACCGGAAGAGAGTCTTCAAACCCGTCAACTGTCTCAAACCATCAATCCTAGAGGAACCGACCCCATCCGAGCTCAATCTCCAGCGTTGCCGCTCCGGGCACAATCATCCGGATGGCAAAGTCACATTCTACAGGTCTGTATCGCAGGCTCCATGACGAGAGCAGATTGAGAGCCGCCAATAGATCCTGGTAATGCATCCCCGGTACTTTGGGCACGATCTGCAAGGCCACGGATCTGCCGTGCCAGATGAATCCTTCTCGAACGGGCCTGTTGATGAAATCGGGTGGGCTCTCATCAATGAGCTCGTGAATGCTGTAGCGACATGTCAATAAACCACTCTTCAGAGGGATTTGGTGGGTTTCTTACTCTCGGAGGCCTTGTAGGATTGGGGCTGTAGCGTCTGAGAAGCTGATGTGATACGCGTAGTTGATGAAGATCAGAGATATTTGGGATTCGGAGGTACTATATTTGAACGGCGCTCGGGGCATTGGGATGGGGTCGTCACTGGTGTAATTGATCAGCATACCCGAGTCTTAAAGACAATGGGTGCTGATAACTTCGAGGGTAAGCGCAAGACTGTACTGTTGGTAAGCCTTTGAGAGGAAAATTGCAAAGTGCAATTTGTATGATCATTAGAAAGAGATTCTTCATGACTGCAGATACGGAAAGGAAGCGTTGATGCAGCGACTAGGATGACGTGTAAAGATATGAATCTGAGTATATATCCGTAAAGCTGACAAGGCAAGACATTTAACATCGTAAAGCAGTACATGCAGCGTGCTGCAGAAGAGTGGAGTAAGAAGACTACCGATAAGCCTACAAGACCGATTTGGGCCCTGTGTGCATTTATACTGCGATATCTGGGATCATATAACAAGCGATTTGCGCCAGGCGATAACCTAGCTGTGCGCTTTTGTTGGCCCGTGCCGCCTGTAGATAACTGAAGGATTCAGTGCGCCTATGCAGTGAAACCGTACTAACCGACTGACAGCGGAAGAGTAACGAATCGTTGACATCTAGTCAGGCTGCGCAAGCCGTCGAGCTGGAGCAGCCTCCGCTCGTTCATCGGCGCAGAAGCGAGCCTGTTCGGGCAGGTATACTAACAATTAACCCGTGGCTCGGTCGTAAGCTGTCATTCGTTACCACCCTTGGATCTGCAGTTTCGCATAGTCTGCTTCGAGTATCTCTCATTGAGACTGGTCAGTTTTTCTTCTTCACTGATGCCGTGACATTAGGCGCCGCGGTTCATGATTTTGATGTGATCCTGATTCGTCGCCATCAGAACCGACTTGAGAGTGCCTTCTCGCTCTGAGTTGGCTACAGAGCAGGCTCCCTGCTTCTGCATGAGCGAAAATTCTCAGTGGCTACGTTCTGAGGTGTTGAATCGTCCTGCCACTTCGAAGGATGGACTTCAAACTAGATGACGCATAACCAAGTCCGAAGCAGGGCACCAGCATCGTTGTGCTTAGATTGCATCTCGGCCATGTTAACTCACTCCTTCTTGCCTTTAGACCCATCTTTCATGTTGAGACATTCATCCGATGATGAGATTACATGAAAAGAGAAGTCGACTTCTCCCACCAATGATTTCATATTGCTGCAAGACGTTGAATTTAGTCCTTTACTTGCTTGTAGCTGATGGACTTACGATATTAGCTTGCCTATGTCATCGCTGATTAGGCTGCTGGCGACCTGAATAACCGCGAAGGCCGCATATCCGGGCTCTGTTACGTGTCTGATATCCAGGATGTCAGCGTCAATAGCTTGGAGCTTGGCGCTGAGTTTATAAGGCTCGGGGGCCTTGAGGTATGGTGGAAGAGGAGTTCCACTGGTGACGGAGGCCGAGAGAAGGGACAGTACAGACGTGAGCTCTTGGGACGTGACATTCACAGATCGGACAAGGCGGCCAAAGGTCTTTAACCATGACGCTTGATTAGGGTCACCCTCGTCTTTGTTAGATAGGATATTGGAAGCATAGGATATCAGCGCTATGTAGTTGAGGATGCTGGTAACATTTTAGCGTCTGTTTGGGACACAGCAAAGTCAACCTACTTCTGGACTTCGTGGATACTCGTGTCGTATTGCTGCCGCGGGAACTTACCACCGAAGCTTGGCTCCCATGCCGTAAAAGTCAGATGCTGCCGCAGACCTGCGAGAAGTGCAAGCTCTTTCGTGAACACCTTCACTCGAGCCTTCTCTAGCCGCCTACCAGGGCTCCTCTTATCTTCAAGATCACCTTCCATGCCGCTCAATCGCATGTCGACCGTAGTGTGCACACAGGAATAGTAATTTGCGAGGAGATATAAGGATGCACCGAGATCTTTCCGAAGCTGCGAGCGGGCAGTGAGAGGATACGGGAAGAAAGTCCAAATGAACGCGACACCTAAGCCTCCTGCTACGCATGCCAGTCTGTACGGGGCGAGCTCATAGAGTGGGTAAGCAGGCTGTCCATTACTCTGCGCAACCTGCATGACATTGTAAGCAGGTCATATATTGGCGTCTAGGATTCATGTACCTGCAGTCCGACCTTCCGCACTTGAAGCTCATATCCAACAATCAAGACTTGTGTGACCATCGAAAGGAGAGCTATCACGATAAAGCGTGGAAATTTCAGAATAAAATAGCATTCAAAAAAGGTGAAAACGAAAAGGAGTACAATAACTCCTGGCGTCTTGCCGTCTACGATGTACCATATGAGATAGCTGGTGCACATGGCGATCGCTGTATGTAATCAGCTAAGGATGTTTACAACTTACAAGATTACCGGGGTGAGAAGGCGTGGGCTTTACTTGTTCCTGTAATGCGACCAATAAATCCAAAAACACCTGCACCGGCCTAAGTGGATGTCCGCGTCAGCTTTTGTTCCTGACGCTGGGGTATGGAGTTATTAAATAAGTCTTCAGGGTGGATGCTGCTAAGACATCTTTCAATCTCCATTAAAGGCTCAACAAGGGGCAAGAGATGTTCAGAAAGGTACTTACCGTCACGGTCATACCGATGGCCACCATGATCATCGCCCAAACAAGTCTCTGTTGAATGAAGAAGGCCTGGGTGTTTCTCAGATAGGCGACTATACCGATAGTGAGGGTTGCACAAGCGACTCTGAACCCGAATGCTGATTCTTGACTCCCCAATATCCGAGAGATCCCCCTGACCAAGTTACCAAGTCGCTGCCAAGCGTTGGTTGGAGGTAAATGTTCAGGATCTCTTGACTTCTGGTATGCATTTCCAGTTTCGATGCTGACGCCTCTTGTCTCTGTGCTGTCAGGCATGTGGTCGATACTGGAGTCCTCGGTTCCGAGGGCGCTTGACAACCACTTGCTGACACGTTTCATGCCAGGGGCGATGATTCGCTTTTTCTTGATGACGCCTTGTCCGCCTTTCTCATCGGCAAAACGAACAAGATCGAGAACGGCTCGGCCTGTGGACCACAGTAGGAATTCGATATAGAGAGTCAGATATAGTTGCCGCTGCCTTCGTTGGTGATCCGGAGATGTCGTACCGACTCCCGAGTCCAGCGGCATTGGTTCTTGATTTCGCGCTTCGTTCAAGTCCATGCCATGTTGAGTGCACCATGTATCGAGGGTCAACTTCCGTTGTTCATGGAACTGATCAATACTCGCTGAGAGAGAGTCCGCGAAGCCTTCATCGCCTGGTTCGATAATACCCCCTTTCGCTTCTGTATCCGATGATGCACCATCGATAGTGTCACCTTTCTTTAGGCTGTGTCTCTTCTTCGGCCTTTTAGCCAATTCTAGGGTGTAAAGAGCGTGTTGTAGCCCCTGATCCATGGTTTCGGTCAAGACATTGAACGGATGATGCAACGATTTCATAACCTCGTTCCATTGGCTAATTTCTTTTTCTTTGACTGCCTGTGACCTCTCAGGATGGATAGGTTCGCCTTCGGTGGTAGTCTTCCAGCCACGCCTCTCAGCGACTCGATCGAAGATGTCCGCCACAGAACTCATCCCAAATATGGGCAACATGATCTGTTGCATCAGCTTGATCAATCGTGACAGCTCCGAAGCATCGAGGTTTCCATATGCCACTTCACGCTTTGCAAAAGCCGCATCGCCACTGATCTTTCCCTGTAGCTCTGCTAGGGTAGCAATTACTGTCTTTAGCGCTTGAGCCTCGGCGCTTGGCTGAGAAGCAGCGGCTGTCTTCTGGTGGTGAAAAAGGTGACGGTGATGCTCATGGCGACCGTCCGACAACCTATCTTTGGGGTTTTGCGGGCTGCTAAACACTTCCTTGTTCTCCAAGCTCTCCAAATATGCGCACTGTGCTTTCAGAGCACCTCGAAGTGCACCTATGTAACCAGCCGCTGTTTTGAAAACCACAGTCCGCGCGGTCAGCGGAAAGACAAGGAAAGACACCCCGCTTGCGATAGCGAAGCCTGTCAGGAAAGCTTCTAGTAGACGTTTCGTGAAGGCGATACCCTGGCCCATGCTAGCGAATTGTGGAGCGTATCTATTGATTGAGTATAAGCGAATGAAAGCATTATACAAGTGATAAGTTTCTTACGTGGACGCAACGTTCGCGAAGATGGAATACATGATAACTGGGAATTGAAGCTGGGGTCTCAATGCTCGGAGAGTATTGGAGACGTAGATATTGAAGAAAAGCCATATCGCACAGACTGCAGAGGCTGACGAATTGTATGGTGCTACAGCAGCCCCCGGACTTGGTCCTCCGGAAGCAGATTGGGACTCGTCTGCTTGGTGGGCCGTAGTATGTGCCCTAGCTTGTACACTGCAATAGATGGTTAGAAGCGTAATGCAAGCCCCAATGCAAATGCCAATGATGTTGAAAAGCATTGTCTGAATGAACTTTGCTCTCGGCATGATCGCGAACGAGAGAATCGACATGACCGCGGCGAGGTAGCCCAGCGTCGAATAGGTCTCCGCAAAGCCCGTCCATTGATATAGGCCAATGGCAATAGTTGGGGGTAGAGCCCCTTTGAACATCATTGAGAGTACTCCCACGTTCAAACCGAATTTCTCCCATATTCGTTTGGTAAACAAAGGCTTTTTCTGAGCCTCGATAGCTTCTCTATTCGGATCTTTTGAGTCCCTCTGTTCTGAATCTTCACCCCTACGGCTGCTCAACAGCTGCTCCGCGTGAGAAACTGGCCCAGCCATGTTTGCTCGAACCCGAATGGAACTACAGAGTAGAGGTGCTTGTACCTGTAAAGAAGACTGAGATCTCTGTGAAAGTAGAGACGAATATCCCCATCTGGAAGTTGACAAACGCTTCGCGAGTTCGCGATTTGCTATTTAGATGTCAACCGAGGCCCAAGTATGTACTACAAGACTTTACTGTAGAGGATGCCATACGGGTCGGGTCGCGATGAATTGCCGCTTTGGGCGGCGCATCGCGGCAATGGAAATAGCTTCTGCCGCAACGGAAGATGCACCGTACACAGTATTTATCAAATGCTGACAGGCTGGGTATAAGCTTACGGCAAAGACGGTGTAACAAAGCTACGTCGATGAGTTAACATGACAGTCAAAGAATCTATCCTCAGACCAGGTCTACCGTGTTCATCCACCCGGCTAGCGGTTTCAACGGACAGCATGACATGCTCGACACTGATTGAAGATTGATCAATTGTTTGTGAGAGCCGGTCTTGGACACAATTTCCCAACAGACGCCGTCGCTGAGTATCCCATCGCCCTAGCCCCTACCGGATCGGAATCTTCCGCGTGTCAATCCATGATGAACATGAAAGGTCCTTCAAGGTCGTGGTGGCCTGGGCGGAGGAGCGCCTTCACCTCGCTCCAAGTCCGCATTAGGCCCTTGCCGGCCTCCAAACCAACCCCCACCACCCCGAATACTCGACTTTGACTTTGCTGGCCGTTGAACGCCAGGGTGTGCACCAGCAGTGTTATGCCGATCTGATACTGTGTAGGCTGGCGGTAAAGCTTCCTCCGACCCGACTTCGTGAACTCGATCGGTGAGGGCTCCGGCACGTTTCTCCAGCAATTTGACTCGAGCGTTCAGCATCTTCTCGAGGGCCACTGCATTTCTCGTGTTACAGCGGAAGAAGGTGTCTGCGATATCCCCAAGGAAAGGAACGAGACCAATGACGAAATCGATAATTATGTTCATAACCATGGTTGCCCTTAACTTGTCACGATCTTTTCCTGGAGATACTTTCATGGCCGTGCTCATCACCATTAATGCCATGAATAAATCAATTCCGTCGCCGAGTCTACACAGAAGTTAGCAACAAACCAGAGCCATGGAGCACCTTAACACGTAACGTGATCCATTCGTTGTCACGGTAATGACGAGGGGCATCAGGACGGACTTACGCAGGAATGATGCCTATGATGCTGCTCCAGCCAAATCGAATTCCACATATGCTGATCGCATTGTCTAGGCGGTATGCGCGACGCTTGACTTTGGTAAGAACTTCCGCGTCCTCCTTCGGAATGTGCTCGTTTATTCGCTTCTTGATTTTCTTTGTCTTTCCAGCTTTGGGGTTCCCATAGAGATCAGTGGCAGGAACTTGTTCGAAGTAGGGATCCTTGAAAGCAATTCAGCAAGACAGTTCTGGAGTCAACAAGTCAGTGGTGCTTACCTCTCTGCCAAACTTGTTTAACGTATTCTCTTTCAAGACCCGCTTGCCGATGATCCTTGCGACGCTGCTTGCCATATTGTAGAATGAGTGCAAGGTGAGATAGTACTTCAGGTTTAGAGGTTATGATTTGCGACTTCAGAAGACCAGCTTAAGAGAATGGAGGTTTAAATTCGGAGCCCTTTGACACCTTAAGTAGTCGGAGTCGGACAATGGATTCGCTGGTTTCAGCTAGGCGACTTTACTGAAACTGAAATGAGACTGACGAACAACCGTAGCGATCTTGACGAATCTGAATCAATGTGGACATGATCAGGCATGATGAAGCGCTTGGGGAAGCAAAACTTGATATTTGGTGTCAGGCCCAGACTTTGAATTCAGTTGATACGTCAACAGATCGTCACGCTTTACTCGCGCAGCGGCTAGCGAGTGGCGCGGGAGTCTTGGCATTTCGCGGCCTCCAAACGATCCCCCAGCAGTTGCTGCCGACAGCACTAAACCCCATCATTGAAGCTGTCAGTCATCACTCTCACCAGACTTGGCACGTACATCTAGCAGCTCTGGACCGACCGATAATCTTATCCCTGCATATCCGTCGCACTTAAGCTCTTGGGGCAGTGCGTGAGATACGCAGGCCGCGACCTGGTTACTCCCCGTGTAGCAAGGCATTCGGTGTTGTCTAGACCTGCCGGTGGAAATGCTGGAGCAGGAGGACCAAGATGACAGAGACAAAGATGCAGCTAGTGGACTGTGAGTCTTGCGATCTTTAACGGAGCTCGAGCGTCTGCTGTTGCATTGCGCAGCAAATTCTCTCAAAGCATACACTGACCGCGATACACTTCAGGGCTGGATGATCTATGTGTGCGATTTATTATAAACCTTCCTCAGGAAGAATTGGAATCTGTCGAGAGAATATGTTTCCAGGTGGAAGAAGCGCAATGGTTCTACGAAGACTTCATCCGCCCCTTGGACCCGGACCTCCCATCACTGAATCTACGGAATTTCTGTCTTCGTATCTTCCAGCATTGTCCCTTGTTGTCCCAATTCTCATCTTATCATCACTCGACTGCATTCTCGGAGTTCTTAGCCTACAAAACGCGGGTGCCTGTCCGAGGCGCTATCATGCTCAATCACGACATGGACGCTGTGGTTCTGGTCAAGGGCTGGAAGAAGGGCGCAAATTGGAGTTTTCCACGAGGCAAGATTAATAAGGATGAACCAGATCTGGATTGCGCCATACGGGAGGTTTACGAAGAGACGGGTTATGACATCCATGAGGCTAGCCTGGTGGCTAAAGATGAGAATGTCAAGTTCATTGAAATAACGATGAGGGAACAGCATATGCGACTCTATGTTTTCCGGGGTGTTCTGATGGACACTGAATTCGAACCCAAAACGAGAAAGGAGATCAGCAAGGTCCAATGGTATAAGCTCTCGGACTTGCCGACCCTCAAGAAAGGAAAAAACCAACAAGAGGGCAAAGCGGACGAATTGGCAAATAACGCAAACAAGTTCTACATGGTGGCACCATTTCTCAACCCTCTCAAAAAGTGGATCGCGCAACAGAAGAAGCTTGATAGGCAGAAGGAGGATGGCCACCAGCAGATTATCGTTCCTCCTACCATTCAAGACCGTGATGAGCCCATCATAGCTCCATCGACAGACTATACGATATCTAATGTCAATATCAGTGAGATGGAGAGGCTTCTTGCCGGCCTCCGTCAATCGGGTCAAGATTTAGGCATTAGCAAACTTCCGGAAGAGTCCGAAACAATGCCACCAATCGCAAAAGTCGAGATCCCTTCAGAACCAATGGTTCAGCCTACCGACTCTGCAATGAATGCTTCAACGACTATACCAATGGCCTCTCGACGAGATCGAGAAAAGTCTAAAGCATTGCTAGCATTATTGAAAGGCGAGAATACCGGTGGGCATGCTCGACTGCCTCGAACCCCAGTGGAACAAGTCATTGAACATGCGGTAAAGCCTGCGTCACCTAAAGATCATCATCTTCTTACGACGCGGGATCTTGATCCTCCACTCGATTCATGTCTTGTCAATCCACCTGCGGCGATCTTAACACGAGACCATGTAAAGCCACAATGGGTACAAGTATCCAGCGAGCCCCACAAAAAATCGACCTCCTATATACCTGCAACAGGCGCCGCCTCAATCCAACGAGCTGATCCTCTCCGACCTACAAACAACCTATTGCCGCAGCCGCGTAATCACGTAGTGCCGGCGCCGTATCAGCGTACTCATGACCGAACGGTCGCACAGGCATCAAATTCTGCTGGCCTCCCATCGTCGATTCCTGCGGCCAGCAAATTACCGCCACCAAAGCTGACGTCCCACTCTTCTACGCTTCTCGATCTTTTCAAGTCTGCCCAGCCTGTAACAGCTTTGAATGAAACTGCAGCTCTCGATCCTACTCCAATTCGAGGCTTGGTGCCTGATCTGCACGGACCCTCGCACATGGAGCAAGGCGACAGATCTGGCGTAGACAAAGTCAGTTTTGCTACGCTTTCACCAGTTGACGCAGGGCACCACACCCCGCCATTTCCAAAGAGCAGCAATACTCTATGCGAGAAGGCCAATGCGGTGGAGAGAACGGCATCAGCAACCCATGAAAGGGATCCTGAACCGAATGAACCGGCTACGGAGCCACCAAAGACCTTTTCAGTGAGGCAAAAAGAACCTCATGCAAAGGACCCACTAGTTCAAGCTGCTGTGACTGCTGTCTATTTACCGCCTTCTATAGCTGCAAATCGCGTCGATCAACCTATTCCACTAAGAACTACTCACCAGGCCACATTACTAGACTTATTCCAAAGACCATCGGCTCCACCAAACGAAGTCACCAAAGAACCAAAGCCGTCGCTCGAGCCCCCGGCAACTACTTTCGAGCTGTCTGCCTTACCGAGCCCGGGCCACTCAAGGGAACCTTCTCAAGTCACTGAACCAAAGCGCGTTCAGCCAGTCGGAGACTTAGGTCACACTCTTCCGACATCCCAACCCAAACGCACAAAAGCCGTCCTGGCGCCACGCAAGTCACCAGTCTCAGCTACAGTCAACGGTCCGCTCAACGTTCCCCATTTCGACATGTTGATCAAGAAACCAAGCGTGAAACAAAATTTCCTACCAGACAACCGTTCTCCCGAGGCCCGCTACAAAGCACCGGTGCGCATCCTCTCGCGTCCTGCGCAATTCCCCAACCCCTCTGTCCCAACTACACCAAACGATTTCACTCAAGCTGAGGAGATCACCCCCGCGCCTCCCAACACCATGGCATCTACGCCCGCTCCACCACCGTTCAGAACTGCACCTGCACCACAGCACCAGCCACAAATCCTACGTCGTCCCCCTCACCTTCAAGCGCCTCTCCACGACTCCATCATCTCGCCCATTGACCCTCTTCCCTCCCCAAACCTCAATGTCGGCCGCGGAAAGCAGACACAAGACCACAAACAAACCGTGCTTTCTCTCTTCAACAAGCCTTCGCCCGCCACAACACCCAACCCTATGGACCTCGAAGCGCTGATCAGCCCTCCACCCCTTGGGAGTGCGAACAGCTCTGTATTCGACGATAACAGAACGCCCACTGAAGCTCTGCCGTCAGCAGGGCTGGAGAGGTCAAGAGTAGGTAGCTTGCCGTCTGTGGCGGGAGACGGGAGTGCGAAAGTGAGCAGTGGGCGGCAGACACCGAGGACGACGACGACTCCGAAGGATAGAAGCTTTCTGTTGGGGTATTTGGAGGGGGTCGCGAGGGCGGAGGGGAGATAGATACTCTGCTTGAGATCTTGGGGGGTTGTCTCTTGAGACTGGCTCTATGTAAGGGAGGGATGCGAATGTACATACATTCAAGACCAGCATCCCATACGATGATAAGCAGTGGAGCGCTCATTTCGTGGGCAGCTCTGCGACAACCGAATCACGGAATAAAGCTTCACTTCGTGACCCATAACAGAGGCCCACACCCTAGCTAAAGAGGCAATTCATCAAAGCATCTCATGAAATCGAAGTCCATTCAGTTGGCACGATTCGCCCCTGCAAGTGCACCACGCCCGCGCATGCGACTCGACCAAGAGCCGAAGTCAAGCCAAATATACTTGTGGATGTACCTGCTGAGGATGAAGACGCGATGATGCAACTGAAATACGAAAAGGCGAATAAGAGGCAAGAAACGCAACAGACCGAGTTCCAAGCAACGATTCGGCAGTCCATGCCCTGACTGGAAGAGATACATGGTCAACGAGAAGCAATCGGAGTATCACAAGCGCATAAAGTCGGCGCCGAAAGCCATTCCTGACGGCAAACAACGGTTCTGGCGCATATGCCCTGGGTGCAAGGAATGGAGGACATTGGGATACTGGACCATGGTATCCGATCGGAGCTGAAGCCCGATGGCCAGAAATGTTTCTTTTGCCCAGTCCCTGGGTGACAAGGCATGCAGGAATGAGGGGGAAGGGGTGCGATATCATTTGGATTATGATGGTAAGGTTGAGCGCTGGCGCTGGTATATGGTTCAATGTGCTGTATGTCGGTTATTATATTGCTTTAGCTTGACGACTCAAACTAGGATCAAGGATATCGTCCTTGCCTTGCCTCTGTCCTTGAGTGCAGCCTTCGTCGTATTGACAACGGTGTTGAATCCCCGCTTTGGTGATGCGACCACCATGGTATGGGATTGCGACGGAAGAGTTGTTGGCTCTATGGAGAATAGGCTCGTCTGCGTGCTCAGTACATGGTTCGCCCTGACGGATGGCGCAATCTCTGGAATGGACTAGATGCTTTCGAAGTGCTTGGCCTTTCTATTCTTGTTCGCGGTCGCTACGGCTGATGGTGGCACCTCTTATTGCATTTGCCCGAGGGGGATATCGAGGAACTCAGATAATTACGTTGAGTCATTCTTGGTTCAATGCGTTGGTGTGAAGATGTCGTCGCGAGTATCTGCTCCCTCTGCTGCCCTCTTGTCCTTAGTGCCTATGTTGATGTTGCCGCACTACTGGCAGTTGAATTCGTAGAACTCTCTACATTTGCTCGTATGCTGCTCAGACCTTCTTGATAAGTGAGGCCATTCCTCTAAATTTAATTGATAAAACCTCTCAAAGTCTTTTGCTAGTCGGAAACCTCTGAGGCCATCTCTTAGACCTTGATGATAGCATAAAGATGAATGACTTGTTTTGGTATAAGCTAAGATGATAAGAGTGGCAAGGGGAAGCCGTGTGGGGCGGTCATGGGTGTGTGGTTTACCGAGGTATTTGTGAGAATGAGGCTGCAGAAGGATTAACTAGACAGAGAATGAGATACTGCTAGACATACTTTACCTTTCCTCGTACGGGGAGGTTGGAAGGCGGGTGCGAGGGGTGAAACGATGATGATGGTAGTAGGGCCTTGAATTGAGATCTGATGTTGGGATGAGGAACGCAGAAAAGGGAGCGTGTAACCTTTGTGGTCGTGCGTAGCCAATTGAGCCATAGCACTTGTTCACGAAAATGGAACCGCCAGTCTAGTACTTATGTGGGCTGTGATTGATCTGACACATGCTCCCCTCTCCGCTTGCCAGACTCTTCAGTTTTTTCGACTTCAGCTTCTTCTTCGACTTCTCTAGCCGCTTATTACTGACCTCGGCGACTTTTTGCTTCGATCCCGTAGTCTGCACGGTAGACAGCTTTGGAGCAGCATCGGCCTTTTTGGGCATTGTGGGCTTCTGTACTTATAGCGTGGCTGGGTTTGATACGAATTTGCGTTTGAGGATGCCAGAGCCTTCACATCTTGCTACTCTGGGATCCGAATAGGGGCGGCCGACCCTCCTTAGCTTATCTTGATGATCTGCTAAATGTTTTCGACAGTGTTTGCGTCGGGGGTTTGCGCACCGCCTTCTGGATGCAGCTTGCCTTTCGAGGCGACTTTTCCTGTCTTTTGAGGATTGACAGCGCGAGGCTGCCTCAGCTCACTCCAGATCCGCTCGTCAGAGGGCGAATCAATCTGGAAGCTTTGTAATTGGGAATGTGGTAAAGGTCATCGAAGCTGGCCGGGTTCAATTCCAAGTTCGTGAAACCCTCAGAGCTCATCAAGCAATTGTCCATTATATAACATATCATCCATCCACTACACAATTTATAAAGTACCGTCATATCGTAGTCAAGCGTCTAGGCCAGTCAGATGGAGGCGCGATCAGGCTTCGATCTTTCTCTGGACAGGGAACGAGGCTTTTAGCTTCTTTCCCATCTCCATCCCCTCAAGGATGAACTTCCACCAATACTTAGATTTTGCGATGTCGTCGACCTTGGATTCGTCCTTCAGATGGCTCAGGATTGCAGCTTCCCGTTCTCTTCGATCTTCTGCATCAGCCAAGATTGGATCGATCCATTTCGTGCATCCGTTTCTGCTATCAGGACTCATGTAGACGAGCGCACTAAGCATAGCTCTCCTTGAGGAGAAGTCGGTTTGGTAACGGTTCATCACAACGTTGCAGTCGCGACTGAGCCAATCGTGGACGTTGTTCTCTGGCGGATAGCCGTAAGCACTATCCAAAGCACAGAGCACAATCCACAACGAGATGAAAAGAGCGTTCCAATTCTGTAGCGCACAGGAACCGATGGCGAATACCCACTGACTTATGATGAGTAGCTGTGTCAACCACTTGAGAGTTGTGGGTGCAGGTGTCTTTGTAGATCGGTATAGAGGCTTGTTCAAGATGGCGTTAATGAGGCCGGGTTTCCCATAGAAAGCCCACCATTCCGAGGCGTTCAGACTGCTGGTAACTACCACCAAACAGTCAGGGGAGGGATGATCCAGGTACATGAGTTGGCGAGCTTCGAAACCGTGGTTTCCACGTACAACTAAACCGGTAATTGGCATGAGGAGGTAGTACGCCAGTGCATAATATTGTCCACAGAGCAGAGCGACGATTGTGAGTGTGATCCAGAACAGCCACCCTATTGTCCGGACAATCCAGTATCTAAGACTAGATAGTATGAAGGGCCTACTTGCATGAACTGAGCCTGCAAATCCTGGCGTGAAATGCACAACAGTCAATTTCTGCCTTCTGGCAGCCATCCCGGTCATATAGGGACTCTCGTTCGGTATATAATGGACATCAGATTCCCCGGACAAGTGCAGCCTGGTCGTCGCAGGGGAATTGCAGGGATACAGGTCTCCGAATTTGCCATCGATGCAGTGCAGTATCGCGCTTCGGCTCGGCCGATCAAGACAGCAGGCATCATGTATGCTCTCGGAGGAGAGGAGCAGTCTTGCACCCGCTGGCGTTATGGGCCAGTTCCAAAGTGGAATACGTCCAGTCAACTCGTACAAATGTATCTTCGCACCCACGTCGATGAACTCGATCAGCGCCGAGAAGGGCAAGATTCCTGCAAGCTGTTGGGTCCACTGGGGAATAGCAGGTAGTCCCAGGAATTGCGGTTGCATTCTATCGCCGCGGGCTGTATTCACCCAGTGAGACTGAACCTGCACTTCAATTGGATGGGTTTTACGATCAAGGATGGCGGTAAAAGAATGGCACTCGCTTTCAATGCAACGTTGTCCGGGACCATGCCATTATCTAGAGCTGACAGTCATGGCCTCTGTATTGTCGAAGTATTTCTAAACACTACTGTCAAGATAAATTCATCCCTTACAGTGCGGACAGCTGCGTAGAAGGATCATGTCGAAGTGGCTATGAATCTTGGGGACGGGGCGGTGTCACACTAGCAAGTATCGGGGCTGGATATTCCGGGCATCCTCCCTGGAGGCCCTAATTCGGTCATCTGGCTTAGAGGCTGAAACTCGGTGGGAAGAGTGTACAGTCTACCTTGGCTATAAGCAGTCGCTTTATAAGGAGTATCGCTTTATAAGCAGTCATATCGTCCGAAAATGCTAAATTTTGGTGTTATTATCGAAGTTTTAGCCTATAGGGAGAGGCGATAGAATCCCCGCTTATTTTGGTGGGACTGGTTATAGAGAAAACGGAGAAAAACCTGATTTCCCCCCTGCATGCAGGCTTTAGGCGGTGGAAAGATGGCAATCAATGTATTATCTTCTTCTCATCCTACTGTATTGCGCACGCACGTGATCTCGCCTAAGTAAGGGGTAAGTACTAATCTAATATGGCCTAGCGTAGCTCTATGCCAAGACTCCTGATATAAGCAGTGTCGCCTTATAAGCAGTCAATGTTCTCGGAATACTGACTGCTTATAGCCAAGGTAGACTGTACCGACAAAACCTCCATTTCCATTCAGGAAGCTGATGCGCAGGTGGAGACGGCAAAAACTGCCTTAGCTACTTTGGTCTTCGCAGTCCGAGATCTCGGGCCGTCGTGTGGACCGCACCGGTCCGTTAGCGCTTTCAGAACGGTTGTCCCTTGACTTCACATACATGTACTTTAGGTATACAGTCCCCGGAAATGTCTGAAACATACATCGACCGCACATTCGAGTATGAAGATCTCGACGAATCACTTGCTTTTGACCCAGATGAACCACTATTGCAATCCTTATCCACCCAGGTAATATTGGGGATTGCAGTCACTGCAGACCATTGTGTCAATGCTCTCCGGCTCAAGAGTCTCTTTGAGGATGATCGCTTTCCATCGTCATCACGCGATGTCTTAAAGCGATTACAACAGTCCTGTATCGCAGCAGGCATTCGTAAATGTTCCAATGAAGTGTGTGCGGAGAGATGACAATGTATGGATCAATCTGCTCCACATTGCGACTGGTTATTGTATAGGAACTGGGTACTCACGGCCATATCATGCTTAGCCGGCACGTACCCAATGCTGCAGTCATATGTTGAGGGTATACACTATCCATTTCCTATGCATTGGGGCGACAGTATCGTCCAACGACTCGAAGACCAACGCGAGGATCCTTACCCTTTGGATGTGTTCGGTCTGGCTCAACTGACACTCTGGATGCTAGAGATGGCAATTGCCTTCTATCCGCCCCTCAAAATTCCCGCGAGATTCAGCGTACACCCTCTGTACATGGAGAAGGATTGCTACACGATCGGAATACAAAAGGGCCTTGCACGCGCCGATGCTCTGCGAATCTGTCCCTACAGGCTTTGGAACCTGGCCGTGAGTAGCAAATACGGAGATTTCGATCTGGCTTCACTGGTAAATCTCGTAGATAAATCTGTTCACCGAAATTGCTTTCGACAAGCGAATCATGACGATTGCACGGGCGAATCTTGTCAAATGGCCGATAACAACAGCACAGTGCTCGAACAGCTGCATGTATGTCATAATCACGCTTGCAGAACATCAAATTTCCCTTTTCCTCGCTGCTCGACAAATCTATTGATTGTTCGATCTGGCGTCTCAGCGATCAGGCTAATCATTTGCCGAGATTGTATGAAGGCAATGGCTACGCAGCTCTTTCTCACGTGTGGTCAGACGGTACCGGTGTGGGTATTGGCCGACCTGGCCTTGTCAATACCTGCCTCGTCGGATACTTTAACGCGATCCTGAAACGGCTTGACTGTAATGGGCTCTGGTGGGACATCATCTCCGTTCCTACTGAACGAAAGGATCGCACAAGAGCATTGAATCATAGGCACGAGAATTATAGACGCGCCAAATGTACCATTATCCATGACAGGTCGCTTCTGCAATTTCCGTGGGCTGATGACGGGAGTCCATGTGTTGCATTGCTGCTGTCCCCGTGGTTTACACGGGCTTGGACAGCACTGGAGCTGACCATGTCTAAATCTGTAAAGGTTCTCTAAAGGGGTAGATGAGAACACGCCTCTGATCAAAGATCTCGATAAAGATATTTTGACCCAAGATAGATCTATTACTAGTCGTGGACATATTGTGGCCTCATCGATTATTCGTCGACTGCGTGGGACTATTGTTGATTCTTTGGCAGATGTTCATACCGTGTTGGGAACTCGAACAACCTCGTACCCTCGTGACCGGTTGATTATCGCAAATCTGCTTAGGGGTTTGCCCATTCCGGAACAGCAGAGCTCGCAATCACAACTGACTCGCAACCTTTTTTGCAGTTTTCATCACATTCCGCCGTCCTTTCTGCTGCATGGCCATGCCACACTGCAAGACAGCGGTCCCTGGTCTTGGTGTCCGCCTAATCTTTTCTATGGCCAGACAGCTGGACAGCAGCGTGCGATACGTGCGAACCAATACAAATATAGAATTCAGCGATCAGGGACTGCCTTCTGCATAGGCGAAATGGGATTGTTGACAGAAAAAACGGCCTCAGAGATTCGCCCTTATGCGTACCACATATCTGTCACGTCGAAAATCAAAGCCGCTCTACAGCAGTGGCAAACTTGTCTTCTCGTACGACTGCTTGATGTAGTTGAAAGATCACAACCAAGACTAGCAATTCTGGCACAACCTTTTGCCATAGGAAACGATGAGAACGGGCAACCAACCTTAGATTGCAACTATGTGGGCACCGTCTACGACCAGGAGCCATACATAAGATGGCCAGACTCACGTAATGAAATTAGATTTGGCCTAGCACCGCAACCAACCCTTGATACTGCAGAAAGGTTGAGAGAAAGTTTCGTACGGATAGTTGACAAGATCCGTCATGAACACACGTACCTCAGTAATCCTACTGGGAACAATCACAATCAGAGTTTCAGCCTTGAGGAGCGGAAAGCGCCGGTGACTCTGGAAATTGCTTTCAGACCGGACAAGGAATGAAGCCGACAAGAAGACATATTGGCTGTTAATCTCTGTCGAAGCTAGGCCCCAACAGCCATGCGCATTTTGCATGAAAGTGTGCCCAGATAGCCGCGAAGTCGTGATCAGGCGCGCAGCTCTCATTCACAAGCCTTGGGAGTTCCTCGCTGTCTGCCGCCTAGCCCGATGGCTGGCTGGTTTTGTTGGAATTGACGGAAGCAGTTGGCGCAGCGGTCGATGTCGAAGCAAAGGAAACACTGGTGGAACAAGCCATAGATGAACGAACTATCAGTCTATGATCTTCATGGCGATTCACAATCTAGAACATCTTTTTGGCTAGGTATCGAGCTCAGGTGAAGTAATCATACTTCATGTAGCTAGCTTCCCAGCTTACCGTATCTTGAGTTGGTACACCGGGACGAAAGCTGCTTTCAACGTTTGCGCATTAATATCGCAACTATAAGAAATATCTATCATCAATAATCAACTTGATTGCCTTAATACTTTGACTTGCTGCCAATTATAATCTCTCGCTAATTTTTAGCGCGAATTTCGATTTTTTCTGCAGCAGATCTAAGAGCAACATCTTGTATTTTGTCGCAAATCTACGAATTTTGGTACGTATATATACTTTTTTGCTCAATTACAATTGTAGAATTACAAAGTTAAATTTTTCGCTTGATAGTAGTTGAACAATATTGTTTCTAATTAAATAAACTATATTTATTACTTAATATTAATATATTTTATCTACTAGTAATAATTGTAATACAACGCTAGTATTTAAGCAATAATAATTAATTTAAATTAAAATCTTAAGAATTATATAATAATAACTATAATATACTAGTTTCTATAAATTATCTTCGAAACTTAAGATACTTCTATATAGAAAAAGCAACAATATATTACGCTAGTACTTTCTACGAAGATATTAGAGTAAGTTGTATTGTTAAAGAGATTTATAGATATCTTCAAGCAATATAAGCAATTACTTAGTAACAAGAATTGCAACTATAGACAATTTCTATATTCAATAAATTTTAAGAGAGATTCGATAAATCAAAGTAACAATAAGTAAAAATTTATAATAAGTTGAATACAATTTATAAGAGAGTTGTATTCTAGTTTCTATATATTAAAAAAATACTAATTGTTTGTTTTGTTTGTTTGTTAAACAATGCGAATATAATTGTTTGCAATATTTGTTCGTCGAATATAACAAACATTATGCTTAAAATATTTGCTTCTTAAACGTATTAAATATAATAACAAGTTTGTCTTAAAGATATAGAATCTAAATTATTAATATAACTTTAATAAGCTCGTAATATTATTTCTTTTCTTTAAAGTTTTTGTTTCGAAATTTAATATCTTTTTATTATGTTTTTAAGAAAAATTAATATTAGAAATTTCTTCTTTTAAAAAAAAGATTTTTTTAACATTTTAGATTTGATATTTTTAGCAATATATTTATATTGTAATTGTACAATATTTAATAAAATTTATTGTATAAATAATAATTTTAAAAAATATATAAAATATATGCAATTTAATTGTAATTACAATTTAACAATTTTTTTTATATTAATTAAACAAATTTATAAAGAGCGAATATATTTAAAGAAAAAAGTGCGCAATATATATACAAAGCTAAATTAACTAAAAAAACAACTAAATTTTCTAAAAAATAAAGAGAAAAAAATAATTATAATAAAATAAATAAATATTAACAATTTAAAAATAAATAAAGTATATTTTGTTAAATTTGTTACAAAGATTCTCGAATTGTTGTTTAATATATTGTTCGAACAATTTTAACTTTTAATTAATTAAAATTAAAATACTATTTTTATATTTTATTTTAATAAAATTTCTTTAGAAAATTTCAACAACAATTAAGATTTTTTTCTAGTTTTTACGTATTCTTTAAGATAAATTTTTTTTTTTACTTAATAAAATACTTTTAATTTTTTTGTTGTAAAATTTTTTCAATTTCGAATTGATTCTTTTTTTGCAAATAAAAATAAAATATATTTTATAAAGACGTAATTAAGTCTATTAACTTTAACAATAAAATATAAAATATTAAAAATATTTTAATGTTTTTAAGTAAATCGAGTTTGTAATTAATTAATCTTTTAATTTTCTTAACAAGAAACAATTCGATTTTGACATAATTTAATTTTTTGTTTAACTTTTTTATTTTAAGATTTTTTATAAAAAGATATATTTTATTTTTCTCTTTTAGTTAAGATGTTGTTTTTCGTTTTTTGTTTTAATACTTGATTAATTTTTCTTGCATCTTTAAGATGTTGTTGTATACTCTTTTTAGTGTTACTATTCTTTCGATAATTGATTGCGCAAACAAATGTGTTATAGATAGAAGTAATATCTAATTGCTATAAGTATTGTTGATGTAATATCTCAAATATCGCTTAAGACTCTAGTTCGTTCTTTCTATTTAATTATTTGTAATCGAATAATAAATAGTAGACATTTGAAGTCTTGTATCTAATATTAAGAGAAGCGTCTTTTAATAATTAGATATAAAGAGCTTGTCTTTGTTATTAATTAATTCTTTAAGTATATTGTAATATTGTATAAATTAATTTAATATAATATATTTTAGTTGTTTTGCGATAAACTTCTTTTTGCATACAATAATATATAAGTACTTAATAAGTTTATTAATTATTATTAGTATCGAATTATATTTGTCTTCAATTGCTAGATTTGTTAATTTCGACAACTTAATAATAAAGTTTATTGTAATTTTATTTTATAGCAATTTAGATAATTCTTAATATTAAATTTCGTTATAGTTTGTATATATATTATATTTGTTTTATTAATAATTAAGATATTGTTTAATGTATATTTCGATAGCTTATTTTATTTATAAAAATTAACAATATTAACGTAAAAACTAAAGAGTTTTTGTTATTTCTAAATATCTTTATAGTAATTCGTTATAATACTCTTTTATATATTCGTCAATTTTGTTAATAAATATTTGAAGTTTTTCTTTCTTTATCAAAAACTTTTTTGTATTATTTTAAAATATTTGTAATATAATATTTAGCTTATATTTGTTTGTTAATAATAATTTGGTTTTGTTAATTTTAAGTATATTATAATTAAACAATTCTTTCGTTTTTATATAATTATTTCTTTTATTAAGTGCGTTTGCTTTGTTATTATCTTTATCTAAAATATATTATATCTTAAATTTGTACTATTTAAGTCTTTTTAATTATCGCATTTATTATCTATTTAATTGCTTCATAGTAGTAAAATGCACAAAATTCTTATAATTTATAAAAATTGTAAATTTTAATAATTTTTTTATATATATTTTTTATAACTTTAAAGAAACTATTATAGCAAGTAGTTTTTTATTATAAACATTATAATTTTGTTCAATTAACAAAAGTTTTTTCAAAAGATATGCTATTAAATATTATATGTTTTTATATTTTTAATTAAAGCATATATTAATAGCTAGATTTAATGCGTTAATTTTAATTTTGTTTAACAATTGCAAATTATACATTTTTAATACTAGCTTCTTTAAGCATTTTAACTTAAAATTCTAAAATAATTTATTTTCTATAAATTCTTATATTTACGACGTATTTTTTTTTGTAAAATTCGTTAATAATATTGCGTTCGCTAAGTAGTTTTTGATAAATTTCTTGTTATAATTTATAAAATCTAGAAAGAATTATATTTCTTTAATATTTATTAATAATATTTATTTTTTAATTGTTCGTAGTTTTTTAAAATTTATGCGTACTTTATATTGTTTAACAATAAATTCGAAAAAATTAATTTTTTTTTAATAAAATTCGTATTTCTTTAACTTAAAATGTAATTTTTTTATATTTAAACATTTTAATACTTTGAAAATATAATTAACATGCTCTTTTAAAATCTTTGAGTAAATTATAATGTCGTTCAAATATATTATAACAAATTGATTCAAATATTATCGTAATATATTATTAATTATTTTTTAATACATTGTTAAGATGTTTGTGAATTCGAACAACATTATTGTGTATTTGTATAATTTATACTATATGCAAAAAGTTGTTTTTTATTTTTATTTTTATTTTTTTTAATTTAGTTGTACGCTTTTTGTAAATTCAATTTAATAAAATACTTTGCTTTAAATAGTTAATTTTGAAGTTTATTAATATTAAGTAATAAATATCAATTCTTAATTGTAATATTATTTAGCTTTCGATAATTAATATATAAATAAAAAGTTTTATTCTTTTTTAATACAAAGAGAATCAAGTATCTTGTCTATAATTGGAATTTTTTAATAATTTTTTTTTTTCGTTTTTTGCCAAGTATTTGCGAAGTACTTCGAGCTTCTTTGAATAAAATATATATAAATTCAAACGTAGATTGCTTGTCTAGTTTAAATTTAATTTCGTAATTTCACGTTTAATGTTTAGAAAAAATCTTTATTATTTTCTTTTCTTAAAATAGATACTTTTAATTGTTATATATTCGTAATATGTACTTTAGCGATTTTTTCGTTATACTAAATAGTTCAAGATTTTTAGAAAATTCGTAATTTTTTTTACTTATTTTAACTTTGTAACTTAATTAATCTTTATTAGTATCTATTAAGTTAAACTTTGTTAAATTGTTTTTTTGCAAAAATGTAAACTCGCTATTTGCGATCGATTTTTAATTTAATTTTTAATTTTTAATTTTTAATTTTTTATTAAACGTTATTAATGTGTAGATTAAATATAAATTACGTAATTACATCGCACAAATTTAAGTATTCGTATATTTTAATTAATTTCTAGATTGTGTTGCTTCAATCAAGACATTTCTAGAACAATATTATAAATAATTATTTTTATTATATTAAAGATTAGTTTCTCGTAATGTTGCTAAATAGCTATCGATAATAATTTCGTTTCTTTATTTGTTTTTTTATTCTTGTTAAATAATGAAATTTTATCTATAATTATTAAATTATATGCGTTAAACTTCTTTTAAATAGAGTATTTTTCTTTTTAATAAAAACTTTAATTATAAAATTATTTGTTACATTAAAATCGATTATTATTGATTTTAATTAATATAATAAAACATCGTACGTATACTATTAAGTTTAGTTGCTATTATTAAGCTAATATATTGCATTTTTTTAGTATACTCTTTATTAAAAAATTTGAACTTTTTTTTATTTTAATGTTGTAACTTCTATTTTAAATGTTTATTTACGTTAAGTTTTCTTTTTATGTTAAGTTAATAACTTTAACTTTTTAAAAAATTAATTAATTTCTTCTTTGTTTTTTAAATAAGTCTAGCAGAGACTAACCATTCGATTCCAATAGTTGGAACCGAATTGCATAAATTATGAAAATACTAACTATATTAGGTTAAAACTTGGCCTAATTAGATATAACTTTCGGGTCGGGTTATAGATTTTGGGGAAAAACCGACCCGAACGATTAGCCTAGTCTAGCATAAATCGTTATAACATTTTGTTCAACTAAGTGTCGCGTATTTCTTTGCTTTCTTTATTTTCTTTTAAGATAAATTTATATTGCTTAATTGTTGTTTGATTTTATCGAAAATATCTCTTTTAATAGTAACGTTGCTTTCTAGCGCTTTCTCGCATTTATTTACGATTTAATTTATTTTTTTCTCTCTTAATAAGCTAGTTAAAGCGTTAAAGTGCTTCGTAATGTTATTTAAATATTCGTAAAAGTCTTTTTAGTTGTATTTGTCGTTTAAGTTTGTTACTAAATAAAAGTATAGCGTTTTTAATTGTTTCGCTCTTATAGTCTCATTAAGTATTTAGTTAACTTCTTGCGTAAATGCGAATATCTTATTTAATAATATTTTATTTAGAAATTTCTATAATTAATTTAGATTTTTTACTAGATAGTAATCGTTGTTTGATCTAATTTTAAGAATGTTCGTTTTTGTGTTAATTTGCTCTCTAATGTCGTTCTAACTATTAAATATCTCTCTTAATATAGCATTAATTTATTAATAATTTATTAAGTTTTATAATTAATTGTTACGCTAGTACTTCCTTCGAAGATATTAAAGTAAGTTGTGCTATTAAAGAGATTTGTAGACGTCTTCAAGCAATGCAAGCAATCACTTAGTAACAAGGGTTTGCAACTTTAAGCAATCGTAACAATAAATTAAGACTTAAGATAAATTAAACACAATTTATAAAAGAGTTGTATTATGAAAATCTATATACTAAAGAATCTCTTTTGCTCGCCTTGCTTATTGCTTTTTATTCACGATTAAATAGCGATAAATTGTCGAATAAGTGTTTTGCTCATTATGTTCGCTAATGTCAAAACTTTATTAAGAAGTTGAGCAAGTCACATGTTATCTCGAAATTTAAATGATTTCGCCAAGTCTTCTTTTAAGGCTCGTAACATCATTTTCTCTCTTTTTGATTTTCGTTTTCGAAGATTTTTTATTCATTATGCATTCATGTTTTTTCGTCTTTTAAGAAGTCGTTAGTCACTCTTTTAACGTATAGCTTCTCACGACGTTGTTGCGATAATAATTTATATTCGTTGTGCTTTTCATTAAAAGAAGTGTTGTTTGTTCTCGTTGTTAAAGAATTGTGCGAAGTGCATACAAATTAAGAAAAAGTGTGAGTCTACTATTTTAATGATTAATTTCGATGTTATTGATCACGTCATAGCGAGACTAAAACAAGAGAAATTGAAGACGAAGATTGCACAAAAGATAATAATCGAATTGATTCGCATTTAGCAAGTTAAACTAAAGCGATTGCGAAAACAAAAACGCTTTCTTAAAGCGCAAAAACAAAGAATGTTTAATAAAGAATTGTTTAATATGAAGAAATTCGAACGTCTTAAAAATCTAGAAACTATTACGATAATTAAGAAAACTTTGTTTTTTATAATATCTTAGAACGAATTCGTTAATATTAATGATTTATTGTTTAAGATTCTTAATTAATTTGAGTTCGACAAAATTGTTGCAACAAACTTGAACAATTTGTAAGATTTTTTTTGATTTTTATGTGTTTTTTAACGTAGAATATTTTTTTTACTTTATAAGATATTGTTAATTTTGTTGTTTTAATATTCTTTTAACTTCGAATACGTTGTTTTTTTGTAATTAATAATAAAATGTTTTCTATATAGATGTATTGAAATCGATTAGTTTTAACAATGATATATGAAATACTAAGAATACTTTGGCGTTTTTAGATAAGTCGAGTTCGTAGTTAACTAATCTCTTAGTCTTCTTAACGAGAAACGATTTAACTTTGACATGATTTAATTTTTTGCTTAACTTTCTTGTTTTAAGATTTTTTGTAAAAAGATATATTTTATTTCTCTTTTTTAGCTAAGATGTTGTTTTTCGTTTTTTGTTTTAATATCTAATTGACTTTTTTTGCATTCTTAAGATGTTGTCGTATATCTTTTTTAACGTCGCTATTCTTTCGATAATTAATTGCGTTGATAAATGCGTACGCTTTTTTTTGAAAAGATTTAATTTCTTGTTATAGTTGGCGAAGAATGAAGTTATTTTAGTGATATTTGAAACCTTAGCATTGAATGCTAGTTGTGTTATAGATAAAAGTAATATTTAATTATTATAAGTATTGTTGATGTAGTGTCTCAAATATTGCTTAAGACTTTAGTTCGTTCTTTCTATTTAATTATTCGTAATCAAATGATAAATAATGAACATTTGAAGCTTTGTATTTAACATTAGAAGAAACGTCTTTTAATAGTTAAACGTGAAGAGTTTGTCTTTATCATTAATTAATCTTTTAAGTATATCGTAGTATTATATAAGTTGATTCAATATAATGTATTTTAGTTGTTTTACGATGAACTTCTTTTTGCATGCGATAATATGTAAATACTTGATAAACTTATTAATCATTACTAGTATCGAATTATATTTGTCTTCAATTGTTCAGTTCGTTGACTTCAACAACTTAATAATAAAGTTTATCGTAATTTTATCTTATAACAATTTAAATAATTCTTAATATTAAATTTCGTCATAGTTCGCATATGTATTATATTTGTTTTGCTAACAATTAAAGTATCGTTTGATGTATGTTTCGACAACTTGTCTTATTTGTGAAAACTAACAATGTTAACGTAAAAGCTAAAGAGTTTTTGTCACTTTTAAATGTCTTTGCAATGATTTATTATAATGCTCTTTTATATATTCGTCGATTTTATTAATAAATATTTGAAGTTTTTCTTTCTTTATTAAAAACTCTTTTGTATTATCTTAAAGTATTCGTAATGTAATATTTAGCTCGTACTTGTTTGCTAATAATAATTCGTTTTTATTAATCTTAAGTATGTTGTGATTAAACGATTTCTTCGTTTTTATATAATTATTTCTTTTGTTAAATGCGTTTGCTTTGTCATTATCTTTGTCTAAAATATACTATATTTTGAACTTGTATTGTTTAAGTCTTTTTAATTATCGCATTTGTCTTCTATTTAATTGTTTCGTAGTAGTGAAGTGCACAAGATTTTTGTGATCTATAAGAATCGTAAATTTTAGCGATTTTTTCGTATATACTTTTTATAATTTTAAGAAGATTACTATAGCGAGTAGTTTCTTATTATGAACATCATAGTTTTGTTTAACTAACGAGAGTTTTTTCGAAAAATATGTTATTAAATGTTATATGTCTTCATGTTTTTAATTAAAGCATGCATCGATAACTAAATTTAATGCGTTAATTTCAATTTTGCTTAACAATCGCAAATCGTACATTTTTAATATTAACTTCTTTAAACATTTTAACTTAAAATTTTGAAATAATTTTTCTTTTGCAAGTTCTTATAATTATGACGTATTTTTTTTCGTAAAATTCGTTAATAATATCGCGTTTACTAAGTAGTTTTTAATGAACTTCTTGTTATAATTTATAAAATTTAGAAAAAATTATACTTTTTTGACATTTGTTGATAATTTTTATTTCTTAATTGTTCGTAGCTTTTTAAAATTTATGCGTATTTCATGTCGTTCAACGACAAATTCGAAAAAGTTAATTTTCTCTTAATGAAATTCGCATTTCTTTAGTTTAAGGCGTAAATTTCTTATATTCAAACATTCTAATATTTTGAAAATATAATTAACATGCTCTTTTAAAATTTTCAAATAAATCATTATATTGTTCAAATATGCTATGATAAATTAATTCAAATATTGTCGTAGTACATTATTAATTATTTCTTGACATGTTGTCGAAACGTTCGTAAGTTCGAACAACATTATTATGTATTTGTATAATCTATATCGTGTGCGAAAAGTTATTTTTTACTCTTTCTTTGTTTTTATTTTAATTTGATTGTACGTTTCTTGTAAATCTAGTTTAATAAAGTACTTTGCTCTAAATAGTTAATCTTGAAGTTCGTTAATATTAAGTAGTAAATATTAATTCTTAATTGTAATATTGTTTAGCTTTTAATAATTAACACATAGACGAAAAGTTTCATTCTTCTTTAATATAAAGAGAATTAAATATTCTATCTATAATTAGGATTTTTTAATAAATTTTTTTTTTCGTTTTTTGCTAAGTATTCGCGAAGTACTTTGAGCTTCTTTTTGAATAAAGTATATATAAGTTCAAACGTAAATTGTTTGCTTAATTTAAGTTTAATTTTGTAATTTTACGATTAATGTTTGAAAAAAGTCTTTGTCGTTTTTTTTTCTTAAAATAGATGCTCTTAATTGTTGTATATTTGTAATACGTACTTTAGCGATTTCTTCGTTGTACTAAATAGTTTAAAGCTTTCAAAAGATTCGTAATTTTTTTCACTTATTTTAACTTTATAATTTAACTAATTTTTGCTAATGTTTGTTAAGTTAAACTTTGTTAAATCGTTTTTTTGCGAAAATGCAAATTCGCTATTTGCGATCAATTTTTGACTTAATCTTTTATTTATTATCGAACGTTATTAATGCGTAGATTAAATGTGAATTACGTAATCACATTGCGCAAATTTGAGTACTTGTGTATTTTAATTAACTTCTAAATTGTGTTGCTTTAATCAAAGCATTCTTAGAACGATATTATGAGTAATTATTTTTACTATATTAAAAATTAGTTTCTCGTAATGTTGTTAAATAGCTACTAGTAATAACTTCGTTTCTTTATTTACTTTTTCATTTTCGTCGAATAATAAATTTCCATTTATAATTATTAAATTGTATGCGTCAAACTTCTTTTGAATAAAGTATTCTTTCCTTTTAACAAAAGCTTTAATCATAAAATTATTTATTGCATTAAAATTGATCATTGCGATAAGTTGTCGTTTATTGACTCTAATTAATGTGATAAAACATTGTACGTATATTGTTAAATTTAGTTGCTATTGTTAGACTAACATATTGCATTTCTTTAATATGCTTTTTACTAAAAAATTTGAACTTTTTTTTGTTTTTGTGTTGCGACTTTTGCTTCGAACGTTTACTTGCGCTAAGCTTCTTTTTTATGCTAAATTAATAATTTTGATTTTTTAGAGAATTAATTGACTTCTTCTTTGTCTTTTAAGTGAGTTTAACATAAGTCGTTATAGCATTTTGTTCAATTAAGTATCGCATATTTCTTTGCTTTCTTTATCGCTTATTTAGATAAATTAACATTGCTTAGTTGTTGTTTGATCTTCTTAAAAATATCTTTTTTTATAGTGGCGTCGCTTTTTAGCGCTTTCTCGCATTTATTTACGATCTAGTTTATTTGTTGTTTCTTCGATGAACTAATTAAAGTTTCGAAGTGTTTCGTGATGTTGTCTAAGCATTCGTAAAAGTTCTTTTAGTTATATTCGTCGTCTAAGTTTGTTACTAAATGAGAGTATAACGTTTTTGATTATTTCGCTCTTATAGTTTTATTAAGTATTTGATTAATTTCTTGCGTAAATGTGAGTGCCTTGTCTAATGATGTTTTATCTAGAACTTTCTATAATTAATTTAGATTTTCTATCAAATAGTAGTTGTTATTTAATCTAGTTTTGAAGATGTTTGCCTTTATGTTAGTTTGCTCTTTAATATCGTTCTAGCTATTAGATATCTCTCTTAACATAGCATTGATTTGTTAACGATTTATTAAATTTCGTAATTAATAATCTCTTGCGAAGTGACTTAATTTGTCACATAAATAGCACGTTTTTTAAAATTTGTTATTTTGCTTTTCTTTAAAGTTTTTCTTTTTACGTTGTTAAGTAAAATTTAGTTTTATAGATGCAAGCTTATAATAATTAAAATTACTATACTTTTAATTAAAACAAAATTCTCTTTGCTAATATTCGATCGTTGATTCAAAGAAGATTTTTGTTCTTTTTCGAAATTGATCGTATCTTTTTTTCATAGCTTTTTCGTATAGTTTGTCGTTGAAATCGATAACTACTTTAATGAGATCAAACATATCGTTAAGAGTTTTTTCATGGCGCATAATTTCGTCTTTTAGATTGTTCTTTAAATCTCGTCGAAACATTGTTATAAATGCGATATCGTTTTATTCGATTAAATTGACATACTTTTAAAATCTAGCAACGTAGTTTGTTGCAAAAATTCGTTGAGTTAAATGCTAAATCATTCTTTTTGCGATTTGTTTTTCGTTAAATGTTTTAAAGATTCTTTGAAGCTCTCTTTTAAAATTATTAAAATTTGTAAATATTATACGAGGGTTTTCGCTATTGTTTTTCAAGTATTTTCGTAAATTTAGCTTGAGTCAATGTTGAACTCTCTCTTTAAAAAATGTTGATGCGAAAATCGTCTTTTAATTCGCTAGAATAAGATAGAAGATAAAATAGATATTCATTTGCATAAGTTAATTCTTCAAGTTAATACGATCTTCATAATAGATATTGAATTTATTGATTCTAATTTTATCGTTTTTCATAATTGATGATTGACGTGATGCTAATGAGTTAGTGCTTAAGATAGAGACACGTTGATCTAATATAGACATCTTTAAAGTGTTCAAAGTGTTACGCTAGTACTTTCTTCGAAAGTATTAGAGTGAATTGTGTTATCAAAGAGATTTGTAAACGTCTTTAGACAATGTAAGCAATCATTTAATAACAAGGGTTTGCAACTTTAAGCAATCGTAACAATAAGTCAAAACTTAAGATAAATTAAACACGATTTATAAGGAAGTCGTATTATGAAGATCTATATACTAAAGAATCTCTTTTGTTCGCTTTGCTTATTGCTTTTTATTTACGATTAAGCAACAATAAGTTGTCGAACAAGTGTCTTGCTCATTATGTTTGTTAGTGCTAAGGTCTTGTTGAGAAGTTGAGCAAGTCACATGTTACCTCGAAACTTGGATGGTTTCGCCAAGCCTTCTCCCAAAGCTCGTAACATTAATAATCTTTTGCGAAATAACTTAATTTGTCACATAAATAGTACGTTTTTTAGAATTTATTATCTTGCTTTTCTTTAAAGTTCTTCTCTTTACATTGTTAAATAAAATTCAATTTTATAGATGCAAACTTACGATAATTAAAATTATTATATTTCTAATTAAAACGAGATTCTTTCTACTAATATTTAATCGTTAATTCAAAGAAAATTCTTGCTCTTTTTTAAAATTAATTGTATTTTTTTTATAGTTTTTTTATACAATTTGTTGTCGAAATTGATAACTACTTTAATAAAATTAAATATGTCGCTAAAAGTTTTTTTATTACGCATAATTTCGTTCTTTAAATTGTTTTTAAAATCTTGTTAAAACATTGTTATAAATGCGATATCGTTTTACTTAATTAAATTGATATACTTTTGAAATCTAGCAACGTAGTCTATTGCAAAAATTCGTTAAATTAAATGTTAAATTATTCTTTTCGCAATTTGTTTTTCGTTAAATATTTTAAAGATTCTTCGAAGTTCTTTTTTAAAATTATTAAAATTTATAAATATCGCACAAGAGTTTTTGCTATTATTTTTTAAGTATTTTCATATTATTAGTTTTATATATTGTTTTGTGCTAGATATATTTACAATTACATAATCTCTATATTAGATATAATAATTAGTAAATTACCCTTTTTTGAATGCGAAGTCGATTTCCTCCCGTATAATTGCATGTTGCCCCCAGAAATTAACCCAGATCCTTTGGCAGCAGAATGTTAGCGCCAGAGAGTCTGGGTTCTAAGTTAACAGCAGATATAACGTTCCAGTACCGAAATCACGTGATCGTTAGTCGCGTAGTATGTGTGGGGAATTTCTTCGTCCAAGAAGGCGTGCCGTACTATCTGGCTAGCCTGCCCCTCGCCGCCAGAAGCTCCTGTCTACTTATGCCGCGATCCCAATCTCCCGAAGCGGCTCTCGATTCATCAGCGCATGCAGACACCAGCACCCGGAAGTTATCCGTGCCCAGAAAGAAAAGGACCTCTTTGCGCAAAAACTCAAGGACGACTTTGGCACTATCAAAAATAGACCGAAGTCCCCCGACGGCTATGTTTTGCCTATATGTGCCCAGGAGCGCACCAGCTCCTAGACAGTTCCAGCGCAGTGTAGGCCACCTCTTTCGACTCCCAAGCTCTTAATACGTCCTACCGGCTGTAGGGTGGTGGTCCTGTGGGCGACCTCTCGTGTCGTGGGCGTTCAGGGTCTAGCTCTTGGGGTCTGACATTGCGTGCAATGCTGATTTCGCGGTGGTGGCGGGGTGGGCAATCATACGGAGATACCGTAGAACTAATCTCCGGCGCTCAGAAGACAGAAATCTCGGCGAAAGGCTGGCTGCAGTGACGCCTTCAGCTGAAATCGAGAATCCTTCGAATCCTTCGATTTCAGCTGGTGATATGAATCTTGCAATGGACCATCAATGCCTGCCATTTCGTCTTCTTTTCTTTTCTTGCTCTGCTAGAATTTTCGTCATTTCCTACAAGTAGCGAGTTCTACCATGGCGCTTCATACTTCGTCTCGAGGATCTGAATACCAGGGTGTCGAAATGGTGTCACACAATGCTCCAAAGCGCGACAATTCTCCAGGGCCATCCGAAAACTGCCTTGGGCCCGTCGAGTATCAAAGAGTTAGTATCAATGTTAAGAGAAAGATGTCTTTCCTCTGGGCACCAGTACTGTTGGCGCCTGTCGCAGTCTTCTTCGCTATCTTGCAGTTGAGCTTCCAGATGTCTTACTGGCGTCACGCTCAAGTACCAGGGACTGCCGAGCTCCTTGGTGTCTTCCAAATTGCTGCCAAGGCGCACGAGATCTTGATACTTTTCTCGCTTTCCAAATTGATACTCTACTATTTACAACTGCAATTGAGCTCTGACGCAGGTATCCCGTTCGGTATCTTTTCGTCTGGTTTCGCACAGACTTTGGGCCAACTTCCACTATCGCCCGGCTTTTGGCTATGCTGGATCGCTGCGGTTGCTCGACGTACTCATTGGAGAGTGTTCCTTTTTGGACTACTGGTCCTTCTTGTGACGTTAGCTGGGCTGACAGCTGGGCCCGCTTCTGCCGTTGCATTGATACCTCAATTAAGGTGGTGGCACCATTCGGACTTGTTCAGTTACCCGTCATCATCGAAGGAGTGTTATTCTCGGCGACACTCCGGGCCCTCGGACTACTCACTGTACCTCCCAAAGCAAATCTTCCCGTATGACCTGGATGAAAGAAGTCTACCAGGCCCCTTTTGTCTGAACACAACGCTCGACCAAGCTACCACTTGTCCCTTTTCGAGCCTCGATCTTACTCTCTGGCAGATGAACTGGACGGGTGTTAACAATTATACCATCGGCTCTACAGGGGTCGCACTGTTGCAACGACTGGCGGCTCGATTTCCCCCTATTTATCAAGCTCGGGTTTTCCGGCCCCGCAGAGTCTATTCGCTTGGACAACAAACCAAATCATAACGAACGTCATGCTTTTAAAGGGCAGTCAGTATGTGGACGATAATACAATCAAGACAGTGGAAGCTCGTCGAGGAAAAGGCAAAAGCCAAGCTCTGTCTACTCCTATAACGGACGTAAGCTGCGAAGTACGGCCAGCATCGACTTACGTGAGGAATTTGACTTTTGTGACCGACGCTAGCAGTGCTCTTGTAGGTGGTCGTGTAGGTGGTGATGATCCAAGTTTTGCGCCTAACAACTTTGACTTGAGAGATATCTGGAGCGAAGCAACTTTGAAGAAACCACCGCAGACGACGGTCCAGTGGGAGGAATTTGAAGACACCAAGGGCGTGATTCGACTGAAAGCTTTCATTCTGACTCCCGGAGACTCATATGGGCCTGCTAACGTGTCTATATGCAATATGGCGGCAACATGGGTACCTACCACCTATTCAAGAATACAGTCACAAGGGCAAGGTATTGTGACGAACTTCACGTTCCTCAGGAACCAAGGTAGGTCACCCCCATGCAGGGAATGACCAAGTTCCTCTATACATCTCCTCAAAGCAGTTTCGAACACGGTTGACGCAACTTTCTCCAGGGATCTCTACCGGCGACCCAAGGCCCATCAACATACGTAAGGCATGGGTTGACGCCCTCAACGCGTTCGACAGTTCCGCCAATACCACCGTCCTTGCATCATACATTTCCAAGGGCAGCTCCCAATACAAGACCAGCCTCCGCGGCACAGATTGGAACGGCTACCCCATCTTCGGGCAAGCCCTGCTCCTTTCCACCGCCCTCACAAACGGTATCTCCACCATCGGCCTCGAAGTTGGCAAAACTATGGTTGCGTGCCGCGGCGGACAATGCATCCAGGGCACATATTACAGCGAAAGAGATGGTTACGTCATCTACAACGGTACGAACGAAGAGACTGTTACCGAGTGCGGGCTGGCCGGCCGTGAAATCCTTCACAATCATTCCCTGGCCTCGCAGCCTATGCTTTCGTTCAAGGAACCGAGCAGGGCTGTACGCGACAGCGAGTGGACTGAGCTCTCCTTTCCAGTCTTCTCCTACGGCTATGGCTGGGGGTTTGATGCCGTCACCGTACGTATCGCGGCAGCGGTGTTGGTGGTGCATGCTTGTATCATCGTCATACATGTCGCCTACATGCTGCTCAAAGGCATGGATTACAGCTACATGAACAGCTTTGAGGAGCTACTTGTGCTTGCGATGAAGAGCCGACCCTCTGACGTTCCGGCGCCAACGTCGCTGGGTTGGGGAGGGGGGAGGAAGGCGTGGGATCAGAAAATCGCCGTGAGGCAGATTGTCAGCGACGGCGCACATGGGATGGACCGGCTGGAGATTGTCATGGGTGCAATGTCTGGGAAAGGTGGTAAAGATAGCCAAGAGGAGGACGATGGCCTTATTTGAGATGAAAGATATCATGTCCAATGGCTTACGATGAACGGATAAATATCTATCGGCTTCACCATTCGAAATCCATGCATAGACAGAAAGGCCTCCTTTTATTACGCAGTTCGAAGACTCGGGGCAGCAAGAAGGGAGATCCGCCACGGAAAGTGGACACGGGACTCTACATATTGCGGGATGAGGGTCAGACTTATTCTTCAAGGTACGCGATCTCCATGTGCCCCGCTAACGCTCAGACTAATCATTAAGGAAAGACTGCGTTTCATCGCAAGCCAGCGGAGTGGTCGTAAATAAGTGGTTCGTACATTGAAGTCTGCTACCTGATGGAAGTGGCCCGTGCTTGCCTCAGTACTCAGACCCTATGATAGAAGTGCGAGAGTTATCTTAGGATCTAACAACATAAGAATTTGACAACGCGCTAAAAGCTAGCGCATTTCTACAATAATCTTTCCATAGAATCTAAGAATAAACTCTCGAAAACCTGTTAGAACAATATTGTAACAAAAGATTTTTTTGGTTTAATGCTAGCATCTATATACAATATATTGTTAGAATATAAACTAATAACAAGTTAATAAAATATATTAAAATATAACAACAAATATAGTTTAATTAATATAAAATATAATAGTTAACATTCTACTATATATCGAATATATTTTGTCAAAAATATATTATTTGTTTTAATAATAGATTTTTGAAGTTTTGTTCTTAGATTTAATGCAAAAAAAAGATAATCTTATTTATAATATATTAAAAGTAGTATCTTAATATATCTTATACTAGTATATATAATATAATACTATTGTAGAATTAGTATTAGAACTAAGATTTTAAGACAAGCTTGTACTAGAATATATTATATCTTATATACAATTTTAAAGTTATCTTAATACTTTAGATTTTAATTGTTGCTTAAAAAACAAATTTTTTCTTTCTAGATCTAAGTCGAAAATCTCTTATATCTTTGTATTTAATCTTTGCAATTGTAATCTAAGATTCTTTTAGAAAAATATATTAATAATTTAATAGTAACTAGACTTCTAAGTATTAAAGTATATTAATATTATTATATATATAAAATAATATTTTCTCTATAAATTAAAGTATTTGTTATAAAATTTAAGTTATAAGTATTAAACTTATTAAATTGCAAAACTTAATTAATTTGTTACGCTAGTACTTTCTACGAAGATATTAGAGTAAGTTATATTATTAAAGAGATTTATAGATATCTTTAGACAATATAAGCAATTATTTAATAACAAAAATTGCAACTATAGACAATTTCTATATTTAATAAATCTTAAGAGAGATTCAATAAATTAAAGTAATAATAAGTAAAAATTTATAATAAATTAAACACAATTTATAAAGAAGTTGTGTTCTAGTTTCTATATATTAAGAAAATACTAATTGTTTATTTTGTTTGTTTGTTAAACAATGCAAATATAGTTGTTTGCAATATTTGTTTATTAAATATAACAAATATTATACTTAAGATATTTGTTGTTCGAATACAATAAATATAATAGCAAGTTTGCTTAAAAATATAAAACTTAAATTATTAATACAACTTTAATAAGCTTGTAACATTATTTCTTTTCTTTAAAGTTTTTGTCTCGAAATTCAATATCTTCTTATTATGTCTTTAAGAAAAATTAATACTAAAAATTTCTTCTTTTGAAAAAAAGATTTTTTCGACGCTTTAAGTTCGATATCTTTAGCAATGCGTTCTTGTCGTAATTGTATAATATCTAGTAAAGTTTATTGTATAAATAATAATTTTAAAAAGTATATAAAATATATATAATTTAATTGTAATTGCAATTAAATAATTTTTTCTATATTAATTAAACAAATTTATAAAGAGCAAATACGTTTAAAGAAAAAAGTGCGCAATATACGTGCAAAGCTAAGTCGACTAAAAAAACAATTAAATTTTTTAAAAAATAAAGAGAAAAAAATAATTGTAACAAAATAAAAGAATATTAACAATTTAAAAATAAATAAAATATATTTTGTTAAATTTGTTACAAAGATTTTTAAGTTATTATTTAATATATTGTTCGAACAATTTTAATTTTTGATTAATTAAAATTAAAATATTGTTTTTATATTTTATTTTAATAAATTTTTTTTAAAAGATTTTAACAACAATTAAGATTCTTCTTTAATTCTTACGTATTTTTTAAAATAATTTTTTTTTTTATTTAATAAAATACTTTTGATTTTTTTATTATAGAATTTTTTTAATTTCGAATTGATTCTCTTTTTGTAAATAAAAATAAAATATATTTTATAAAAATGTAATTAAGTTTATTAATTTTAATAATAAAATATAAAATACTAGAAATGTTTTAACGTTTTTAAGTAAATTAAGTTTGTAATTGATTAATCTTTTAGTTTTCTTAACAAGAAATAATTTAAATTTGATATAATTTAATTTCTTGCTTAACTTTCTTGTTTTAAGATTTTTTGTAAAAAGATATATTTTATTTTTCTCTTTTAGTTAAGATATTGTTTTTCGTTTCTTGTTTTAATACTTAATCGACTTTTGTTGCATTTTTAAGATATTGTTATATATCTTTTTTAATATTGTTACTCTTTTAATAACTAATTGCGTAAACAAATGCGTACGTTTCTTTTTAAAAAGATTTAATTTCTTGTTATAATTAGCGAAAAATAAAGTTATTTTAATAATATTCGAAATCTTTGCATTAAATGTTAGTTATATTATAGATAAAAGTAATATCTAATTGCTATAAGTATTGTTAATGTAGTATCTTAAATATTGCTTAAGACTCTAGTTCGTTCTTTTTGTTTAATTATTTGTAATTAAATAATAAATAATAGATATTTAAAGTCTTGTATCTAATATTGAGAGAAGCGTCTTTTAATAGTTAGACGTAAAGAGCTTGTCTCTATTACTAGTTAATCTCTTAAATATATTGTAATATTATATAAGTTAATTTAATATAATATATTTTAATTGTTTTGCAATAAACTTTTCTTTATATATAATAATATATAAGTACTTAATAAGCTTATTAATTATTACTAGTATTAAATTATATTTATCTCTAGTTACTAGATTCGTCGACTTTAACAATTTGATAATAAAGTTTATTATAACTTTATTTTATAACAATTTAAATAATTTCTAATATTGAATTTCGTTATAGTTCGCATATATATTATATTTGTTTTGCTAATATAACGAGATAGAGATAGAATTCTAGTTAGTAGATAACTATAACAATAGAAACTTATCGCAATATATGTATAAATCGCACTATATAGTTTAACAATGTATTAAGTAGCTAAGATTCTAAGATTTAAGTAGAAGAGATTGTATATATATTGTAGATAGATCGCTAATACTAGTAACAAACATTTTTAAATTTATAATTTAATATTATTTAATTATTCGATTATATACGATTTCCTCTCTTTTAATAATTGTTTCTTAATTATTAAATCAAGAAACTTTTGTTTTTGTTCGTACAAAAATTGTAGTAAAAAAATAAAAAAATTGCTTTTATTTTTTCAAAATTGTTAAACTAAATTTTTTGTTTCTTTTGTTATTCGAATCGATTGCGTAAAAAATGTAATAAATTAATTCGCATAAAGTTTTTTTTAAAATCGAAAAAATTATTTGATCGAAATTAAGTATTTAATAAAGTTGATTGTCGTAAATCTTGCTTATTTTTTAAAGACAATAACGATAATAATAAGCTTTTTTGTAAAGCGTGCCTCGCAATGCTAGGTCTACTTCGCAATAGCGTGTCTAGCGTACATCAATGTGTGTTTGGCAAAGAGTCGCACGAACTAGATCTACGCAAAACTAATATCGAGTCAACAAATATTATTTGCGCATTGCCTCTCTTAATAGCAAGCGAAAAAGCGTTTTATAGAGAGCGAGATTTTTCTCGTATTTGCGTTTTTTAGCAATTAATTTTACTACAAAAACCATTATTACTATTATACGTGCTATCTAACTTAACTCGCTTGACTACGTAGCTTTACTTAAAGAAATAATGACTACTTTACAATTTTAATTGCTTCGTTTAAACGAAATTGCTCAATTAAAAGCGATAATTAACAAATTATTAATAATTTGCTTTCGCAAACATACTTAAAAGTCGATTGACTCTTAAAATATTATTAATAATTAATTGCGTAAAGAAATTTACGCAAATAACACGTCTTAAAGATTAAACAAAAATAATTATTTTAATACTAGCACAACTATTAATTAGAGCAAAGAAAATATTAAAGCATTTAATTTTAAAGACAAATTTACATTATTTATTTCGACAAATATTATTATGTAGCATGTTAATAATGCAAATGTGCTACAACTTTTAAGACTTAAAGTCGAACTTGCAATTGCGAAACTTTAATTTGCACAATATATTAATAATTATTGTTGCAAATATAGTAATAATTATTATTAATTTAATTAACACAAAAAGATTAGTTACATTAAGAAGTTGTTAATATAAAAATATATTAACTACACAAGTCTAGAAATTTGATTCAAAAATTGCGAAAATTATATTTAAAATAATTTCGCAAACTACTTCGATAAAGAGTCGAAAATGCTTTAAATTGCGTTATATTTTACAAAAAAGCAATATAATTAATAACGCAAATACGCACAAAAAATATATAATAAAAATAAAGAAATTAGTTAAAACTATTTTCTTCGATATATTAAAAAATTTCTTAGTACGCTTAAGATTTGCGACTTAAAAATTAAATTTAAACTTAAAAATGCGAAGCAACAATCTTATTAAAAGATTAAAAAATTTGTTATTTATTTAAACAATCTATATTTGCAATTAAAAAAGTTAATAATTAATAACAAAAAAATGCGAAATTTAAAAAACAAATGCGTCGACAAAATTTGTTAGAAAATGCTTTGTTAACAATATAGTTACACTAGTATTACGTAAATGCGTAATAAATTTATTGAAATTAAATAACGTTTACAATTAATTGAAGAATTATTAAAATTAAACAATATCTTTTATATCGCAAAAAACTTTAAGAAACGTAATAAAAAAAATCGATTTTTGTGCGAACAAAGTAACTTGTTTAGCGCAATTAACAATGCGAACAACTTTATTACGTTAATTATTAAAATTATTATAATTATATAGATTAAAGATAGCATTAACAATAACTAGCAAAATAGAAATATTTGTTAAATATTTATTAAAAAGAAACATATCGTATTTATTAATTACAAATGCTATATATACGATTAAATAAATTATAAATTAAGTAACTTTATATGTTCGCAATATTAAAAATAAATAAAAAAATAAAACAAAAGTAACGTATCTTTAAGAAAAGTTAAAGTCTAATATTTGTTATTATAACATTAGATATAAAAAGTTAAAAACAACAAACTAAAATATTAATCTAAATAGTATTTATTAATATATTGTATAATATATACGAAATTAAGTGTTTTATTAATTTAAAAGTTAAAAAGAACTTTATTTCGCAATTCTTTGTTAAAGACGCACAATTATTTGAAGACATTTTTTTGTTATTGCAAATGCAAGTCGTTAATAATCGCATTATTGTCTTATATAAAATACAAAAACTTTTTATTGCTATTGTTAATAATAAAGAAATACGTAAGAGCAATTGCTCTAAGTTTTATGTTGTTAATATACAAAGCTATAAAATAATTTTTGAATTACTTTGATTTGAAAAAGTTAACTTAAATATATAATAATCAAATTGTATTTAAATTTATCAAAATAACTTTGCTAAACAATTGAAAAAAAATATTTAAATAATTGATTCTAAAAAGTTCGCACAATTTGTTATGTTTATTTTTAAAAATTATAACAAAATTTGTATTGCATTTTTGTATTAAATATTATTTTCAAAAAAGTTTTTAAAATATGCAAAAAAAAAGATTGCAAAATGCAATATGCTTTAGATTAAAAAGCTAATTGTTTCGAACTAAATTAAGAAAATTATAAAGATATTTTTAAAAAAGCTTTTAAACGCACTTAATACGCATAATTAAATAGAACATTTAATTAATTTTGTAAAGAATAAAATATTGTACACAAAATACGTATATAATATATCGCAAAATAAATTAATTGCAATACAAAAATATTTCGCAAACATATTAAAGAAAAACTAAATATATTTTTCAAATAATTTTATTAAATTCTTAATATTATTTGTAAAAAAGCTAAATAATAATTTGCGTTTTTGCGTAAACTATCGCAAACTTAATAAAATTACTATTAAAAATAAATATTTTTTTTCTCTTTTTTTAAAGACGTTTAAGCGCTTCGCAAATATAAAGTGTTTTATTAAACTTAATATACGCAATGCGTATTATCGCATGCGAATTCGTTCAAGCAATAAATAAAAAACAATTTTTCGCACTTAATACAAATAATTCGAATATTAAATTATACTTTTTAATTTTATTAATACTTCTATTATTTTTTAATTTTATATAAATTGCGTATTAAAGTTGTATATTAACGTTTGTTATATAATATATTTAAATAACGTATTTATTTATTCGAACTTAAAAAAGCAATATTAAGAGAATATTTGCAAGATACTTTGCGCATTGTTTAAGCATTAATTGTATATAAAATTATTAAAATGCGCATTTAATTGCGACAAAATAATTTTTCTAAATTTCGTAATTAAAAAGCCAAACATTTAAACAAAATTAATTTGTATTAAAATTATTTAAAAATAATTTAAATTAAAATTAACAAAAAACATTTTTGTATTTTTTAAATTTGCGAAATTTTATTAATACTTTATTTGCAAATTCTTTTAAATTATAATATTTTTAATTAATTTAATAACAAATGCAAAGAAGAGCAAAGCACGTTCGCAATTTATATATATTAAGAAAACGAAAAAAAAATTCGAGATACTTAAAATCGTTTTTATTATTGCTTCTATTTTAAAATATTACAATTAAAGTGCTTTTTTTTGCGTAAAAATCGATGCGTCGAATTGTAAAGCAAAAGATATGCTTAGTTAATTTAACAAAAATACGCAATAATATTTTATTGCGTTTATTAACTACAAGTTTAAAAAATTTAAAGTTTGTTAAAATACGCACAACAAAAAGCTCTATACTATTATATTAATTTTTAAACTTTAAAAATATTATTTGCAAAATAACAAACACGTTATTTGCGTAATTATAAATTACAACAATTTTTGCTACTTTATAATTATAAAAAAGCTTTTAATTAAATAAGTTCGCTAGATTAAAAAATTAATTACGTTTAACTTTAATATAAAATATCGCAAAAAAAAGCTTAATTTTATAAATGCGTTGTTAAGAAGATTTAACATTATAAAACTTAATAATAGCAAAAATAATAATAACAATTTTTTATTTATTTTGCGAAACAAGCTTTGTAACTTAAAATATTAATTAAAATTATAAAAAGACAAAAACGTTTTTGTTATAATTAAATTTGCAATTTTAATAACGCAATTAGATAACATTATTATCGCAAATATCTAAATTATAAATTTAAATAAAAAAGTTTTTAAAAGATTATACAATATTTTAGATTTTGCGTTGTTTTAACTTTTAATACAATAAATTGCAAAATTAAAGAAATTCTTTGTTAATTTAAAAGAATTAATAATAGCGTAATTGCGAAAATTACAATAAAAGAACACTTTTATTGTAAAAAAGTAATAACGTCAAAGATTTACAAATAAGCAAAATAAATTTTCGAAATAAAATGTTAAAAAAAATAAGTTATTATGTTAAAATTTCGCAATTTATATTTTAAAAAACGCAACAATAAAAGATAAAGTTCTTTGTACGCATTACAATAACTTTATATTTAAGCATTTTATATATTAACAAATCGAAAATGCAATACAACAAAAATATTATTAATCTAATATAGTTAAAGAAATTAATAAATATATTTGTATCTATTTTAATTATTAACGTACGTATATTTATTATTATAAATTATATAAAGAATTTAATTTAATATCTTTTAAATTCGCAATTGTTTAAAACAATAACAATAAACTTTATTACAAATATATCGCTTGCGAGAAATTTATATATTAAAAAAATTAATAATATAATTTTAATATTAGTTAATAAGTTAATTAAATACGCAATTTATATCGCAATTATTAAGAAACTTAACGCAAAAAATTTCGCAAAATTTTTATAAAAAGAGTTCGTATATTATTATAAAATAATGCGTAATATTATTTTTAACAAAAATTCGCTTTTTACAAGTTATTTTTAATCGACGTTATACTAATATTTAGATACAAAACATTAACTTAATATTACGTTTTATTCGCAAATTAATAATTAAACAAAAAGACAAAACTAAATTTTAAAACATTATTTGCGTATTTATTGTAATTACAAATAGAATAATTAATCGAAATTGCTATCTATAATTGCGTTTGTATATAATAATAATATTTACTTAAATATTAAAAAAGCTTTTTACAAATTATTAATAAACTATATTGTAAATTTCGCAAATGCGCTTATAAATAAACTTTTAATAAGAGAGATATCTTTAATTACAAAACAAATAAAATAATTGCAAAGTATTAAAAAGTATTTAAAAGAATTATAAATAACAATTTCGAAACAATAAATAAAAAGTTATAACAAAAGTTACAAATTAATAAGTTTTTAAATAGATAACAAAATGCTATTGCGAAACGTTAATATATGTATATTGCAACTTAAGAAAAAGATTAATTATTATTAATTAAGATTTTTTATTATTTTAATTAAAAAAAACAAATAAATATATTAATTAAATCTGCTTGCGAAGTACAAAGCAATTTATGCTATCTTTTATATTTTGTTACTTGAATTTTGATATTTGCGAAACAAAGATTCAAAATTAAAATTAATTTTTATCAAAAATAAAAAAAAATAAAACGTAAATAAAATGCTAAACAAACAAATTAAAAATAATACGTTTAAGTATTTGATTAAATAATTTGACGCAATTTTGTAAAAAAATATGTAAAAGTCTTTAAAGTATCTCGAAAACGCAATAAATAAAATTCAAAAATTTAAAAAAGAACAAAAGAAGTATAACATAATTGCGAAGATATTAAAAAAAAAAAGACAAAAAAAACAAATAATTAGCAAATTAAAAAAGCGAAAACAATTATGCAAAAACAAATAAAACAAAGAGTTAAATTAAAGTTCGAAGATTATATTTTTAAAAACTACAAAAACTTTTATAATAACGCAAAGACTTAAAAATAAATTTAGATATATAAAAATACAATTATATATATATATTTACACAAGCTAATTTTTGTTATTTTAAAGATAACAAATAAGATGCGTTTTAATTGCAATTGTTATAAACAAAACAATTATTATTATAAGCAAAGCTAATATATATTAGTTTTATATGTTATAAGCTTTGCAATACAATTTATTATAGCAAAATAACTTATAAGTTTTAGTACAAAATTTTTTATTAAAAAACAAACAATTAAAATTAAAAATTACAATATAATAACAAACAATTTAAAAAAAGTAAAAAAGATTGTTAATAATAATAATTGCAATTGTACAAATTAGTCTAATAATTTTTTGAAGCTTGTGCGTTGTACTTATTATATTACGTATAATAGTTTATCTTTAATTAAAAAATGTTAGCAACAATAAAAAAGATTATTACAATAACAACAACAAAGTAAACGCACAAAACAAAAAGAGACGCAATAATAATAATAAGATTCGATTTGCAAAAATATTTTGTTGCAAAGCAACAAAAGCACTTAATAACGCAATTTGTTATTGAAAGATATATAACGAAGAGATTTTGCTTAAGAGCAAACATACAACGATAACATTAAACAACTATTGTATATTGTTAATTTTGTTTTTATTTTTTTTAATTCGCAAGTGCGTTCTATATTGCGATCAAAAAGCAAATTAAAAAGAGCAAAAGATGCAAGCAAAATTACAACAAACGAAAGAGAAATTAAGAAAACGAGAGAAATTAAAGTTGAAGCGAGAGAGACGAAAATTAAAGCGAGAACGACAAAGAGAAGCACAAGAGCAAGCGCGAAAGCGAACGCGAGAACGAACGCGAGAGTAGCAACAATAGTAGCGACGACAACAACGAACAAAAAACGTTTGTTAAAATTGTGCGAACAATTTGTTTGCACGCACGTTAGTTTTGCTCTCAAAATAGCGTTAATACTATTAAACTACTTATTATTGTTTAATAATTTATAAAAGTGTTAATAATGCTTTATACAATCAAAAGTTAATTAAATTTTTAAATTAATTTCGCGATTATTTTTGTTGCAATTAGAATTAAAACAAAGTTGTTTTTTGCATAGCACGCAAATAATTTCGATACTTATATATTAATTGCAATAAGTAAAATAAAATACTAAAGAATAAACATTTACAATTGTGTTTACAAAATCGCGATATTTATCTACAAAAAAAGATAAAAATTATTATTATTATTGCGAGACAAGTTTAAAGATTGCAATATTAATTGCGTTAATTTAAATTAAGTATTGCAATAATTAAGTGTCTTTATAGTTTACAAACAAATATAAAAATAAAAGTAATTGTATTTACAAAATTGTTTTGCGAAGTAATATAAAAAGCAAGAAAGCAAAATAATAATAATAATATTTATATTATTATATTGCGTCTAAGAACAATAGCAACGCGTCTATATACTATAAAAAGAAATAAATTATTATTGCTTACTTAATATTTGTTAAAAGCAATTTTATTAAGAAGATAAATCTATGATTATTAAAATAGACAAAAATAATAATTGTAAATATATTATCGCAAATATTTATTGCTTTCTTATTATCTATAAGATGCAAAAAACTATTTTAGATACTTGTTTTTGTTTTATTACTATTAAGAGTAATTGCGAAATAGAATTTCGTATATTTACAAAATTGCATATTTATTTTGTAGATATATTATTGTAAATATTTTTTACTTTCTTATTATTTACAAGATACAAAAAATTATTTTAAATATTTGCTTTTATTTATTGTTATTAAGAAGCAAATAATTGCGAAGTAAAACTTTGCGCGTTTACATCGCAATACACGTAACTTTGTAATTATTATTACAATAACAATTTAAAAATTATATTATAGCTAGAATTAATAATATAGATTTTAAAGATTAAGACTTTAAAAAAAATATAATTGTAAAGTGTATCTCGCAATGCTAAATTTGCTTTGCAATAGTATACTTAACTTATATTAATACATATTTGACAAAGAGTTGCACAAACTAGATTTGCGCAAAACTAATATTAGATTAATAAATATTGTTTGCGCATTGTCTCTCTTAGTAGCAAACAAGAAAGCGTCTTATAGAGAGCAAGATTTTTCTCGTATTTGCGTTTCTTAACAATTAGTTTTACTACAAAGACTATTATTATTATTACACGTACTATTTAACTTGACTCGCTTAACTACGTAGCTTTACTCAAAGAGATAGTAGCTACTTTATATTTTTTGACGTAAATTTGAAAAATTAATTTAAGAGAAAAATAACAATAATAAAGTGAGTTGTTGTTGTTATATTTAAGTTGAATTCTTTAAAACAAAAGATAAACGTATAATTTTAAAATTTATTTTTAGTCTCGAGATACTCGATTTAAATTGCTAACTTAATTTTAATTTATAACGTTTTTTCTTAATTTTAAATTAAAATAATAAAATTTTCTCTTTTTTATTAAAACGAACAATCGAAGACTTAAATCTCGTTTTTTTTTATAATTAATTAAATAAGAATTTAAATCGTTTTAGATATTAAATTAATAAACATTAAGTATTTTAAAGCTTCTAAACATTATAAATTGCATTTACGAATAAAATTTAAATACTTTACTCTTTATTTTTTGAATTTCTTTTTATATTAATTTTACGTAACGTGTTGTACGTTCTCGAGTTTGCTTTATTAAATAATTAAATTCTTTTATATCTTCGAATAATGTTCTTAATTTCTTTATTATTTTTGTCGAATTTTAGAACGTACGTTTTATAATAACATTTTTAATATTAAATGTAAAAGAGAAGTTAATAGCAACTTTAAAACGATAAAATATGTTAATTAAAAAGAGATTTAACGAAGTTAAGTTTTAATAAATTGTAGCAATATTGTTTCTTGTACTTATTTAAAGATTCTTTAAAGTTTTTTTATCTTTTAATAGAGTTATATAAGCAAAAAATATTTTAATTTTTGTATTAATTTCGATTTCTAGCTTGTAATAAAAGATTTGAAATTGCGCAATTCGCATATCTTTAAATTGATAAAATATATTCGCTCAATACAATTTTTATTTTAACAAATTTTTCTTCGTTAATTTAGTTTTTAGTATTTTTTTGTTTTGTTATTTTTTTTTTATTGTTTTTTGCAATTATACGTCGATCTAATTATAAAAATTATCTAACAAATATTTTTCGCAAAACAAATTATTTTATACGACGAAAAAAATAATCGATTGCAATTATTAAAACTCTTAATAAACGTTTTAGTTTACATTAAGATTAAAGTAACGTTTTAATATTTAATTTTTATGTTTTTCAAAGATTAACAAATAAGATATTGTCAACAATTTATGTTTGTAATTGTCTCGTAAAAGCATATATATTATGTAAGAATTTAAATTTATTTTTATTATTATTTGTAACATAAAAAACAAACAATTAAGAAATTATTCTTTTTGTTAATTGTTGTTTTTTCGTTAATAATATAATATTATTTGCAATTCGCTTTAAAGTTGCGATTATATTTGATACTTCAAATTAACAATTAAATAAGCGAATCAATTTTAACAAACAATTATTTTATGTTAACTTTATTTCGCTAAATTAATATTGTTTATTACTTAAAGTTAAACATCAATTTACTAAAAATCGTTAAATAAAAAGATTAGTTTTTTCTTCTTATAAACGTATTATTTTAAAGAATCTTTAAAAACGAATAAACAAATGTTAAATTTAAAGTTTAACTTATTTTGTCTTACGAATGCTAAAAAATTGTTTTGTTTCTTATAATACTAAATTATTTGTTTTTTAATTTAATTATTAAAAATTCGATCTATTTTTAATAAAAATTCTAGCTTTCTTTAATAAGCTATGCAAACAATTAATTTTAATATAATTATAATTAAATCTTCTTTTTGCTTCTTTGTCGACATAATTAATTCGATTAATTAAAAGACTTTAATCAATATTGCTAAATAATAATTGATTCGATATCGCAAATTTATGTTTACTTTTACACATAAATAATTCTTTGCATTGTTTTTCTTGTTTGTCAAAATAAAAATAGCTATTGTTTTTGGAAAAAAAAATTGCGATTTTAGTAATTAAAGTACGTAATTTTGTCGTATTAACAACTTCAAATAATTTAAAATTTAACAAAAACAATTTTAATATCAAATTTCGCAATTGTAATAACAAAAAAAAAGCTTCTTTAAAAGAATTCAAATTTTAATCTTTTTTTTTGTTTTATTTTTTATAAATCTTGTTATTTTTAAATTTTAACTTTGATTTTAATTAAAAAGTTAACGATTTAGATTCTTTTTATTTGTCGCTTTAAATTCGCGTTTTCTTTATATTTTTTATAGAAGAAGGCGAAATTGTTTAAACTTTTGTTCGACGAATTTTCTTCAACTTTGCGTCTAAAATTCTTATTAAATTATACTCTTAAAAATAATTTTTTATTTCAATTTTTAAAAGCTTTTGTTTAATAAACGCTATTATATTTTTAAACTTTTTAACATTTATTTTGTTATAATTGTTAATCGTATAATTAACAATATATTTCGATTTTATAGTGCAATATTTAAGTTAATCGCACACAATTCGATTTAATTTTTTTAAAATTCTTTGTAAATTCTAGCGTTTCTTTGCTATTCGCAACGTTTTTTTAATAATTAATTAATTTGTATTTTTAAACAACACATTTATAATCTTTGATAATTATAATTTGCGAAATTAAATTTAATTATTTTAAATTCGTAGTTTTTTGTTTTAATCAATTTTTTGTGTTGCGTTTTTCAATTTTTGTTATAATAAATTACTTATTAATACTTGAGCGTTTTTATTAATTATTTGTCACAAATTTCGCGTTTAATTTTTGATTATTTCTAAAATATTTAAAATTGTGTTTCGAAAATTTTTCAAATGTTTTCTTCTTTTATTATTAATTGTTTTATTATATTAAAGTAGAATATTAACTACTTAAATATAGACGCAATTTCTAATAATTAAATTGTCTTTTATAGATTAAATAATTATCTTTCGCAATTTAATTTAAATTTAAGCTTAAAAAGTTTAACGTTACAACGTTCGTAATTGCTACAATAATATTTGTTAATCTTATGCTTAAGATAATTTAATTAAGAAAGTTAATCTTTAATTACAAAAAAAATATATTAACGTTATTAAATTTTGATTCGTATCTTGTTTAGCAAATGCAAGTTGTCGCTTTTTACGAAATCTTTCTATTGATATAAATAATAACTTTCGTTTTTAATCTTAATTTTTTAATAAAGATTAAAAAATTTCTTTTGTAGAAAATTGTTTATGTTTAATATCTCGTAATTATTGCTTTAGATTTATTATAATACAAACTTAATAAAAAAAAATTTATGCAAAAATAATAAATCGAAAAAAAGAATTTTGCAAACAAAGAATTAGATTATTAAGTTATTGTGCTTTTATAAATAAAGCAATAACTTGTTTTAAATGTCTAACAAATATAAAGCTTTAAGTGCAAAGAATTTTTACTTATAGACTTAATTGTTGTTTGCAACATTTATATTATTAATTACGCAAAAAAATTATGTTAACATTTATTCGTATATTAATTTGCAAACAAGTATAAAGCTAATGTAATTAACATATAATTTCGTTATCTTTATTGTTAAAAAATATTGCGTAAAAAATAATTAAAATTCGTTCTTTATAATTTAAAGAGATTCTTAAAATTCTAGAACTTTAAGTCAAGATTTGCTATTAATGCTTTTAGATCGCTTTCTAGTTGTTAATTTTAATTAATTAGAATAAACGAATAGACGCTAGTATTGTTCGTTTGCTTCTAATTGATCAAAATTGTTAATATTTCGACTTTTTAATTTTTTAATTTTTCTATTTGTTCTTTTTGAATGCTTAAAATTATAATATCTTATAAATTACTTTGCGTAATTAAATTACTTTTTGATATTTATAAATTAATAAACTTTATGTTGAAGCTCTTGCAAATAAAACAAATATAAAAATCGCAATTTTTTTTTTCTTAATCAAAATCTTACACTTTTGTGTAATTTAAATAATCGTAATAAATTAACAATAACATAATAATTGCAAACGATTTTCTATTACTTTAATCAAATTGATTCTTTGTTTTTTGCATAAAATTATTTTTTATTTTCTTATTTTTGTCTTTTAACTTTGCGAAGATCTAAAAATTTTAATTTCTCGCTACATATCTCTTTAATTAATTTCTTAAATAAATATTTTGAAGTTTCGTGTTATTAATTTCTTTCAAAATATAAAAGTCTTTAATTTCGTTTTTTTTTCTTATTTTAAAAGAGTTTAATTATTGAAAAAATAATTTTACGTTATATCTTTTATTAAGTTTGATGTTATATAATAAAATCAAATCTTTAATTTAAAATAAACGCGTCAACAATTAATAATTATTATCGAAAAGATTTTTGTTCGCTTCTCTAAAACGACGAAGATGCAAAGCTACTTTTTAAACATTTTTATTTCTTTTTTCTAATTATTTTGTTCGCAACGTTAATAAATTTGTGATTAAACAAAAATTTTCTCAATTTATAATATGCTAGATTAAATAATTTATTTCGATTAATAATATAACTTCGTATTTGAACTTAAGACGAAACAACGTTTTTTTAATAAATTTTTAAATTGTTGTTTTATTAATTTATAATATTATATACAAATGTCGTAATTAATTTATAAAGACTTCTTTAATTAGTTTAAACAAAGCATTAACAATAAGTTTATGTTTTCTTTTTATTATTTTATTTACTTATAAATAATAAATCGACGTTGTTACTTTTTTGACGCTATATCTCTTTAGAAGTTTAGTTGTTATATTAACTTTATTTTTAAATTTATTGTTTATAATTATCTTTTTAACATATTTATGTTAACAAAAAATATTCTTTTATAAAAACTTTACTATAACAAATGCTTTAAAATTCGAAATTGCTTTAATTTTCACTTATTTCGTCAAATTATTTCGAACAATTATTAGATTTATTTTGACAAACGTTTTTGCAATTAACATATAAATGCAATTTACAACAATCTTTTTTTATAAATCGAAAATGTAAATTGAATGCATAATTTTCTTTTGTTTATTAAAAGTTTTTTATTAATATTTATTGCAATTTGCGACATATTTCTTACAAAAATTAAATAGATTTTGTTATTAATATTAATTTGCAATGCGTCGATAAATATTTTTTCTCTTTTTATAATTATTCTTGTTATGCAAGCTTTTTACAATTCGATTTTTATCTTTCGTTCGATTTACTATTTTACGTAAAGATATATTTTTGTTTATTTTTCGAAACAAACGCTTTTCTTTTACTAAAAAATAAAAAATATAATTCTTAAATTTGCGAAAATTCTTTTGATTTATATTTGATCTTCGCAACAAAATTAAATATCGAACGATTTATTCGAATTTATTAAAATATTTATCTTTAAAAATGTTTTTGTTCTTTTTTGATATTGTTATTTGTGCGAAGCAAATGCGAACACAATTTAACTAATTGTTGATAAAATTATTAATGTTTTTTTCATTAATTTCGTCGATATTGTCGAACAACTCTTTTGATTTTTTTGAAAATTCGTCAATTGTTATATGTTTTTAACTAAATATATATTGTATATTAAAGTTAAAAAGACGAATTTAAACTAATTAACAAATTATTAAAGTGTTAAGCAAATTTGTCGCAAAGCGATTAAGTTGAATTATTAAAATGTTTGCATTAATCTTAATTATAAATTGAATTTTATACAATTAGAATTGCATTTTCTTTAAAATCTTTATAAGCTTTCGACATTTTTATTTTTTAACGTTATATTAAATTTTTTATTCGCTTCAAAGCTTACTTTTATATTGTGAAAAATATTTTTTTCATTATTGCATCAATTTGCATTAATACGATTTTTTAATTTTTTAAGCTAGAATCTATAATTAAAATAATTTCGTCAACTAAAATAAAATAATTTAAAATGCGCATTGTTGATGCATTGATTAAAGCAATCTTTAATTTATTTATAACATTTTATTGTTTAAAGTCTTAAACAAAAATATATTTTGTTTTGAACAAACAATAAATCGACTTTGCGACAATTATAAACTTTAGCACTTAAATTTAATAATAAACGCATACTTTTATAAAGACTCTAGCTTTAAAAACGTTTTTGCACAATAATTACTTAATAATCTTAATAATCTTGATGCTATTAAAGAATTGTTTATTAAAATTATATACAAAATCGACAATTTTAATTTTTAATTGGCAAAATTAAGATTTTTCGTCCAATATAATACACTTAAACAATTTCACGTTTATTAATATTGCATTTAATTACTAAATATGTTTTAAAACAAATAATTTAATTCTTAAAATTGTCTTCTTGTTATTATAATTTAACTTAAATTCTTTTATAAATTCTTCGTAATTAATAACTTTAATATTTTTTTCTAGTTTAAATACTTGTCTAAAATAGAATTATTTAAATTGTTTATATTTATTAAATTTGTTTTTTAAGCTTTTCGCTTATATATTGTATTTATTCGAACAAATAAATGCGACGCAATAAAAAGTTAACGAAGAATATTGAACTTTTTAAACAATTAAATAGCGAAAGTCTTTTTCATAATGCATAATTAAAAAGTTCGAATTATTAATAATCTTTAAAATATTTAAAACATAATATCAATTTAAATATTTACTTAATTTTAATTAATTATATTAATAAACAAATAGACGTTAATGTTGTTCGTCTACTTTAATTAATTAGAATTTTGTTAATTTTTTTTTGATTTTATTTTGCGACGTCGTTACTCTAATGATTTTTATTTTTATTTTCGAAAATTTCTTGCAATTAAATTCGCAAAGTCGAACAATCGTATTAATTAAACAATTATTTAAAGATTTAAAGATTTCTTTAAGAACACAACGTTTTTATCTTTGTTACTAAAATAATTAACAAGCATTTTTAAAATGTTGATACGCTTTGCTTCGTTTTTAAAATAAATCGTTAATTCTAAAAAGTTGTTGTTTATATTTACAAAGTTTATTTAAATACTTTGTTAAAAATATTGATTTAATAAAATTTCGTAATCGAATTAAAAAACAACAAAAATATAAATATAAATTATTATTTTTTTAATTAATATCTTTGCATTTTTTATTATTTCTTCGAAACAAACACGTGCTTTTGTAATCTCTATCAATAAGATAAAAATATCTTGTCAAATAATTAAATTAATTTTGTTCGTAAAATCTTTGCTAATACAATTGATTTTCGCATTATTATTAAATATTGCTTTAACTTTTATATTTTTTAGCTACATTTACGCAATTAAACAAGCAACAAAATATAGAGTTCTAAGAGATTTTACTTTTGTAATAATATTTTTAAAATAAACAATCTTAATAGATTTAACATTAATTAATTTTATAATAATAATCGTCTTTTTCTTTTTTTTAATAAGCTTTTAAGATTTTTTTTTTGTTACTATAGCATCAAATTTCTTATTAAAAAGAGAACAAAAAAAAAAGCAACTTAAATTAAAACAAAGATCTAAAAGATTTATTATTTTTATTTTTATTTTTGAAATAAAAATACTTTAAGTTAGAGTCTTAAAATAGATTTAATTTTTCACAATTTATAACATTCTCTTTGAACGTTCTATTCGTTATACATAGTTTATAGAAGTCTTTTGCTTTTTTTTAAATTTAATTTTCTAATATTTGATAACTCTTAAATTAGAGTTAATTATTGCGAAAACATTCTTTATTGTAACGTTCTTTATTTTTGTTTTTATTACTTTTTTTTTACGTATGTTTTTTCTCTTGTAACTTTTGTTATCTTTAAATAATTCTTAAATTTAACGTTTTTAATTTTCGAAAATCTCTTTTTCTTTTTAATTTTTTTTTAATTATTTTGATTAATTGCTTTATTAAGAGCTTCTAGAGCGTTTATCGCTTAAAAGAATCTTGTTTTGATCAAATTTCTTAAATTTTCATTATTGCTTAATTCGATTTATTATTCTTTTTATCTTTTGACGAAAAACTAATATTTAATCTTATTATTACTATCGTAATTACAAAATTTCGAACACGATTTTGCGCTTTTTATTAAAGACAAATTCTTATAATTTTTTTTTAATCTTCGCATTATTAAGAGACAATTTTATTTTTTTATTCTTAAAATCGTTAAATTTATAACAAATTTTGTTGCTTTCGTTTTGTCACGGTTCTAGGTGTTGCAGGCTTCCCTGAACATCGCCCTAGGCCCAATTGGGACTAGCGTCCCTCTTGGTCGCCTATATAGCACCTGAGGTCCTTCGCCTCCTATTTCGACCCCCATAGTTAGTATTCTCGTTACTTAGCCAGAACCTCAAATATCAACCTAGTTATTCGTCACACGTTTATATAAATTTTTTTATTCGCTATTAAGATTGTTAACTTTAAACAAACTTATTATCTATGCAAATTGTAACAAAACAAGTACTTATTTAATTCTAATTAAGATCGATTGTATTTAAGAACAAATGCAAATTTTTAATAAATATAAATTGTTTTTTAAAATAAACTTTAGATTATTATTTAAATTTAAAAAAATACAATATGCGAAATTTTTTATAATTGCGTTATTATTATTTGTTGAATTATTTAATAAATTTCGTTCTTTATTATTTTGTAAACATTGTTAATTTTAAGATCTTTAAAAGCTTGTATTAAGATATTTAAAGTTTTGTTAATTTTCGTGTTTTTAATTGCGACTATTAACGATACTAAAGAAACAAAAATTATCTTTGACGTAATTTTTTTTTTCACAAAATCTTGCTTCTTACTTATTATATTTACTAATTTATTTATATTAATATTCGCAATTCGTTAAGCAATTTGATTGCTATTAATGTTTATTTCTCGCATAATCGTCTTATTTTTAATCAATTTTATAATTGTTTCGTATAACAATTTAAATATTATAATAATTGCGTTGTTTAAATTAATTTTATGTTTTCGCATTATCTTAATGCAAATGTTGCGAAAAAAAATCTTTAAATATTACGAGAACTTAATATATTTATCGACTTAATCAAGTTTAATAAATTTCAAAAAAATAACTCTAAATTATTAATTATATTTACGAATATTATTCGACTTCGCTTTTAATATATCTTTTAAAAACTTTAAAAAAGTACAAAAATTAATTTTCTAATTTAAATTCTTATCTTTATATTTCTTTTTCAATTTACTTATTATTTTAAATTACTTTTTATTTATTTAAGCGACAATAAACTTAATAAAGTTCTCTATAAGCTTGTTGCAATATTAAGACAACTTAATAATTTTATATTAAAAGATAACTTTATGCTTATTACAAAAATTCAAGAATTAATTTAAAAAATTAATAATATTAAGTTTATTAAAGTGCGATGCTTTTAACGTTTTTAAGAAAGATATAAAGATTACGTAATAATAGAGTTTTACGATTTCTATAAAATTATAAAGTAAACTTGTTATTAATATAAATACGTCAAAAGAAAGTTTTGCGATCTTTTTATTATTTTGAGACATCGTTTTTAAAAAAAATAACTTAATAACAAATAATAAAAGTAACAATTACTAAATTAAAAAAACTAATAATAATAATTAATTTAAAAAACAATGCTTTCAATTTGCAAATTTTTTTCTTTTTTTTGCAAAAACATTAAGAAGAGATTTCTTTTTTTCTTTTTCAACTTTGCGTTATTTTTTTGTTTATTGCTTCTTTATTTTTTTGATCGTTTATAAATAGACGTTCTTAATCTATTGCTTCTTTTAATTAATTGTCGATTTATTATTAACGAATATTTTTGCGTTGAAGACTTGTTTCAATTCTTATTAAAAAGAGAGTTTAAATAGCGTTTTCGCTCTTAAGCAAATAAATTAATTATATTGTTAAGAAGTTTCTTTCAATAACGTTACTATAATTAGCGAACAATTTATTGTTTTAACAATAAATATTAGTTGCAATTTTAATAAAACGTCTTAATCTTTAAATTTACAACTTTTATTGTTATTTCTAATGCTTTAATTTCGTCTCTTCTTTTTTTGCTTTTTAACTTAATAATATCTTAATTTTTAAGTTATTAATCTCGTATTTTTAATTTTTAAAATTTTTGATTTTAATAGTTCGTTAAGATTAACTTGTCTTTTACACTCTTTTTTTTGTGTTTTTGAATTTTTGAATTTCTAAATTTCTAAGATTGTTTTTAGAGATACGTTAACAACTTGTTGTTTTAATGTTTGTTGTTGTAATTAAATTCTCGCATTAAGCTTCAATATAACAAGATAAAAATAAAATTCTAGTTAGTAAACAATTATAACAATAGAGACTTATCGCAATGTATGCATAAATCGCACTATACAATTTAATAATATATTAAGTAGCTAAGATTCTAAGATCTAAATGGGAGAAATCGCATATGTATTGCAAATAGGTCGCTAGTACTAATAACAAGCATTCCTAAGTTTATAGCCTAATATTACTTGGTTACCTAGCTACAATATATTATCTTATTATAATTTAGATAATCAAATATTATTAACTATATAATAACTATATATAAATTTAGACTAATCGTTTGATTCTAATAGTTGAAATCGAATTGCATAAATTATGAAAATACTAACTATATTAGGTTAAAACTTGGTCTAATTAGATATAACTTTCGGGTCGAGTTATAGATTTTGGGGGAAAATCGACTCGAACGATTAGTCTATATATAATTAAACTATTAGTCTTAGCAATTCGAGTTAATTTTTTAGATTAAGTTTTGGTTTCAACCCTAGGAATCGACTCGAATTATCGATTTCGATTCTAGGAATCGAATCGATTTTTCGGTTCCAACTTTAGAAATCGACGCAATTCAAATTTGATAATCTAATCCGACGCAATTAGTCTAAATATAGTAAAATTTTTAGCAATAATTAAGTTTTTTAATTATTAACTTTAATCAATTTACAACGTATATAGTAATTGTAGTACAATTATTTTTTAAACTTATAAATTATAGCAATATCGAAATAGTTATTTAAATTTAGCACTTTCTTATTATATTGCTGTTAAGTAAAATCTTGTTTCGATTAAAAAGTGTGTACGTTTGTATGTAAACATAAAACGAAAAAGTTGATATTTACGCGTTTTTCGGTCTAGACGTCACTAAGACGTGTAATAAAGTTGCTCGAGCCTTGCAATGCTACAGATTATTACCTGGTTCAAGACAATTTCAAAGCTCCTGTCTAAAGTTGACAGCCTTGATATTTAGCGACCTCAATTAGAGTAGATTTTTTAATGTCGTCGCACTTTAGACTTTATTAGTCATCCTACATTATCTGGAGCGATCCTTCGCAGAACATCTAGACAGCAGCTTACATGCAGGCCAGCTATCAAATTGTTTCTGAAAATTACCGATCAATACCGTTAGATTCATTTCGTATTTCATGTGCTAAAAATAAACAGTGGGAAGGCCTCGTTAAACGGCGTCGAGACCATCGCGAATCGGACGCGTCCTCACCTGCACACAAAATATCCGCGTTGCGCGTCACGAAACCTTTTCCAACGACGCATTACCGAGACATCTTATACACCGGCGATCATGAGCTCCGCCGAGGTCAGTGAGCGGCCGCTGAAGAAACGAAGGTTCTTCGTCGATGACCCGCCGGAAATAGACCTACCTGCAGGACCTTTGCCCAACAAAAACACCGATAAATCGTTGGACATCTCACCAGATGTGGGTGTTCGAGAGGCCTTAGCAGATAGCAACGATGATCTTGACCAGGATGGTATGAGCGAAGGCTCAGACCCATCCATAAGCAAACCTCCAAAAGGCTTCGATAAACAGCTCTTCGAGAGTTTCGTGGGTGGAGAGGTTCCAGAAGGGATCATGGAGCGGCTACAAGAGGTGGCAGGGGACAATTTGGAGCGGGCAATCAATATGTATCTGGATGGGTCGTGGGAGCAAAGTACGGTCTCAATGCCACCATCAATACGCATGATGGACTCATTCACCACTGGCCTACCAAGACGAAAGGCGTCAGAGCCAAAAGCGAATGGAGCCAAGAGCCCCTCACTGGAACGTGTAGTGCCCACCCGATCAATGCCGGAATACCGGTATGTCGGTGCCTTTGGCGTTGGAGGATGGGCAACGAAAAGCGGACCAGATCTTCTGAAGCATGGTGACAGGATGAAGATCGAACGGACAAAGATAAAGCCGACCGTGAAAATGGGAAGAGGAGGTAAAGCCGTACCAACGACGGCCGCTAGAATGCGGAACGACATAATCGTACGGTTCACCAATTCGAAAGGCGAGGAGGTTGGAAGATTACCGAAAGACACGGCTGCTTGGGTCTCTACGTTGATGGATCAAAAGGTCTGTCGCTTCGACGGTATCTGCGTCTACGCCCCAGACAGGGTACGAGTGAACGATACAGTGTACATTCAACTCAGGAGTTCGCTTTTACGGAGGGCCTTTGAAGCTGGTGGCTTTGTCAAGCCTGAAAACAACAACCGTACTACCGGTATCTTCGAGGAGAAGGAGACTTCGGACGAGAAAGATCTGCGCTTACGGCAAGTTGCTTTAGTCAAACTCTTTGATGAGGTCAACCTACAGTCAACGACGGCAAATGAGACGACAGCGAAACACAAGCGACAGGGTATCTTGGAGGCCGCAGAGATTGCAGAGCAATACGACAAGGACAAGGGCAAGGATGAGAAGCCCAACAAGCAGACAGGAACATCGACGCCACCTAGTGAAGAGGAAGCTGAGGAAGGAAAGGAGCTGGAACAGGATCAACTTGACACCCTTTACAAGAAAGCACAGTCATTCGACTTCGACACTCCTTGCAAAGAACCAGCTGAGAGCTTCGTGCTGGATCTTCGCAAATATCAGAAACAGGCATTACATTGGATGATGGGCAAGGAGAAGGACGAGAAATCCGAAAAACCAGAGCGCTCTATGCACCCGCTGTGGGAGGAGTATAAATGGCCCACTAAGGACGTTGACGATCAGACTTTGCCTACAGTATCGGAACAAGCAAGCTTCTATGTCAATCCATACTCTGGTGAGCTTTCTTTAGACTTTCCAGCACAGGAGCAACATTGTTTAGGCGGTATCCTAGCTGACGGTGAGATCCTTCCAACGTACTTGAAGCTATTTGCCTGCTAATGTAGAATCTTCAGAAATGGGTCTCGGTAAGACTATTGAGATGCTTAGCTTGATGCATTCCCATCGATCAGAGGTAGCCCTGCAAGCTGCCGAAAGCGCTCCAACATCGGTCAATACTCTCCCAAGGCTACCGAAGAGTACCTCCGGCATTGAGTCAGCACCTTGCACTACACTGGTTGTCGCGCCTATGTCACTACTAGCCCAATGGGAGAGCGAAGCCGTCAAAGCCTCTGAGCCTGGAACGCTGAAAACGCTCGTCTACTATGGCAGTGACAAAGTGGCCAATCTACGCAATCTTTGCTGTGAGGCTAATGCCTCCTCTGCGCCGAATCTCATCATCACTAGCTATGGCATCGTTCTCTCGGAGTTCAACCAAGTAGCTACCCGTGGTGGTGATCGCGGCGCCCACGGCGGTCTGTTCTCTCTTGAATACTTCCGCGTTATCCTGGACGAAGCCCATTTCATCAAGAATAGGCAGTCAAAGACTGCAAAAGCTTGCTACGAGATCAGTGCTCAACACCGTTGGGTGCTAACAGGCACGCCAATCGTCAACCGTCTGGAAGACCTGTTCAGCCTCGTTCGCTTTCTTCGTGTTGAACCATGGGCCAATTTCTCGTTTTGGAAGACTTTCATTACTGTTCCTTTTGAATCGAAAGACTTTATCAGGGCTCTTGATGTCGTGCAGACCGTGCTCGAGCCGCTGGTGCTTCGGCGCACAAAGGACATGAAGACACCAGATGGGCAGGCTCTCGTTCCTCTTCCGCCACGTACTATTGAGGTCGAAGAGCTCCAACTCTCGAAACAGGAACGCGAAGTATACGATTATATCTACACTCGTGCTAAGAAAACCTTTAATGCCACAATGGAGGCAGGCACTGTTCTGAAGTCCTACACTACCATTTTCGCTCAAATCCTTCGTCTGCGCCAATCTTGCTGCCACCCTGTTCTCACGCGCAACAAAGCTATTGCAGAAGAAGAGGATGACGCTGCGGCCGCGGCAGATATCGCCAATGGCCTTGCCGACGACATGGACCTGTCAGAGCTTATCGAACGGTTCACATCCGATTCGGAGGAGCACGACATAGCTAACAAGTACGGCGCCCACGTTCTACAGCAAATACAAACTGAGGCAAACAACGAATGTCCCATCTGCTCAGAAGAGCCCATGATCGAGCCAGCCGTAACAGGCTGCTGGCACAGCGCCTGCAAGAAATGCCTCCTCGACTACATTGAGCATCAAAAAGACAAGGACACTCTCCCTCTTTGCTTCAACTGCCGAGAACCTATTAACCAGCGGGACATCTTCGAGATCTTTCGCCACGACAACGACGACGATGATCTCTATTCCGCAACTCAAACGAATGGTAATTCTGCACCTCGAATCTCTCTGGTTCGTATCGGCAATGCTTCTTCAGCGAAGATAGCTGCCCTGACAACTCATCTCAAAGCCTTGCGTCGCGACTCACCAACCATCAAATCCGTTGTCTTCTCCCAATTCACGTCTTTCCTCGACCTCATCGCCCCAGCCCTCGCTCGCGCCTCGATCCCCACCCTGCGCTTCGATGGTGCGATGACGCAAAAAGCGCGCGCAGCTACGATCGTAGAATTCACAAACCACAAGAAAGGGATTGTCTTGCTGCTCAGCTTAAGAGCAGGCGGCGTAGGCTTGAACTTGACGGCCGCGAGCAATGTATTCATGATGGATCCTTGGTGGAGCTTCGCTGTTGAGGCACAGGCAATTGATCGGGTCCATAGGATGGGTCAAGAGGAGGCGGTGAAGGTGGTGAGATTCATCGTTGAGGGTAGCATTGAAGGCAGAATGCTCAAGATTCAGGATAGGAAAAAGTTCATGTGAGTGTTTGAGGTTTGTCTGCGCAAACAGTGCTGACCATGGCGATAGTGCTAGTTCGCTGGGTATGATGAGTGAAGAGGAGAAAAAGATGCAGAGGATCGAAGATATCAAGGAACTGCTGAGCTAGATACGCGAAAAACCGTCGTTCGCCCATATTGGTCGCTGCCATGGATGGCTCGAGGGCTCGAGGGCTTCAATGCTTGGTTGGCGAAACCCGAATGTTTGAGCATTGCCTGGGCTACATTTTGAGACGCGGCATCTTAGCAACACCGGGCATTATAGTGTTATTGTGGAGTAGCACTTACAGCAGCTACTGTGGCTGATAGATCGCTCATATAACTTCGCATGGTGGCCTGAGTACCACATATACAGCACCACGTCACGCATTACATTCACGGGAATGAGTCGATGACATCCTATATCGATTGACCCTGCCACGATCCGTTTCCCAACGTTCGACTGTGCTGGAAACCGCAAAAGCTAATGCTTCTCGAATGTAGCCGCCCATGTATCCGTCCAGTTCAGCATCAGGAGCCCACTTCTTAACCCATTCCCCAAAACCGATGCCATTGCGCCATTCCAGAGCACCTTCAATCAAAGCCTCCTCACTTAGCTCCCACCCGCATTCGTATTCCCACCTGCTATCCCACCTGTTCCCTCTCCACCCATTTGATTCGACGCTGCGGCCGACTCCCCTACTCAACGTCAGTCCGTGACCCACTCCCTCTCTCCCCTCCCCACCCATGCCTCAAAACAAGAAACACTAAAGGCACTCACCCTCCTCATTCCCCTTATCAAACGGCTCCCCCGCCGTCCCACTCCCCATCTCCCCACTCACAGGCTCGGTCCCGGATTCGGACTCCGGGGCTAGACCCAGCGATTCTTTGACCTTGGCTACGACACCGCTGGGCGGGTTCTCGTTGGCGGTTGTTGGGAGATTGGAGGAGGGGTTGGAGCTCATGTTTGTGGCTGTGGGGGGTTGGTGGATGGGTGAGTTCGAGAGATGGTTGAGGAACGCAAGGGGAGTGTGTTGAAGTATGGGGTTTGGATACAGAGGGATGTGGAAGTGTGGAGGTTCAGGTGCGTGTAGATGGCGGAGATCCCATTGGGACTTAGTGGGGCATGAGTCTTTGTATATACATCTTTTATCTTATCTTGATCCTTTATCTTATCTTAATCTCTTATCTTTCATCTTCTATCTCGATGTTTCATTTTTTATCTCTCTCAGCGCCCGACAAAGATCAAGGGAAAACCTAACGAGGCTTAGTCAAGCGTTAACTTCTTGGATTGTCCTCCAATTCTCGAGACAACTTGTCATCCATGGCCGTCCAGTCACACTGGGGTGTCTTGTCATTTTTGCTCCAATGAAACTTTCGATTGTTGTTACTGCATTCAAATGTTCTTCCGGACCAGTATAGCTATATATGGATGATGGAATGATACCAATTTCTGGGCTCTCGCAGCTGGGGGATAGCTTCCTCCCATAAGTAGCCACATAAGCAGCCCTTCCCATCAGCTACTGTATATTGCAGGCAACTCTAATCAAGCTTCCTCATCTGTAGAGTGCTTGTGTAGGTTTTAAAAAACCAAATGACCCTCAATAGATGTCCTCCGGAATAGCAATTTACTGTGTGCCCATTTGAGAGACCAATACGCCAATTCCACGATGGATATTCGGGATTGTAGTTACCACTGAAAGAATTCCAACGATTCAGTGGGACCTGCCGTCCAAATCGACACGATTTTCGCTGAGATCGGAGACCTTATATGGTAGTTGCTTGTCTCAACTCTCGTTACTTTCTCCTCCTTCCACAATGTAATTTGCATACCTCCTGAAAAATCATGCTTCCATTATCGCTCGGCTTTCGTACGGGGCTACTGTTCATCCAATACTGCTGAAAAAATGTGCAAGCATTCCTCGCTACCTCCCATAAAGTCAATCGATAAATGGCAAGGGATTTGAGAGACGTGGAGACCCGCAATAAAACAACATCAGGTCACCGAAGAGAACCATCATCCGGTGGCATGATGCGGGTGACAGAAGTTCATCCAGTCAAATGCATATACTGGGTCTTCTCCGGATGTTCTGGTAGATGTTTCGATTGACCAGGTCAAAAGTTTCGACCGTTTGCCTTCTAAACTATGGGACTTCATTGAGCGTACATCGTGTCAAGAAGCCATCGGGACATTCTTTCAGACAATGCCAACGATTGGCGAGGATAGCGAGAACACGTAATTCAAAAAACCCCTTTCAATATTATTTGCCTCACAAGGGCACCTGATGTCGCCTCTTGAGTACATGTATAGACGCTGTGCTTGATACAATGCGGGTGTTGGGCATCCAGAACCAGTTCAACACACATTGCAAGGCTAAGAGGGAAAATAGCTTGTGCAACCCTGTGAATAAAAAGTGGGTCCTCTTTGTAATGAAAACATTGTGCGTCCTCAAAACCTCAGCACAACACTTGCCCCAAGTCACTCTCTCAAATAAAGTACTTTACTTCTGACTGAGCCAGGTTCGTCATTCATATCGCCGCACCGAGTCCCCCTCAAGATGTATCTCTTCGCCACAAGCCTCACGCTTGTCACTGCCATCTTGTCAACGTTGACAGTTGCGGATACTGTTCCCAGCTTTCCAGCATGTGGAGTCAGTATGCCATCGTCGAAAAAGACTTTCAAATACTGACGATCCCGTATAGACAGCTTGCACCGTGCAAGCTGCAGGCATTGCGGGCTGTAGCCCAAACGACTTTCGCTGCCTCTGCAAGAGCGTGCCATTTCTGAACGCCGTGCAGGAATGCGAAGCAGCGAACTGCTCCATTAACGATCTCGGACGTGAGTGGCCCCGAAACAATACCATCCTGAGCCTATCTTCCCACAATGTCCCAAGCGAGTACACGTATTGACTTCACGACCACAGAGATTGGCCTACTTACGCCTCATATCTGCCTTCCGTTCGGCGGTATCCCCTCTACAACAGCGACATCCGATTGCATCACAGCGCCCAACCCATTAGCTCCCACCGCCGTCGTTGCGGCTGCAAGCTCGATCCTCGCGTCACAGAACGCAGCCTCATCCGCCCATGTCCCGCTTCCGACTTGCCCCTGCCTTGCATCCGTGAATGCTCTCTTAGGCGTTGACGGGTGCCAGCTGAATAATCCTGGATTCGTACGTTGTCGTTGCACGAATACAAGATTTCAGCGTCCTCTGTACCAGTGCGAAATGGACCAATGTAGTGATTACAACTTAGGCAGTAAGAATACCTTATCTCGAGATCGATGCTGGCCGCTGACGTACTTCTTGTAGAGCTGACTCCATACGATCTCGAGTGTGCTCCTTATTATGGGTACAAATCTTGGGACGTCTCTGTGGGAGGCATTAACAGCACTGCGGTTGTCTGTCCTCCTGCCGGCGTGGCAGGCTCAGGGGGAGCAGGCTATGGATATGGCAATGGGACTTTCGCTGCAACGCCTAGACCTTTACCGTTCACCGACGCTGCGACACAAGCGAGCATGGCGACAGACTGGGCGGTCGAGGCTGTTATGATTATGGGTGGTCTCGGAGTTGTGCTCGTGTGGCTATGATGATTGGGTCGTGGCACGAGACTATCTGCAAGCTTTGGGCGAGAATAGAATGTAAGTCAACCAACGGTTCGATCTTGTCCACGCGCTATTCATGCGACACGTTGAGGCTCTACATGCGCTCTAGTGGTTATGGCAGTTGTGGAGTCAAGCCTTGCCTTCTCCTAGTGACTCGAGCCTACAACAATACTAACGGCGCGTATGGCGCTAGCCGACTGGTGACCTGATAATTAGGGGGAGCCCATCCGATATATCATGATACGGCATCTTGACTGCCAACTACTATGCTTCTGAGATTTGCAAGCAGCCTTTCCGCCCTATGCACCCTGGCTGCGGCTTTTTCGAGTCCATCAACTGCGCTGGGCATCCCAAGCTCCACGGACGGTACTGCACTAACCAAAGCTGACTAGAGTCTCCCTGCGAACACATCTTCCCTACAGTACGATGTCTTCCCTCTTATTGTAGACGCCAAGGTGCATTGCGATGCTCAACGCTACGGCCTGGATCTAGCCCGCAGCGCTTGTGAAAGTGCTCTACAGAAGATCGGTACCAGTCCGACTATATTCACCGTCGCTCAACGTGGGCCAAGACGAAGGCCTTCCTTGGTCCTGCCAAATCGATGGCCTAGCGGTAACGATCCCTGAATGCTGATGCCAGATGTTTCGGACTCGCTGCCTCGCAAGGCTTGCGCTCCGACTATGCTGACAGCCACAACAGCGGACCTCAGATGCGTAATCGATCTGACCACTGCCCCAGGAACCACTTCTGATACAACGTCGGATCTCGAGATCAGACAAGCCGCTCATCGCGTGTTCAATGAATGCGTAAGACAACCAGGTCCTACCAGCGGCGGCAGTGTGAGCGCCGTAGGTAGGTCTACACTATTACTGGGTGACTCGTGAGCTCTCAGCCCCCGGATACTGACATTCGAACAGGCACTACTGGGAATTCAATAATTATCGTCCGACTGTACGAACCGCAATTGATCTGTGACCCGATGTATGGGCAACCTCCCCCGCCGGGTTCGTGCTCCAGTCTCCTCGCGAAGATGCCCATGAGCCCGGGCCGCAAGCTCTTTGGGTACAACAATTCGCCCGGTATTGAAGAGCCAACGCCGATAATAACCAGTACCAGAGATCGTAAGAGCATCATGAAACCCGTTCCGAGAGATCATTCGTTGAGAGGATCCTAGCTGCGTTGAAATGTGCGATGACGATAGACACATGGGCATTGACGGTCTATGGCAACTGGCTTGATCTGTAGCAAGGAGCAGTGGCGGTTGAGGCTTTTTGCGTTGCTCGCGGGTCGGCTGGTATGGCTTGGGGAATTGGTACGTAGAATCTTTAAGCCTACAAATCGGGCCTGTGTCCTCTCATGCGCTGTTAAACCGCTGCTCGGGCTTTGGCCTCGTTCATCGCGATCTGACAAGCCCGTACTGACATTTTTGTGGTAGGTGAGGGCAAGCCCGGAGGGCGCAGGGTAGTCCTCAGAGAAACAGGATCTGGAAACGATGTGGCAACCTCGTGAAGTTTACCAATATAAGGTGACTAATCCAAGTCTCGATACTATGACTGCAAGCAGTCGTTTTCTCGCTAAGGTTGCTACAGGTCCAATAAACACTTCTCAACGTACCGCCATACAGTATTTGTGTTTGATTACATGGCCGAGCTGAGCTTGAGCTCAGCGATCTAGTGGAAGCACGAATAAGGCATTTGCAATCAAAAATGCGGCCATGACTGCAATGATGTGATTCTCGTTCTCGGCTTTATAGCAAAGCTGAGGATTTGTAACGCTCTGTGTGATGGGCTGTTGACGGCTTACTCCTATATTTCACGACCCGGTACGTCGCTGACTATGCCTAAGTCAGATAATACTATGCGGATCACGCGGTCTCCCAGTCTTAAGATTATCTTCAATATAGTAGGGGCTTCTTCTAGTGCTCTTATATACACCCTGACTTATTGCTTGAACCAGCTTTTTCTATCGGTTTCTTGCCTTGCTGAACGAGCTTCGATGATGGCATAATTCGCTCGAATCCTCAGAAGGCTCCAGATCAGCGTCGCCACTGCAGAGTTCTATCGAGCTACCAGATAACCGGTGCCATGTCCTCATGCTCTCCCTCCCAAGACCTATCGGCTTCGTCGTTCTCTTCTATCTCGTCTTCTGATTTTCGTGTCCACCATTTCTTTCTGGAAATCATGCCTGTTCGAAGTGACAATCGCAATGTAATGCTTCAAAGCAATTTATAGAAAAAAAAATCCGGTGGTTGGGTGCTTCAGGTTGAAGTTCATCTATAGGGTGGCTGATACTCTGATAGAGCTCTCCATAACCGATCGAGTTCCATAACTTACCATGAAAAGCTTTTACAAGCTTTTCGTAACGGACTGGGTGAACAAGAGCCTATACATAATGTGAGTTCTTAGCAACTTGAATATCTGTTGTCAACATACCTCTATTCGTTTCATGAATGCCTTCAATTTATCACAATTCCACAGACCTGTGAAGCTGGTTGCTTTTTGAATTTCCTGCCCGAGAGATACGAATCTCAAGGCGATAAGGATCTCGAAGAAGAAATCCACCGATACTGAAGGCCACCTTCGGAACAAATGTCTAAACATACATTTCGGAGGACTCTACATATCAAATAGCTTGATTGCTAAAGCTCGTCATTCTCTTCGGGCTGTGCTTGGCCAAGCTTATTATCGGCCTCATTATTCCTGTCCTCCTGCTTCTATTTCGACGAAGCAATCAGCTGGGTGATCTTCTGCTTCTTCTTAGCTTACTGACCGTCTTATCACATAGCATTATTGGTAACGACTGGTTCGCATAGCGTAGGTTTTTTTGTTGTAGCGGCAGTATACCTCCTGGGGGTGGATCGAACCTGACCATGGCCCACTCAGGCCAGAAGCGGAGAAGAAGGCCGTCCATAATTGAGATTTCTTCTCTGTCGTCTTGGGACCAGTGCAGAGTAAGCCGCCCAGTGTTGGGCTCGCGTCGCGTAGAGGATTGAACGCTGAGTATCTTGACCCATTTACGTCGACACAGTGCTTCTTGGTCTTCATGAATGTGTCAATAAACAGCTGGGTATAGAAGTCTGAAGTGTACTATGTCACAGTCTCTAGAATTCAAGCAGAACTTATAGATGCGATGCGAAGACCATGTCCTTCGTTGGCAATTTGTCCCACCAAGCACCTGCTGATAAAATTAGACAATCTCACCATGATTACCACAAACTTGTCGTAGAAGCCCAGAAGAAGAAGCTTTCCAGGTAGTGCAGGTGCAAGTTGCCCGCCAACAACGGAACCGTAGATGAAGAAACCATATGCACTACTCGGATTGAGGGGTCAACTCTACTCATCCAGAGAACCATAAGAAAGGAGCCGCAAAATATATAGAGAGTATATTCTTAAAAAATGTTGCAATGCGCATGCCATGATACAGAAAGGTATAACGAGTGCCGCGACACTAACTTCTGGAGTTCGATATAAGATATGCTGTAACGAGGGCAGTTGACAGAAGCTGTCTGGCCTCCTGAATTGTGCTTACGTTCAACAATTTTAGAAATACGTCGGACACTTGCTCCTGTAGGTAGCTTCCGGCCATGAGTTGACACTCGATGGTCGAGCATTTGCAAATCCCATTAAAGTCTTGACTGTACATTTCATCCATGATCGAGAGGATCAGTAGACAAATTCTAGTGTTATATTAATATAGTTCTCCAAGACTGGGACGATAATCGAGAACACGTACGGGACTTACGTTGTACAATATTGTACGATATTGTTGCGGAAGAAGGAGCGCGAGGCCATCACCGAAAGTGTGAATAACATGATAGATGTTAATCAGAAGCGGCATCTCGTTGTTGCAGCGTTTTCCATCACTAAGCCAATCGATATTGGTCTTGTCAATATTGAACTTCTGCTCGATGTACCAATTTTTTAAGTAGAAGTAATTGGGAAGTTTTGACTTCTTGGTAATTTCTTTGATCTTGAATTAATTCTTGAAGCAATAAAATAAACGCCGGGGTTCCGAAGTTTTCATCGCCTTCTTCTAAATTTCTTTGAATTGTTTGCTTGGCAGAAGGTTGTCTGCGACGATGTCGACAACTATGTCGAGTCTAACGTTTGAGCGTTCGACCTCGCGACGACGGGCAGCGACAATTATGATGGTAATTGCCGGTGCTTGGTCGAGCGACAGGGGATAATCTGTCTGGAAGATCTCGAAATAGACGATCTCCTAGAAGTGACTATCTTGGGCTTGGGCGATGATCTCTGCAAGGCTCTTCACGGCGCTCTTCTCAAACAGATCGAAGAGAAGAATAGGCAGTTCGCTATGCTTGTCAAGAATTTGACGGACACGTTCGTCATGGTGGAAAGCGGTCTTGTCCAACGGAGAGGCATCCTTTCTGGGGAACAGAGTCAACGTCGACGCTGCGATATCTGATCGTCCAAGCGTGGCTTTGGGACGATGAACAATTGTTTTGCGCGTTTGGAAAGACTGCTTGGAAGACGTTGCCGCTGCGTTCTTGCCAGGAGTGGACGGCACATCCTCTTGTTTCGCTTCCTCTGGGCGGGACTAACTGGAGAAGCCACTCTGTCTCGTCTATGCAAGAAATTGTCAGCTAGTAGGAAGCGAGCACAGGCGTGCAGATTGTGGAGTTCAAACCGACCTTGGGGCGAGTGCCTCCTGCAGGATTAGGGGCGTCAGCGGGGCCCTGAGAGCGAGTGTAGGCTTCTGCGCGAGCGGATAAATGTGCGAATTGTTGTCAGCGAATACGTAGCAGACACAAGCGTATACGTCGTAGGATTCGGACCTACCTCAGGACGATACGCTGAATCTGAGTCGGTGATTCCCACGGTACCCTGCGAGCGCCTAAGTCGCCACATATGCACCGGCGTCGCCTAGACCAAGACGGATATTGGCTGTCAGGTACTATCCATCAGCATCCTTATGGTCTTCGGGCTTGTGTGTGTGATACAGCTTTCAGAGGACGGCGATCTCGTTTGCACACGCGCGGATGATCAACTCGGCGGCCTCTATCGACATGGCGTTTCCTAAGCGCTGTTTTCAGACCGCTTGCGTATCGATCTGGTTGAGATGCAGTAGTAAAGTAAGCTGGTTTGAAGTCACCATCCTCGAAAGTCACCCCAACGACGCCGTTTACGCAGGTTCTTGTCGTATCGACTGTCAACGAAACCACGTTTCAGAAGCCCCATGAAGGATAGCTACCCAACAAGCAGCCCAGTGGGTTCCCATGCTTCGGGACACAGTTGGAAAGAGGGCATTGAGCTCGGAGACTTGCTTGTTCTCATGTTCGCAAATTGATCACTTGAGCGGAAATCGATCTCTGGTTTGAGAGACTGTAGGGAGGCAAATATATATATATATCCCCTTGGTAGTACAGACGCCGCACGCATCCGTTTTCGGCAGTCCATTTATCGTTCTCAGATTTACCGACCAAGCTTCAGAGGCTAAACCTCAGCCCATCTGTTCGCTATCTGTCCTTGTGAATATTGCGAATGACTTTGTCTTTTCCATGAGAATATTATAAAGAGCTTCGAGTACCATGTGCGAACCTGCAGTTATTCGAGCCTCACAGAAGCATGAAGCCATTGATACAAGCTAACAATTATCACATACATGCTTCACACGACCGAGATCCGAATTCTAGTCCAGCGACTTCCTCTTATAGAAGAAGAGACCGTGCCTCGGTGATTGATGAAGGTTTTTGAGCCTGGAGAGAGCATTTTGCGGCAGTCTTTTCCTCTGGTGCTTCGGCACCGAGCGCAAGTTCTTCTAGTGTAGCATCGCCTTCTTCGAGCACCTTGGCAATAGACTGCCGCAGATGGTTATGTGTGTTTAAGCCTTGTTAGGGGAGAGTGGTGATATCCCAGGTACACAGGTGTCCCATGCCGTAGCATTTTTTACGTGACGGAGATTTCCAAGCCAGGTGAGAGCGTGGTGCCCGTCTTCAAGCTCGTAGCCGTCGACCTGATCACTGAGAGTCGTTTTGCGGGGGCCGAGACGGATCTTTGTGGTACGCTTGAGAAGCCGGTACTTGGCCGTGCCCCAGATCAAATCTCTTTGTTCGCAGTTATATGCAGAAGGGGGTTCCCAGTTGTGGATGGTGATACCCTCCAAAGAGTGTGTCTCGTCCGCAAGCGGCAGGTAGCATCGTATTGATATAGTCGATGTATGGGTCCTCCTTCCGGAGTAGTCAGCTCCAGGTCTTTGTCACTGGGGTTTTGGTCGGGGTGGCGCTCACCAGAGAGTTTTTGATAAGTTTCTGTTCCAGTAGAAAGCTGAAGATCCAACGCGCTCACGGATTTGTGAGATCATTTCTGGAGCTTGTAGGTGCCTTTAGAGCTCATACAGCTCGCATTCTTTGTTACGGCTGCCCAGCGGTCTTCGTCGATGGACAGAAAGCGTGCGAGCAGGAGTAACGCTTAGTATTGGTGTGACACCAGTATATAAGTATATAACGAAAATGCCACTACAAGTAGCCTGTCCTTTTGCTGGTATCAAGTCCTATGCGCTATCGAGGACAGCGCTCTCATTTACAGGCTCCTGTGAGCCAACAGACCGTCTCTCATCTTGTAAAGGAGATCGCCGGCCTCGTATCTCATGAGGGCAAGGAAATCGGCACCCAGACCCTATTCACGAAGCTGGTTCATAGAGGCGACAAGAGTGTTCAATCCGGCCTTGTCGAGTTGGTAGTGCAATCGTACGAGTTGCGTCGAGCAAGAGCTTATGGCTAGCTCCTTAAGTTGCGCTACAGGGAAGGCCCTGGGTTTTTTTATCTGCGGACCAAGCGGCTCCGTCAAAACTTCATTGCGTGTAGGACCGATCGAGGAAGTCGGAGAAGGGGGAGCAGGAAAAGCGTGAGCAGAGGCAGAACGACGGCGAGGATGGGCCAGCGAAAGCGTGGACACGTTGTTCCATAGTTCGCTTGGAATTGGCGTTGCCAGTTGGGAGGCGGTTCGGAAGGAGGTGACGAGGCATTGTAGTATTTCTTGTCGGCCGCTTTCTGCGCCTTCGCTTCTTCTCACCCTTGAGGATCTTTGGATACAGAGCTACAATGCTTGCAGGGGCTGTCTCGTTGAGTTTTCCACACCCGAGGATGCCATGAAAGGCGTTTAGCTAATCGTCATCAATCCGATCGAATCGAAGACCCGACTCGTAATCGCGAAGGTGACAGTGAAGTAATCACAAAAGAAGCCAGATTTGTCTCAGGACCTGGCAGCATAGCATGGGCTCTGGTTGTCCTGCTTCTGCTTCTTAGTCGCCATATATTGACAGTCTTCCTCCTCACGTCACAGAGGCGTAGCCTTTGTCTTCGTTCTCTCACATCTTCTCATCCCCTCACGGTTCAAAAGTAGAGATGAAGGCTCAAAGACTGTCAAGCGACCGGCTCGAATATGCCTGGCCAAGCGATTGTGCTCCGTTGAACTGTCTGACGACTGGCGGCCATTTCGCGGAATAGGTTTCGTCAAGGTATTTGAGCGCCTTCATTTTTCCTGTCAGGAAACGTCCCACTATCATTTCGATCTATTCACTTCCCTGCTCTTCATGGGTGAGTTTTCTCTGCTGCTCTGCATGTTGTACCTCTGATAAGTTGAGAGTGGACTTTATTCGCTTTTTATATTGCCGAGGGAATATTAAACATAGGGTTGGGAACATAGTGAAGGATGAGTGGAAAAGTAAAGCAGATTTACCAGCCATGATATGATAGTTCTATACTTATACACACCTTAAGGATGGCGCTAGCCCGGCGGCATGTGTCTTACAGATTAATCTCAGCAGTCAACATGCCGTGTTGTCAAGCAAGAGCAAGCTAAAGGTGGACGACGAGAAAGAAGCTTTCATTGAATTGAAGTAGCCAGAGAAGCAGAGGGGCGCATGACGAGAGCCAAAGTATCGATCGTACATTACCCAGGGTGCACCTACATATGGTCTATCCGACATGAAGCCCTTGTTTGACTGAGTGAGCTGTCTCCCAAACCAAATCCATCAGGATGTTGTGGATTTGCTCCTTGTCGGTAGCCAGCTTGAAAAGGTCTTCATTATGGTCAGGAAAGTCGATGCAATTACTCTCTCGATTTGTCTGATTTCCGTGCTGCTAGCTTCGACCTATCGGAAGATGCTCGAGAAATGCTTGGTCAGATAGGCGGTTGTGTCGCGGCGCAAATGTGTCCAATTTATGGAGTCGTTTTGAACGAGTTCACAACCTTACGTTTTGGACTTCGATGCACTGCTTGGCTCGTTGTTGGCCTTTGTAGTAAACCTTGCCGAGATATCTAATGATCTCCACTCGTCTGTTCTTGGCCGCGAGATCGAGAACGTTGGCTCCGTCGAGTTTGTCAACGCTCTCAAGCTGTCGCTCGGAAGAGACTGACCATTGACCGAAGGATTTGGCCGTAGGCAGGAGTGGAATCCTGTCTGTCACACCAGAGGAGGACATGTCCCATGTCAGAATCTTCAATTGAGAGAGACTCCTTCACTGTGCCGTGCTGCCACGCCGAGCCGTTATCAGTATGCAATTTACATATACTCACCCAACCAAGTCAAACAATGCTGGGAAGTCTTGACATACAGGTTCTCGAGTAGGTGACAGAACCAGCACGGTAGGTCTCGCACAAGCCACGTCTGTGGGAATACCACTCTCGTTCGAACGAGACTTACTGGCCGGACAACAAGGTCCACATATTGATGTGGAGGCCACCTGGGATGACGTCGGCCTATGGGAAGGAGGAGGTACAACGCGCAAGAGAAGACATTGTACTTGATCAATTTGATTGATCAAGGGGAAGATGTTGATCAAAGTTCGGGAAACGTTGGAAATAGACATTCCGACGTCCTAGAGGTATTACTAGCGCCTCAGGTTTTTTTAGTAGCACATCATGTTGAGAGAGCCGCTTATCAATCTCCGTCTCAATAATAGCGTCTTAGCGTTGTCAAATTAGGTCTACTTACATCGCCTGTTGGATGTTGGATGAACGGCTGATTCCTAGAATGTGAAGCGCCATTCGCACTGGCTCGGAGAATTTGTATCCCTCGCCTGTGTCCTTGCTGTGAAGTCTGAAAATCCGACGTTGAAAAAAAAATATGGAGCAAAGAGCAATGAATGACACGAACCGGATAAAGTGAACCGCTAGCTGGATGCTTTGGTGTTGACGCTCACTACGTTCTTAATCGGCAATCGACGCAATGCTCTGGAGTCTCGGTGTTCAATGGTTACCATGATCTTTAATAGTATATATCTATAGGAAGACGGAGATGAAGTCTCATCCAGCGCCGGTGCTAGCGAAAGGGAGATTGCGGTATGCGATGAAGGCTTTTGTGATGGGAATCAAAGTGACTTGTGTACATAGTTTCAAAGAGTAGATCGTAATTCTTCATCGTACGCATTTCCGAGGATATTGATAATATTTGACATGGTCAAAACGTACCCACGGACATAGCCACGCACTTACTCTATGTTCTGTAGATGGTCCACAACCACAGGCATTGAACATCCTGGTCGTCGTGCCACGCTCATATCATGGAACCGTTTGTAAAGTGCTAAGTACTGTCGTCGCTCGTTGTCGCATTGAATAGTGCCATGCACTTCGAAAGTCCAAATGAGTCGCTCGGGCTAAACATCATCCATCACAGTCCGGAACATCATCTACAATGTCGCCCAGTCGACTAGATTGAGCTGTCGTTCTTGCGCAAACGAGGAAGTATCCTATCCAAGGTATTCGTAGTAATCTTAGCAACCCCCAGAAATCTAGACTCTTTGACACGATCTGGATTTGGTTCCTTGAGTCTACGCGTAGAGCCGCGAGATACGTGAGATACGGTGCCGCGCGGTTTACGCAAGATGCATGAGGGAGCGGACGTGTAACGGCAACTATACTGCAATAGCTGTTGTTGTGTGGCACAGAGATTATTCTATACAGAAGGAAAAGGCGGGATGTGGTAGGCGGAAGTTATGTTGGTGGAGTGTAGATGTAGAATTGATGGAGGAGCTGGGTGCGGAGAGGTCCTTAAATAGTCTGTTATGATACTGCAGAAGGGGAAGCGAGAGTGAACGGCAGTGAATATAGTGAGGGGAATGTTGTGAGGCGAACGGCAGAAGGGGATGCTGTGAGGGAATGTAGTCAGAGAATGCTCTGATAGAAGGCTTTGACGGCGCTGTGCGTTTCGGAACAGGAGCAATGTATTGAAGGGTGAGAGGGAGCCCTGCTGCTGCTGTTACTTCGTCCCAGCAGTTCATGACCCGAATCCCCACAACGTAACTCTATCCTACGATATTGGCATGGCTTCATTGTGTGAGCAGTCTCGATAGCTTCTCACCAAGCGGACCTGAAATCGTCACCCCTGCGCATATTTTGCTACTATGTCAGCGACTTCATGAGCGTAACGTGGATCTCCCGTCTTGAGAAAAAAGCGAACGACATTCTCCCATAGAACGTCGAAGCCAGGTTCTCCGCCCTCCTCCTCAGTAAGAAGTAGCAGATTCTGGGCCCTACTCTCGGTCAATTTGGTGTGATCAAGGCATTTTATGCCATTTTTCTGAACGAGCAAGGCCGACTGCGAGGCTCTGTACCAATTTCCGCAAGAAAGTTCTCCTGTATAGCAGTATTCTAATATATTTCGCCACCACTTGGCTATGCTATAGCGGAACTCATCAGACATCAGCTCATCGTAGGCGCCAAGGAGCGATACAATATCCCATGTATGGGTTGCGAAGCATCCCTGCTTAAGCAATCCCGGAAAGGGGTTCCCGATGTCAAAGATCACATGGTAACTTTTATTTGTGGGTTTTGAAGTGAGGCCAGAGAAACCACTCACGGCTGCCCCATAAAAGCCAATATCAGTCGCCACCTGCCAAATCTTTTCCAAGGCAACATCGTCGTCATCATCCTTGGCCATCTGGTATGGATCCAATAAATGCTGTGGGTTGTTCAGCCTCGCCCGGCAAATAGCTGCGAATGTCTTTCCAAGTTGGGTCCGCTCCTGCCCCTTGGCGACAACGTAAGAGATCGAGCCATCATATGTAGATGAACACAAAATTTGAGATCTTAGCCAATCATTCGGTATTGCATGCCGGGCATGTTGCATAGTCGCCCAGTCGGCGTCGGGGATCAGCTCGCTTGACGAGCATGGCGCTCCACAGTAATTCAAGCTTCGGATAGCGTCTATCGGTGCTTCAATCATCTCCATCGCAAGCTCTCTTATGCAACGTCCACCAGTCTCAATGCCAAGTTTCTCAATCTGATACAGAAATTCCCTCTGATGTTCTTCTGGAGTCATGGTTACCAGGACCGTAGTCGAGCCCGAAAGAACAATGACTTTCTCATACAACGGCTTGCATCGAGGCCGTGCACTATGTAGTGAAAGGCTCGCTGCGCCAGCGGACTGGCCAATAGCAATTATGTCTTCGGGTTTTCCTCCAAACCCTGAAATGTAGCTCTTGATCCATTCAAACGCAAGAATTTGGTCGTAAAGCCTGCGGCGCAGTCAGTACTAGATCGAAGCTTACTCCACACCGAAGCAATGCTGGTGCCAATATCTGGCCCACTGCCAACCAAACACGACTCAAATCGTCTATCCATGCGCTACGAGATGCCCATTGCATGGCTTCTGACCACTTGGCAACTTCTTCATAGATGAATTAGTGAATGCTTAAAGAAGTAGCTAGCCAGTAGAGATCCACCGCCGAAGAGGCAAACCGTCAAAGCACATCACTTATCCATTCAACAAACCCAGCACAAGGGCTTGGAGAGGGAAAACTTAGGGGGTTAGAGGCTTGGACTACCAGCGCATGGAATATTTGGGGGCTAGTCAAATATGCGACAAATTTTGTATAAAGATCTACCCATTATTTGGCGGCAACAAATCCGTAATTTCTGGACAGTGGAGGAAACCGAGCGCACCTAATCGATAATTGATGGAGACGAAAATGACGGGTCTTGAGCTCTTGAGGGCATCATTGCAAAAGGCAACAGGTTCGTAATATTCTCTGTCGCCTAGGCAATGTTATCAGTACCAAATGCCATAAAAATTAGATCTACGGGGGGTCGACATTACCAGATCCTATGACAAGCGCTCCACCGTGGACAAAGACTACGACAGGCAAGCCAGCCAAAGCATTGGCGCCAATGACCGCCGGACAGGTCAAAGTAAGTCTTAAGCAGTCTTCGCTCTGCTCTTGCTTACGGCGAGGGTGTTCTGGTAATTGATTCCAGCGCACATCAGTATCGATACTATCCAGAGACTGTACGCTGCAAGGACCGTATTCCGTGGCATCGTAGAGAGCGTTTTCGGCATTCCGTGGCAGATGATCAAGGAGTATAGAACGCGCAAATCTTCGCGGTATCTGAGCGTATGGCAGACTTCGATATTGGATCAAATCTCCGCTTACTCGACATCCATTAAGCTCTCCCAGCTGGGGATGGAGTAATCGGTCAGGCATTAGAACCTCGCTTGCCTGATATCCTTTGCTTTAGGTGGTGGATTTCTTGAACGGAATTCTTTGAACACCTGTCTTGTCTCCTTCTCCGCGTACTCGGATCGGTTACTCTGGCTCAATAGGAAATGCTATCGATAATTCAGTTTCCTGAGCTCCAGGTCGTCGTTGGTCTATCTATCCAGCATCACTGCGTTATTTCATGTTTTTAGGGTCTCGTAGACTGCACATCGACCCACGCGCCACAGGCAGGGCACGGAAGAGCTCAGTGCACAGGGAGTCCACACAACGTTGTGCACGTTATTCTAGGCCAGAGAATCTCGACGACAGTATTGTCGCGAAAATTGGCGGTCCACGCCTTGACACGTCGAGCCACTGTGGCTGACGAGTTATTTTTGGAGCTTGGATCGCGTGTGACTAGTTCCTTTTTGCAAAGCCCACGGTTGGCAGCAGGACACGAAACATAAGCTGTAGGACATGGCGTCAATCCACCCCATCACTCCAGCTGAATTGCGGGCTTCTGCAAGCCACTGAAGGAGAATGGACCTCGATCACCAGGGGCCTTCAAGATCTCGGCCTACCGTACCCTTCATGCAGCCTTGCGTAGGTTCGCCCTTCCCTCGACAGCTTGACATCGTGTCTGTAAAAATGGCTGCGGTCCCGGTACCACACCCGGGTTCATTTATAATACCTTTCCAAGCAAGCAGCCTCGCCCCTGATCCGGAAAGAGTGTTTCGTCTGTACTTTCCTCTATCGCCCTCCAGCTTTGCACGGAATGTTCTTACCTCCACCCTCCATCGTAGCAGTTGTCGCACCTCGTTTGAACGATGGCAGATCCTCTGACGATTGCCACCGGCATCGTCACCTTCGTGGGGGCTCGCAATGCCCTAGCGTCCACGATTAAGAAATTTTGTGACCTGCGCAAAGCACCCAAGGATCTCGAAGAACTGGAGAATGAGATATCAGCTCTGCAATCACACACCGAAGGTATAAGTCAGCTATTGGAGCCGCACGGTGATAATCGCGACGAGATCATTGGCAAACTCTCCCTTGAATCGCACATCGAGAGCGCTCGGAAGAAGATACAAGAAATTAATCGATTTCTAGAGAAAAGCCTTCTCGATACTTCGTCAAGGTTCAGGATCCGCACAAGCGCATGGCTCAAGTGGCAATCAGAATTTAGTAGGCTTCGCCAGGAACTACGAGATGTGCGATTGGAGATAGGAACTTGCATCAATCTTTTTACCGCGTTCGTCCTCTTCCTGTCGGGTTGGTGCTGTGCTTGGAACCGCGAGCGGCGACTGACTAGAAGCCTGATGGCCTTGTTCCCTTCAAACGGTACAAGGTTATGGCGATGGTTCATGATGGTCTGACATCCAGCAGCTCTCATCCGTGAGAGTTTGCTTGCAACAAAGCTTTGAATCCCATATTAAGAAAAGTAGTCGTTGATATTGTACGAAAGGGCTGGACATCGACAGAATGAGCTGCAACTCGAGAAGCTAGTCCTCGAAGGTCGAGCAATGCACGATCATTACCTGAACATCCTACAAGATTTCCGAGAAGAACTTCTCCAGCAGAGACCAGCATTAGCTGCAGAGATGGAGGTGCAGCTGAGGAACATGAGCCAGATCATAAAAGCAACGATGCAAGGAGAAAGCTTATATTTGGACACTCCTCACCTCGACCGAGTGAGATTGGAAGGCCTTCGTTATGGGAGCTTTGAAGGCTCTCTACCCTCGGATACACATAGTCGTAGGAGCCAGTCTCTGGGGGGTTTTACCGTGACTGAAAATCATACTGAAGCCGAGGAAGGAGAAGACTTGCCGTTTACAGAGGGCATCCTATCTGTTTCGCGAAGACCACGCAGCCTTTTGAACGCCAGGGAAAGTGCATGGCAGTCGCAAACCACAGAGATGCTTCTGCAGCATGAGCCAACAGTATCCTTACAGGTATCCCATCGCCAAAAGCGCCAGTGCAGGCGCCCCTGTAGCTGCCAATGTCAAAGCTCAAGACACCTGACTTTTTACGTCAAGTCACTGGGCAGCTTTTTGTGGGCTACGCTGGGATCTCCAACTTCACACTATCCTGCAATGAGCATGCTTGCGCACAACGTCAGAAGGCGCTGGTCCGGATCCAGTACTCTTTTCCTGTGTGGTCGCTCATCCAAAGAATGATTACGCTTGTGTCCTATTCCGGTGGTACTCGCGGTCCAGGGAAGGTTTTACGTATGTCGCGGATCCGGCCTGGTCTCGACGAGGTTTTCATCCAAGTACAGAGTGGTAATTTGAGCCGCTTGCAGCAAATCTTCAAAAAAGGCGATGCCTCTCCCCTTGACGCGAGTGACATAGGCTGGACCTTACTGCACTACGCACTCGCCGCCGGACAGCTTCCCACGGCAAAATTTCTTGAGGACGCTGGCGCTGATATACACGCTGAATCAGCGCGCCGGGAGACGCTATTCGAAGTTGCTTGGAACCGGATTCTCTCTAAAAGTCTTAACGAGAAGTCCGACATGCTTCTACGGGATGTTTTCGATGACCATGATCAGCTTGACGAGCGACAATTCACACCGCTTCACGGAATTGTTCTGGCCATGATTAGCAAGAATCTCGAAGTATCAACAGCGCAAATCGACGCCCTCGACAGTTCTGGTTATACCCCACTGGCGTGGGCATCAGCTCGCGGTGACCACAGATCGGTCGCTTTACTCCTGGAGCACGGCGCGTCGTTGACTACTGCAAATAAAGTAGGCGACGAGCCGATCGACCTTGCTGCTCAGACTGGAAACATCGATACGATCAAAGTTCTGGTACGAGCTGGTGCAGACGTCAACAGCGAGGTGCGTCAGACTCACATGACACCTATGCATTTCGCTGCAGAGTACCAAGATAACTCTGAACATATCCTCGGCCTGGTAAATCTCGGAGCGAGGGTAGATGGGGAAGATTATCTAAATTGGACTCCGCTGCACTGGGCGTCTTGGAGAGGCCACTTGGCCAGTCTCAGCGCGTTGCTCGAGTGTGGTGCCTCTGCTCTAGCAAAGACACTTGACGAGAATGTAGCCGTCATGCTTGCCGTCGCGAACAACAGCCATAATTGTGTGCGGCAGCTCGTAGAAGCCGGGGCAGATTGCTCCGCGGTACGCGATAGCCAGTGGAGTGTGTTGCACTATGCCGCTATTGGAGGCTCCGTCGATACTCTTCGTTCTCTTGCGAAAGCGGACTTTTCTGGCGACGATCTTCAAGGCATGAGAACGAAGGATACCGGCCAGACTGTGGCTGACATGCTCAGCACACGAGTGGAAGGATTGTCGAGTGACGACGGCAAAGCGACAGAGCGCGAAGCGTGGAAGAACGCCTGGGACGACATGATCCATTTTACCCTCGTTACAGGCGAAACGTGCAGCGACGTGGACTTCTATGAACCTCTCACACGTTCGAATACTGATAGTATATACCTTCGACGACGGCCCATTCGATCAGCGTGAACAACAATAGCAACGCATGACCAGTACGTGTGCCTGCCAGTACTACACTATGTACAACACAAAAGATTATGAGCCGTAATTCATGGGTTGTATACAATAACGCGCTTTGCTTCCTTTGCTTCCAGGATCGGCCTTGGTGGTCGTGGGTTCTGGCCCAGCTCTGTTGCAGTATCTACTGCGCTGGCACGTTGTACTCCTAGGGACTAATAGATCCAAGAAAGATGTTCGTCCGCGTACGGGCCCCCTTGTCAGGTCCAACGACGGAGCAATGGAGTCTCTTGACAGGCTGACTCTTTAGATCTGAAGTTTCAATGGTGGGTTAGTCCACTGTCAATTTGTTAAAGCGCTATCCACAAGGGCCCGCGGACAGTGCACCATTCCTTCCAGCTCGAGGGATATGTCCCAAAGATGTGACACCGCATCTCCTGGCAACATCGATTTAGTCCGCCAACTCTGCGTCTGCGTTGTCTTCACGCCGATACATATGGTCTCGTTGGCGTGAATTCTCACCGAATCTGTAGTCACGCATTCGTCTTGCACATCGAGTCGCTTGTTGCTCGTGAAGTGGTGTCCTGACCATGCGGTAGTCACAGAACCCACTTGCCATGTTCGAAGTTACATAAAATTTAGATCAAGCGCCAGCGCGCTTGACTCATTGTCGACTTCTGGCATGTGATCACGAGGGTATTTTACAGCGTCTAGGAGTCTACTATAGTACCGACTTGTCTTTATCGCAGTGTCCTCGCCCCCCCGCGCACATTGTTCTCATCTTCCGTAAAAAACTAGTACATCAAACAAAGCAACTTCCAGACTAATTTGCCAACCATGAAGGACCCTTCCAGCACAGAGTCATTGTCTTCTCACACGCCCCCTAACATTCACCGTCCTATACACCACCTCTCCAGATCCACACCCTATTCGCCCAACAAACACTACCCCCAAAAATGTCCCATCCCAGCTTCTGCGAGGACCGCTCTCGCCCCTCCCCCAACCCCCTCTGCCTAGCCTGCTATTCAACCGAACACCACAACATGCTCTCCAGATGCCAGCACCACCTCCACCACATCGACGCCCAGAGACAGCAGCTACAGTCCGCCAAGCGCTTCCTCGTGCGGAATTAGCTGTGGGCCAAGAGGCTACGGATGGCGGTTGAAGAAGAGAATATGGAGCACTGGGAGATTCTGCTTGAGCGGAGGGAGAGGGTGGGTAGGATGAGATGAGGGAGTCGGAGAGGAAGGGGAGGGGTAAAAAAATCTTTGTTAATCTTAAAAGGTGGATAGGAGGGGGCAAGTGTGTGATGAGATGGCGGAACGGGAGGAGGGAGGGTTGAGGGGGTTGATGGGGAGGGGTAGGGGAGATGGTGAGGCTTTGGGACCCAGCTGTAGGTCATGTTTCTTTGGAGTGAGATTTCTTCCCTTTTTTGGGTGTTCTGCTTCTTTCTGGAGGTAGGGAGATCGAGAATAGACGTCTTTGTGACGAACAAGGAGGGAGACGATCTAAGCCAGACTCCAGTATTCCGCTTGAAATCAGATTACCGTGCCGAGTCTATGTCCAGTCCACGGTCTGAAGGTATCCATGCTTCTGTCCTGAGACATCATTGTTCCGTTTGTGGCGCTCGTTACACGTCCGCAGCGTCGAGCTCCAACTGTGGTCAGAAATCTGGGTACGATGTTTCCTGGAATTAGTTTCGAGCGCGACATGCATCCAAATGTTTCTCAGGTTTTAACGGTGGAGGTGCTGATCCTCGCTATTGCCTGCGGGGTAACTAGCAGCTCCGCCTGGTACAGCGCTGAGGACGGTTTGCCGAACCATGTGTGATATTTGAAGTTCTTTTAGTCGTATGTCCTGAAATTGAAACCGGATATGTGACTTCGAAGCATACAGGACCGACAAGAACCAGACTATGTCGTCCAAATCCAGGCAGCCGCCCTGGCTTTAATCCTTCAGATCCTTCCAGAACGCCACCGGATCTCCCAATTGGTAGGGCCAGGCAGCCTACAACCAGGCAAACTTCTAAAAATTCAGCGGAGATCTCATTATGACTTTCGGTCTTGCGAGTATCATCCGGTCTTTTCTATACAAACCGAAGATGTCGTGCCACAGCGACCTTGACCCCGCGAACCCGCAAGAGGACTCACTTTTGTTCAATTTCATACCAGCCGAGATCCGCAACCAGATCTTTGACCTCGTTTGCACGGCTTATGACGACAACGCCCACCCATATCCTCAAGATGCATACTACTACCGACCCCGTTTCCGGTACGCCCATCGCATCGACACCGCAATTTTACGCACCTGCCGCCGCGCTTATATGGAGACCCGGCATCTTCCAGGTAGCCTGAACAGTCATGTCGAATGGCACAATCGCAGCCGAGGCCCTCCAGTATGGACTGCAGAGCAAGGCTCTCCCCGCTCCGCAACATCTGTACACCTCTTCATGCAGCAGGTGTGCCTGCAGAGCTGGGACCAACGCGCATACCGCTTAACCCAGGAGTTTGACCATCTTAGGGAGCTGAAGATCACGATCCGACACAGTGATTGGTGGTACTGGGAGTCGGATCATGCACTTGGGCTGGATCCAAAGTCGAGCGAATCTTACGGGATTGGACAGCCTGCTGATGTTAATGCGCCACTTATCCCGAATGGGGCTTGGGGCCGCTCATTCTATTATCTTGAAGGCTTGGAGAGATTTGTTTTGGAATTAGAGACGAGGGTGGGAAAGGAGAAGGAACTCGAAGCCATCGTTGCGAGAGCGAAGGATTGGCGCTTCGGATTGGGTGATGGGAGCTCTTTGGCGCTTGATCCGGCGAAGACCAAAAGGACTGGCTGGATCGGACGTCAGCTTGATCCGGCGAAGACCAGAAGGACTGGCTTTCTCGGACGTCCGTTTTGTACGTGGTTCCTGACCCAGATTTTGAAACAGGTCGAATCGAACTGATCAGACATTCTCAGCTGCCGGAAGATATGTTCCAATCGACCATGTGGCCGCAAAGCAAGAGCTGATGGCAGATGGTATCGACTTCCGTGTCGAGGATGGCGAACCAGAGTTGGAAGGCTCTTCAGATGAGTGCTTGGTGTTCTACGTCGTGACACTGACTTACTGCAAGGAGAGAGGGCAGGATTCCGAGCGTAATGGAAGAGGTAAGGCTTACCACGAAACGAAGGAAGCTTATGATCGTCTGTTTGAGAGTGAAGCAGCTTAACATGAGTCGAGTCGGGAAGTACCCTGAATAGAGCGAGATTCGACAAGATTATAAGTATCCTATTGTTAGATCTATGTTACCGCCAGCGGGAATTGGTGCATTCGTTCTTCAAGCTTCATGAATTGCCGGTGAATTGAGATACCAGTGAACACCAATGGAAGGGGCAAGCCGTTTCTCGATCTTCGCCTTGCTCCATCAGGGCACCGGACAGGAAGACCGGAGTAAGGTGTTCGACATATACGATGGTTGATATAACGAGCGCACCTTCCTGCGCATACAATAATGCAGAGCACTAGCATGCCGAAGCCTGTGATTGAGGACGATGCCTATTTCCTGCAACAGCTTCTACATTTCATTCTTGGATATTATACCTGAAGCGTTGACGCGACCGCGGTTCTCAAATCAGCCTTTTTTTTGGACGACGATGATGGATTCTCAAGGACTGAAGATGCTCCCTTCCCCCATCAGCACCAATGCCTTATCAGGCAAGCGTCGGCATCCGGCCCGTAGGTCCGGCCTACCCTGAATTACTTAATCGATCTCTTGGTCTGATCCTTCTACATGTACTTAGCATGCAGACACCGACAAGCACGGCAATCCCTTGGGTAGTCATGCATTATATTCATTGGTGTTCCGACTCCAAGCATTAATAAACATGGAGTTACGCCAAGTCGGTCGAACCCGAAGAGTCCAATACGTATCGTTGTCAAGACATGCTATATATTGAATCTTAGCAGTCCTCAGGGTTGACGCTGCAACCGTGGATTCATTGTCCTGCCTTGCTTGCCATGGAGTAGCTTGTGGTGATACGTTGTGTCCTTTTCAGGCACTTCTGCTAGGCTGATCGGCTTCGTGCTATCCTGCATCAGCTCACAATGATCGGCTATGGCATCCAGTTGGGGCAGGTCCCCTAGCTTGCACAAGTGGGGAAGCAAAGAAGGAACCAAGTGGGGTATCCATTCTCAGCATACGCGGCGTAGACAGAACATGAAGGTGTCGGTGTCAGGGACGCCATCGTAAGGGTCATGTACGATGCTCTGGAGGGTTGAGGGAAGAGTAGGTTTTCGAAGGTACGTCAGCCAAAGAACAAGATATAGGTAATGTAATCAGCGTGATATCTTTCGCGTCCACTCTGGTTGTTCGGCACCTCCATGGCTGCCAGACCACAGCTGATCCTTGATCGCTGAAAGGGTTGAAGAAAGTACAAGAAAGACACTCATGTTGTGCCACTACAACTCTAGATTGTGATGGACTTTATAATTGCGCTGACAGCTCGAGGAGAGCAACGAGGTTTGCAATGTGAACCCACGATTCATGGGAAGGTGTACCAGATGAACAATAAGAGAAGTAAAATCGAGGCACTGATTTCTGGTCACCAATGCAAAGAACTTTCATTACAGGAGCATTTCACCCCATCATCAATCAGAACAATCAGTGCTATGATGTGACACTGATTGAAGTAACTTTCCGAGAGCAGTCAGTCCATAAGGGTCGCTCGCTGATGGGTCGTCGGGTTAAATCGTTAGCTCAAGAACGGTTTAATCAGCCGCGGACGAAATCGGAATGCAGAGCCTACATTGGAAAGCTGAACAGGATGGTCGAACATCCCTCTCTGCAGTAGCCACAGGTCAACTGGGGAATTAGCGGGGAGGAAAGTATTTCAGCGGCAGAACGCACCTGGACTGGCGTCGAGACTGGCAGAGACATGTAAAGGAGGCCCACGAATGAATATCGAGTGTCCTCTTGACAAGGACCCCGCTCAGCGTCACGGGCATGCTCGAGGATGGATATCAAATTTTTTCTCCAGCGAGCCGTCGGTGAAGAGGCCGGGAAAAGTATATAGGTTCGGCATCCATGAAAGTGCCGGTTTCAGCGTACGGCCGTACTTTGAAAGTATAGATTGTTGCTTATGGGTTGCGAGTGAGCTGTTGTAGCCCTGCCGTCCAATAAAGCGGGTCTTGAGCAGTCACTGGGAATCCTTCGACTACACATACATGAATCCATCTAGGAGTCGCATGTCTTAGAAGAGGGTGGTCTGAGACGTGCAAGATGGACATGCCAAGAGTCGACTAGCTGCGTTCGACCGAAAGACCAATCAAAACGATGATTCAACTGGGGTTGTCGGATATCGACATCCTCCAGCACCATGACCTTGACGGATTCCTGATCCTCGCAAGTCAGGCTGTTTGCGAGTCATACATCCCTAAATTTAGTAATCAGCTGGCCTTCATGATTCCGCTCCGGGCGGCCGACGGCAGTGGCACCCATGGCAGATGAAGGGTCATGATCCAGAGATCCAAGGGGGCAGGGCTCGTCTTCTGTCACGGGCAAAAGCAACAAGAAAAGATTGTCTGGAGGGGATATGGAAAACACGACGCGGAATAGCCGAAAGGCACAACGAATATCAATGAACCATATTGCTGGTAGAAGTATGCAGCCGAAAGGGTAAGGTGGTCGCGATGAAAGTCGATTGGCTGGCAGAAGGGAGGGCAGGATGATGAGTGGCCCTTCCGGCTGGCCATCTGCATGCTGGATGCGCCTGGACAACCTTAACGTACATGAATAATATTCAAACAGGGCAAGGGAAGGAGATACGGCCTCGTTTGTGTGTCGATCTTCCATGTGCCTGTCCATCGGGCATATGCACGTCTGATCACCCAATAATCCCAGCATCGCAAGCGCCCAGTTGGCACGAGCCCACTCAAGTCAACCAAACCGTCGGATGCCCATTTGAACGACTGCGTTCTATGGCGCCGTTATGGCATATATGTGCTGGCCTTTGGCGACTAGCTTTGTGCACTGAGCAATTCCGCACTCCCAGTCGCACATCGTATCAATTAGCGACCGCCTATCCTCAATCATGTTGTTGTGTCTGAAGAAAACAAATAACGTGGAGTAGATGCAAAGGATCACAGAAGAAGGGTGATGGTTTGATGGGGAGACGGGAGTTGCTCGTATGTACCGAGGAGCCTTTGCGGAGAAGCCTGTTCGGCAACGAGCGACGCCACCAAGACCAGCAGGCGAAACTCATCAGATTGCCAGCGATCACCCAATTGTGGATACTTCGACGAAGTACTTCTACATATGATTGGTAAACTCATGTCCAGCGTCGTCTTCTCCGCTTTGCTGAACGTACCAGCATGGCAAGGAATAAATTTGATTCCGCTCATGACGGATCAAGGTCAACTATAACCAGGATGCGTTGTGCGCGTCAACGATCTAACCCGGTCTAAGCAGGGTGTTTGGCGTACTCCACATGCGGAGAAGCAAGAGGATCACACTCCGGCTGCCATTGGTCTCTAATGGTCTCTGCGCCAGACGCTTGATGTGTTGATCCGTTGCAGGATTGGGCGGAAGGCCCTGGGGTACATCTGCGGCGCCTGATACTGGAGCCCGCTCTTGATCTACATCGTTGACTGCCGGTTTGGCAAGCTGTTAAGCCGCGATCGTGATCTCAGTACGGAGGTCTACAGCAAAAGTCGTGGTCGACGCTAGTAGCGCCACTAGTGTGGTTAATTGGAGACCGCCCGAAGTACCATCTAGAAGTTGTCGCCCAGGCGACAGGTTTGCGGATTATGGAGCACCTAGCACCCCGTAGCCCCTAAACGTCCCCTATCGGCCAGGTCTTGGCATGACCAGGACTTATGGGTCGAGCTCCGTACGGAGCTAACAACGCACCTCGTCTACTCAGCCTTTGGCACACAAAGAACATCTACTACAGCATTGGCATGTTGCTGTTCGACCAAAGCTCGAGGTCCAAATACTTGATCTGCCGACGACCAACCCATGGAACTTTGCAAGCGAAGCCAAGCGGCGTGCTAGCACTCGCCATCAGCACTAACATCGAGCCTGGGGCGGACCTGTTTCCCCAACCGGAGATCCCGTGGTAATATTCCTATTGGTCATCTGCACCTACTTGCCAGGTTCTCCGCGAGTCCCAGTGATCTGGGACAGCCCAAGAGCCCATGCCCTACACAGGATACACAGTTACTTTATATTATACAGGCCCACAGTCGACATTGTTTCTTCTGCTTGAAACATTGCGTCCTCGCACCACTCACCTTGGAAAATTCGTTATGCCGAGGTGACATATTACCAACGCAAGATCATGACAACTGCATAGCACCTTTGTTAGGATGTTGTCCCACCAGCCGAATGGCGGACCCTTCCGAGTGCATGGACGACCTGCGCCACTGTCGAGCAATGCATTCTCGACAGCTTCGACCTACCCAGCTCTCTCCATAGCCCCAGAACCAGTCTCTCCCACTGCTCTCAAGAGGCAACGATCACCCGCAGACGTCGAGGGTGACGGCTCGAGCGAGAAGCAACGAAAGAAAAGGCGGCTCCGTTTAGAGCTGATCACCTCGAGGCTCAGTCGACCATATGCATCTCCAAATACGAATATCGTCAGTCGAAGCAGGGTACGAGTTGGGATCTGGACCCCGCAGTCGCCGCCGACGAAAATTCCTATTGTGAAAGCGGCCATCTTGAACTCGATCAGAAGGGATAGTGTCTCGTCGAAAGAGCTAGAAGAACGAAGATCGGGTTTTCACCAGGCCGCCTCGTCACACGCGAGCTCTGATCCCATGGACGTTGACATCATGCCTAACCTGGATGCATATGCCCCCCACCAGGATCTTGCATTCATGAAGACTCCTTCACAAGGTGAATCGAAAGTGGGGGTCTCTCTTTCGTCTTCCTATACGCCAAATTACGATATCTTTGATGACGAAGATGATGACCTCTACGAAACGGAAGATGGGATTGCTGGCGAGAACAACGAATTTGTGGCTTTCGAGGAAGATTCGGACCCAGAGGGCTACGAAACCTTATGCCCGTTCGATGAGGTCCTCATCCAACACCACCAGGCATCACCAATAGATAGTAAGCCCGAGAACAGCCTCATTGCAAAACAAATACAGTTCCAGTTGCCGAGTGAGCGTCTCGCGTCCGAGGTATTCTTTTGAGGTCTCGGCTGTGGACGATGAGAACTTACTAGCTACGTCCTCAGCTCGACGAGTTGACGATCTTGCGAAGAAATTGAGCCACTTGAATTAAGTACCCACACTAGGCCACGAGGCCAATCGCGATCGCTGGTCAAGATGATTCCGGGATCTTGGCTTCGATGATGGCCCTGTGGGCCGCGTGTCCGCTCCAATTGCTGCTTAGCTTGGTTTCTGGCGAGCAGGGAGGAGGAGTGTTTTTCAAGCTGGATGTTTGTTCTTCGACATGATTCGCGATACCCATGCGTGTTTACGATTCAGGCTAATGTTCGAGCACGGTCGCAAGCGATGTCGCACATTGCCTGAATGGATGCGTGAGATATAACGTTCAAAACATAGAATAAATGAATCATACCTTAATAGCCTGCTTGCGTTCGAGGTGCACATCATCACGATCAATGCGAGTACTCATATCCTGCTTGATGAGATCTCGGCTTCTCCCATTTACAAAGGCTCTAGTCTCGTCGATTAGCGAATGGTCTTGTGAATCTGCCTGAGACTTACACGTATCGCAAGCCGGGGAATGCTTTTTCGTAGAGTTGATTTAGCTCCGCAAGGTCGCTATCGACCTTGCCACCCTCATATCTAAGGTGTGCCTGTTCGGCGCTGCTCTGAGTACTGTTCACTTTATTCTCACCCAGCCTTGGGTGAGCTGCCAGTATATCGTGTAGCCATTGCGTGTCACTTGTGGAGTTGGATTCGGCCAAGGTTGTCAACTGCAAACCGATACTGGCGATAAGTTCATCATAATCAGCGAACTGCTGCTCGTGCATCAAGCCGACAGATAGTGTGTGAAGCGGAATACAAGGTTCGAAAAGACGATCCAAAATCGCTGCACGCTTGTCGGCTTGCAAGCCTGGGACGATAGAGCTTGGTGGTAGCTTGTTCATGGTCCTAGGCGTTCTTTATTTCTCCAAATAGCTTGTTATAACCGCAGTACTACAGTACAGCATATAGTCCCCTTGATGGCAGAAGTGGTCGACGGCATGATGTATTGTATCGAGCTAGCTGACTATGCGCCTAGATAACTACAAAGTCGGTGCAGGTGGGGTCGTTTGCCGTGTGTTTCGTTTGGCCTTCGATGCAGGAACGGAAACAATCGAGACAAAGGATTGACGGGCATGCCAGTGTCGTGTTGCGGACGGGTAGCATGGTCCGGTATTGACACTCTTATTCACCCATGTTGCTGCTTTCTTGGCGATTCATGATGTGGCACAAATCAATAAAAGTCTTCGAGTCCTGGAACACTCGACCCCTGAAACTAAGCGCGGACCACAGAAACCCCTGATTTGGTTCCGCAGATCAGCTTGCATGTAATTAGCGTTAAGCGACGGAGGCAAGAATTTCTTCGAGGCACAGTCGCAGCAGGACTGAAGAACGAGATCTCATGAGGGCACGCAATGTCACTCAATGGCTTGGATGCCACAGAAGTCAACGACGCATACCAATCCGCCCTGAGTGAGGGTGGAGGCTGGTAAGACCGTCATTGACAATACTCCAAGCGCTAGCCCATAGAAGACTAACTGCTACTCAGGTTCTTGCTCAAGTACACCAATCGAGCCGACGTGGGCATTCTGCAAAAGGGAACTGGTGGCTTACAGGAAGCGCGGGAGACAGTAGCTCGGTACGATGAACAATCCCCCTTGTATGGCTTCGTGCAGTACAGGCGGAGGAAAGTACTGCTCAAATATGTGCCCCAGGGGACCTCGAGATTGCTGCAAGGTCTGTCCATGATCAGGGTATCAAAAGAGATTGTGGTCTGCTAACAATCAAAATGAAGCTCGGCTAGCCGTTCATTTTCAATCAATCGCAGAGAGGTTCTCGCCCCATGATACCGTCTTCTCCTTCAACACCTCAGTCGACTTGGCAGACAGCGCGTTGTCTGCCGCTTGTTCCCTCCATACTGCTCCGGCATCTATTAAATCAGCTAGCTCACTCCGACGAAAGGCATTAGCAGGAATCACGGAGGATGCGGCCGAAATACAGACTGTGGTAGAGGCCACTAGTGATAAGGAGGAGGAGGAGGAGGAGGAGGACCAGAGCGTACGTTCTACAGGCGCGGAAAACAGCTTAACGCGCCTTGATTCGCAAAATGACGCCCCGACTCCGCCCTCGCCTACACCAACTCCATCATCTACCCCCTCCTCAAGCACCATCCGCAAGAATTCGGACAAAGCCTTACCACCGATACCAAGATATCCCGATTCAGACAGACAGCCCGAAGCGAGTCGCGAGCGCAAGGAAGAATTGGTAAGGCCTAGCCACGAAGGCCGTCGCTCATCTAGCTCAGCGCGACCACCAACAAGCGAGGGCTACGACCATTACGACGCGAACGGACACAAATTGAAAGTAAAAATTGGTCCAAGGCCTTCGCTCGATTCCGCAGATCCAGCTTCTGGAGGTTACAACCCTCGACCCGTATCTTCGCTTCCGGCCAGCGTCCGTATGCCATTACGAAAGGCAGCTCCTGTGAGAAGTTACCCCCAGGACAGTGAATGCCCAACACAGCCAGCAATGCCTACTTCAGCGCCAACCAAAGTATCTTCTTTCTCCAGCATGGGCCCACCCTTTGTGCGGCCCATCCCTAGTCCGCCCACGCCTGTACCGATACGTCCTCGCACCGTAGACTCAAGGTCATCAGCCATAACCCCAGAGAAGCGAAGGTTGATGAAGGCGGTAGAGCTTCGCCAGAAGCAGCTGGCCGCAAAAAAGGGTGGGCAGGGACCTGGACTCAAGGGGATATCTACACAGCCAGGTGAAGCGATCGTTGCGAAACCACAGCCTCAAGGCAAGGATTCACGGTCACCAGACTATTCCGGTACTGGTGAATGCTTTGATATTTTGCCAGATATCGTGACGGAGGATGCAACAGGCGTTGTAAGACATGGCGGCGCGGATTCCGGCAAAGAAGGTTCTGCAACCATAAATGCCTCTCCAATTTCGATACCTGAAGACTTCGACGGGCCGTCGACACAGGCTTCTTCCTTTTCCGAGGAGGAGACTCCTCGAGGAAGCATTCCTGAAGAGCCAGCAGGCAAGCCCAAAGAATCTTCCACTGGAGCGGACGAGGGAAAGCCGAAAGTGAAGAGGCAGCTTGAGGGACCTCCACACTCTGAATGCAATGAGGACCGACAGATCAACGGGACAGAACCACCTTCGCCGGACTGGGACGATAAGGGAGAAAGTAGAGTCATCCGGGTTCCAGAGGACATCCATTCAAAGGACGGATCTACAGACATTTTTAGAGCAAATCAACCAGAGCTAGAGCTCGCCGATGGCAAGCCAAGAGAAACGCTCTCTGAAGAGCAGACCACGCAACTATCGGAAAGCGTGGACGCCTCAGGGTACAATGGTGAGATGAACAATACGGTTGTTTCGTCTAACGCAAAAGAAGAAACCTCGATCGCCCCACATCAGCTCTCGGACGATATCATGGAAACGAGTACCTCACCACAAATCTCCGCTCCCATATCCAGGTCGCTCAGCCCTGGAGCAGAGACTGTCAGGCCTCAAGAAGTCCCACTGCCGCCCATCAGCGAAAACGAGGAGGCGCATCTGACTCCTCAACAAGCTTATTTCGCGAGCGAATCTACGTCACAGAATACTCACCATGCAGATTACCGACCCCACCGTGCAACGCAAGTGACAACTGACCCTCGTGATGAAGATGAGCACTCTGTCAACACAAGGGCCTCGACGGGAACTCGTCCCTCAACGGCTGATACTGTAGGGGACCGTCGTAGCATGCGTCCGAATCGGCGACACGGTCTAATCGAGCCAATTCGCAGAGTGTCCAGCGGAGAAAACTCCGACGATCAGTTCCTATCAGATGATTCATTCATGGAAGAGCTGAAGACCGCCACTGTTCAAGAAGCGAAGCCTGTCCGTGTATCAAGGTCACCTATTGCCCTGGATTTTCCTCGGCCCAAGAGTGAGCACACGGTAGGGCTTGTGACAAACCCTCGAAGCGTCTCAAATCCGATCGACACTACCAACGGGGAAGATCGCAAGACGCCCTCCCCTCCGCTCCCTACTCTCCAGCCCCCCCGGGCTGTCTCCGTTTCACAATTGAGATCAAGCAGCCCTCCGGATATCTCGCCGCCAATGTTGAAGAAAACTGGGGTTTCTACAGGCATATCGCAACGAATCAAAGCTTTGGAAACTTTGTCGAGTAGGCCCACGAGCCCTTCCCAGATGCTACGTTCTCCAGCCAATCCTCCTACGGCGTTCGCCAGTCTCGGAACTAGGAAGTCATCTCTACACAGTCGGCCAGGGACATCTGACCGGCCTGCAAGCCGTCAATCACGGTCTCCGACGCCAGCATTCGAGATAAGCTCGCCGAAATTAACTGCTCCGAAACCCTACAACCAATTTGTCAGCGTGAGTATTGCGAGCAAACCTAACAAATCTCGGCCTGAATCCATTTCCGTCACAGCCCAGATCGTCAGAGACGAGCGCAATCGGACACCTGAGGTCCCTCTTGACTTCTCGCAGCCCCAAACTATAGATCTTCATCACAGCCCTCTGAAAGTCGAACATCGAACCTCGGAACAAATGCCACCGCCATCTAAGAAGCCTCCTATCAAAAGACACACTACTGCGCCTTCCACTTCCTCCACCAGCACAGACCACAAAGGCGAATCTTTTCTTCGTTCGCCACGGCGTAATTCGATCCACAGCGGGTCGAACGGCAGCCGCCGAGGCAGCGATGTTGCCCTTTCACGTTCCGCCAGCGAAATCTCGCTCAGTGGAATGAGTCCAGACGGCAGGATGGAGGACAAGAAAGAATCGAGAAAGAGCCGATTGCTCAAACGCATGTCGATGATCTCCTCGGCGTCGAGACGCAGCATTGTCACGGCATTGAGTCCTGCGCCCGCGAGAGAACAGCCTATCGCAGAGCAACCCGAGCCTGTACAGCAAGCGCATTCTCCTCCAACGAGAGCGGTAGATATGGGTGACATGAACATCCAGTTCCCAGATACTCTAGTAAGCAGATTTCAAGCTCCACCTATACGACGCAGCAGCTAACAGCCCTCCCAGCTCTGGAAACGCCGCCACATGACCATCGAGCCACAAGGGGTTCTTGTCCTCTCCCCCTCTAAACTGGACAGAAGTGTATGCCTCCTCCCCACTTTTCCCCCTACCCTTCCCTCCCCATATCCTAACACCGACTCTCAACAGGCCTCCCGCGTCATCACAAAACGCTACCCCCTGCTCGGGTTCCACCCCCCTTACATCCCCGACCAGGACCGCCAGGAAATGCCCAACAGCGTGAACCTCGATTTCGAAGACGGCGGCACGCTGCAATGCGCGTGCGAGAACCTGGCGGGGCAAGCGCATATCTTGGGGGCGCTGACGCAGGCGCATTGTTTGTATAATCGTCGATAAACAGCGGCAAATAGTGGCGGCCCATGAGTGCATAGATACCCATGTTTTCTCCTTTGAGGATACCCGCAATGTATTGGAGAGGGTTATTTTGTTGGTGTTTCTGATTGAAGGTATGAAACAAGCATGGGACGAAGTGTATGGATATATGGGGCGATGAAGGGTGGTTGATTATTGCGGATACCTTGATCGCTCTTCACTTCGATATCCTACATTTGGCTGGATAGCGTGTATGGCCTTTGCTGTTCTTTACATAGGCTCACACATGGACAAAGGCATTTCTACAGCAAGCGGCTTTCATTCCGTATTGTAGTATCGAGACGAAGAAAGTCAACAGTAAGCAGCATTCCCAAATGTCAGTATCCTTAAAAACTCATCAACAACCGCAATCGAGCATTCGCAAGTACAACATGGAAACGGCCTCACGACATTCCTCTTCCCTGTTCTTATCGACCTCCTACATCATGTTCCATCTTCCCCGCCCTTCATTCTCTTGTTCAGCTTTAAACCTATTACCTCTATTGGCTTTCCCCGGTTGTATTGAGCATTGCCACGCAATGTCAATAGTGGGCGTAAGTACCCCGGCGAAAGATACATAGATAGTGGCGACTGAGCTTCCCACGGTGCCATGCTGAAGGGTAGATCATACCAAGATTCTGATCCTGCAGGCTGGACTAGGACAGGAATCCAATGCTTATCCCTCCAATGCATGGGGTGCTCGTTGGGGCGTGGTCACAGGCTATCTTCTATTGATCGTGGTTCGTGATAGCTGACAAAATCCATTGAGCCCAGCGCCGAACTGGGAAGCAACACTCGGACTTTATGATATGGATGTTATATACTGATGCCTCTCATGAAACCCTGTGAATGGTAGCGTCCTGATGTGACTGGCCTCTTGTTTCAATGTGTCCCATAACGATACTCGGACCTGGTCGGCGACTATCGTTTGCCTGAGCCAATGGTCAGGCATGAACAAGGGTACTTGGAGGTGGGCGAAGGGGTTTATCCTACGGGGTATGGGATGGAAATAGACTGCATCTGAGCGGAAACGGCAGATCGACGCTTCCACATGGGACTAGTGCCTGCGGCCTTGGTGTGACGAAAGTCTTTCTGCAAATCAAGATTCAGCATCGCCGGACGGGTGAAGAATGGACATCTCGACACAGAGAAGACTCGGCTCCTTTGGGTCCCCTTTAGGCGTTGGGTTGTAAAGGAGGTCTGCATTGGTCTTTTGGGGGTGGGCTGTGGCTTTCAGCATGCAGAATATGAAGTCATTGGAGAGCTAAACAAGATCTGGACCGAGGGTGATTCGTGTCATGCCCGGAATGCGTATTGGTTTCCCTCAACGTGCTTGTACTTGTACATCTACCGCTACCTCACCCATAGCCGTCGTCACCTTGGTCCGGCTTCATATATCCGACTTTCCTCCTGCGCGGATATGGCGGATGACGCTCCATCACCACAAGGCACCCGCGGCTTTCATTGAATCATACAAAGCAGCCTCTGTGGAATCGCTTTCTTAACTCAGAGGGAACTTTACATGCAACATTCGGACATGGCAGCTTCACCTCGACAAATGTGAATCTTGTCCTTGTGCCTCTACTTGATTCAACCACGCTAAGTCCACACCGCGTGTGCACCTGATCCCGACTCTAGCCTCTTTTCCCACGTCGGCGGACAGAAATCACAGTACTGTGAGAACAGCAAACCTGCCAGCGCAGTATTTCTTGCGTCTCACAGCTGTCATAGGCCGATTACTTGACCGCTTCATCAATCACCTCAGACATTAAGAGCTGATTGGTGCTATTTGCACATTCCTGGCTGTTGTCCCATAACTCAGTCACTGGTGACGGGAGGAACGCTACATTGGTTCTTGTTCCTTCCATTATCTGGTAAGCATGCCCTCCGCAGCATTCGGAATTATCACACTGTCACTCCAAATCGAAGACAACTTTCTTGGGATTGAGACCTTTCCGCAATGTCTCCTTGCTTATCCTCGGATACAGGACCCGACCTCTCCTCCAGCCCTGGCCGCGTACTTTATTGTTGTCCAGCCACCGATCGCCCAAGGCCTACGAAAAGATCGTCCACAATCGCAAAGTTCACGAGTTCGAAGGAAACCGCAAAGAAAATCCTCCGATTTGTCACAACTTCCAGTATAGCTGCTCGAAGCAGCACCTTCTTGAAGCCGTCGGTGAGCCCCCCAGCAGCGGCGTCACGGAGAGAAGGCGCTATTCATCAATATACAAACATGTCTGTGGTGGACAATAGCCGGAACGGCCAGCCACGGGGCAATTCCTTCGTAGGTGGTCCAATAAGCGGAGTCATGCACCGTCCTTCGCTTGCGGAGAACATCAGAACCGCATCAGGGGCGCCCCCACAAATTCTGGCAACCAGTCCTACCAGAGCAACAATGCACACTGCCACTGCCATGGGAGAAGAGAATCTTCTAGCATCTGGCAACGGCGTTTCTGTGTCAATTGCACTAGCGGAGCCAATGCTGTTCCTACAGGGCTTCGACCAGTCCGAAGTTGGAGAGCGGACCACAACCATGTTGAGAGGGACGCTTTCGTTACGGGTATCCAAAAGTGCCAAGATAAAGGCAGTTTCGTTGAGCTTCCGCGGCCGTGCTGAGACGGAGTGGCCCGAAGGCATTCCACCTAAGAAGACCGAATTCAAGGACAAGGAAAGCATCATGAACCACACTTGGACCTTTTTCAATGCGCAATTCCAATCCGCAGAATATGGGACAGGGGCCGATCAGGTACACTCCCTTAAGGGTCCGTCAGCGACGACTAGGGAGATTGGGTGCGCTGATACCGCCACTGAATCATTCAAGAGAGCATCAATAGCGGCCGATGGCAATCTGAGCGCCAAAGATGCCAGACGCCTCTCGCTACAGCTAAATCAGTCCCGGAGCGTTGGCAAAGGTGATGCGGCAAGTGGGGGAACAATAGTGGCGCAAAAGGGTTACCGTACATTCACACCAGGAGTCTACATATACAACTTCGAGTTGCCCATCGACTCCCGCCTTCCCGAGACGATCAACGTAGACCTGGGGTCCGTCAAATACGAGCTAGAAGCCTCTGTTGAAAGGGCTGGCGCATTTAGAGCCAATCTTGTGGGGGCGAAGGAGGTCACCTTGATTCGTGCGCCTTCAGAAGGCTCACTGGAACAAGTCGAGCCTATTGCAATTTCAAGAAATTGGGAAGATCAACTGCACTACGATATTGTCATATCTGGCAAGTCGTTTCCGTTAGGATCACAGGTACCCATAGCGTTCAAGTTAACCCCCTTGGCCAAAGTACAATGCCACCGGATCAAGGTTTTCGTGACCGAAAACATCCAATACTACACGAGTAATAGGCGGGTGCACCGCTTAGAGCCCACAAGGAAAATTCAGTTATTTGAAAAAAGAGCAGATGGACCAAGCACAAGTGCCTACCCCGGGAGTTCCATGCGGATTACCGCTGGTGGTGGGGTAGCCTACGATGCCAGAGCAGCAGCAGCAGCCGGCAACGAGAATGTCCCCCGTGACACGACCAATCTACTAGGTGATCTGGACGGAGACTCCAACGTGGGACCGACAGAGATGGAGTTCAATGTACAGTTACCCAGTTGTCACTCCATGAAAGAAAGAGACAAAGCGGCGAGCCTGCACTTCGACACAACACATCCAGCGATACAAGTCCATCATTGGATCAAGGTATGTTCAGTAAGGATTGGCGTTTTTTATCTACTGACGCAGGAAAATACTAGATTGTAATGAGACTTTCCAAGGTCGATGCTGCCGACCCTTCGAAAAGACGCCACTTTGAAATATCCATCGATTCCCCTTTCCACATATTGTCTTGTCGTTCCACGCAAGCCAACATCGCCCTCCCAGCTTATACTTCACCCGAGTCAGCGACACTCCTGACAGAGCATTACGAGTGTGGTTGCCCTGGCGCAGCTAAATGCAGAAACTCGCCCTCTTCTATGATGCCACAGTCTTTGAACGACATTCGCAGCAGCGGCAACAACAACTCCTTCAGCAGCCTCAACAACGAACCCCAATTACCTCCGCCAGTTGCTGGATTAACACGACCCCAAGCCGCACACATTCACGATCCCAATAGCGGTGTCAGCAGACCCATGCACCTTCTCCGTGCTCCATCATTCAACCCTCCCCCGTTCCAAGACGATGATCCCCCACCCCCTCTGATGACCCCACCACCGAACTACAACAGCATCGTCGACGGAGACCCTAGTAACGTCTTGGCTGATTATTTCAGTCGACTCGCAGACGACGTGGGCGATGAAGACGAAGATGACGTCATGAGACGAACGAGAATGGCCATGCCACTCACTCCTGGTGGCAGACTCAATAGGAGTATGGACGAACGACGGACGTGGCTACCTTTGAGTGGGGCAATTGCACAATAATACCTGTCAACGCCTTTATGAGATCACGATTTACGCCGTACGGATGTATACGATCAGGGTTGGGGGTTCAAAGCAGGTTTCCCTAGCTAAGATCTTCCAAAGCTTGCGCGAAATGCTCGTCTTTCTGCATAACTTTTGTATATACGTATTCCCTTCGATGACGGTGCTGGTGGCGCAGGTTGATGACAAGCAAAGTCCCAACCTTCTGGATATGTTGACACCGGCGGCTAGAGTATGGATAGAGAGTAACACGGGAAATGCAGACTTTCAGCTGCCTCGACTATAGCAGTAGCAATTGCATATTCGGTGTCGTTCGGTGTAAGAGCGCTGTGCCTATCTTGTTGAATCGTCCTGATCTTAAAACGCAGGTTTGGTCTACTCTCAGGCACGGACTATTGCGCTACTATGTTTGTTTGGTAACTCCGTTAAAGATGCGACGATCATTGCGTATGTGGTTGTGACTATTACTCTTGATACTGCCGATCCCATAGTTTGGGTTACGAGAGACGACTGCTGAAGCGGAGTTTAGCGGGGCACGGTTTCTACTTTAACCCATCCCCACGTTTGAACGCCTGGACCTTGTCGATATACTGCAAGACACACAGCCTCGGTAAACAAAAGCTTGCCCACCGACATCTTAACAATCCCTCACTCTTCTTGCACCTACGTTATCGTGGAATTTCGTACCGTAGTGGGGCGAGCCCCAAACCTCGAGGTGCGTCGAGATCCCTCCTCCAATAACACAGCCAAGTATTGTTCGCCCACACCAGCGCTTTGTTAACATCCTTTGCAACTCATTTTCTTGAGTTTTGAGAGCGAGAACTGACGTATCTCTCAATAGCAGCCGTACAGTCCAGCATCCATCTCAATTACGCGCCGGACTTTGCCTGCTCTATCTCCTCGCACCAATTCGTACATCTTTACGGACTGAAGCTCCCACATCATCTGTGAAATCAATCCGCGCAGGCGCACCTGAATCAGCAAACACACATAAACATAGAATCAGAGGGATCCGTCCAGTGTGTGGGCCGGGGTTTGGAAGTTATACCCAAACAACGTTCAACCTGGCAGGCAACAAGAGGAGGAGCCTCTCCACCCAGGGAGGAGGTCTGCTGAACAGGATGTTTGGTAGCTCTCAAAGCCCCACACAGACTTCCAAGGATCATGAAGCCACGACAGCGTCTCCTATTCACTCAAAGACAGTCACTGGTCCTGGGACCATTCCTGGTGGGTTGTCTTTAAAAGGCCAAGATGACCTGCTTGAGAACGCAGAAAAGCGGAATAGTGGGGTGGAATCGCCAGCAAGAAAATCCACCGATGAGGCCCCCAGTCCCACCTCTGAAAGGAAGCGCAGAGGTAGCGGTATAGCCAAAGCTTTCTCGAGTGCCAAAAATTCACTTCATATTCATGGTTCCTCGAATTCGAATCCACAAGACAGTGCGCTGATCCATCAGCGAACGGCCATGCAAAAGCTTGGGGTTACAGACCCTGCGCTGAGCGTACCTCAGGGCTCGTTGAACAACTCTGCTGGCGAGTCGCGCCCAGGTCCACGATCGACGTTCCGTGTTGGGGTGACGGAGGACAAGAACAAGAAGTGCAGGCGTACCATGGAGGATACGCATGCATACTTGTACAATTTCCTAAGCACGCCTGCGCCGGCACTGGGTTCAGACACAGAATCAACGGCAAGTAAGAGTCTAGAGACTAAAAGTGCTTCGAGTTCGGACTACAATTCCATACAAAGTTGCCACGTGGTGGAAACAGATAATGGTTACTTTGCGATATTTGATGGGCACGCAGGTACATTTGCCGCTGACTGGTGCGGGAAGAAACTCCATGTTCTCCTGGAGGACATGATACGAAAGAACCCGAACACCCCGGTGCCAGAACTACTGGACCAGACTTTCACAGCTGTTGATCAGCAGCTAGAAAAGTTGCCTTTGAAAAACAGTGGATGCACAGCTATTTGCGCCGTACTGAGGTGGGAGGATCGGATACCAAACGACAAATCTGCTACGGGATCCACGGCGATTGCGCCTGCGGCTGCCGCAGCAGTCAAGGCTTCGACCGAGACTACTAAGAATGACGTGTCATCGGAGCAGTCGTCATTGCAAGCGAAATCACTCGGCTCAGCGTCAAGCTCAAATACCGCGATTCCTAGGATGCAGGAAACGGCAACCCGACAAAGGGTACTCTACACTGCAAATGTTGGAGACGCGCGTATCGTTTTATGCCGCAATGGTAAAGCCTTACGCTTGTCGTATGATCACAAGGGTAGCGATGAGAACGAAGGGAAGCGCATATCTAATGCTGGCGGTTTGATCTTGAATAACCGTGTCAATGGAGTTCTTGCTGTCACCAGAGCTTTGGGAGATGCGTATATGAAGGAGTTGGTAACAGGGCACCCTTACACCACAGAAACCGTGATACAGTCGGACATAGATGAATTCCTCATACTTGCGTGTGACGGTGTAAGTCACACATCTATGCTATTGAGATCAGTGCTCATCAATGACGTTTAGCTTTGGGACGTCTGTAACGACCAAGAAGCAGTTGATCTTATCCGGCATGTTCACGATCCCCAGATCTCGTCAAAGTCACTCGTCGATTATGCTCTGTCTCGCTTTTCCACGGACAATCTTTCATGCATGGTTGTCCGCTTTGATAGTAAAGCACTGCAGCAGACCGTAGAACGAAAGACAGAGCCAATCGGCGTTGAAGGAGATCCACCATCCGTCAAGGGCGGGATCAGCGAGGCAGATGCGATCATCAAGGAAGCCAGGAAAAGCATGGGGGATAACAGCAAACTAGATGCGTCAGAGGAAGAGAAGCACAGATTCAGTAACCAGGTCATTGAGGAGGAGGAGGAAAAAGAGCCGGGTCCTGAATTGAACCCTGAAGGGGTCAACAAGCTTGCCAGCCGCAGGGAAAAGCAATAGCATCATTTGCGTTGTCTTGCGTACATAACACCTTGGTGTTTCGGTCTGTCCCAAGCCCCGACGTGGGCTTTGGCGTTGGCGCATCTGTGCATCTGTGGCTTGGGGCCTTGTCGCCTATGAGTAAGTATGTTCTGGGATCACAGTGACCATCGTTGTGGATGCACTATCGCGGCGTTCGAGGGCAGGAAGAGTAGAGGATTTCAGAGCGCTGTATATGAAAGCTTGAGGACTTGAATGAAGGATAGCTGCTGCTTCTCAATGAACAAAGCTTGCAGATGATGTTTATCTGTCAATTCAGGCTGGTGATCTCCGGATCCCACCCATTTTCATTGAGTTTGGAGGGGAAAGTTTTCAACATTTGGAAGACTTCGACATTGAACACCTCCACCAACGCATGCCCATAGGCAAGCAGCCAATTTCGGACTTTTGCCTCAAGGAGGCCATGTCGTGTCTGTGGACTCCCCAAAAACAGGTTTGGGAAGATACGATGACACTTGTAAAAGAACCCTCCTGAATCCTCATATCTTGTGTCTAAATGGAGACATAGGTATTCAGCCTCATCCGGTCAAAGAGAATGAGGATCCGAATCTGTCCTAGCGGCTGGCCCGAGCTTGTCTAGGAATTTTGGTTGATTCCAGACTGCCAGATCTTACCAATTTCCTCCCACCCTCAGAAGATGGCTACAGTGTCGGCCATGAAACGCCCTGTGTTGACTGCTTCTAGTAGAGCTGCTTCAGTGTTCTCTGCACCTGCGCGACGCACCTTTATCAATGCTCAGAAGCCGATCAAGCTCAGAAGCTCCTGCGCCTCAACTAGACCGAGCTCTCAGAAACCGGAGCTGCGGCAACCCTTTCGTCGCCCCTATGCTGATCTTGTCTCCGCGCCTACTAAGAGGCGAGGCTGGAGCTTCTTCAGGTGGACTTGGAGACTGACATACCTATTTTTCATTGGAGGCACCGCTTATCTTTTCTACAATATCTATACGCTTCGGACACCCAAGGAACAGTTCGCGCCTGACCCAGCAAAAAAGACACTTGTCATTCTAGGTACATTCAATCTTCTCATCCACTCCACAGTAATTGACCTTTTTCAGGTACTGGTTGGGGCTCGGTCTCTCTGCTCAAAAAGCTCGACACGGAAAACTACAATGTCATCGTCATCTCTCCCCGCAACTTTTTCCTCTTCACGCCTCTCCTACCATCATGTACCACCGGCACCATCGAGCACAGATCGATCATGGAGCCTATACGCAATATACTCAGGCACAAGAACGCGACGGTCAAGTACTATGAAGCAGACGCTACGAAGATAGACCACGAGAAGAAGGTTGTCTACATCAGCGATGAGTCTGACGTCAAAGGCGATACCGCATCAACCGAAGTCCCTTTCGATATGCTCGTGGTCGGTGTGGGCGCGGAAAATGCAACGTTCGGTATCCAGGGTGTCAAAGAACACTCCTGCTTCCTGAAAGAAGTGGGTGATGCACAAAAGATCCGTAAGCGTATCATGGACTGTGTCGAAACCGCCAACTTCAAGGACCAGTCACCGGAAGAGCGAAAACGCCTACTTCACATGGTCGTTGTAGGGGGAGGTCCGACTGGTGTTGAGTTTGCAGGCGAGCTGCAAGACTTTTTCGAGCAAGACCTTCGAAAATGGGTGCCGGAGATTCAAGACGACTTCCACGTTACACTAGTTGAGGCTCTGCCTAAAGTCCTGCCCATGTTCTCCCAGAAGTTGATCGACTACACCGAATCCACGTTCAAGGAAGAGAAGATCACCATTCGGACCAACACCATGGTAAAGAAAGTCAACGACAAAACCATTGAAGCCCAGTTCAAAGACAAGAATGGCAACACAGTGAAAGAGGAAATCCCATACGGCCTGTTGGTTTGGGCTACTGGAAATGCCGTTCGCCCGGTCATCAAGCATCTCATGGGCCAGATCCCAGCACAGAAGGATTCAAGGCGCGGCCTGGCCGTCAACGAATACCTCGTAGTTAATGGCGCCGAGAACATATGGGCAGTCGGTGACTGCGCCATTGCCAACTACGCGCCTACCGCACAAGTAGCCTCGCAAGAAGGAGCTTTCCTCGCGCGCATGTTCAACGCGCTCGCTAAGACGGAAACGATCAACAACGAGCTCGCCCTCATATCAGACAAGCAAGGCAGGGAAAACGACAAAGAGAAACGGACTGCACTCCTAGGTCAGATTAGAGCTCTCCAGAAGAACCTGAGGAGAGTCAAGCAGATCGGGCCTTTCGAGTACAGTCATCAGGGGAGTCTGGCGTATATTGGCAGCGAAAGAGCTGTCGCGGACATCAGCTGGTTGAGCGGTAACTTTGCGTCAGGCGGCACGATGACATATATATTCTGGAAGAGCGCGTATTTGAACATGTGCTTCAGCACGAGAAACAGGGTGTTGGTGATCATGGACTGGACGAAAGCGAGGTTGTTTGGGAGGGATGTCAGCCGTGAGTAGCTGGCACGGCGAAGGTGTGGGTGGAAGACAGGTAATAGACTGGCAAGGCGTCCGGTGGCTCCTGTTGAAGCATCAGGGGTGGCTCAAAGGCATGTCTGAGATGTTTCTCGCACATGAACTGTACTATTCGGAAAGGTCCTTGTTCGCTTCTCTAGATTTGGTTATCCTAGAAAACTCTTTAATCCACTGAATGGCAAAGCATGCTGCACCTAACCCGAATCAACACTCTATCTAGCATGAGGCATGAAGATAGCATATGTAGCAATAATAAAGCTGCCACAACCAAACAAGGCGGACATGATCAGCATCGCGATGACCGTGTCAAGCTCAGTAGGTCTAGGGCTATACATGTCAGCCCTATAACACTCCAGGCTTGCATCCACCAAATCTCACCACAGTGCCTCTCCTTGCCTCATTTCTCAGATGGCCAACAAAATTCCGACACAAGGACTGACTACCGAGGCAATGCCTCTCCAATCCTCTCCCTAAACGCATAAACGGCGCCCAATCCTT